>Ga0310786_10000473_pt1 | contig 65358 bp, 109 predicted proteins | sample AusTroGonzalo_MG_FD_203881 | JGI IMG/M metagenome (GOLD analysis project Ga0310786, IMG submission 203881) | Bovine rumen microbial communities from tropical cattle in Woodstock, Queensland, Australia - Gonzalo_03 (v2) (version 2) | ecosystem: Host-associated > Mammals > Digestive system >...
CTGTATGATTGATTGTATTGACTACAAATAACCCGAAGATGTCAACCCGATTTTCCTTTCCCCTTTTTTCTTGCCCTCATCTCTCCCCCTTGTATTCCCCTCTCTTTTTTTCTCTCTCTTTTTATTCTAAACTCTCTTAAATGATATAGGTGTATCGTTGTACCTCTCTTTCTGTGAGTTGTTGCGTATTACGTTTTACCCTCTTACCCCTACAATCCCCTCTCCCCCTTTTTCCCAATAAGTTACGTGGTTTATCGCCTTTTTCTTGCCAATGGCGCGATAAATGGCAAAATAAAAGCCCCGGCGTTTCCGTCGAGGCTCTGTAACGGGGTTGGTTTCGACCCGGTTTTCACGTCTCAACGAGACGCGGCGCGTCCATGATGTTCTCTATCGTCGGCTGGTACTCCCAAACGATCTTGACGATGCCGGAAAACTCTTTCCGGATGCCGTAGACCACCACCGCGCCCGATTGCTCGAACTGCTGTTCCCAAACGTTCCCCCGCTGTTGCGGCGTTGCGTCGATCACCCGGTAGGAGCGGCACGATGAACACTTGAACACAGTCCCGGCGACTGCACCCGCTGGCATGTGTTTCAGCAATGCCCGCGCGCTTCGGATTTCCTTGGCTTTCGCCGCGTTCACCCGCCGCGCCTCTTTCGCTTTGTCCGAACTGTAGGACAGCTTGCGCGCTTCCAGCAGACGCGCCCGCATTGCCGCGCGCTGTTCCGGCGTGTAGTTCCGTTTCAGACCTTTCTTTCGCTGATATACTCCCGTCGGCATGGTTCACTCCTTTTCTTCGGATTCGATGTGGTCGATCTCGGCGATGTGTTCCGCCTCGAACTTGTCGAGTTCTTCGTCGCTATCGAACTGGATGCGCCGCCCGTCTTTCATGCAAACCGTCCAAATCAAGGCCGGATGAAGAAACTTTTGAAGCGCGGCCTCGTATGCCGCCGCTTCCCGTCTGATCGCCTCGCCCGACAGCTTCGGCGCAACCTCCTGTGCGTCCGGGTTGTAATCCACGTCGAGGAAGATCACAGCCCCGTGTTTCGCCGCGAACGGCACGGGCTTCGCGTACCGCACCGGACACGCCAGCTCCCATTCGTAGAGGTCGAGTTCCTCGTTGTAGGTGCAACCCGTGATTTCCACGTCGCCGATCACGGTTCCCGTGCGGCTCTGAATGATGCCGACACGCCCGCGAACTTTCGTCGCCCGCGTTCGGTACTCAATATCTTTGATTCCGTCTACAATCCACCCGGCGAACGGATGCCGGACATATAAACATCTCATATTCGATGCTCCCTTGGTTGAATGTTTGGCGTTTTAATATACACCCTGCCTTTTTGTATTGCAAACGCAAAATCAAGAAAAATGCGCCGCCGCCCCTGTCTCGCCCCTGCCGGAATGCCCTTTTTTCTATACCATATATAAAGAACAAGCACGGGAAAACTTTTTTTCGATTTTTTTGATTTCATGTTTGACAATGCGCTTTTTGAGTGTATATTAAACATAGAGACAACAAGAAACCAACACGAAACAAACCACGGCGAAAGCCGGAAAGGAAAGACACCATGGAAAAGAAATTCACAGTCAAAGCCCGCTACGGCAAAATCACGCTCACGGCAGACACGGAAAAGCGCAAATTCACGTGGCGCAATGTTTCTGCCGCTATGATTCGTCAGATCATGGAACAGATCAACCCGGAAATGCGGGCTGTGTTCGGCGATTATGTGTGGCAACTCTGCGGCGAGGGCGGCAAGTATGCGATTCTCGCAATAAGCGGAAGTAAGGCGTTCACGGAAAGCACCGGAAAGACCCCCGCAGAGGCGTTTTGGAACTGCTATCAGGTACGCGCAATTCTCGGATAAAACACCAGCAACAACCGCCCCGGTGAAAGCCGGGGCAAGGAGACACAGATCATGGAACACACGCAAGACAAAATCGGAAAGCTCGCCCGGATTACCGAGGATGCCAAATGGACGAACTACAACACGCCCACCGCAACCCTGCCCGCCGGGAGTATCGTTCGGATTACAAGCTGGAGGCCGGAAGGATTCAATGTCGTTGTTGAGAAATCCAATTCCGACCGGATTGCAAACGGCGAATACTTCTTCATCTTCAAGGAATACGTGAAGACTGCACAGGAAATGCGCCGCCCGGAAACCGCCGACATAGAAAAGATCGTGGACGAACTCACCGAGTATTGGACGCAGAAAGGCGAAACGCTTTTCATTGATCCGAAATGGCAGATCGACAGTATCACCAGCATCGTTGCAAGGCGGCTGATGAACAAATGGAACAGCAACAAGGCCTGAACCAGAAACCGAAACCCGCCGCCGGGAACCGCCCGGCGGCAAAAGGAGACACCGACCATGAAGAACGGACAAAAGGTTTTTGTGATCTACACACAGCGCATTTCGGTTGCAGTGCCGAAGCGGGAAGTTGTGCGCGAAGCCGTCTTGAAAGAGTACCACCCGAATATCAGCGAAGTTGACTACGGCGGGATTGTAGGGGTACAGCACGCGTACACGGAGGACATTTTCGCAACGAAGCGCGAAGCCCTCGAAGAGGTTTTGATGCGCTACGAAGAGGGCAAGGAACGGATAGAAAAATTGCTCGAAGAACTCGACGACTGACACGAAACCGAAACCACGAAAGGAAACTGCACACCATGACAACGAAACACTTTCTGACCGGGCTTTTCGCTTTCCTCGGCATCTTGTGGATGTTCTTCACCGACCGCGAACAGCGCGAGCTTTACAACATCTCAATCGGCGAAGCCGAAGACAAGGGGGAATGACGATGAGACAGGAAACCGCCGATCTTGTCGAACGCCTCAAAGAGGCCGGGGAAGACTTTGAATTTTACCCCACGACAAAAGAAATGGTACGCGCCATTTGGAAACACGCCACCGACGCGCCCGACCTGTGCAACCATGATGCTTACTGGCATCTCCTTGACATCGGATGCGGCACGTGCAATTTCCGCCGCTGGATTGAAGAACTCAACGCGGAAGAGCGGCAGAAATACGACGAAGACACTTTGCGGAATCAGCACTACAAGGTGCGGGAAATCCACATCAATGAATACTGCGTGATCGAAAAATCCAGCGTCTTGCTTGAACGCCTCGACCGGGAAACCATCGTGCTGGGAACCGACTTTCACGAAAGCACACTCATCGACAAGGACTGCGACACCATTTTCTGCAATCCTCCCTATTCGGAGTTTGAGGAATGGACGGCAAAGATCATTCGGGAAAGCCGGGCGCGCGGAATCTATCTCATCATTCCGGAACGCTGGCGGAAAAGCGAAACCATCAAACAGGCCATTGCCCGCCTGAACGCCCCCGCCCGCCTTGACCGAGACGGCAAAGAAGAGGTCGTACAGGTGATCGGACATGCGGATTTTCACCACGCGGAACGCAACGCGCGGGCAAAGGTTGACATCCTTTTCATCAACAAGGAATGGACGAAACAGGAATCAGGCTTTGACGCGATGTTTGACGAACTTTTCGGAATGCCGGATGACAATTACAACAAGTACGAAACCGATTTCAAAGAGGCGGCGGAACGCGAAAACAAGCTGAAAGCGGAACTGGCCGCCGGAAAGAACAAGGTCGAAATTCTGTGCGACGGCTACAACGCCGCGCGGGATGAACTTTTCCGCCACTTCAAGACGATTTGCGATCTTGACCCGGACGTTCTGAAATCAATCGGCGTTCACAAAGAGGCCGTAAAGGAAGCCCTCAAAAAGAAATTCTACGGCCTCAAAAATCTGTATTGGGAATCGGCTTTCGACTGCCTCGAAGAAATCACCTCCCGGCTTACGTCGAAATCGCGGGAAAAGATGCTGGATAAATTCGCCGCGCTCAAAACCGTTGACTTTACCCCGTCGAATCTCTACGCGATGATTATTTGGGTTATCAAGAATTACAACCAGTACGCCGAAGATCAGTTGATCGAACTTTTCTACGCCCTTTCCTCCACGGAGAACGTGCGAAACTACGTCTCGAACAAACGGGTGTTCGAGGAATACCGCTCGCGCTGGGGACAGCCGCGCTCTACCCACTACACCCTCGATTACCGGATTGTCTGCACAACCTACGCCCTGCCGGACGGCGACAAATACCGGGATGTTCCCGCCGCAACCGAACTGCAAAGAATGCTTGCCCGGAGAATCGGCGACGTTTGCACCGTCGCCAACAACCTTGGCTTTCCTGTCGGAACGCTCGACGTGCCGCGATTCCACGGAGAGATCGGAAACGCGCTGGGAAAGGACGGAAAAAAGCTCTTTGAGTTTCGCGCCTACAAGAACCGGAACATTCATATCAAATTCAGCATTGAGCTTATGAAAGCCCTGAACGTCGCCGCCGCGCAACGCCTTGGCTGGATTCGCAAGCCCGAAGACATCAAGGCCGAATTTACCCCGGAAATGGCGGACGGAGCGGAAAAATACTTCGACCGCTTCAACCGCTGTGCCATCGACATAAACCGCGCCGCAACCTTGCTGTTGCCCGCATGAAAGGATTCTCGACCATGAAGACGAAGAAAGCGAAAACCCCCGCAAAAACCGCAAGCGCGCCCTTTTTCCGGTGTCTCTGCGTTCGCGCGCCCTACGCCGGGCGCATTGTGGACGGCACGAAGACGGAGGAATACAGATCGACCGCGACACGGATTCGCGGCAGAATCGGCATCGTCGAAAGCGGAACCGGGACGATCATCGGCGAAGCGGAGTTGTACGACTGCACAAAGGTCAGGGAATGGGAATACGTGTGGCATCTGCGGAACGCGAAGCGATACCGCAAGCCGCGCCCCTACACGCACCCTTTCGGGGCTGTCATTTGGGTCAAGGTTCCGGAGGCCGCCAATGCCGAAGCATAAGTACACAAAAGGGCAGATCGTCTATGTTCTCAATCTGTACCCGCTTGAAGTATTGAAGTGCATATACGATGAAGCGCACAAACATAAAAAGCGGCAGTATTGGGTATGGACGGAAACCGGGAAATGGATTTGCGTTTATGGCGTGATGATCTACACGTCGGAAGAAGAAGCAAAAGCCGCGTTGGAATTTAGGCGGAACCATCCGCCAGTGTGGAGGGAAAAGGACGCAAATTAAAGGAAACCGCCCCCAACCTTTAATGACACGGCGGCTTATTAAAGGTTGCACCCCTCAACCTTTAATTGCCGCCCTCTTTTTCCTCATTTGCCGCCGCTTCGCGGCCTATGCCGATTTTCGTTTTCAGCTCTTCGCCGTCGATGTAGCGCGGCTCGACCGGGAATCCGAAATACTTGGTGAACTCGTCCATGCTCTCCATGCTGTCGAAAACGATCACCTTGAAGAACTCGGCTGTGTTTTTCAGGTTCGCCCGCTCTTTGCTGGTCTTGCGGCGGTCTTTGATTTCCTGAATCTTTTCGATGTCGCTTACCACTTCCGGCTCTTCTTCCCGGTCTGTGCCTAAAATGGCATTGGCGACCGGGGTGTCGAAATTGAGCTGAATGTCAAGGGCGGAGAAACCTGCATCGGCGAAATTCACGCCGTCATTGATGAACAGGCTGGCGAGCTTGTTCCCGTCGTATTCGCCCATCAGATTTTGATTGTTCAGCTTGATGTTGATTTCCCGCTCTTCCGTTTCGTCAACGTCGATCACGCACACGTCAAGCGCATAGTCCTTGCCCCCCTCCAGCTTGTCAAGCTCGGAAAGCCGCTGGTGGCCGCCGACCACGTACCCTGTCCGCTTGTTCCAAACAATCGTATCTACAAGGCCGTTTTTCTTGATGCTCTTGTTCAGCAGTTTGTGTTCGTGTTCGTTCATTACCCTCGGATTGTACGGGGCTTCTTTCAGCATGGAGCGCGGGATGCGCTGGATGTTGAACCGCTGAAAGCGGCTCACGTGCTGTTGATCGGTTCCGGACGTTTCAGGATTCGGTTTCTGCGGCTTTACGCCTCGCTTTGAACTCATTTTGTTTCTCCTTTGCCTCGATGTAAGGGAAGATTCGTTTGATGGTTTCGTAGTCGTCCGGGAAATGCTCTTTGACGACCTCGACGTTTTCCGGGCGGAGATCGCCGATGCTCCGTTTCGCATAACGGTATTCCGGAGACAGTTCAACCCCGTGCGTTTTGAGATACTGAAACACCTTTTTCGGGTTCCATTCGGCCAGCGGGTAGATGCGCTTGTTTTCCTCGTCCACCTCGCCCACGGTCTTTATCATGGCGTTCCTCTCGATGGATTCGCACATCATTTGCCCGTAGCAGAACCACGGCGTTCCGGTTTCTTCCATGATGTAGTCCTCGATGTCTGTCGGTTTGATGTTCGGACAGGTGTCAGTGAGGAAATTCTGATCGCGGTACAGGCCGCCGCAGTAGCACGTCCCCAGCATCCAGTGTGGCAGACGCATGATGCCGACGTGATACCGTTCTTCGAGGTAGCGTATGTAGTTCTCCTGAAACTTCAAGCCCCGCACGAAATACATGAAGAACGGGTAGACGTTCCGGAAATTCTTGACGCACAGATCAAGCATACAAACGCTGTCTTTTCCCAGCGATACGCCCACATTCACGCTTTGCGTCAGCGTCGCGGCGTACCGGATTGCGTCCATAAGTGCCATTGTTTTGACCTCAATTTTGAAAAAACCGCCCGCGACGGAAACGGGCGGCGGATTCAGGCGGCTTTCGTTGCCTCTCCGTGTCTTCGTGGTGTCGCGTAGCACACCACAACACGGCACACTTCGTGTGTCAGCCGCCGGACATGCCAGCACCGCGACGGACACGGGCTTCGGCGGCTCGCTTGGTTCTCCCGGTCGCGGTAACGGGTCTGCGTCCGCGTCCGCGCCGCATGGTCGCGGTGTAGAAACTGCCTCGCGGGTCGCGCGGCATACCGGGATTGTACTGGTAGCTGATTCTCGGTTTCGTTGCCATTGTCAGGCTCCTGTTTTGGGTTGGTGTTCCTCAAACCATTCGTGCTGTTTCGTGCGCGATGCGTCAGCCGCGCACTACAGGGGACACGTTCGCGTCTTAACCGCCGGACATGCCAGCACCGCGACGCAGACGCGATTCCGCCTGCCGCTTGGTCGTCCCCCAGCCGCGATACGTCTTGTTGCCTCTCCGCATGGTCGAGACATACCGACCTTCGTCCGGCTGATAGGTCGTGTTGATCTTGGGCTTTGCCATGTGCATTCCTCCATTGTGGTGGATGATGGTTGATCGGCGATGCACCGTACACCGCGCGCTGATAAATCATACCCGTGTCAACCCCCGGAAACGAAACCCGAACGCCCGGCTTCCGGGAATCGACGCGGAAAGATAGATTATTGATGTGTGTTTTTTGGCAACTCCCTGTATTGCTTCCGCAGAGAAACGACCGTGGAAACGGAGCATCTGTAACGTTTCGCAAGTTCGCGGACGCTTTTTTCTCCGTGGATAATGTCATGGTAAATAGCTTGTTCCGTTTCCGAAAGCGGCTCGCCTGCCGTTTTTTTGCGGAAAACTTTCACCGCGCGCGGCATGTGCGTTTTTTTGGCAACCGCGAATTTCTGTTTTGCCAACTTTTTGACGATGTTCGATACCGTCGTTTTGCTGATGCCGAGGATTTTCGCAACACTCCGGTGGCTCATCTTCTTCACGTAGACGTAGAAATAGATGCCGAGGTCGCGCCCGCTCAATCCAGCCCCGTTCATCGCCGCTCGTTCCCGGTGTGCCGCCAGCCGCTCCTTTCCCTTTGTCATCTTCTTGCTGATGTTCTGCTTGGAACACTGGTGCATCCGGGCAAGCGTGGACTGGTTGCACCCGTTCAGGATTTGGAAAAACAGGGCTTCAAATCCCTGCTGGTCGAAAACGTACAGCTCGCCCAGCCGGGAAAGCATCTCCTTGGTCGCATCGCGCGCTTTCTCTTCCTCTTCCCGCCGCTTGCAGACGGCTTTCAAGGCCGCTTTCGTGCGTTCCGGCACTTCCAGCGCGTCGATTGCCCGGAGGATTTCTTCGGGCGGCGTTTCCTCGCTCTCATGCTCCCTGCCGATCAGGTACGCACGGTTCGCGTGGTGTTCGTCCGATTCGGAATCCATCTCGTCGAGGAATGCCGTTTCCCGGAATTGCTTGCGCCGGGCATCTTCGGTTTTCTCTTTCGCCTCGTCCGCGCAGAATTTCTTCATCGGGCAGTTGCGGTTGCATTTCCGTTTCGTGCCGAAACATGCCGCCATTTCTTCGTCGGTCGGTTCACGATTGTTCATTGTTGCCGCCTCCGCCGCCGAGGAATGTTACATGTTCCGCCGTGATTTCGTGGCGGCTTCGCTTCTCGCCGTTCTCGTTCGTCCACGTGTAGTAGTTCAAACGCCCCTCGACGAAGATCGCCCGGCCTTTCGTCAGATACCGGGCGCACGATTCGCCCTGCTTGCCCCACACCGTTACCCCGATGTAACAGGTGTCCTCTCTCTGCTCGCCGTTCGCCGTGTACGGACGGTTCGACGCGATGGAGAACGTGCAAACGCTTCCCCGGCCTGTCTGCTTCAAGGCCGGTTCGGTCGTCAGGTTGCCGATCATAATGATCTTGTTCAGGAACATGCTTGGCCTCCGGGCAGAATGATCGCGCCGGGTTCCGGAGGCAGTTTCGCTTCGAGTTCAGCGATTCTCGCCTGTAGCTTCATTATGTCCCCGTTCGCGTTGTTCAGCTCTTTCGTCAGCCGCGCATTGTCTTCCCGGAGGGATTCGTTTTCCGCGCAAACGTCGTTGTAGTCGTTCCGCATCCGTTCCATCCATTTGTCCCGGCGCGCGATGCTTTCTTTCAGGCTCCGGATTTCTTCACTTTCCTGTGCTTCCATACCCGTTTTCTCCACGTTCGCTTGCGCTCAATTCTTCGACCTCGACGTATTCCACCGCCGGAGCGGGCATGATGACAAGTTGCGCGAAGCGTTCGCCCACCTTGAACGGTTCCATGTCGCCGTTGCAGTAGTACACCGCCATGACCTCGCCGCGATACCCCGCGTCGATTGTCCCGACCCCGTTGCTCAAAATGGAGTTCGTCTTGTGGACGCTCGACCGGGCGCGGAGTTCCCCTTGGTAGCCGTAGGGGATTTCCACCCGGATGCCGGAATGGATGATGACCGCGTTTTCCCCCTTGATCGGCTCGATGGAGTGAACGTGAAGATCAAAGCCCGCGTCGCCGAAATGCCCCTGTTGCGGGGCTTTTGCGTCCTCGAACATCTTGACGAATTTGATTTTGATTGGTTCCATTGTGGTTTCTGTCTCCTGTTGTTTTTTGAATTGTCCGGGTAGATCGTATTGCGGAAGAACGTCCGAAAGGTAATCCCACCGCACTACTATCGACCACGGGTAAACTTCCCGCGAAAAATGCGGCGCGAAACACAGCTCGTGCGTGTCGTCAGTCTCGACGGCGAATCCCACCGCCGCAAACGGCGGGAGATCGTCGAATTTGCACCATGCGATGATGTTCGCAAAGAGTCTCGGCTTATTTGCGGCGGTTGAGCTTTTTGAGCTTGACATAGTAATTCATCGGCTCCTTTCCGGCGTGGTATAACGCCTCTTTCCATTTCTGTACCATGCACGGCTCTTTCGGGGAGAAAGGGCAGTGTTCCCCCGCGTGGCTTGGGTCGAGAAAATTCCCCTCCAAGCAGTATTCGCACGTCTTCTTGACCGCTTCTTGCAGACAGTCGAAAAGCTCGTCTGCCGCCCTCTGCCGCCCGGAATGAACCAGCAGATGCACGGCGAGGCTGGGGATTTGCACCGCCGCCGCCCGGTACGTGATCGCCGGGGCGGTTTCTGTTTCGGATTTCACCGTGAAGAAAGATTCTCCCCTCATGCGCCCAATTCCTCTGCGGTCAGTTTGCCCCGGATTTCATTCGGAAATTCCGGCAGTTCGACCAGCATCTTCATCACGCGCCGCATGGCCGGGTGTGCGCGCTTGCCGAGGCGGAGATGCAACAAAGCCTCCCACCACCAGTGTGTCCCGGTAACGTACAGCTTGGTCGCCGTCGCCAGCGGAAGAAGCGAACGCGCCATTTCCCGCTTTACGCCGTTGTTGATCGCAAGGAAATATCTGTTTTCCGCGAATTTGAAGAAGTCCGTGCAAAGCTGGTCGAATGCCCCGTCTTCCTTGCACTGTTCCGGCTTAATGAACTCGATGCCGCCCTCTTCAGGCGACCAACTGCACCACCGCGTTGATCTTTCCATGAAGCTCATGGTGCGATGCCGGACAAGTTCGCGGGCAATGCCGATGTCGATGTCGAAACACGCCGTCAGGTAGTCTTTCGCTTCCTCGAATCCGGCGGTCTCTTCAAGCGTTCCGCCGCGCGCGATGAAGTCCCGCACATTGATATTGTAGGCATTGTCGGCGAAATACATTCGCGAAATCATGGCGAGCGGCGAGCCGTTTTCGGTAAACTCGCTGTCATGCTTGTACGGCACGGTAATCCGGGCATGTTCAAAGGGCGACAGATGCCCCATGCCGCCGAGCTTCCGAAGAAACGGCAAGGCCGCATCCGGAGACGTTTCCGCCTTGTCTTGCGTTCCCGTGCATACCCGCGCGATCAATGCGATCTTTTGAAGCGGGGGAAGCCCCTTGATGATTTCGGCTTTCGGTTCGATGAATTTCACGTTGTTCCTCCTTAAAGTTTGGATATGATGTACCCGGTCAGATACGCGCCGCAAATCAGCGCGGTGGCCGTAATGATGACGATGATGCAAAACCGCCTGTAGTCTTTCCGTGCGGCGTTCAGCCTGTTTACGAAGTCTTCGAGGCTCCGGGTGTCGGTGAGGTCGCGTATCTGCGCTTCCGGCAGTTTCCGCGCCGTGCCGACCGGAAAGGTTTTCGCGGTAATGTCAAACCTGTTTTTCGTTTTCTGTTTCATGCTCGTTTTCCTGTTTCCCGTTGCTGATGTTTTGAAGCAGTTTCAGCCACTTTTGAACAAAGCACGTTCCGTCCGGCTCCGGACAGCCGCGCTTTATGACATCTTCGGCCAGCAGGGTATGTTCCCCGCGCGCCTCATAGCACTTATCGCAATACTCGAACATTGCCTCTTTCAGCGCGTCGAACAGCGCGGTAAAATTATTGCAAGCTCGCTTTGTGCTATCGCCCATCGGTGGCCTTTCCCATTCCAGTTGTTTTTTCAGGTCTTCTTCGGCTTCCTCTTGTGTGTGATATATCTTATCCACGTTCATCCAGTTTCCGAACGTCGTTGAAACGATATGGCTCCCGCAGTGAACGTAATTGTCCCATTGGATATACCGAACACGCCGAACGAAAGGCGGTTGTTCGCCGCCGTTTTCCTGAATGATGTAAACGGCTTTCCCATGCGCTTCTTTCAGCATTTCGTCTTTCATTTCCCGTACCTCATTTTGAGTTTGTGAAACGGACAGGAAGCGTAAATATGGCACACGCCGTTTTCGTCGATCTTGCGGTGCTTGCATTTCCCCCTGAACGTCTTTTTGCACTTGCCGACATACCACTTGTTGAAGTCATCAATGGAAAGGTTGTTTTTCAGCGTGTGCCACAATTTGATGTGATAGTCGGGCGGCATTACGCTCCACGATTCGACGATCTCCTTGCGGGCTTCTTGTTCCGCACGTTCCCGCTTGCTGTCTGCAAGATAGTTTATGCCTGTCAGGACAAGAAAGGCCAGCAAAGCAAACGGGATGATCGCGGTCGAAAAGAACAGAGTAATACAGAATATTTCGTATGTCATTTCCCCTCCATTTTTTCTTTCAGGTTCGGGGAATCCTTGCTGATGAATTTATTGCATTTGCCGTCCATCGGATTTACGGTTTTGCCGTCAATCCAGCAATAATGTCTCACGCCATGCAAAAGGTTTGCGTCGAGATAATGCGACGTTTTGAGAAACGTGCAATCTTCACATCTGTTTGTCATTTCCCGTCCCTCACGAATTTGAGTAACAGCCAGTATTGTTTGATTTCGCAATTCTCCGCGTTCGGGTCGTTCTTTGCGATAGCTTCACAGCATCCGCTTGCGTACTCAACCATGTCGTCCGCGTTGAGGTCTCTTGCACAGTTGAAACACCCTCTGCAACGCTTAAAAGCCATCGCCTTGATCGCGTCGTACATTTGCGGAATCCGAGCGAATTTGTGCGCGTTTTCCTGCTTCTTGAACGTTTCGATGGTCTTCCAGTACTTATTACAGACGGAGTATTCCTTGACATTACTTCCCTCTTTGATTCCGACGCAACAAGCCCAAGGTGCTTTGAGCGTTATCGACGTGGACTTTTCGAGGTCAAATAAGGATTTCTTTTTCTTCATTTGCCGTCCTCGATCTCTTTCAGTTTTCGTTTGAGTGCTTCGTTTTCGTCTATCAGCCCATCACAAAGAGGCCGCCAAAATTCACGCGCGGCGAAAAATCCATCCGCGAAACCTTTGATGTGTCCGTCAAACCATGTTTCGAGGGCGGCGCAAACGATAAGCACAAGAACGAGCGCGATTTTTGCGATAAGTTCGATCATTTGCCGTCCCTCACGAATTTCAACAGTTCCCGCCATTTTGCAACATAGCAGTCTTCATCGTGTCCTTTAGGACATGGATGGTCAAGCATGGTTTCGGAACTTTCTCCGGCACACGACCAGCATTTCCCTGCCGCCGCCTCCGCCAGTGCGTCGTACAGTTCCGGCAGACGGGCGAGGCGGTTTACAGTTTTTTGGTCGCGCACGTCATTTGCGACAACTGAATCTTTTGAATCAATTACGCAATACCATGCCAAAGGTGCTTCTTCTTCAATCGTCCACGGCGCGGCAAAGATTTCTTTTGTTTTGTCGTTCATTTTTGTTTTTTTCCTTTCCGCTTTTTGAGCGGTTCATAGTGATAACATGAACAGATCACATTGTCCTTGCTTACCATTGGGAATATGATCTCGTTTCGCGGTGTGTCAAAACCGATTTGCCTTGGAGCATGATTCTCATATCCTCGCGCATGGCAATGACCGAACGCGGGGGAAGATGCGACAAACCAGTAACATGATTCGCACGTTACATCGTTGCAATGAAGCTCTTTCGGGGATTTCATGTTGCTCCTTGTGTCAGGGCATGTATTCATCGGAAAAAGGTTTATCGTCTTTCCAGTCCGGCGTAAAGTCCGTTTTGTTCTTGCAGTTCGTGTTCAGATTATACGGATTGGAAATCCTGTGGTTATCGACAAGGCAAGACCATTTTTTCGTCCACTCTCCCTGTTTGTTGACGCGCTTGACGCAATTCATACAGTTCGCACAAACGCGGAGGTGCATGACCTCGGCTTTGCGGTTGTTGAGGCTTTTGATGATCTTGTAGTATTTGTTGATAAGCCATTGGATTCCCTGCTGTTCTCGCAAGAAACATTCCTCGAAACTGTGTTCCTTTACCTCGCCGTCTTTGGTTTTGAACCGAACACGATAGCGTCCCGTTTCCTCTTCTTTTTCAACAAAGGTTGCTCTGATAATGTAGCCTTTGTACGGAACAAAAACAGTATCGTCTTTTTCGACAAAGTATTTGTCAATATCGTTTTTCATTTTTGCACCTCGTTTTCAGGTTTCTTTTTGAACAGCCAGCACGGGGTGTAGCGGTAGCACGTGTCCCCGTCGTTGATGCGGCAAAATGTATGCCCGTGCTTGTCGGTTTCGCAATACTCGCACGTCGGGCAGATGTTGGTTCCCCATTTGTCGCTCATATTGCCGCCCTCCAACCGTGAATCAAGGCCGACAAAAACACTTCGTCGCGCACTTCTTTTTCCGATGCGAAAATAATCCTGCGCGGGAGTGGAATGCGAATATCTTGCCCGTTGTATTTGGTGGCGATCATGCACTTTCCGCGATGTCCCCCGGAAGCGGAGTAAAGAAACGTTCCTTTCCGGTAGGTCAGCTCGCGTTTGTCTTCGTCTCTCACGATGAAAAAGACTTCTTGCCCTTCTTTCAACTTCATTTCGGTTCCTCCCGGCGTTTGTATTGTCTGCAACCGTTGTTTTTGTGCCGCGTAATACACCATTCGATACACTGGCCGTAGTCCTTGCTGGACTTGCGCTCGTTCCAGTATTCACAGTTCCCGCAATGCGGAGATTCGCTGTCCGGGATTTGAGCCTCATCCGAAATAAGCGCCTCGAAATAACACCATTTGACAATCCCCAATTCTTCGCGCCGGACTTTCCAGCTTCCGTATCGCCATGTGTCTTCCTTGTAGATACGCAGGGATTCAATGAATGTAGCGTTTCTGCCGGAATCGGGTTCTACGGGCGCGGCCACAAGAAACGCAATTCTGTTATAAGCCTGTTTCCCATCGTATTGGGCATACTCCTCGACAAAAACAGGTTCTTCGGCGCGATCATGCCACAAAGGTTTCGTCTTCATTCCAGCACCTCCCCCATGTACCGCATTTGAAAGTTCGCGGATTCGTATTCAGACAGGATGCCTTTCAGTTTTTCGGTTCGTCTTTCGCTTTGAACAATGTCGCATTTGAGCAGACGGATGATCTCGCGGACGGCATCTTTCTTTTTCGTGAAAAGCTCATGCTCCCCAAGGTTGATTTCTGCCCCTCGGTCTGTCAAAACAATGTAGTACGGGTATTTGTCAGCGCATATTTTCTTGATTGTCCCGCCATCAATACACCACCCCATTGTGTCAACAAAAAGCACATGGTCGTTTGGCTTGTATTTCCATTCCGGAATCATGCTCATTTCCCCGCCTCGCTTTCTTCTTTCAAGCGGCAAAAACCGCCGTTTTCTTGAATCGTTCCTATTGGTGTAATTCCATTAAAAACGCAAAAAGCATATCTGACGCTTTTTTTACTTGAAGCCCAATTATAGCAGTAGCAATTATGTGCTTCAACCCATGTGATCTCGCGTTTGGTTTGTCTGCAACGGCAATAATACGCATCGTATCGCTTGCAGTTCCAACAGATCATTTCGATTTCAGGTTTCATTTTCCGGCCTCGCTTTCCGCGATCAATGCGTTTCCGCACGTGATTCTGTCCGCGTCTTCCTCTATGCTCGGAACAAAGACGATCACATCCCACCCCAATTCAAGCAACGGTTCCTCGAACTGGCGGTAAACATCGTAGTCGGTGTAGGCCGTGCCTACATCAAAGCCGTTTCGGACTGCCGTTTTGGTTTCGTGTATCGGGGTGATCTTGACAATCCACTGTTTCTTGTCGAAAAACTCATCAAGCAATTTTGCGTCAAGTATGGTGTCCTTGGTTACGGCAAAGTTGAGCGTGTATTTGCGACCGACCGGAGGCGGCAACCGGGAAGCAAGACAGGCGATGTCATACAGCGAAAGACTTTCTCCGGCAAATTGCTTGTCTCGCTGTTCGGCGGACGTGCTTTGAATGGAGAATTGAAGCCCGGCCTCGCCTTTGTACCCGACATTCTTGACATAGCACCAATCCTGCAAGAAATACTCCAACGCCTTGTTGCGCTTCGGCAACATGGTGGAAACGACGGGGTGGATGGTGTCGGCCTTGATGTGCTTCCCGACCAGCGAACGGAGGTCATACAGCGCAAAATCCAAAACGTTTCGATTGAATGTCGGCTCGCCCATGCGGGCGAAATGCACGTTGAAACGTTCCGTGTGGCTGTAAAACTCCTCGAATTTTTCGAGTATGGTGCGAACTTCAAAGGCAAGTTCTTCCCTTGATACGTTGCCGTAAAAACCATACTTCGGGCAATCGCAGAAGCGGCATCTCATCGGGCATCCTTTCTGCGTGCTGATCGTGGCGACCCACTTTTTGTGAAGATCGACGGCATGATGCTGAACGCCGTAAATCTCTTTGTGGAGGCCGAGAAAATTTGCTTTGATGTTGTTTTCTTTCCCGTAGTCGCCGACCGTCAGAAATTCAAGTTTGCGTTCCGTGTCAACGAAGATTTTTCCCGTGTGAGTATTAATGATTTTCATTTTTTGCCTCGCTTTCCCGCTTCGCGGTTTCAAAGAGTTCTTCGGCATACATCCAGTAAAGGACGCGGTTTTCCTCGACAAAGATTTCCCATTTCCAATCCCCCGCCAAAGAAAACACTGTCCGCTCGATTTGCCACACCTTGCCCGCATGTTGGATGATTACCAGCTTGACCCGTTTGTCTTCGCCAAGGTTCGGCTGTTCGCTCGCCCCGTGCCATTTTGGGACACCGAGAATCACGGAAATAACATTCCGGGCTTCGGCAAGATCGCCAGCATGTTTTTTCACAATAAACTCCGCAGACGAGGCGGTAGTATAAACTTCATCGGCGACCTTTCTGCCAACCTCGAATACGCGATGCGCGGCGACGCGGAGCAGATCGCGGGCTTCGATTCGCTTTTTCTCTTCCTCGATTGCTTCCGGATGCTCGTGGATGTAGGTCAAACAATCGGATTGATACATCTCGATGTCCCGGATGTTTGCGCCCGTTTTGGAGCATTGGAAAACACCCTTTTCTTCGTCGATCACGGAATGTTGGCATTTCCGGCATCTCTCATTCAGGATATAGTCAAACATGCTTTTCCTCCAAATTCTCGAACATGTCGATGGTTTCGGTGTCGGTGATTCTGTAGACGTAGATCGGTTCGTGTGTGTCATCCGTTTTCCCGGTGAATTTCCGCTGGATAGTCCCCTTGTCGTAGAGAATATCACAGCAAACGAGAACCTTTTCAACGGATTCTTCGTCTTCCGGGTCAAGCTCTGTTTCAAGCCAGCAGATATTCTTTTGAAAATATGCCCGGTTGCACCAGTGGTTGTAGTTTTTGTTCAGGGCGGCAAGTACGACGTGTTCGAGTTCCTCGCACTCATTCAACTCGTCAATTGCATCTTCCAGCCGCTCTTTTTCTTCAAACAGGCTATCAATCTCATCTTCGACTTCGGAAAGCTCATGCTTCAATGTGTCAAGTTTGCTCATTTCGCACCTCGTTTCCACGGCACTTCCCGGATTCGCAAATCTTCCGGGAACTGGTTGATGTCCTTGACAAGTTTCCCGTCGATGTCAAGCTGTTTCACGAACACCGGGCAACCCCATTCTTGACAGTCTTCGACGATTTGCCGCACCCATTCCAGCTTGCACGGGCGGCGGTTCGTGCCGCTCTCCGCGCCGACTACCACCCAATCGAACTTGTCGCTGTACTGCCAGTTGTGCGCGGGCGGGATATACTGATGGTCGAAACCGCGCTTTTGGTGTTCGGTCAGCAGATACGGCGCGATGCGGACGGGTTCAAGCAGAGGTTCGAGGCTTATCCATTTGTGTTTTGCCCCGGTCAGCATGATTTGTCCCGCGCGGTAAATGAGGCGGTCTTGATTTTCCGCCGTTACCCCGTAGAAAACATGGTCGAACGCCAGCAGATCGTCCGGAAGATCGCGGAGCCTCCCGGCGCGCTTCGTGAGGACAAGGTTTGTCGCGGTCGGCGACAGCCCTTGAGGCCACAGACGAATCATAAGCCCGTCGTTCCAGTTGCCGAAAAGATCGGTCATGTTCCCGGCGAAGACGATGCCGCTTTTCGGCGGGTTTTTCAGGTGTTTCGGATGATGCGGAGCGAAACCGCCGTCATCGTCCCGGAGTTCCGGATATTGTTCCGCCAGCCGTGCCGCATAGCAGTGTTCGCACCCCTCGGAAACCGCCCGGCAACCGATCACGGGATTCCATGCCTTATCCCAATATTTTGCGCCTTTTCCCCATTCGTCAATCATGGTTTGCCTCCATCTTGAAATAGACGCATTTCTGCGCGTCGATGGTGATTTTGACTTTTGCTTTCTTCGCCCATGCGGTCATGTTTTTTGTGTAGCACAGATCGGCATGTTGGCAAACGTCGCAATTCCGCTGAATGAAGTCCTCGCACATGATGCTTGCGTCTTCATTCTCTTGTTCGTATTCGCTTCCCCATTCGTCTTGTTTGGAGCAGTAAAACGTTTTGTCGGCCTTGTTGTAGTCTTCGCAGTACGCGCAATCTTGACACCTTTTCATCGCTCGCCCTCCACGTGTTTTTTGACGGCAAGCCCAAACGGATTGTCAAGCAGATACCCAAGCTGTCTGCCATGAAAGTCTTTTTTCGTGGACGGATGGAACCAAAGGCATTTTTGCGCGTCGAGGTAAACGACGCGGGCTTTCATATCGTCCGTTTGTGGGACAAAAGTCAGGTCTTTTGCATCGTTTATCCGGGTTTCGAGATAGGACGGAACGCAAAAAGAACCGATGAAAACAAAGGATAATTTGCTCATTCTTCGTCCTCCTTGTGCCCGAAAGCCTGTTCAAATTTTCTTCTTTCGAGTTCGGCGTTTCGTTCGCCTCTGATGCCGACGATGACACCAATGGCAAACGCCCCGGCAAGGGAAAAGCCGAAGAGCGGCATGTAAACGTGATAAAGCATGAAAAGGTCGATTTCGATTCGTGTCATTTGTCATTCCTCCGTCTTGTGTTTCTCGAAAAACCGGATTTCAAAGTCTACGACGCGCTTTGTCGGTTGAAAATCCGGACAATAGTCGTTCACGTCGATTTTCTTTTTCGTCTTCCGGCAATACTGTCGGTAGCCTGTTTCTGCGTTCCCCTTGCAGTAGCTTTTGCAGTTGAAACAGCAGATTTGGATTGTCGGGGTTTTGTTCATTCGCCGTCTCCATAATTTTCATAGATGTTGGGCGAGTATGCGTCGCACCTGTCGTAGATTTCGACGGGTTTGACAAAATCGTCTTTCGCGTAGCAATAAACTTTTCCCTGTTTCCAGTTCCCGGAACAGTATTCACATTCAGAACAAGAATATTTGCTCATCCCCACACCTCGCTTTCCTCTTCTTCCGTCTGCGGTTCTGCCGGGCAACCGGAGCATGTCGCACAGGATTTGCCGTAGATGTCGCATTCCCCGTCGAGCGGCTTGTTGATCGGGTCGAAGTCCGGGCATTTCCCGTCAAGTTTCCCCTCTTCGATAAACACGTCTTTTTCCTTGCTGTGAGCGTTGCAGTAATACCCGTACCCGCTTCCGGTTGGCGTTCCGTGTTCGCACCTGTAACATGGATTTATAATCATTGCTCTGCTCCTTTCAGAAAGATTTTGAGCTGTTTGGAAAGGAACCGGACAATATGTTTCCGGGCTTCTTCCTTGCTGTAGAAAACATCGCGGAGTTCGACGAAAAGGCTTTCCTCGTTCGCCAAATCCCAAACGGATGGGTAGCCGTCGGCGATTCCCTCCACCTGAACCTCGTTGATGCGGATGTCGGACAGGTTCGTTTTTCCGTGCATACGGACGATGAAACCCCGTCTGCCTTTCTTGAAATCGGCCTTTTTCATTTGCTCACATCCCCCTCGAAAAAGAGTTTTGCGATTCGGCGGGAATGGATGATTGACATTTCCCAAAACGGGCAGATTTCCGCGCGGTTGGTGATCTCGCGGAGTTCGGGCGCGCGGATAACGCAAAAATGCTTGTCCTTGCGCTCTTGATGAACATGAAATGCACAGTTCGTGCAACACGGCGTGAAGCTGATTTCCGCGCTCAATTTTCTCATGTTTGTTCTCCAATGGTTTTTCATGGTTTTGGTTGGTTACACTTTTTCCAGCGGGACAAGCGTCTTGGTCGCTTCGTCGAAACCGAGCCTGTACCAGCCCGTTTCCGTCTTGATGCAACCGATGATCGTGATGCTGTGCTTCGACGGTTCTTCGGCGACGGCGGCGGGCTTTCTGTGAGTTTCCTTGGCTTCCTCACGTTCCCGCGCCTCGTCTTCGGCGGCCTGTAGTTTGTCAAGATAATCCATGACGTGCCTCCCGCTTGCGTTGCAGTTCCGCTTCACGGAATGCCGCGTTTCTGCGGTATTTGTGGCGGCGCATGGCGTTCTGTTTCCACCCGTTGCGTTTCCACCAGTCGCGCCCATACGCGGCCAGTTTTTCCCGGTGTGTCTTGCGGTACTCTTTCATGTACTTTTTGCGTTGGCGGTCAGTCATCGTTTTCCTCCGTGTCGTTGGCAATGATATAAGCCCGGTCAGGGCGGACGCAACAAGAAACCATCATATCCGCGATCTGTTTGTCGAGTTCGGCGATCTCTGCCGCGCATTTCGCCCGTAGAACTGCATCCGGCTTTGAGAAATGCGCGTCGATGATTGCCCGGAGCTTCGCCCCGCTGATGCCCGGAATCTCTTTCCACAGGGACAGGACGGCCAGCTTTCCGGTCTTCTTTGTCGATGCGCGCAATCCGGGGAAGTCGCCGCGCTGGTAGCGCATGACGGCGTGGCGGATGACCGCCGCCGCGTTGCCGCTCGCCCGGAGGCGTTCGATTTGGTCGATGCGTAGCCGGACGCTTGCCATGTTATTTGCCCCCGGTCAGCTTGTCTGTCAGGATGTTTTCAAGCATTCCGCTCATGCTTTCCCCGTTCGACTTTGCAAGCCGATTGATTGCTTTGTAGAGGCTGGGCTTCATGTAGAAATGACAGCTTTTGTTTCGAGTTTCCCCGTCCCTCATCACCAAATGAATTACGGGTTTTTCTGTCTTCGCCATGCGTTCAACCTGTCTTGCAAGTTCGTCCCGCCGGGCAAGGCTTTCGTCAAGCGTGTGGTCGAGATTGATAATCTGTACTTTCAGCTTGGCGATTTCGTCTTGCTGTTTCCGAATCGTTTCGAGGGCTTTTGAATAGTAGCTGTCGTGCATCTGCCAGTGTTTCAAGCTCTCGATTTCGGCGTTTTTCTGTTCGAGTTCGCGCATTGCTTTATCGTGCGCGCCCTGAATCCGTGAGCATCCGGCTTCGATGTCTTTGATTTCGTCTTTGTATGCCGAATCACTGATAATGTGGAATCCGAATAGTTTCATGCTTTCGCCCTTTCGAGTTTGGTGTTGAGGGTTGCGATCTGCTTTTCGAGGTTTTCGATTCGGTTGTTCAGTTGCTTGTTTTTGGAACGGAGCCTGTGAGCGTCTTTTATCGCGTTCATGTAGCAAGCGTCCTTTTCCGCCATCTCTGTTGGTTGCAGAGATAAACGGTCGAAAAGAATGATGTTCTCGGTTCTCTCGCGTTGGAGTTCGATTCGCAATTCAAGATTCCGCGCTTTCAGGCGCTTGTTTTCGGCGCGGAGCTTGCGCGTTGCGTTGCGGTACGGGTATCTCATTTGCCAGCCCCTTTCTCGTTCTCGCGCATTTCAAGGTCAAAGTCGATGATGTTGTTGACCTCGGCATTGAATCTGCGAGCCTCGACGATCTCGCAGACAACTGCACGGCGTTTCGAGGACAGGTAGCTTTCTTTCCGCTGGATTTTGGCATACTCGGCTTCGAGGTCGATGTTTTCGAGGTCGTACCGTTTCAGGAGCCGGGTTTCTTCCTCGGCGCGCTTGGCGAGTTCGTGTTTCATCGCTCGTTCAAGCCCCGTTATCTGTTCGATGTAGCTTCGCGTTCTCATGCTTCGCCTCCATCGAACGGGATGATCTTCACGTCGTCATACAGCATTTTCGCGGCGGCGGCGACGGCATCTTTCTTGCCTTTCAGCAGAACAAACCCCTCGTCGTTTCCGGCGTTCGCGGCCTCATGGTGGATTTCACAGTCGGTGCATCTTTCGTGAACGTCCCCCGGCGCGAGATTGCCGACGCGGATGATTTTCAGTTTCATTGTGTCATTCATGGTTGTTTTTGCCTTGTTTTGTGTTTCGGCTTATCTTTGACGGAGGGATTTTCCGGTAACGCGGCAGATATAGAACATTTCCTGTAGCCTGTCCTCGATGCGTCGCCCGTATCGTTCGCGGATTTCGCGGTCGGTCAGGTTCGTGGTAACAATCGTCAACACGCCGTAGCGCAGAAACGCCCGGTATCGCATGTCAATGACCGTTTCCATGATGTTTTCTGCCTCGCCGAAGCATTTTACGGTGTCTTTGCTTCCGATCTCGTCGATCATAATGTTCTGCGGACGCTCGAAAAAGTCTCCGCCTGTGATGACCTGTTTTTCAAGATCGTGCAAATTCCCGTCGCATTCCTTGAAATCGGCGGCAAAGTCTTCCGGGGTGAATACCGGCATGTCGAACAGATACGCCAGCACCTCACAGCCGTAGGTCTTGCCGATGCCGCATTCTCCCTTGACGAACAGCCCTTTTTCTGCCGTTCCGTCGAGTAGGAGCGCGCCGTATCGCTGAACGACGGCGTACACTTGCGGATTCTCGGTCGAATACCCGGCTTCCGCAAGGCGTTCCGCCATTGATGCAAGGCTGGATTCGGTCGCCTTTACCATCTCGGACTTTCTGCCGCGTAGTTTCAGGCGTTCGAGCGTAGGGATGCACTCGCTCATGCTTTTCATTGGAACCCCCACTTGTTTTCATCCGTCCCGGTTTCATCCGGAGCGTAGTCAAAGCTCGGATGCGAGCCGTTCGGATGGTTCGCGCCAGCAATGCGCGGCGCGCGGTCTTGCGCCTTGTTGAACCAGTTCACGATAAAGCGTTTGAGGTCGGTTTTCCGGTTCTTCCGGTTCCCGTCGAGCCATGCGGATGCCTTTTTCAGTTCGGCTTCGATGTCAAGAGCGGGGTACATTTCCCGCCAGTAGGCCAGCAGTTCCGGCGTAACGCCGTGAATGCGGCTGTCGCCCTCGTAATCGAAGAAAAGATGCGTTTTTTCGGCATTGCGCCGCCCCGGACTGCCGGGCTTTCCCGGCTCCGGGGTGATGGTTGAGGAATGCAATTCCGAAACCATCTTAATATCCGTCTTCGTCTCCGTCTCCGTATTACGTGTGCAATTGCTTTGCGTCTGCGTTTCGTCTGCTTCGCATGTGATATTCATTTGCATATCATCTGCTACGCATTCGCTTTGCATTTGCTTTGCTTTTGCACCTCGTTTTTTCGACGTTTCACACCGCGCGAGAATTTCCGGTGGCGGTTCGGGGAATTTGCTTTCGGCAGTTCGCACTTGCTGTTTGAACTTCAATATCTGAATATATCGCCGTCCGGAAACCTCGTAACTGGCGATCATCCCGGCTTTTTCGCACGCGGCGACCAAACGGGGCATGTCGGCAGTTCGTTTGTCCTTTAGGGGATACAGATAGGATTTCAGCAGTTGCGGAGTACCGTAAAATCGCCCGAAATCGTCTGCGGCCATGATAAGCCGAATGAAAAATACTTCTTCCGCGTCAGTAAGGGTGTTGACCGCCTCACTGTCAAGCCACGGACGTAAAATTCGATTCGGCATTTATATCTCTCCTCTTGCGGTTCCCGCGCTCACTTCGCGCGGGTGGAATTGATGTAGGTCTTTTCGATTTTCACGCCGGGAATCTGAATCGTGCCTTTCGTCGCCTGAACGACGCGATCAAGCGCGGCCTGATTCGGAATCATGTACTCACGCGGAAGCGCGTTGATGTCAACCACAACGGCTTTGTAAACCTCGCGCATGGATGTGCCGGACACTTTCGGCATGACAGTAACTTTCGCCTCTGCCATTGCCGCCTCCACGACGGCCTCTGCCGCCGTTTCATCGTCGCCCGCCGCCTCTGCTTCGGCGGCCAGCTTCGCCAGCTCTTCGGCCTCTTTGCGCTTCTTCTCTTCTTCGGCCTTGATGCGCGCCTGTTCTGCGGAATACCAGCGGACTGTCGCATTTTTCAGGGCGGCGATACGCTGATCGACCGGATTCAGGAAATCTTTTTCGAGGGCGCAAATCTTCTTGTGCGCTTCGGCGGCGGCTTTCTTCGGGTCGCTGAAACGTTCGACGATGGCCTTGCGGACGGTTTGGAGCTTGCCGATCTGATCGTTTGCCTGTACGTAGGTTTCCTGATTCACGACGGCGATTTCCACGGCGACGACGGCGGAGACTTCCTCCTGTAGTTCGTTTTGGTGTTCGACCAGTTCCGGTGTGTTTGTTGATACCATGTTGACCTCAATTCTGCCCGTCTACGGGCGTTTTGTTGTTAGATCGCGGCGCGCCATTCGGACGCGTAGCGCGGTTTGATGAGATTGTTTTTCAGCCGCCATTTGTAGTCTGCCAGCACGGACAGCCACGGAAGCGGCTCGAAAGGATAATCGACCAGCTCGAAATCGCCGTCCTTTGTCAGGTAGTCGCACGTTACCTTTCGCGGCTTTTCGGCGATGTTCGGATGAAGCATCACCCAATACGCGGACACCTGTAAGCCGTGCGTCGGCGACGGCAGACACGTTTTGTGATCGTTCACCCAATCGTCATTGTAAAGCTGGTCGAGCGTTCCGGCGTACCCGTATTTCTCGCTGTAGCCTCGATATTCGATGCGCGTCGGTTTCGCGGGGAGCTTTCCGGACGATTTCAGGCGCAAATATGCCTCGAAATACCCGCCAAGTTCCGGGTCAATGGAATTTTCATCCAAAATCCCAAGCTCGTACCATTCGATGTACGTGTGGACGATGCGCCCGCGTTCGGCGGCCACGGCCAGCGTCTCGGCGGGAACATGGTCGTATTCGTATAGGCCGACACTGCCGATGATCTGCGTTACGGACGGGATGATTTTCCCGTTCACGGTGTAGCGGTGCGCCTCTTCGTCGAACAGTAATTCAGCCATTGAACATGTCTCCATCTTCGGGCGGGATGACTTGACCGGGAACCGCCACTTGAATCGCGGCCACGGTCGCTTCGTAGAGGTTGCGCGGGATTTGATCGGCGCGGTTCACGTGTGCATACTGGTACACGATGAAGCCGATTTCCTCGTTTGACAGGCCGACTTTTCCGGCGATGGCATACAGGCGTTTCGCCTGTGCCTCGCTGATATTGCCGCCGCCGTTGCTGTAGACGGGCGCGCCGTTCTGCGGGGGTGTGGTCTGTTGCGGTGCGGCATTCGTCGCCGGGGCTTTGCGCTGGGGTTGCTGGAAACGGCTGTTTGCGCTGTACGGCGCGGGCTGTTGTTCGCCCTGCGGGAAATCCGGGTCGTCCAAATCCTGAACGAAAATGTCGCTACAGGCCGTCGCAGTCAAACACAAATCGACAAGCGCCCTCTTTTTGCTCATCTTTAAAACGGTGTTGCAGATGTCGGCGGGATTCTGCCGGATTTGCTCTTTCTTCTGAACGTTTCCGTCCCGGTATTTGGAGTAGGCGATCTGTCGGCGGGTTTCGGGCGTGTCTTCCCATTCTTCGTGGCAGGTCGCCTCTTTCCACTTGTATTTCTTCTCGCTGGTGCTTGCCTCGCCAACACCGTACCCGACGATGTTTCCGGTGGGAATGTGCCGTCCGATGACCGTGATTCGGTACGTAACGTCAAACCCGTCTGTAACGCGTTCGATGATCGGCTCTGCGGAAATGCGGAACATTGTCAAAATGATTTCCGCGCCCGGTTTCAGCAACACCATTTTGTCGCCGCATCCGGGGAGCTTGCCGTAGTGCGTCCCCTCTTGCATCAGCTTTTTCATGCACCGCTGAATGACCTTGACCTGTTCTTCCAGCTCTTCGACCGTCGCCGGGCGCATGACGCGGGTTTCTGCGGGCGGCTTTGTCGCGCTTTGCACCAGCGCGCCGCCGCTGTTTGTGTTTTCGTTCATGGTTGACCTCAATTTGTATTTGTGTTTATGCTTGCGCGCTTGCGGGCGCGGGTTCGGTGGTTTCTGCGGGTTCGTCGATCAGCGCGGGCGTTTCTTCCGGCTTGAAAAGCGGAATCTCTTTCCCTGCGGCAAAACTTTTCAGCTCGACGGTCGCGCCATTCAGCGCGCCCAAATGCGACGGGGAAACGAAACGCCCGGTCTGCGTCGAAATGTACGTGGCCGCGTCTTTCAGCGTCGAAAACTCTGTCTTCGTTCCGTCGTTGTTGATGACCGTAATGCTTTTCCCCTTGCGGGTGCGGACGGGCGCGGGAATGCCGCCCTCGTGGAGTTCCTTGTACTCGCTCACGGTTCCCTCGAATTGTACGCCGTTCTCAATCCATTTCATGCGATTACCTCCAATCCTCGGCAATCAGCATTGCCGTGAAAAGCACCGTGAAGAACGCGCCAAGCGCGAAGAACGACACAAACAATGCTTCGATGATGCTGTCAGGCATTTGCGGCCTCCGTTCCGGCGTTGTGTTGCGGGTCTTGAAGCCTCGCGGCCAGCTCGTGCGCGTCTTCGGCGAGCTGTTCGGCGAGATCGCCGATGGTTTCGAGCTTCTTGATGATGTCGGTTTCGTTCGACTTCGCCGCCTCGGTCAGCCAATGGACGACCGCCGCGTGTTGGTCGAGTTCGATCAAGGATGCCAAGCGTTCTGTGTAGTTCATTTTGACCTCACTGGTAATATGGTTGATGTTTTGCGTTATTTTGCCGTTGACCTGTTACGCCGTCGCCGTTCTGCCGGGGCGCATGTGCCGTTTCAGCGCGCCGCCGCTCATCACGTTTTCAAGCTCTGCCCGGCTGTAGCGGTACGCCCGCCCGACTTTTACGCGACGGACTTTCCGCTCGGAAACGAGCTTTTCGAGCGTTCGGCGGCCTACGCCGAAAACGTCTTCAACCTCGCGCCGAATCAAATAAAGTTTCTCGCTCATGGTGTCTTTCCTTTCCGGTTTGGTTTATGCTTGCACGGTTATGCTTGCAGGGGTAATTCGGGCAAAAATTTTTTCATGCTCGCGATTAATAAGGAAACGGAGCATGTCTGAATCACTCTTGCGCTGGAAATGGTTTTTGAGGTCATTAACCATTTTCATTTCTTCGGGCGTTGCATAAAGACAGAGGTTCTTTTTTTTGTTGCCCAGTTTGTGTTTTCGTTTCATTTATCACCTCGGATTATGTTTGCGATACACATAATATACCCTCGTAGGCATAATTTTCAAGCCCTGTTTCTAAATTTTTTTGAATTTTTTTGAATGTGGGGGTATTTTAAAGCCGGAAATCTTATAAAAGAGGTATACATTATGAATCTTGCAGAGCAAATAGAGGATGCCTTGCGTCAACAGCAGAGGCAGGGCAAGACACAGACGGAGATGTCGGAAATGAACGGTATCTCCCAATCACATATTCAAAGGATTCTCTCGAATCCTGAAACAAAGATCAAGGGGTTAAAGGTTGAAACCTTGATGAAAATGTTTCCGTCCGCGACGCTCAATTTGAACGGCGAAATCTCCCCGACGCAAACCGGGACAAATAACGGGGTGGTAGGGGTGAACATCGGCACGGTGAACAATGGCTCCCTTGCACCCGCGCAAGCTCAAATCAAGTCCGCCGTCGATGCGTTCCGTCATGCCGTGATTGACGCGCTGATTGGCCTCGACATTCCCCCGGACGCTTTGACCGCCGTCCTCCGGACGATCAAAGAAACGAAAACTTGACACGAAAGGAAACTGCACACATGGCAACCGTGAAGCTCACCTGTCCCCAATGCGGCCAGCATTATTCCGTAGAGATCGACCCGGCTTTGAGATATGAAGATATGACCTGTCAGACGTGCGGCGGCAAGATTCCCGTCTCCGCCGCGCCGCCCGCCCCGGACGTGCTTTTCAAGCCCGGCGACCAGCCGGATGAAAGCCCCCGCCTGAAATGCCCCTCATGCGGCTTTGTCTTCGCCCCGGCCTTTGACCTGAAAGATCACGTCGGCGGCTGTGATTGCCCGAAATGCGGCTCCGGCCTCCGCGCCCCGCTCGAACAGTATCTTGCGAACCGGAAGCCGGAACAGCCAGCATCGAACCCCGCACCGGAAAACAAACCGTCGCCGCCCCCTGCCGCCGCGTTCTTCTTCGTCTGCTCCGTCGTGAGCTTCATCGCGGGCGACATCGCCGCGATTGCCGACAGCGTTTCCCTGTCTTCGTCTCTCTACTGGTCGGGCGTGTCGTTCATCCTCATGGCGATCTACCTGAAAATCCAATGGAAATAACCTCATGTACGCTCAACCCGTTACAAATTGTAACCAGTTGGTTTCATCCTGTAACCATCTGCCCTCCGGGGCATCAATTTCGTGCGGCCACGAAATTGATCGGACAGCGGATTTGGCAGGGACACAAATGTCCTTACCTCGCGCAAGTTGCCAGCAAGTTAATTCTACCCTCAAAAACGGCAGTCATCGACAAAATGGCGACAACTCGCGCAAGTTGCGTTTGGTATATTTTCGCGTCTTTTTGTCCGTTTTGAGCTTAAACCGGATTGGATTTCCGCAGAGAAACACCACAAAACGCCTTTTTCCCGGCGAATGGTTGACTTTTTGTTTCCGATGGTTCACAATGGTTGACCTTTCGCACACTTTCAACTCAATCCACCTCAAATGCTCCATGATACAAACTTGATACAACCCGCGTACATCATGGTACATCATGGTGCATTGTAATCCATCATCCCCGCCCATCACCCGCCAACAATCAACCCTAAACCACCCGGCATCACGTTCAAAAAATCGCGCAAGGGCTAAATAATCCCCCTCTCTCCGCCATATTTTTATATTTCACTTATGCGGAGTTCATTATGGATATAGAAAGCCTATTGCGTGATATAAACTTGATACTGACAGAAAAGGAAATCAAGGTTATGCCTCCACGCACAGTAAAGGATGAAAAATACCTCAAAAAGGACGAAAGCGGAGTATGGCATCTTGTCTTTCGCGTTCCCGCCCGCTTCGGCGGAAAACTTATCCGCCAGTCGCTTTTCACGAAAGATTTTGCCGTCGCCTCTTCAATCCGTGATCGCTTCGTCGTTCCGGTTCTCGCGCTCAACTCCGGCATCCATGCGCTCGAAGAGATCGGACGCTCAATCATCGCCGCAGAGGGCGAGGCCGTAGATCATCTTTCCTCGCTCACCAGCATAATAAACGCATCGGACGGAATCACGCTCGCCGCCGCCGGAGATCGCTACGTCGAATACATGAACACATCGGCGAAATACCGCCCGAACACCATCATCAAATACACCGAATACGTCCGGCTCGTTTCTCAAATCATCGGCGGCGGGAAACAGGTTGCACACCTCACGAAACAAGATGCAATCCATCTTCGGGACACCCTCATCAAGCAGGGCAAAGGCGCGACCACCGTCTTTCACGTGTTCAGCATCATGCGCTCGTTTCTCCGCTGGTTGAACCGCGAGGGCATCATTTCCAGCCGCTTTGTCATTGAGAACTTCACGATTGACCTCCCGCAAGTACACAAAGTCAACACGCCAATCATTCCCCCGTCAAAGGCGGATGAAGCAATGCGCGCCCTGCCGCGCTGGACGTTCATTCCGCGCATTCTCCGCTACACCGGGATGCGCGTCGGCGAGGTTGAGGCGTGTCTTGCCGGGTTCCAAAAATGCGGCATCGTCGAGGTCGAGGGGTACAGATGCTTCAAAATCTCGAAAGAGTTCTGCAAGACCTACGATGACCGCTACGTCCCGATCTGCGACAAGCTCGCGCCCTACATGACCGGAAAGGCCGTCGAAGAAGCGGCGGCGCGCTGTAGAATCGCCGAAAACGGGCGGCGGCGCGAATCTACGGGGCAGAAAAAGTATAACCGGGCTGTAAAGCGGGTTCCGGGCTGTGAAACGTGCAAAGTCCATTCTTGGCGCGTCTACGCGCAGACCATGATGCTTGAAGCGGGCGTAGACGAATCAATCGTCAAGCGAATCATCGGACACAAAGACAAGGGGAACGTGCATTACGGGTACACCGCCGCGCGCATTGAAGCGATGAAAAAAGCCCTCGACCTCATCCCGTGAAGATCGGTTGACTTTCCCTGTTTTCATGCTATATTAAAAAATCCCCACCTCCGAAGAGAACAACATGGAAAACGAGCTACAAGAACTTCCTTTCCCGGCATCGGAATACACCGTGAACGGGTCATTGCTTGAAGACCTCCGCTACCTCAAAGGTAGTTGCGACGGCCTCGAATGGCTCATCATTTACGAACACCGGAAGCTGTGGCTCGCCTATCAGGACACCATGCTGTATTGCAAGGTCGTAATCTTGACCGAAGAGGGCAGAAAGCTCGCCGAGTTCGGCAAGCAAAAGATTTTCGCCCATTGCAACCTCCGGGACGCGCACGAAACAATGCTTTTCTGCCGGGGAATCTGCCTTGCGATCAGCAAATGGGATGACGCTCACCCGCGAAAGCCAGCTCCGCACCCGGAGTTCGACCACGCGGAAGAACTGTAACGGTCAGTTATTGAATCTGCTGTTGATCTGATCCCACGCATAGCTTCTGTAGTCCGAAACATCGTCCGCGTAGGCTGAAATGACGGTGTAGCTCGTGTAAAGAGTTGCCGCGCTGTCTATGGAAATTGCGCTCCCGGAAACAATCAAATCCGCGATCTTATCACAATAGCCGGACGCTTCTTGTGAGGCTGAACTTGCCATATCAACATACATCGTCCCCCCGGTTATTCCAAGCGTAACGAGGGCGGCGTTTGTTGCGGATGCAGAGGTGTAGTAGGCATGGGCGGAATCGGCGTAATCGCTTGCATAACTGCTTTGCCCGGCGGCGGAATCTCCACAACTCGAAACATTGTCATAGCAGTAATAGACGGAATCAACAAAATTGCTCATTTTGCCGCTCCATACGTCGCCCACGTCCATTGTTGCGCTTGCCGCATCGGAAGTTGCCTCACCCATTGCAGAGGTGTAATAGGCCGATGCTTGAATCCCTCCGTTCGACGCATAGGTAAAGCAAGCCGTTGCTCGATCAAGCCCCGAAGTTGCAGATTGAATACAGGATGCGGCACTGTAGTATTGAGCCGCCGCAGAGTTCTTGAATCTCAATGCGGATTCCGTCAATACTTGCACCTCATAAACGTCTACATCGTCGCTGGCCGGGTGCTTCGCCGGGGTACATGCTCCGTCAAACCAAACACGTGTCTGTCTCAATGGAGCTTCAACATAAAATTTGCTGTTCTTGGCTATTGGAATCAACCATGTCATAGCGTTTCTGCCGTAGCCCAAACCGATTTTGTACTGTTTGTCTCCGTTCGTGATGTAAATAGCCAAGCACGAACCATCAGAAAAGGTCGAGACGCGAACCCAGCCATCTTCCGTGGCCGTGTAGGTGCAACACGGATATAATAGTTCGTCCTCTCCTTCCAGTTTGGAATAGTCCGGGCAACGGATTCCGCTTCCACCGCCACCACCGCCAATATAGGAGATCACGCCGTTTTCAACTTTGATCGTCGTACCGTCCCCGGTCAAGTTTTGGAATGTGCCGAACCTGTAGAGGGGGAATGCCTCCGCCCATTGATTTGATGAACCGGAGTACAGCCGGAGGCATTCGCCTTGATGCGCTCCGTCATCCAAAACGCTGATTCTCACCCAGCCGTTGACCGTAGGCGTAAATGAAGTATCGTTTGAAAGAACATGCGCCGTCCCGCCTGTAACGCCGACGCTCGGCGCGAATTTTGCGAAACAATCAACCCCGGACGGAGCATAGTATTTGATTGCCACGTTCGCTTTTGCGGGAAGCAGAAACGTTGTGCCGATGCCGACCGATGCCGCAGGAGACGGTACGCCCTCCGGGATTGCGCTCAACGTGGCGTAATCCGGGAAACCGATTTCCCCTAAAGCTCCGGCAATCGCGGAAACAATGAGCTTGTTTGGCGTTTCGGGGTTTGTGCTTGGGACAACGGAAATCGTGGTGTTGTCGCCCTCAATGTCTGCGGCAATAACGTGTGTTTGCCCGTCCGTCCCACCTGTAATTGAAATGCCGAAGCTGGGGATGAACCGCCCGCCGTCATAAGAACCGAACCGGAAAAGTGGCAAAGCGTCCGTCCAGTCGTTCCCATCAACGCTGAACCGCAGACACGCGCCCTCATGCGCGCCGTTATCAAGGACGCTGATTCTCACCCACCCCGCCGATGTCGTAGTCCATGCTACGCCCTCGCGGAGACGGTGATAAGTATGTACGCCGGATGCCCGGAAAGGCGGCGCAAAGATCGCCTCGTCGATACATTCGGGGTAAGAGGTCATGTACTTAATTGAAGCCCCGGATGGAACAGGCAAAAGGTAGGTTACTCCGATTCCGGTATGCGTGTAGGTGCTTCCCGTAGTTGCTACGGATGTTTCCGTTTCTTCGTCGTTTTCCGGCGGAACATACGGATCAATCTCTGTTCCGTTTCCGGCAAGGGCATAATAATCCGGGTAGCCGATTCCTATATCCGAAACGTTCACATCAAGCGAAACCTCGCCAGTCCCGGAGGGAGGCACTACAGAAACGCGGTTGCTTGCCGCACGGATTTTCGTTACCCCTCTTGCGGTGAACCGGATGTCTCCGTACTGAATCTGCCTCAAAGCCCCGCCGTGGTTTTCTGCCAGTTTCGTATAGAAAATATCGTCGGATTCCGTAGGGTCGGAGGATTGAGCAAAAAAAGTGTACTTATCCGTTCTTCCGTCGAGGTAAACGCCAAGCCACAGGAAATCTCCGTCAAGCATGGGCTGTGTGCTTGTGCCGGGCGTGGTATAGATCAGGCCGGGACATGTATCGCGGAATCCGTTTACAATAACATCGCCGGGATTACAGCTAATCCATATTTTGTTCTCGATCTCCGTATCGGGGTGGTCGGTATGTACGGCAAACGGGCCATTATACTTTGTCGGAATAATAGTCTCCGGCTCTTCCGGCATCGTCGGCAAACGTGTCGAGCTTCCGCCGCCATCAGTCAGGTCGATAGACTTTCCGCCATTCAACACGCCTTTCAGCGCGGCCATTTGATTTTCATTCAGCACAGGAATCGGCATTGTTTCATCTCCATCTTTGCAGAACTTCGCGCGGAATACCAAGTTGTCTCCAGTTTTTGAAGCGGTATTCTTGGAACTCGATTTCGGGGTAAGGCTCCGTTCCGTCGAGGGCATCTGTGTTGATCGTGCCGTCAGGGTTCAGCGGAATGCTCTCTGCGTATTCATAGGGCAGTTGCGCCGGGCATCCGGTCGCGTCATCATGTTCCGCAAGCCACGCCCGGTAAGTGCGGTTTGCCGTGTAGTACCCCTGTGCGTTCGTCAGTGTCGGCGTGGTTTCAAATTCCACGTCCGTTGCGCCGTAGATCGGCGCATAGTATTGGTAGATAAGCTCTGATTTGGTCGATTCCCCGAAGATCGCCCGGTTCCCCACGTCAAGCAGTCTGCGCCCCCAGCCGTTCGGGTTGTACCGGATTGTCATGTTGACCTGCGTGTACCGCCATTTTTCGGTAACTCCGTCATCTTGGTACGTTACAAGCCCCTCTGCGGAAAGCGAGGACATAAGCAGTGTTCCTTTGGGGAAAGTATGGCCGAACAGCTCTTGTGCATAGTCGTTCACCGTGCTTTGAAATTCATACACGCTCGCGGCATCAAAATCTTTGTCGTAGTAGGAGAACGAAAACTCCGGGAAAATATCGTTGGTGTTGGCATCAATGGGGTCTCCGGCTGAATTGAGTACGGGGACATTCAGCTTGTTGTCTGCCTCGTCTTTTTCGCCCTCACCGCTTCGGTTGTAGGCCATTTTGAAAGCGATTGCTTCCTCGACCGTGCCGAAAGAAACATTGAACGGCGGAAGTTTCCACGGATACTCCGCCGTGTCATCGAAAGCCCGCTGGTACACTGCGTCGATATAGAATTTGACGGATTGCTTATTCCAGTCATAGCAATTCCACTTTGCGCTCTTCATTACATACCGGGGATCATCGCTCATGCAAGAACCTTTTCGAGGAACGAGCGAAGTCAAATCCAGCACCGCTTTTCTGCGGTTTTCCTCGGTATTGTTCCGGATGGTGTAGATGAAATGCTTTGTGATCGTTCGTTTCCCGCTTTCATCCATGCTCCCCCCGTCGAGGAACGTCGTTGTTTCGAGATCAAAGTTTGATGCCATGATGCCGTTCTCCTAAAAAAAGAAACCGGAACAGGGGTGAGGTCGCAACCTGTTCCGGAACCAGTTTTACCCGGTTTTTTGAATTTGACAGGTGTCGTTATTTTGATTTTGACGTTGTTTCTTCCATTCCGGAATCTCGCCCGGCTTCCGTTGTTTCACAGTCCACCGCATTTGCTCCTTGGCCTTTTTCGCGTCGCCCTCGTAACTCGGCATGGAATAGATGAAATCCATAAAGTCGATATTTGACGGGAACGTTGCCGCGATTTGCCGGATTCCGATGCGCCGGATGTCCCAAAGCACTTTCAGTAGCGCATGAACTTGATTCCGCTTTATTTCAAGCTCCGTTTTCTTGTTCTCGAACGCCTCTTTATCTTCAATCCGCTCATCCGCTTCCAGCCAAATCACATCTTTCAGCGACAGCGGGAAAAGAGGCGAAAGATCGCCAGCTTTTCGGCAAACGTGAATCAGTCGCCCGTATTCACATCTGCCGTCTCGGAGTTTTTTTCTGCCGTCTCTGCCTCCTTGTTCTTTGCGGCGTAGAAATTGGACGTGAGAATCCAAACAGCGTTGTTGATTTTCACTGCGGTTGCCCGGTCATAGTTCATCAGCAGACGCGCTTCATATTCGGGCATGTCCGCGCCGTAGATCAGGGCGGTCAGACACGCCCTTGCCTCAAACTGGATGTTTTCGAGATTGTTCAGGCCATTCTGCCCCCATGCGATCATACCCTCTCCGGAAATGGCATGGATTTCGAGTTTCTGAATGTTCGGGGTCTTTTCCCCGGTTTCCGGATTGACGTTGAAATCGTCTTTGAGCTGAATTTCCAGCGTTTCTACGGGAAGCTCCACGGGCTTCAATCTGCTTAAATCAAGCGCGCTCATTTTAACCTCAATTTTGTTTGATTTGGGCGCGCCTCAACAAGGGATTGAAACGCGCCCGGATGTTGGTGTCGATCAGGAAGCGGCTCCGGACGGGAACGCGAACGTGATCGCCATTTCCGTGATGGGGCCGTCGATGTCGGCGGAAACCTCCGCCATTTCCGAGATCAGGGCGGAAGCGGAAAAACCGTCGCTCGTTTCGAGCGTGTTGATCGTTCCGACCTCTTTCGCGGCTTTCAGGTTCGTCCACACGGTCGGGTCGTACAGGACGCGAATCGTCATCGGTTGCAGGCTGTCTTTCGGGGTGTAGGACAGGTACGTCTTCACGTTGGTTACGACCTCCGTCTCACTCGCGGCGGTCAGGCCGGGGCGGAACGTATTGTTTCCGATCAATTGGAAATCATACGAACCCCAAGAGATGTAGGTGGTCTTCGCCTGTTGGAGCGACGCTTTCGCAGTCGGTTGCGTAGCACTCATGGTTGTTGTCTCCTTTGCGTTGACGGTTGAACACTACAAAAACTCGCCGCGTCAACCAGTTTTCACACATTGTAGAGATACAGCGTGATCGCAACCATGCGCCGATACCATGTCGGGTCTTCCGGCGAAATCCCTCCGGCGGGCTTGTCGATGCTGGTGATTACCGCCTGTCTGCGGTTCTTTTGGTAGACGATGCTTTTCTCTCCGGTTACGGGCAGTTCCCCGCGAATCAGCCGGATTGCTTCATCTGCCGCATCCGAACCTTTCGCCGCCTCACAGAACACCTCGTAATTCACGACGGCATATTGCCGGGCGGCGACGTTCGTCAGGACTTCTTCGCTTCCCTCGTTTACGCTCTCCCGAATCCAAATGCCATCGGACGGCTTTTGAAAGGCGGTGTTCGGCAGTTGCCACCGCTTTTTCATGTTTGAACCCAGCGCGGCGATCACGCGCCGCCGCATTTCGTTCCGGATGTCTTTCATCAGGTCGATAGGTTGTCTTGTCATTTCAGACCTCCGTCTTTGTTCGCCGCGATCTTCGCGTAAAGTTTGATGTCTTCTTTCACTTCCGGAATCACCGTCCGGAAAATACCTTGCGGGGCTTGTCTGCTGTGTCCGTTTTCGAGGGCTTCGGCATACGGCAGGGAGTTCGACACGAAAATATCATCGTCCACTTGAAGCACAACGCCCTGCAATTGCTTTTCAGCCTTGGTTTCGTCGTACTGGTAGAACACCTTTTTTTCCTTGACGTATTCCTTGGGCGCGGGCGCGGCCACGTTGAAATCTATCCCGTTCACCGAACAATTGAAGCTCGCCCGGTATCGCCCGGTCAGAACAGGCGACCTCCGGGACAGCCGGGAGACGGCTGACAAGGCCACGCGCTTTTTGACGTAGCTTACCCGGTCGGGCGGGAGCTTCTGAAATTTGAGGACGGCGGACAGATCGGACAGCTTGAAGACCATTACACCGCCTCCGTCGCCTCGGATGCGTGTTTCAGGATGACAAGGTATGCGCCCGGTTGGTTGTTCTGCCAGTCTTGCGGGATGATTGACCGGATGCCGTAGGTGATACCCCCGAACGTGATCTTGTCTGCCCCCGGCGTGAAAATCCCGGTTCCCACGCTGAAAGCAATCGGCGGCTTTGCATTGGCCGCCACGTCGAGCAGGGACAGATAATCGAACGTGATGCTCATGTCCCCGCTGTGTACCAGCGCGTTGTCGATCAGCCTTTCCGTTACCTTTTCCGGTGCTGTGCAGTTCAGCGTGTAGGTTGCGCGGGTAACGTTCGTCTGCCCGCTTTCGAGGTCGGTTTCAATGGCCTCTTTCGTCAGCACACACGAATTGCGGAAGATTTTCAGCCGGGCGATCTTGCGATCAACTTTTTGCCATAACGTTTTTTTTGCCATGATGAAGCCCCTTTCTATAAGGAACCGTGCGCCGTCAACCTCTTTTTTCGCCTCACCCTCGATTTTTTTTGATTTTTTTTGATTTCTGCCCTTGCATTATGCCTTTTTGAGTGTATATTAGTTTACAGACAAGAAAAACGCAAACCAACACGAAAACCAGCGGCGGAAGCCGGAAAGGACAGGCCACCATGAGAACAAAGAAATGCGAAATTTGGATGAACGGAAAGTATCTCGAAACTTGCCGCGACCGCGAAGCCGCCGAATTGCGCGTTGAACACTACAAGAGACAGGACGCGCACGAAGAACAAACCGGATATACCCCCGTCAAGACCACCTACGAAATCAAACCCCGATAAGGAAAGGAACCCGAACCATGAACGAAAAAATCAAAGAAATCGCAAAGAAGATTTTCGACCGCTACATCGCCGAAAGAATTGAACGCTTTCCGAGCCTCGCCGCCCTCGACGTTGACGATCTTCTTATCGCGGCATCGTATCAGGCGCGAAAAGACAGCCTCTTGGAATACGACGAAGACGAAGCCAGCGAATACAAGATGATGCGCGAACACGGCGCGCTGGAACAGATGGAACGCCTTTTCCTCGCCAACTACATTGAAGTCTGCTATATCGAACAGGGCGCGATCAAGAAAGGGACGGAATACCACCTCCAATGTCAGGCATTCGGCGATTGGGCGACGGAAACTTGCCTCGACGACTACGCCGACGAAGAAGCCATGAAAGGGGAAATCGCCAACCTCATTTTCAGGGATAAGCAATATGACGCGTATTTCGGCCACCCGGCAACAATGGCAAACTGAACCAACGAAAGGAACCACACACCATGAACACCGCAACAGCAACCATCGAAGAAAACGTAATCGACCGGACAACTGCACTGGAATACGCCTTTTTGCTCACCCATGACCGGAGGAACCCGGAAGGCTCGCTGTCTGCTTGCCTTGGCACAAAGGTCATCAGGCGCACGGAAACCGGAATCAAGTTTGATCTTCACGGCGCGGCTCACCGCGTTACACACTGCGCGCTCGACTACAAGGCCGGGCTTGACCTTTTCGAGCTGTCTTTCTATCGCGGGGACAAACTGGTCGAATGCTTTTCGTTTCTCTACAACGACCAAATCCGCCCCATGTTCGAGGAATACACCGGGCTGGTAACGTCTGTCCCGCGCTGTCTCGGCTTCATCAACTGACGAAAGGAACCACCGCCATGAAAAAGAATTGCAATTCCTGTGTGCATTTCAAAACGACCGGGCTGTATTCCGGAGATTGCAAACTGCACGATCAACCGACGCATTTCAACAACGTGTGCCGGGAGTATGAAAAGAACAAAGACCTCGAAAGCCGCCTTGCCGAAATGGAGCTTGCCCTTGTGGGAAAAAAGGGCAAATGAACCAGCAACCACCGAACGCCGCCGGGAACCGCCCGGCGGCAAAAGGAGACACCATGAACGACCACGAAAACAAACAGCTTGCCGCCGATCTTCTCGACAGAATCAAGCACGGCGACACCCCGGACGGCGCGATTTGCGATCTTCTGTATGACGGGAGCGAAAAGGCCGATGTAGAAAAGGCCGTCGCGTTCCTCTTGCAGTTTTTGGCAGATCACACCTACATGCCCTCTTTCAAATACCAAATCGGCCTCGAAAAGAAAGGAGCCTGAACCATGAAACAAGCAAGCCCCGAAGACGTGAAAAAGATTGACTGGAAAAAGAAAACGTGCGAGACGTGCAAATACTGGAAATTGAGCAAGGAGGCTTGCTACCGCTCCGTACAGCCGTTTCACATGCCCGGATGCCGCAAACAGCCCGCTTGCGATTTTTACAAGGTCAAGCGCGCCTACCTCAATATGGCAACAGGCGATGTAATCATCCCCGATTGAAACAGGCGGCTTGAAGCCTTGCGCCCCGGCCTCGAACCGGGGCTTTTTTTATGCCTGTTTCCGGAAGACGTAAAGGTTGCCCTCACCGCCTACGGGCTGTAGGCCGTGCTGTTTCGAGATGAAGTAGAGCGCGGCGGCGGAATACAACATGCAATGCCCGGCGCGCGGGTTGGCATAGTCCCATTTCGCCACAGACCGCCCGTTGACCGTCGATGTTGTTGCGATGAAGATTCCACCCGGATTCAGTTTCCCGGAGATCGTTTCCCATAGCGCGCTCGCCTCTATGACGTGTTCCAGCACCTCGACGGCGATAATGACATCAAAGCCGCCAGCGTCGCCGGAAACATCCTGTCTCCCGAACGGATCGTAGCAGTAGGCATCGAAGCCGTTTTGACGGAGCAGATCGGCCAGCGAACCCGAACCGCCGCCGTAGTCAAGGATTCTCGCGCCCCGGTATGGTTTCAGGTATCCGGCGATCAAGGGAAGCAGTTTTCTTGACCTCGTTCCGTCAAATTCAACGTCGGTTTCGATGTATTCGGCATTGTAGACCTTTTCCGCGAACGTTTCAGGATTCCAGCCGCGCATTTCGTTGAGGAAGTAGCTCCCGCAATGCAAGCAGTAATAGTATTTCCAGCGGGATTCTTGCGCCGCCTTGCTTTTCTTGTTCCATTTGACGGCGGAAAAACGCGCCGTCGCCCGCGAACAGATCGGACAGGGTTTCTTGTCTCCAAGGAGGCGGAATTGCTCGTTGATGCTGTTGCCCGCCCCCTTGATTCCGTGATCGGCGATGACGCGCTCACAGGCGGCCATTACCATGTCCGGCGTAATGCTCGTTGTGCATTCGTTCCCGATGTCGTGGAAACAGGTTTCAAACCGCTCTTTCCGGTGGTCGCACGTTCCCCAGCACCCATGACACACGCCCGGCGGCGGGGAAACGCGGTACGGGGTATCGAACTCCACATAGGAATCCGTAAAGCCGGAGATCAGAACGACGGGCTTTCCGCAAGCCCACGCAATCCACGAAAGGCCGGACGGCAGACCGATAAAGAAGCTCGCGCCCCGGATGACTTTCAGGCGGTACGGGAGGGGTTTCATTCCGGTGTCGTCCAGCGTCCCGGTTTCCGGCATGTTGATGTTGTCGCCGTCGATGCAAACCGGGATGAACCCGCGCGCTTTCAGGCGGTCGCACAGGATTTGCCAGCCGTCTTTGTAATGCCATTCCTTGCAATAGCGGCTCGCCCGCGTTGCGATGCACACATAGGGCTTTCCGGCCAGCTCCGGCGGTATCTCGCCCTTGCCCTCGCTGATCTTCGGCGGCCTGTTGTCCGCGTCCATCCCCAAGATCATTTCGGCATGACGGATGAGGTTGTTTTCCCGGAAGTCGATGACCTCGTAATCATTTTGCCCGTAGCCGTAGACGGCCACGCCGTAGCGCGCATAGCATCTGATCGCCAGCTCCGTTGTTTCCTCGCTCGGCGGCACGAACTTGATTTCCGGGTAGCATTCCCGGTACAGCTCGATGTGTTCCGGCCTCATGCACACGATTCCCCGGCATTCCCATTTTTGGAAGAACCGGACAGCCGCCGGAAGCCACGCGGCGGTGTCGCCCAAGGCTCCGAAAGACAGGTCGATGAATACGGTCTTGCCGCGCGCGTCGAAAACGTGATTGAAAAACCATTTGCCGCCCCGGTACAGCTCGACGCGCCAGCGTGTGAAATACTTTCGTTTCGTGTAGAGGTAGGTCTTTTCGTCAGGCTTTCCCTCCAACACCCCGGTGTCGTATTCTTCCCCGGTGTCGGCATCTGTGATCTTGAAGAGGAAAGACGGCGTTTTCGCCGGGATTCCGATGCGTACCCCGGAAACAAAGTCCACGTGAATGCCGCCCTCCGTGAACACGCTTTCCGGGAACATTTCGCTTTCGCTTATGTTCATGTTGACCTCAATTTGTTGTGTTGTTGCTTTTATCGCTCGATGCGTTCGATGCGCCCGAAAACCATTGTCTGCCCGCTTGCGCCCGGCTCGATCTCCGCGCCCATTTCGGTGAGGATGTCAACGCACTCGTCGGCGAGCTGGTTCGGGACGGCTTCTTTGTCGAAGACTACCCCCTTGGCCGAAGAAAGCCCTTGGTGGGAAGCGTCCAGCGCGTCCAGTCTGTTGAGCGTCATTTTGTAAATGGCTTGCTCACAGGTGGCCTCTTTCAGCTTGTCCGGGATTTCGCGCGTCTCCGTGCCGTCGTAGGCGTATTTGAACTGGTTCAGCTCGCGTTCGCCGTCTTGCCCGGCGACTTCCTCGGTGAAGATGGCATAGCGGTAGATGTCGCGCGTCGCCGTGCAAAGCCCGGCTGTCTTTTCCGCCTCCGTTGCGTCATTCCAGTTGTCCGATTGGGCGCGTTCGGCAAAATACTGTTCCGCCCATTCAAGATCGCAGTAAGGAGTTGTGTACCCCATGTTCAATCCTCCTTGATTACGCCAGCTTTTACCAGCTCATCGTATTTCTCGCGCACCTTTTCGGCCTTGAAGAGCTGGTAGCCCTTTACCTTGGCCTCTTTCAGCTTGGCGCGCATCGCGTTCAGGTCGAGGATTGCCCGCTCCTTTTCGTTGTCGCTGTCCTTGATCTCTTCCTCGGTCTTGGTGGCCGGGACTTGGGAACCAGCCGCGCGGCGTTTCCGTTCCTCTTCCGCCTTTCTCGTTGCTTCGGCCAAAAGGTCGGGCTTCGGCGGCGGCAGGGTTCCGTTGATTGCCGCGAAGATTTCCGCCCGCGTGGTGCTGGCCGGGAAGCGTCTCTGTTCGATTTTGCCGTTTTTGGAGTAGCACACGGTGATTCCGTTCGGCGTGGCGATAAAGGGGAAAATCGTAATGTTGTTTGCCATTTTCAACCTCAATTTCAAGAAAAAAGCGGGCTTTGATGTAATCTCCGCCCGCAGTGTTCAACCGTCGATGTTTGTGTGTTCGTTCTGCTCCGATCAGGAAGCGGAAACTTCCTGCGTGAAGACAGGCGCGGCCTCGGTGTTGGTAACGTTCACCTTGGTGATGTTCGCGCGCTTGGAGAGCAGAGCCGTCGCAGACGCTTGCAGGTTCTTCACCCAGCAGATTCTCTGTTTCGGGTTCTTGAACTCGAAAGTGTACTCGCCGAGGATGGTGCGGCGGATGCCGTCAAAGCCGTTCTCCGTGGTGTCTTCGTCGAACACGGCGCGGCCTTGCAGGGGAACGAGGCCGAACCCGGTCGGGTCAACGACGAACGCTTGGGTGTCCGGGATGTTCTTGTCGGCGAAAATCTGAATCATGCCGCCGGTAACGTCGTTGATGACGTTGGCGACGAACGTGCCGCGCGTTTCATCTCCTTGCACGATGGTAACGTGGTTCCGCATGTCGGCGGAAAGCACACGCGCCTGACCGATGCCGCAGATGATGACGGTCGGGTTGCCGCCCTGTCCGGAAACGGCCTGTGCCGCGTCGTTGACAAGGAAGCTGTCGAAAGCGACGTTGTTCGCGTCCACATACAGGCCGCCGGAGAGCGTCCCGTAGTAGAAGAGGCCGCCAGCCATGCCCTTGACGCTGGTGGTCGGTTGCACGGGGTAGCCGAACAGCGCGGTGGCGTTCAGATCGCGCACGAAGTCGCCGAGGCGGAGGCTGGTTTGGTACTGGATGGAGTTTTCGATGCCGTACACTCCCACGCTGATGGCCGTACCGGAAAGAACGACCTCTTTGCGGTAAATCTGCGTGTAGTTGAAATTGGCATCGGACTGGTGAATCCGGTTCTCGCCGTCCTTGGTTCCCTCCGGCATGGGGGTGGAAACGAGGACGATGGTGTCGCCGTTGCTCGGCATGGTCGTTTCGGAACCGTTCGCGCCGATCAGTTGCACGGTCGCCTTGCTGTTGGCGGTGTCGATGGCCGTAACTTGGAACAGGGCGGCATCTTCATCCACGCGGAAAGTCGTGCCGACTTGGAGCTTGGCGAGGTCGGTGGACGACATCGGGAGTTTGCTGTCGGAAACAGCTCCGCTCACGACGCAACGGTCGCCAGCGATCTGATCCTCCAGCCACTCATGTTTGCGGCTCTTGGCCGCTTCGCGGAGGGGGAAGAGTTGGATGATGCGGGAATCTTGCGCGATGACGGTCGAAAGTTCGTCGCCGAGGTCGCGTTTCTGATTTTGGAAATCGTAGGAAAAAGCGGTTGCCATAGTAGGTTACTCCGTTTTATTGTTGAAGTTTGAGGATTTCGGTTTTGATCTTCATCATCTCCAAAGTGTCTTTTCTCTTTTTGGCATCTTCGTATTTCGCCATGAGAGCCGCCTTGGAGCTGTTCGGGCTTGAACCCGCAGGGGGCTTTGCGCCGCCCGGAACATTCGCTTGAATCAGGCCGTGTTCTTTCGCGTACTTGCTGGCAAAGTCTTCAAGTGCGGCTCCGTCTTCCGCCCTCACGATTTCGCCGATTTCGTTCCGCTTCAAGTTCCCGGCAAGGTACTGGAAATACAAAGTGTCAACCAACGCTTCCGCGTTCGCTCCCTGAATCCCTTTCACCACCGTCGAGATCGTTTCCCGCGCTTTCGCTTGGTCTTCCTTGACCTCGTATTTCTGTTTTTCCGCTTGCAGTTGGGTAAGCAGAGGCTCGTTTTGGCTTCTCCAGCTTTCAGCCGCACGGAGCTTTTCGCGCGCATCCGAAAGGGCTTTCTGTAGCTCTTCCGTCTTCGGCGGGTTTTCCGTGTCTAACTTTTTCCGAAGTGCCGCGAGTTCTTCGAGGCTCCCCAGTTGCGTGAACTGCTCGATCTGCCCTTGCAGGGTAGATACCTTTTCGTTCAGGGACGTAAGGCTGGCCTTTGTCGCCTTGTGTTCCTTTCGCTCGTTGGCAAGCGATTTTTCCAGCGTGAACACGTCCTTGGAAACCCATGTCCCCTTGTGCTGTTCACTGATGGTGTCTTCGACGAAATTCTCTCTGACATCTTCGGGAATTTCATCTTGCGAGTTGTACCGATTGGCGAATCCCATGACCGCCGCTCCTTTCTTGTTTTTGTTCCGGTTGCTGTGTGCGACATTGCACACACAAACACACTGCCGTCAACCGGGCAAAAAAGATTTTTGACTGCACACCGCCCTTTTTCTTGTCTATATACATGAGGCGAGACAAAACTTTTTTCGGTTTTTTTGCTCTTTTCCGTTTGACTTTGCTTTTTCTTGGGTGTATATTAGTACACAGACAAGAAAACGAACCACAAAACGGCAGATGCCGGAAAGGAAACACAAAATGAGCTTCGATGAAAAACTTGAAAACGCCGAGATCGCCTTTGAATGCTGGTTTGGCCGCGAATCGACCGATGAAGAGTATGAAAAGCTGAAAAAGGTTGCAGAGATCATTGATGAAAATGATTCTTTCCTCGTTCGCACGGCCAAAGTCGTTCAGGGAATCGAATATCTGTAATCAACACGCAACCCGCGAAAGGAACACGAACCATGAACGAACGTGAAAAACAAGTCGCTTGGGCGAAAGCATTCGCCGCGCTCGCCGAAAAAGAGATCATGTACTACGATATGATGAACGACCTTATGAGTTCGTTCCCGTGGTGCGCGCCTTGGATGATGAAAGCGGACTTTGACCTTGACAAGATCACGCCAGCCGCACACTTCGACGCAGTGAAAAACAAGATGAAAGAAATGGCCGTGGCATACGACCCGTGCTTTGTTCGCGCCCGGAAGATCACGCGCCGGAAGATCAACCCGGTCAAGGCACACAATATAATCAAGATCGTCTACAAGCACATCTACGCTTGAAACAATCCACAACCCACAAAGGAGACTGCACAATGTCTACTCGGTCAAGAATCGGAATCACCAATCAGGACGGGACAATCGTTTCGATCTACTGCCACTGCGACGGCTACCCCTCGCACGTCGGCCACATCCTCAAAGAGTATTACAACACCCCGGAGAGAATACGGGATTTGATCGCCTTGGGGGACATTGACGTTCTCGACAAGCGGCTCAACCCGGATTTCGGCTACCGCCACACCGGGAACGCCCGGCAGAAAGGCGTTACGCTCGCCGGATGCCGGGACTGCGGCCAGCCGGAAAGCGAAGTGCGCCCGGAATGGTACACCGACCGCGCGAACTACAAAAAGGCCGGAGCGCAAGAGGGCGAGGAATGGTTGTACGTCTTCGACGGCGGCTTTTGGTACTGCTACGACGTGAAAGAGGGGCGCGGCTGGATGCCCGTTGAACAGGCCGCAATGTTGGAGCGTTGAACCATGAAACGATTCTTGATCGAATACCAAACAGACGGGAACCCGCAAACCCGGCACATTGTCAGCCGGGGAGAAAACGCGCGGGACGCGGAGGAACGTTTCGGGCGGCGCATGAGGCATTTGAACATTTGCGATTGTCAGATTGAAGTATTCAGCGTTGAAGAGCTGAACGACATCCGCCACAACAAAAGAGGATTGCACAAATGAGCGACGACAAGAACACAAATCCGCCTTTCGGCAATGTTGAGGTTTGTTTCGACGTTGACGTAAAGACGCATATTTCCCTTGACTTTGACGATCTTTATTACGTCGAAGACGGGCGGTTTGACGGGGACATAATGGAGGCCGAAGAAGTTCTCCGGGGACTTGTCAAAAAGGCAAAAGACCTCAAAACAGCCATCGCCTACGCCAAGAAAGAACGCGACAGAATCGCCAGCATACGCCGCGAACACGACATTTGACAAACACACAAACCCATGCTATATTTCAACACCAAAACGAACACGGAGATCAGAAAATGAACAAACACACCATTGCTCCCCCGTCTCAAGCTGAACGCAAAACGGCAAAGTTGATCGCCACGTTTGAAGACAACGTTTACCTCTACCGAACGTTGAATGGGAAATACTTCACCGACCGCAGATCAGGCGGCAGAGACGCTTTGACAGGGGAATGGATTGAACGGCATCTTTATTTCCCATGCTCGGCGAAACAGGCAAAGGGAATGCTCGCCTCGAAGAAACAAACCATCGAAATCGGATTCTAACAAACGAAGAACTGCACAACAGGGAGGTCGCACAAATGGAAACCGAACCTATCAGCCTGAATGAACTCACCGGACAGGAATCCGGAATCGTGATCTACGCCGGGGACGGAAGCGCGAAAGAAATCATCGTCTGCAATTGGATGTCGGCGGAACCGGACACCCTGCCCGCGCTCTCCCCGTTCGGAAACGATCTTCTCTTTCTGAACCGCGCCTACCTCGCCGCCGCAGAAAAAAGCACCATGAGCTTTGCCGAAGTCGAAACCCTGCTGGAAAACGGGATTATCATTTGGGATGCAAACAACGATTTGCCGCTGTTCAAGGAAGACTACGAAAGCGCAAAGTTCTACGCCTATTCCGTCAAAGACGGCGAGATCATCATTATTGCCCCGAACAATTGGGGTTGACACACCGCATAGGAGATGCCGAACATGGAACAGAAAACCATTGACTACATCGACGGAATCTTGAAAAACGCCGTCGTTTCCACTCCGTCAAAGGCCATTGTCGAGCTGAAGACGGCGATCAATTGCACAAAAGAGGCTTTCCCGGTCAAGGCGATCAAGGCGAGCGCGCACCGCCGCGCGATGATTCAGCTTTACATCGGCAAACAGCATGTGCCGCTCTACGAGGATTTCACGTCCCCGGAACGGATGCAAAAATGGAATGAGATCGGACTTTCCGCAAGCACAGATCAGGAATGGGAAAAGGCGGTCGATACGTTCATGGTTGAGCTTATGAACCGGGAGCTTGAAACGTTGATGAAAGGTTGATGCCGCGCACCGCCGCCGCGCCGGGGAATCACCGCCCCGGCCTTTTTTATGGCCGCAAAAAACCGGAACGCTGAACCATTGGGAAGAAACAGCGTTCCGGAAGCCTCACCAAGGACAAGGCTTTTTTATGGGTTCTTGGCGGATTGGTTCTTTTTTTCTTGTTCGCGCTTTTTGCGCTTCCATTCGCGCTCTTGCTTTTCGTGTTCATGGTAAAGTTCGATGAACTCAACGGCACACCGGAACATGAGCGGGATATTCAGCCAGTTTTTATTGAAGTTTTTGAAGTTCATGGTTCGCTCCTATCTTGAAAGCCATTCGTCCCACGCCCGGAAGAAATCTTCTTTGTACTCTTCGGCCTGTTTGACGATGCCGGGGATTTGCGAAACGTCGTCCAATGCGCCGTCGATGACGCACGGATTGAAATAATTGAACATTCCAAGCCCCATTTGCTCTCCCCAAAACGTCGTTGCCATTTCGTTTCCGAGCGTTGCTTGCGGGCGCAGAACTTTCTTTGCGATTCCGATGATGTCGAGGGCGTTGTATTTCTTCAAGGTAAGAGGATTTTCGATCTCGTCGCGTCCAGTGCCGAGCATGAGAACATCCATTGCCATGAACGGAATGCCGTATTGATGCTTGACTTCATGCGTTGCCGTCAGTAGCGGGGCGACCTCGATAAGGCCGCCGTCGATCACGCAATTTCCTTGAAACTCCCGCCCGGCGTAGTACGACGGAGCGGCGGACGTGAACCCGGCGACGTCTTTCAGCGGCACGTCCGCGTATTTTTTGGTGATGTTCTCAAAGACAAGGTATTTCCATTCCGTGATATTGAGCGCGGGAATGACGATCTTCAAGCGGGGATAATATTTCCGGATGTCGCCCACCTTTGCTTGACCGATCATGTCGTCAAGCACTGCATCAAGCGTTTCGGTTTTGTAGGTCGGACACGCCAGCGGATTGATCCGCGCGTTGAACCGCTTGCAGAAACACTCCCCGGCGCGTTGCTGGAATACTTCGTCGATCAGGTAAAACGGCTTGCCGATTGCGTATGCGGCGGCCAGAATGCCGCCGATTGAACACCCGGCGATCATGTTGACACCGGCCAGCGTTTGCTTGTTGTTGGGGAGCATCCCAAGGAAGTGCGCCGGGATTGCGCCGAACACGCCCCCGCCGCATATAATGAGTATCTTGTAACGCTTCATCGTCCGCCCTCCTTGATGTTGATGGCGAAAGCCACGATGACGAACACGAGGACAAGCAACACCCCGGCACAGAAACACGCGACGAAAGGCGCGTCGGTTTCCGGATAGTCCCGCGCGGCTGGTTCCGGTTCGGCTTGCTCTGTTTCCGTGTAGATCGTATGCCACACGTTTGCCGGATTCGTCCGGGCGTAAAGCGGGTTCGGGTTTACCGGGTTCATGGGGTTCATGGGGTTCATGGGGTGCATGGGGTTCGTGTAATCCATGTGCGCCTCACGGTTTGTTGAAAAATTCCTTGATGCCTATTAGGATTGCTCCGAGGATGGTCGTTACGAGAGCCGTGATGATGGTTTTTCGGAACGTCTTTTTTCCCTCTTTCAGATAATCGGCAAACTCCTTCAACGTGGCGGCGGTGGCCGCGTCGATTCCGTTCGGACACGCCGGAACACTGTTTTTGAGTACGTTGGTGAAGATTGCGGCGATTTCTTCTTTGTCTTTGTCTGTCATTTTACAGCCTCGAATACGAATGCCTTTCCGCGTTTGCGGATGATGGCTTTGAATCGTTTGTCTCCGCCTTGTACCAGTTGCTCTTGCTTGCGGATTTGGTCGATCAAGTACGTAGAGCCTGTAGTAACCGTCCGGAATCCGTCTCTTGCCATAAACTGCAATTTCAGGAACTCCTTTTGATCTTCCCCCTTGGCGTATTTGGACGGCAGAATAATCCAGTCCGTGAACACGATTGGCATGTTCACGATGGAATCAATGCTCGCCTCGTCTCCGTCGAGGAATTTCGTCTCTTTGGGCGGCGCGGCGATGCTGGGGATGTTCGCGCTGTCGTCCAGCGAGGGCGGTTCTACAGGCTTGTACGTCCGGTAGCTCATCAGTCGAACAGCTCACACCAGTTGCGGGCGTTTGCTTCGAGATTACAGGAAACGAGAATCAGGTCGCCTTTCGCTTCCTTGATGACGTTTTCCGGGACTTGGTTGTCATGCGCCCATTGGAACATGTACTTGTCGTTGAAGTAGTCCGGCAACACGGAGCGGTCTTGGCCGACAGAGGCAAGAACCCGGTCGATGATCGCCCAAAAATCGGCCTTGATCTCTTCCCAGCGCGCGATGCCCTCCGGCGCGGCGGTCTGCCCCGGCTTCCGGATGGCATCTTTCACGGCGAGGACGTGAGCCGTGTGTTTGTGATGGTATTTGAGGTCTTCTTGCACAGCAGGGGAGCCGTACAGGTATTCGCGGATGGCCGCGTAGCTCTGCGACACGCATTTGTCGTAGTTCTCCGTGTCTTGCCCCTTGTACTCGGTTTCGACCTCGAAGAAACGGTAGATCGTTCTTTCCCCGGTTTCGTCCGTCCTCGTCTCTTGACGAATGAAGATCGGGATGAACAGGTTCTTTCCCTCTCTGCGGATGACGGGGTAATCCTCGCTCTCCGTTTCGGGCAGGAAGTAGGTTTGCAGTCCGTTCGGGATGTTGTTCAGCATGGCTTTTTGTCCTCCAATTTGGTGAAAGGTTTCTCGAAAAACTTGTGCCACAATCTATCACCGCGCGTCAACCACTTTATGATACCCCAATAGCTCGACAGAGGGCGGCGGTTCTTCTCCGTGGGCTTTTCGTTGTAACGCTTTGCCGCGTGGCAGTAATTCCGCTCCGTCTTGCGCCGCAACACGATTTCGTCGCGCCGGAACACGTAGCCGAGGAAGTCAAGCCCGTATCGTTCGATGGGGAATATCTGTGCGTTCGGTTTCAGCGTCAGTTTCAGTTCCGCGAATTTCTCTCCCGTCTCCCGGAGCAGATCGCGGAGACTGTCTTTGTCTGATGACACGATCACGATGTCGTCGCAGTACCGGGAGTAGTGTTTGTAGCCGCTGTCCTTGACGAATCGGTCGTAGCTCGACAGGTAGTAGTTCGCCAGCAGTTGCGAGATGTAGTTTCCGATTGGCAGTCCCGGCGAATGCGAATCAATGATGATGTCGAACAGGTGAAGAACGCGCTTGTCTTTGATCTTGCGCCGGAGTTTCCTTTTCAAAATGTCATGGTCGATGCTCTGATAGTATTTCCGCACGTCCATTTTCAGAATGTAGATCGGCACGTCCGGCGGGTATTCCGCGAGGAACCGCTTGATGCGCTCTATCCCTTTTCGGATGCCCCGTTTCTTGATGCCGGCATACGTGTCTTCGATGAGCGTCTTTGTCAGGTATCTCCCGGCCACGCGCTCGATTGCGTGTTGTACCAAATTGTCTTTGTAGCTGGGGTTCCAATGGATGATGCGGAGCTTCCCGCTGTCGAAACGCGGGAATTGCCGATAGCCGAAAATGCTCCACCTGTCCTCTGCGAGTTCATGGTGGAGTTTCCGGATGTTATCACGAAAGTGTTTCTCGAATCGAAACAACTGATAGTATCGTCTCTTGTTCCGTCGCGCCTCACGGTGCGCTTCAACAAGATTTTTGGTTGAAACGATTTCGTCGAAGCTGTTGCCAAGTCGTTTCATATCTTTTTTGTTACTGCAATGGCCGCCCTGTGGGGCTTCCGAATAGGCCGTATCACACAAACCTACCTACTAACTCCGAGCGACAGTTCCGGCTTGTCCTTGCGGGGCAAGCTCACTTCACCTTTGTCCGGTGTGGGATTCTGTGTCAAAAAAAGATGTGTTTGCCGCGAGGCGCGCGCCGATATTCGTCCTCGCATTCGTCAACCCGTTGTTCACGTTGACGTAGAACAACCCATCGTTCCGACCGTTATTCGGGTTGCCGCCACGGTACACGACACGAGCGCGCGCAAAAATGACACAAAACGCCGTTTTTTGTTTTCTTTTAGCTCCGGGTTACGGGCTGAAAAGCCGCCTTGGGAGCGGCATTTTCAGCCGTTTTCGTTCTCGTTTTCGTTCTCGGTTGGCGGAGGGCGCGCATTCGTGCCAAACGTGCTTGACGTGATGCGCCCCCCGTCCGACCGATTGCATTATGCGGCCTGCGTTTGTTCGACGGCAGCGAGGCGCGCGCCGATATTCGCCCCCGCAATCGACAACCCGTGGTACACGTAGACGTAGAACAACCCATCGTTCCGACCGTTATGCGGGTTGCCGCCACGGTACACGACACGAGCGCCTTTGCCAGTGTCGTTGTAGAAGTAGTCAGCGAGGAATCCCGTTGCTCCGGAACCAGTGCCGCCGACCGCCGTCGGGAAGTAGGTCAGCGGGTCATAGAGGCGAATATAACCGCCCGCTTTCGGCCACGCTTGGGAAACCCACATAATGTTTGCTCCGGTGTAGCCCGTCGCCGGGAACGGCGCATTTTCGGCTCCGTAGCCCTTATCGCTGTCGAGCTGGCTGTACTGGTTGATGTCGGTGGTGAACCAGTAGCCGCTTTCGCGGTAATCGTCGTCGTAGGATGCGACGGGGATGTTCCGGTTGGTCGTCAGCGTATTGTCGCTGTAGGTCGCGGCGGTTGCCGCCGGGTGTTCGTCCGCCGTGAAGATCGTGGTTTCGCTCGTGGCGTTGTACCACGCATAAGCCCACGTCTCCGGGCTGTCGCTGATTTTGTGGTCGCTGTCCGGGTGGCGGTCGTACTTGACGGAAACATCGCTTTCGTTGCAGTAGATGTCGGCCTCCGACTTGATTTGATATTTTTGGATGCCGTCATCGAACTCCCAAATGTTCCCCCACAGATTTTCCACGCCGCGATAGCTCATGGCGACAACTTTCTGTGCGCCGTTCTGCCAGTGTCCTTCGAGGTCGTAATCCTCGCCCGCCTCCGTCGTTTCGGCGATACTGCCGTAGCTGGTCGTCAGCCCGGTGTTGGAGTACGCGGTGTCTCCGGCCGCCGGAGTTGCGCTGGCGGTGTAGACGAATGCCGCGCCGTCTTCCCATGCGTAGGCGGAACCGCTGTCGCTCGCCGGGTGGCGGGTAAAGACTTGGTTCAGCACGGTAATCGTCGGGGCTTCGCTGTCGGCGATGATTTCCCCGGTGGCGTTGCCGAGGCCAGCCGTCCGCCCGTTCTTCCGGACGTATGCGTAATCGAACGCGGAAAGTTCGGACAGGCCGAGCGAGACAGCCGCTTGGCAGTCCGTGTTCGCATATTCGATTTCGATGAGCCAGCCCAGCCACACTTTCATCAGCCAGTTGCACAGCGTCGCGTGTCCGGCGACCGCCTTGGAGCGGAACGTTGCGCGGTTGCTGTTCGTGGACGGCTTTTGCCCGGCGATGGAGCGGAGGACGTTGTTGGAGATCACGCCTTGGAATGCGCCGATGAATTGCTTTTGGAGGGTGTCGCCGCCGTAGGAAACGCGGAACGCCGGGAACGCGGAAGCGTTCGGGAAAGGCTTGTCCGAGATCAGTTTCTTGTAGATGGCGTGTCCGGTAACGGAATCCGTTTCCTTGATGAGGCGGTAGTAGCCGATGGGAGCATCGACCATGACATCTCCGTCCGTGCCGTCGAGCTTGGCCGCCGTGCCGTCGGCTTTCAGGTTGCTGTTGCCAGCGTTGAGGTAGTATTGCACCTCGCGCTTGTTGCTCGAAGAGTTCCACGCCTGAACGCATCTGCGGAGGTTGTGGCAAGGCATCTGCGTGAACGCTTCAACGTCCTGAATCGTTTCGCCGTCCGTGGAAAGAACAATCCGTTGCATGGATTGGGTGGGGCTTGCCACGGTGGTGTCTTTTCTTGCGCCGTAGACGTAGGCTTGACCGAGCTTGTTCGGCCACACGGCCACGCCGCCGGGGGTTGCGCCGTCGCCAAACCGGAGTTCTCCGGACTTGGTAACGAGCAGTTCGCCTTTCGCGGGCGTTGCGGCATTCAGAGCGGCATCGTCGGCGGAAACGGGTGCGATGAGTTTCGACATTTGTTTGTCTCCTGTTTTGTTTTATGGTTTGGGTGGGATTGGGTTTCGATTATGAGGCAGACCACGCGCCGAACTGCACCACGTTGTCGTAGTTGTCAGTCCACACGCCGCAAGCCAGCGTTCCTTGCACGGGTTCGCCGCCCTCGATGATGATTTGCACGTCTGCGGCGAGCTGGGCGACCGTCGTATAGAGGCCGCTGTTGACGATCTTGCCGCCGGGCGTTGTGCCGTCTCCGACGTACACATTGCCGTCCGTGCTGTCGTAGATGATCGCGCCGATGTCAGGCACATAGGCCGTTCTCTGCGCCGTCGTTTGAACGGTGATGCTTCCGGTCGAGGAAAGGTTTACCATCGTCGTGCCGCTCCACGTGAAGAGCGTCGTGCCGTCCATGTTGAAATACACGTGGCCGGATACCGGGTCTTCGGGGCTTCCCCACGATGCCGAAACGCCCTCGCCGCTGGATGCCGTGCAAGAGTACAGGCGTTTCGTGGTGGTGTTGTAGTACCGCTGGCCGAGGCTCGCCGTGGTCGGCGCGTTCGACGCGAAGCAGATCAGCTTTTCGATGTCTTGCGCGAAAGGCTGTCCGCCCCGGTACAGCACCTCATCATCGGTGATGAAATACAGCCAGTTCGATTGTTTCACCTCGATTGCGGTGAACTCTGCCCGCGTACCCGCCCAAAATTGTACGCGCGTTGCGTCGGTTTGAGTTTGAGGCATTTGTTTTTTCTCCTGTTTGGTTGTTTTTAGGCAAGTCCGGCGCGCCGGAACGCCTCGATGTCAAGTTGTTTCAACTCTTGAATGGTGAATTGAACGTTTGTTGCGGGGTTGATGAATCTGTTGAGGGGCAGTTCTCCTTTCGTGTAAAGTGCGTATCTCGTCTTGCCGAGGTAGGATTCGATGTAGGCATCGTCTTTCGTTTTCAGCCAGTCGGCGAAACTCATGTTTTGCGGGACTTCCTCGAACGCGGGCTTGCCCGTCCGCTCTTCGTAGTCCTTTTGCGCCTTGTAGTAGTATTTCAGCTTCGTGCTACGTGCGAGGTCGCTGAATCGCTTGCCGGGGTGTTCCTCGTTGTATGCCTTTTCCGCTTCTTTCCAGTAGTTTTCCTCTTCTGCCGGACGTTTCGAGCGGTTGATCTCGTGCATCTCCGTTACGGGGAGGTGAACACAGCGGCAGTTCGGGTGAATCGGGAGGTTCGGGACAAGGTTCAGTTGCCCCGGATTTTTCCAAATCCGCCCGTCGAGGTTCCCGCAGACAAGACAGGTGTTCCCCGAAAGCGTCGCCACGTGCATGATGCCGATGATGACATCTTGATTCTCGATGTAGAATTGCATCTTTGCCTCGTCCGCGATTCCCATGCACCCGGTTCGCGCTATCGTTTCGGCCTCGCTTCGCGTCGCCTCGAAAACACCGTCCTTGTAATCGGATTCCTTTGTGCCGCGAATCTCTTTCACAATGGTGTTCAGCGTCTTGTTTTTCCGGACACCCTCGCGGCAGATTTCGGAAATCCGCTTCGCGTCTTCCTGTGCCGCCGCCTCGATGCTTTCGCTGATCGTCTGCCCGTCTTCGACCGTCGCGTATTTCACGATGGCCGATACCCGGATGTTCTTGTTCAGCCCGGTTGCGCCGCTTCGCTTGGCGATGGCCGCCGCCCATTTCGCCTCGTTTTCTGCGAGGTGTTCGCATTGGCGCGCCATGTAGTCCGCCATTGTTGCGAAACTCTTCGCGCGGAGTTGCAGTATCTTCGCGTTCATTGCCAAATACTGCTTTTGCGCCGCCGCGCTGTAGTCGGCGATGTGGTACTCTTCCAGCAGATCGGACAGGGAAGCGATAAGCTCCGTGTTCGTGCTGTCGGCATCACCGCGCAACTCTGCCGCCCATGCCGCCGCCAGCCGCATGAGGCTCGCTTGATGCTCCGCCGCGATGTAGGCGATGTCTTTTTCGCTCGCTTTCTTCTTCATAACTGTGCGTTATCCGGGGGATTCGTCCGGTTGCCGTACTGGATGCCCGCCTCTTCGTCCGCCGCGCGTTCGAGTTCGAGTTTCTTTTGGTTCTGCTCGAAATCGTTCTGCGTGAGGTTCGCCTTTTTGAGGAGGTTGTGGAAATCTTCTTGCGTGAGCGGCAGACCTTCCGCTTTCATGCTGTGCCACATGGATTGGAGGCTGTTGATCTCCGGCGTGGTGTCTTCCACCTTTGCCGCCTTGAAAACAACCTTTTTGTACGTCTCTTCCCGTGGCATTCCAGCCCATTCCGCCGCGTACCGGAGCTGTTCGGTGATCGCGTTCGCCGTGTTCTGATTGATCGGCTCGATGCGCGCGCTCTTGCTGTTCTGTACGATTTCCAAGGCCGCGCCGGACTGGTTCGCGCCCACGTCCAGCATTGTCATAATTCTCTGCTGGCACATCGTGTGCAATTGCGTCAGGCTCGCAAGTTGGAGGTTTGCCCCGCCGCCCGGAGAACTCACCACCGCGATGTCTTCGTTTTCGCCGAGGTGAACGATGCCGCCCGCGCCGATGGATAGTTTTTTCTGCCGGGACGGGTCGGCGCACCCGGTATGCTTGTAGAAATCGCTTGCCGTGAAATGGAGCGTCTGCCTGTAGTCCGCGTCGCCGCGATACAGCGCAAGCACCAAATCGACAAGATCGTACAGCGGCGGGTCGTCGTAGTGGCCGCCGGAAAGGTCGGTCGCGTTGACGAACGTGAACGGAATCCTGTTCAGGCGTTTTCCCCGGCATTCCGGGTAGACCGCCTCGCCCATCTGCGGCTTGTCAGGCGTTGCCGTTTCCGGAGGATTTTCGAGGTCGAAACTGGCGTAGTCGCCCGGCTCCATGAGCGCGGTGTAGTATTCCCCTCTCGCGTCGAGGCCGAGAACGCGCCATTTCCGAACGAAATCGCGCTGTTTCGTCTGCGGGTTGAATACATCGTCCGATTCGTCCAGCAGTACCAGCCGCGCATAGCTTTCCCCGGTTTCCCGGTCGATCTCGAAAACCTTGTCTTTGATGCTTTCCGGTTGCCACACGTTGATGTAGAAATCCGGCGCGTCGCTCGCCGCGTCCTTGCCGTTCACTTCGAGCTGTAGCCCGGCGCACCCCGTAATCATTATGAGCTTGTCGAGCTTCGCTTTCAGCGCGATCAATCCGTCATGGTAGATCGTCGCCGCCTGTTCCATGAATGCGATGCTCGGCGGCAGTTGGATGGTAGGCTCGCCTTTTTTCAGCACACCCAAGACCGTTTCCACCGCGTCCCGCATATAGCTGTAGAACACCGCGCGCGATTTGTAATCGTCGTAATCCTGTTCGCCAGCCTTGCCGCCGTCTTTGTGCCAGCGGCTTTTCGGCAGATAGATTTCGGATTTTTCCTTGATGTTGTCGCTTCCCGCGTACACGTCCCGGCATCTCTTCCATTTTTGGAGGAAGAAATCGTACCCCGTGCAAGTGTAGGAGGCCAGCGTGGTTGATTTCATGCTCATTCCTTTTTATCCTTTCTTCGGTTTCATTCGGTGATAATGACGGCTCCGGTTCCGGACATGAGGTTGCCCCCGATGGTCGCGCCGTTCTTGATGAACAGCGTTCCGCCGCTGGAAATGATGCCGCCGCCCAGCGTTCCGCCCGATTGCACGATGGATGTGCCGCCGCTCGACACGAACAGCGCGCCGGAGACAAGTCCCCCGGATGCGATGGTCGCCGTGCCGCCGCTCGCCACCGTCATTCCCATGCCGGAACCGCTCGAACCGACAATGACGCTTCCGCCCGAACGCACGACCGTGTTTTCTGCCGAGCCGCCGCTTCCGATCAGCACCTCTCCGCCCATATCCGCACAGGCGGAATGCACCTTGCAATTGCCGGAAATGATGATGGTTCCGCCGTTGGCGATCAGGTTCACGAAACGCGAACCCGTGTCGAAAGAGTTGTTTTCGTCGAGCGTCAGCGTTCCGCTTTTCACCGTCGCCCCGTTGATGAATGCGCTGGAAAAGCCGAAGCACGGCGCGCTTTCGATGATTGCGCCGCTACACGATGCCCCGGACGAAAGGTAAAGCTGGCCGCCGCTCGACACGTTGATGTTCCGCGCGGTTCCTCCGCTCGAAACGATACACGCCGCGCCGGATTGCACGTCGGTTCCTTTCGCCGTGCCGCCCGAATACACCCGCATGGTGTAGGCGTTTTTCAGGTATGCCCCGGACATGATGATTCCGCTCGAAATGACGGATGCGCCGCTCGAAACGAATATCCCGTTTGTTCCCGCCGTGATCGGCGGGAGCGGGGTGATGACGGGATTGAATCGGTAAGGGATGTTCGACATTTCCTGTCTCCTTACACGGCATTGTCGCTGTAGGCGTAGTTCAACAGCAGTTTCATGTTGTTGGTTGCCCCGGACTTGTAGACTGCCCGGACGGTGAAAACATGCCGCGTGGTCGCGCCGTTGATGAGCGGCAGACTGCTGGGGAAGTTCGGCAGGGGAACCATGTTGCTTCCCGTCGAAATCGTCGTGATCGCCACGCTCGCCTTGACCCAATATTCCCACGTGAAAACATCTCCGCTTTGAAGCAGATAGGTCGCGCCGCTCGCGTCTTTGACCGTCGCAAAGCCGATGGAAAGCGTCGAGTTGGAAACCGTGGTCGGGTTGATGATGATGTCCTTGTTGAGATACAGCGTGGACGGCGTTTCCTCTTCGATTGTGAGGTTGCGCGCCTTGTCGTTGAGGCCGGAAACATTGTGCGTGTGGCTTTCCGGCGGGTACGTCTCCGGCTTGTTGTCGATGTTTTCCCAATCTACGCTCGCTTCCGGCTGGTTCGGGTCTTCCCAATAGGGAAGCAGATCAAGGCCGCCGAATCGCACCCACAGCCCGGCGAAATCCGTGGCCGTCGGCGTTTCGATCTCCACCGTCGAAAGGAGGAACGCGGTGTATTTCAGCGCATGGTCGCCCGTCGTTTCGCTCCAAGTCATCGTAAAGTCAGTGCCGTTTTGGTCGCTGGCGTAGGCGATGTAGGGGTAGACGCTTTGCCCCGCCGCGCCCGTCGCGCCGCGAATCAGCGGGATTGCGTCGCTCCATTCCGCGCCGCTGTTGGAAATCCGGAGCCGGAACCACCGCATTTGCTGGAAATCGGCGGGTTCGATGTCGGCGTAGTCAACCCATACCGTCTCTTCGGTGATCGTGTCGCCCGCCGCACATTGCACCTCCATGCCGTCCTCGACGTAGGCGTTCAGGATTGCTTTCAGCGCGTTTTCTTGCGGGACGGATGCGGGTTCCCCGGTCGAAAGATCGGCGATGCCGCCAGTAATGCGGAACGATGCACAGCGGAAGCGGTTGATGATGGCAACCACGTTTCTGCCGCCGTTGCCGTTCGTGGTGAAAACCGTCAGCTCCAAACCCTTGCAATCGTCGAGCAGAGCCACGTCTTTGTATTGCATCTTGTTCCGGAGTTTTTCGCTGTAGCACACGAAATCGAACACGAAAAGCCCGTTGTTCTTGTCCGAAAGTGTCGGGTTCATTTCCGCCTGTGCGTACACCGCTTCCGGCACATCCACCGCGTCGCCCTGTGCGAAGTTGTGCGAAAGCACATTCCCGGCATCCATGACGAACGACACCACGCCCGCCGCCGTTTGACTGCGGGATTTGTAGGTCAGTGCCGCGTCGTTCGTGGAATCCCGCACGTAGAGCGTTCCGGCGGTCGGAATATCTTCGAGTTCCGCACTGGTCTTCACCGCCACCGCCGTGTTTTCGGCCACGTTCGTGAGGGCTTGATTCAGCTCCCCTTTCAGCCAGTGGAGGAAATTGTTGTCCGTGGCGAGGATTGCGCCGACGTTGCTCACGTTCGCGTACCCGGTGTATTTCACCCAGCCGTTGCCGGGGGACGGTTCGATCTCCCCGCCGTACAGATTGGTTTCCCCGACGTGGGAAAATAGCTGAATCGCCACCCGCTCCGAGTTCCCGTAGGGAATCTGCGGGTGATCGGACGGGAAGCCCGCGCCGTAGGCATCGTACCAGCGGTTTTCGGTTACGTCGTAAAGCAGTTTCATTGTTGTTTTCTCCTGTTTCGTGTTTGGGTTTGGTTATACGGATTGGAGTTTGTCGTTGAGGTTGGAGAAAGACGCTTCTATCGCGTTGAGCATCTTTTGTACGATGTCTTTGATGTCCGTCTGAATCTCTTTCGTATCTTTCATCAGGGCTTTTTCGGAATCGTCTTTCGTGAACGTGCGGGATTCCAGCGCGAGGGCTTCGGAGCTTCGCGCCTCGATGCCGCGCATGAGCCGCGTGTCCGCTTCCTTTGCGTCGTTCAGTACCGCGCTTGCGTTGGTCTTCTTCCGGGCGTTGTATTCCTCGATGGCGAGGCGGTCAAGTTCCGCCTGTGCCTGTGCGTGTTCCATTGTCCCCTCTTTGCTGGCCGCCACACGCGCCCGCGCCGCCTCGATCTCTTTCTCGCGTTCCCGCTGTAGCTCGGCTTCCGTCTTCTTCCGGAGGACTGCACCGTTCTCGATCACGTAGGCTTTGCGCGCCGCTTCATTCTGCTTTTCCGCTTTCTGTACCGCTTCGGCATACTTGCCCTGTTCGGCTTGGAGTTGGAGTAGCCGCGTTTGCGCTTCGGTCAGCGTCAGGATGTCATCGACGTTCCGGAGGCTTTCGTCTGCCGCGTCGCCGTTGAAGAACGGGGACTTGCCTTCGGCGAGCCGCTTCTTCGCAAATTCCATTGCCTTATCCATCAGATCGACCGGAATATCCGTAAGCTCCCCGTTGGCGACTTGCGCGATGCGTTTCAGATCTTCTTGTGTGCTTTCCGGGATAATCAGCGGGATTTCGACCTCTTTGCCGTCAATCGTTACTCCGGCGGACACTTCCGTCATCACGCCGCCCTTGCCGTCGGAAAGGATGCCGCGCCACCCGGCCTGTTTTTGGTCGCCGTCCATCTTGCCCGTCGCCGGGTTGTACCGCTTGCCCCATTGCGCCAAATCTGCGGCGGTCGCGTTCCGGCGCGCGGTTCCCGTCATTTCGGCGATTTCCTTTTGGAGACGCGCGATCTCCTTTTTCCGGTCGGCGGATAGTTCGTCGTTCGTCTTTGCCCGCACGGATGCGCCGTTTTCGATCACATAGCTTTCTTGGAGCTTTTTCAGTCGTTCAGCCGCCGCCGTGTTCGCCTTTGCCTGTGCCGCCGCCTGTTTCTCTTCCTCGCGGGTCTGCTTTTCCTGATAGGTCAGGATTTCTTTCGCAAGGTTCGCCTCTTGCGATTTCAGTTTGAGGATTTCATCCTCTCCCTTGCCCGCAAGTTGAGCATCTTCGATGGCATCGCGGATTTTGTACCATTCCTGTTCGATTCGCTGGTACTTTTCCGCTTCGGTTTCGAGATGGAGTAGCCCGCCCTCGTTGACAAGCCCGGCCTGTGCTTTCGCAAGGTCTTTCTGCGCCGCCTCGATTCGCTTGTTCTGTTGCGCCGCCTCTTCCGAATTGAAATCTTCAAGGGCGTGTTTCGCCTTGTTCGCCGCGCTCCAAGTTTCCTCGTAGGCTTTGAGCAATTTGAGCTGTTCCGCCGCCGCCTCTTTCGACACCGTTCCGGTGGTGGTGGTTACGTTCCCTTGAAAGTCCCGGTGTTCGATTTCGTAGGTGAGTTCTTTTTCGCCGGAAATGATCGCCTGTAAATCCGCCTTGCGGCTGTTGAACGCCTTGATGATGTCGATTTCAGCCGTGTTTTCGTCCCGGACGAGGTTCGCAAGCTCTTCGTTGGACTTCTTGAACGCGGTGCTGTCTCCGCTGGTAAAGCCCTGTTTCGTGCTTTCGAGGAACGTTTTTTCCTGATTGCGACGATAGTTTTCAGCTTCTTTCAGGGAAAATTCGAGCGTTTCTTTCTGAATCTCGCGCTCTTTTTCATTGGCCGCCAGCCGCGCCGACATGTACCCGGCCAGCTTCCCGGTCGTTTTGTCGATTTCGATTCCGAGGTCGCCGTAGCGTTCCGTCAGTCTCCGGACAATCGCGGCGGCTTCTTCGTTCTGCGTGTTCGTCAGGCTTCCCATATCGGACAGGTCGCCCAGCCGCTTCCAGTCGGTTTCCCCGGAGGATACAAATTCCTTGGCCGCCTTGGATGCTTTCAGTGCGTTTTCCGCGTTTTCCTTGATGCGTTGCGCTTCCTTGTCGCTCTCGCCGCGCATTTTCTTGATGGAGGCCGCCAGTGCCGCAATGCCGACAACCGCCGCTCCGACCCACGGCCCGGTAAGGGAGAACATGCCGATGGTTCTTCCCAGCCCGGCGAGGCCGGGGACGGCCAGCCCGCCGAAACGAGCCACGGACGTGAACCCGCGCGCCAGCTTCGTTGCCGCTGTCCCGGCTTTCTTCGCGCCTACGGAAAAGGCATCGACGCTTTTCCCGGCTTTCCCGGTGGGCGCGGGGATTCCGGCAACCTCTTCTTTGAGATGGTTGAACCGTTCGCGCGCTTCATCGGCTTTCCCGGCTGAAACGTCGAGTTTCGCATTCAGTTTGTCCGCCTCCGCCCGTGCTTTCTTGTAGGCTTCGGACAGGTTGTTGACCTCGGTTTTCAGGGCATCTTCCTTTTCGGCCAGCTTCATAATGTCGCCCGCGCCGCCCGTGTGGGTGGCGTTGAGCTGTTCCGAAACCTTTTTCAGCTCTCGTTCGGCCTGTAGCAGATCGCGTTTCGCTTCCCGCGCCCGCTGGTCGGCTTCATACGCCGCTTTGCCGTCTGCGTCGGCACGTTCGGCCAGCTTTTCCAAATCCTTTTTGGCCGCGTTCAGCTCCCGGAGCTTTTCGGCATATTCCCCGGCGGATGCGCCAGCCCCGCGCATGGATTCCCCGGCCACGCGGACGGTCGTTCCCGTGCGTTCCGCGCCAGCACCGAGCTTTTCCATGCTCTCGTTGACAAGCTCCGATTGTTTCCGCATTTCCTCTGCCGCCTCTTGAAAGAACGCTTTCAGCTCTTCCAGCGCGGCGGTGTCTGCCGGTTCGACGGGCGGCGGTGCGAGCATCGTCGGCATGTTCATCCCAAGATCGAAATGGATGTTTTGAGCCGCTGTTGCGATGTTGTCGAAACTCGCCTTGAACACAGAAAGCTGGCGGACGGCTTCGTCAACGTCCACGCCGATTGTCATGTGTTCCATGCCTTTGGCGTTCTTGCTTCCGGCAGTCAGGAGGTCATTGAACGTTTTGAGGCCGCTTTCCGCCTCTTTGCTTTGCAATTGGATTGCAAGCGTCGTAATGTCTGTAGCCATCTTTCGCTCCGTTTTCGCGCGTGTTTTCCGTTTCTAAAAGAGCGGAGCGTGTCAACCGTTAGATAAAGGTATCTGACGATGCCGATGTGTTGTGTTTGCTGTGGATGCGGTAGCGGAGGCAGTCGTACAGGTGATCTTCCTGTGTCGTGTCAACGTCGTCGTCTCCGTTCTGCGCGTATTGCAGGGACGGCACGGTTCGCAGAAAATTCCGGCAGTGATCGAAGACGAAAAGCCCCGGTTCGTGGTCGCGTTCCAGTGTGTTTTTCAGCCGTTCCCGGATTGCCACAAGTCCCGTCTTCCGGCTTCCGGGGGATTTGTCCGCGTGTCGCCAGTAGATGCCGTTTTCGGAAAAACTGCGGGCAATCGTGTGGCCGCGCCCCCATTGGTCGCCGAAGATCGCGCTGTCTGCCGCCCCGTCATGCACGTCAAGCTGTAACTCCTTGTCCCGTGCCTTGATCTTTTCGGCAACCTCTTTCGGGACTTCCCCGGTTCCCGTGTCGGCTTTCCCGGCGCACCCGTAAAGCTCATCTATGACAAAGAGATCGCCCGGTATCGTCGGTATCTCCGTGCCGTCCGGCAGAATCACGTCGGAACCGTCGCTTTCCGCGAAATACAGGCAAGCCCAAGGATGCGTCGTACCCCAGTCAAATGTCCGGTCAACGTACCATGTTTCGGGGATTTTGAAACGCGGCATCGTGTGGGTGTCGGTGTTCCAAATGTCATCCAGCGCGCCGCCCGCCTTGACATCCCAATTGCCCTCCGCCATCGCTTTGACGAGCCATGCGGGGCCAAGTCCCTGTAGTGTCCGCATGTATTCGTCGCGGTTGAGGCTGGGATTGTCGTCGAGTTTCGCCGGGATGAATTGCCGCAGAAAGCCGCCGTCGTTTTCATCCGTCTGCCATATCTCCCAAGGCTTTACCGGGTCAACAAACGTGGATTTCACCCAATTGTGGCCGATGCCCGTCGGGTTCGTGCCGCAGACGATCTTCGGGAACCGGATTCCCGGATATGCGTCCCGGAGACGTTTCGGAATGACAAGTTGATCGCTGGCGCGGCATCGACCGCGCAAATAGCGGTAGATGTACTCTGTAAAAAGCGTCAGCTCATCGACAAGAAGCAGATGGATTTCCGCGCCTCTGAAACGCTCCACGTCTTTTTCATACTGGCAGTGCGAGGCGATGATTTTCGCGCCGTTGTAGAACCGGATTTCCGCGTGTGGCGAGTAGGAGAATTTACAGTAGCCAATATCCGTGTAAGGCTCCAAAAGGGACGGGAAGCCTGTCGGCCCGTTGAAATGGTTTTGAATCAGGTCTTGGCTGTAGCGGCGGAACAGGTAGACTTGCAATCCCGGCACGTACATGCAACACAGGATCGCCATGACGCGCATCATGTGGCTTTTGCCGCCGCCAGCCGCTCCGCCGTAAAGGATTTCGTTCGCGGATGACAACAGCACCTCGCCCTGCCTCGCGTGTAGGGTGAAGTCGATTCCGTCCATCTTTGTTGACCTCAAATTATTGTTGGAGGGGCTATCAGGATTTGAACCTGAACTACCGACACCAAAAGACGATGTGCTACCGTTACACCATAGCTCCGCTTCAAGAATGGAGGGGAGGCAGGCTCACGGTTTCGCTCCGTCCGGTTGTTTCTGTCGCCATGCGGCTTTTGAGAAACAGAGCCTCTCCCCATGTCAACAATATCCTGCTTCGGTCAACCGCCGATCACGATTTCTTGCGCGGCACGAACTGGAAACGGTAGCCGTATTGCTTTTGATTCGCCGTAAGCCAACGCTTGACGGCATCGTCGTAATCCGAGCCGCGAAGTTTCGCGCGTTTCACAGCCCGCTCGAATTGCGCGGCCTTGAAGTGTCCGCCGCTTTTCCGGAAATACCAGTCGCCTTTCGAGCTGATCGCCACAATGCCGGATTCCCGCGTTCGCGCCACATGGATGAGATCGCTGTCTGAAAACGCGCTTGCGTCAGACTTGCCGGAAATGGGGTGATTATGGACGATGAGATGACCTTTCCCGCCAAGAATCGGAACGGACGTAGAACCGCCCTCCATGTAGTTATGCACGTACCCCTGATTGTCGATTGCCATGCCGTATTCGTGATCGGCTTTCGTGTAGAGATCGGAAAAATACTTGATCGCGTCGGCTTCCGTCTTTATTTTGATGTGCGTGTTTGCCTCGGCATTCAGGTGTTTCCGGGAATCGTCCGCTCCACCGCCGTGCGGCGCATGACCGAATTTGAAATCTTTCATTTCGGACGAACCGCCTTTCCGTCCGGACAAGGCCGGAAGCGCGAACGCCTCGATACCGGACAATGCCGCCTCGACCGTCTTCCTGCCGTCGAATGCGAAGCCCCACGCCTCGCGCATGGACTTGAATTTCACCGTCTTGTCGGTTTCGCCGTCCCACAGCCGGAGCGGGCGGGTGCAAAGGAAAAACCGCCCGTCTGAATCAAGCGGCCAGTGCGACAATTGCGGGAACATTGCCTGAAAATAGGAGAATTTCATCGGTGCTTTCCTTTCTGTTTGACGTTCTAAAGAAACCCCGCGCGTCAACCGTGTTTGAATGCCTTGTTGCGGAACGACACCACCTTGATCTTGCCGAAATCGTACTCCGGCAACCGCCCGTAGAACAGGATGGTCTTCGGATGGATGCGGGACAGGCAATCGCCAAGCTGTTTCAGATACCGTTCCCGCTCTTCGATGTTCGCCGCCATGCCGACGCTGGAAATGCTTACCGTCCCGCCGTTCGGAACGCCGCAGAAACAGTAGTCGTAGCTGGTTTCCTCTTGCCAAAGGATTGTCGGGATGACGCGCAACCCCATTTCTTGCATCTTCCACCCGATAAGCTGGGAACGGTACACGTTCCACAGACACATCGCCTCCGGCATGTCTTCATAGAGCGAAAAATCCGGGGTGAAAACGCAATCGAATCGGCTCAATTTCTCGATGTAGAAATCCGGCTGGTTCCATATCCGCTCGAATCTGTAATCGTCGATGTAAAAGTGTACGCCCGCGTCGTAATCCGTCGAACTCATCGCCTCGTTGAAGTCGATAATGTGCGTCGGGATATGACTGCAAGGACGCAGACGCGGGATGTTCCACGGCTTGACTAAATCCGCCTCCGGTATGTCTTTGTAAATCTCTAAATTATAGGCGTTATTTGTTCTCAATCGCTCTTCGCCGTAACAGGAATTATCGTCTTTTTCCGTTTCGTCGTTTCCTGTTACGTCTTCCCCGTCGATTGACAGCTCCACAGGCTCGAAACCGAACTCTTCCATGTTGAAAACGTCCGACAGGTCGGCCAGCTCGATTCTCAATAGCTGTTCGTTCCATGTGGACTTTTCCGCCACCTTGTTGTCGGCCAGCCTGTACGCCTTGATTTGCTCCGGGGTCATATCGTCGGCCACATTGACCGTTACCCGGTGAAATCCAAGCCGTTTCAATGCCGCAAACCGGGTATGACCGCAGACGATCACATACTCCGAATCAACCAAGATCAGGTTCCGGTAGCCGAAACGCCGGATGCTCGCCGCACACGCCGCCACTGCCCCCTTGTTGTTGCGCGGGTTGCCGGGATATGGCCGGATTTGCGCTATATCGACCTCTTCCGTTCGCATTTATCTCTCCCGTGCCGCAGTCAAGGCTTTGCTTTGTTGACCGTGGGTTTCTCGATGATGATGTTCAGCGGCGGCGGCTGTTTCAATTCGCCGGAAACCTCGTTCTCCACCTTCTCCGTGAATCCGCGATCTTTCGCCAGCGTCTTCAAGGCAAACATTACCGCGTCCAAATGGCGCGGGTGCTTCGGGTCATTGATGACGCGAATCAATGCGCTTTCCGCAACGTCCTTGACCGTCTCCTTTGCGCCGTGAAACGCCTCTGCCGCTTCCGGGCAATCCTTGATGTACCTTTCCGCCGTGTGCCATCCTACCCCCAGCATCGCGCATACCGCGCTGATGATGCCGTTTGACCGCTTGCAACATTCCACCAGTTGCTCTTTGCTGATCGTCCGCTTCGTCGCGTGGGTGCGCTTGCGCTTGTCTGCGCCCGCGCCTGTCTCGCCGTTTTCGCCGAGCCGCCGCGCCGCCCCCTTGCCGCTGTTCCTCTTGTTTGCCATGTTGAACCTGA
>Ga0310786_10000474_pt1 | contig 65326 bp, 26 predicted proteins | sample AusTroGonzalo_MG_FD_203881 | JGI IMG/M metagenome (GOLD analysis project Ga0310786, IMG submission 203881) | Bovine rumen microbial communities from tropical cattle in Woodstock, Queensland, Australia - Gonzalo_03 (v2) (version 2) | ecosystem: Host-associated > Mammals > Digestive system >...
CCGCTCCGCAGCTTCGCGATGTCTCAACGGTGATTCCGTGCGTTGAATTGTCTTTTGGGGCTGCCTTCGGCAGTGAGGAGGTCTGGAGGATACTTCCTCCAGCTTAAAGACGATCTGTATCATTCAGCGAGACACGAATGATGGGCGCGAAGCAAATGAAATTCTGCGGAGCGGTAGCGAGAGCCCTGCTGATCGGAGTTAAATTCGGCGAGTTGAACGGGGCCCGGATTGTTAGCGGATCAAAAATGGGTAAACTCCAGAGAATTACCCACTATGGACAAGCGATGGGAATATGTGGTATAATACAACCAAATCAAAAACAACTACAAAGTGAAGGTGATTGTATGAGCCAAGTATTGCTACAGGTTAGAATTGATAGAGGTCTTAAAGAGCGGACAGCGTCAATTTACAATGCCATAGGAATTGATCTGCCTACGGCTATACGTATGTTCTTCAAGAGATCTGTCATGGTCGGGGGGCTTCCCTTTGAAGGTCGGCTCATAACTCGCGACAATGAGGCGCAGAGGGCATTTGCGTCAATGCGCCAGAAAATAGAATCGGCCCAGGAAAACGAGCCTACTATTGACGAGATCAATGAATACATATCGTCCGTCAGGCGCAATAGGCGACAAGCGGAATCTGTTGCGAGGTAGCCATTTATGATAAAAGCTGTTATAGACACGAATGTTCTTGTCTCGGCGTTCTGGACAAAGAACAGCCAGTCTCCTACAGTGCGAATCGCCGATGCCATCACCAAGAATCTGTTTGTGCCGCTTTATTCGCCGGAAATGATAGCTGAATATCGCGAGGTGTTGACCCGCTCGAAGTTCAATTTCTCCGATGATGAAGTGCGCAGCCTCGTCGATCACATCGTCACGCATGGCGAGCTGGTTGTGCCTGCGAAAACCGACGTCCATTTTTCTGACCCAGACGATAAGGTGTTTTTCTGCACGGCCATGTCCGCAATAACGGATGATCCAATGTTGGTTACCGGCAACAAAAAGCACTATCCGCCAGTCGACTTCGTTGTAAGCCCAGCTGAATTCTGCGATATTCTCGGCATCTGAAAGATTAGGCGGGCACCTAAAAACGCTTCCCCCAAGCGGGTGAAAAAAATTTAATTTTCCCCCTTGCGTCGCTAGAAGCAAATTTGGTAAAATGCTGACGACGAAGATCAATGTCTGAGTCACCGTGATGCGGGGGGATGTCCTCGCCTTGAGCGATGGGAGAAATCCCATCGCTTTTGCCATATATGAGCCGAAAGACAATATGAGTTTAAAAACACTGTGCACATATGTTGATGAGACGGGCAACTTTAATGATGTCCATGATTCATCGCGTTATTGCATGGTGTCATTCGTGTTCCAAGACGCGATAGCGGCAAATCCTGTGCTTGAGCGTGAATATTGCGATGCAATTTTTCGATTGGGGGCCGATCCTGCGTCAATGGTGTTTCATTCTGCACCGCTTATTCGCCAGGAAGATCAGTTTTCGGCAATGAGCCGAAATATGCGCGGAAAACTGTTCTATCAAATGCTGTCGTTTGTTCGGAAAAGCAATTTTCGCTTTCATTGTTTTTTTGCTGATTCACGATTTGTCACTTCCGCGAGTCAAATCGCTGAGATGCTTAAGAAAAAGATGCAAGTCTTCTTTGCTGAAAATAGAGACCTTTTCAATGAGCGGACGACACTTCGAATTTATTACGATGCAGGGCAGAAGAGTGTCACGCGCATACTAGATGCTATTCCCGAAAATTGTCAGTGCGCTGTTGAGATGGTGCAGGGGGTTCGTCAAGAAAGTTGTCGTATGCTTCAGGTCGCAGATTTCATTTGCACGGTTAATTTGATCGGACATCGTCTAAAAGAGGGATTGCCGTTCAATTCTTCAGAAAAGAGATTTTTTGGGTCGCCGCGCATATTTGAGCGCAACATCCTTCGCAAGATTAAGTCGAAGGAGATTTAATCCCTGACTCCTGAATTTGCTACTGTGTCACTCGTACTGTGTCAGAGGGGTCTGACCCTTTCCCCCGAGTCGACTTCGTTGTAAGCCCAGCTGAATTCTGCGATATTCTCGGCATCTGAAAGATTAGGCGGGCACCTAAAACCGCTTCCCCCAAGCGGGTGAAAAAAATTTAATTTTCCCCCTTGCGGGGGAGAAGAGAATTTGGTATGATACGTGGTGTCTGGGAAAATGTACAAACAAATTTCAAAGACAAACCAAGGAGTAAGTGATGAAAAAATTACTAACAATTATTGCTTCGGCGACGGCGACTATATTCGCGTTTGGCGCGGGGGCCGAATTCACAGAGTCGGGCACGAGCTTCGAGAATTACTCGACAAACGTCTTGCTGACGACTGCCGATGATTTCGGTGGAGGGGGTGCGAGATTCTGGTATTCTGCGGCTAACCCCGACGAAGCTCCATTTGTCATTACAAATGCTGTTCCGGCGCTCCCGTCTGGAGTTGCTCGCCCCGAGCTGTTTGCGCCTTCCAACAACACCGCGTCCCTTATGATTGAGACGACGGATGACAAGCGGCTCTTCCGCACGGCGCAGAGCAATACGCAGGATCCTGCTGCGTTTACCCAGGTCGGCATTCCCGACGAAGGCATCTACCTTGACACACTCGTCAAGTTCACGGCGGCTGATTCCGCTTTCAGCAGCGATCTTACTGATGGCGACAAGATTGCAATTTCCTATGTCGAGCACGAAGCCGACACCGATGGAGACGAGTCTTACACCAACTTCGTCATCCGCGCCGGCTATGTCGCTGGCGGTACGATTACGCAGACGAACTACTTTGCCGCCGTTCCGGCAGGTTTCGACAAGGACGCCTGGCACCGTCTGACGGTTCGCGCGATTGCGGAACTCGGAACCTCTGGCAGCTCCGCCGGTGTCGGCTTTGTCGTTTACCTTGATCAGGTTCCCCTTGCGTATGAACTGGATGTTGTTCCTGGCGATGCGGCGTACATTGCCAAGTTCAATACGGTCATTACCGACAATTTCTACAAGGACGACCTGCACGCGATTTATCCGAGCATCGTTGATGCCGCCACTATTGTGGGTACGTCGATTTCCGCCGTTTCTTTCTCTGGTAACGGTTCGATCGACGATGTCGTCTTTACGACAACCAAGCCGAGTTTCATGACGGACACCGCGCGTGTTAGGATTGAATGGGATGCGAATGTGACCACCCTTGCTCTCAACGGCACGGCAATCACCGGCGAGGATCTCGCAGCGTTGAGCTACGAGCTTGAGCCGACCAACGGCGTTGTTGATGTTGTTGTGACATTTGCTTCTGGCTATGTGGCTGGTGAGTTCACGGCTGATAAAGGTGGTGTCTGGGATGCCAGCGTCAGCAGCTTCACGGGCCTTGTTCCTGGCGCAGTCTGCAGCATTAAGTCGATGATCCCGCTCTATAACGTTAATGGTACAAATTACGATGACCTTGACGCGGCGCTCGAAGCTGCTGCTACTGGCACGGCGCAGGCGCCTGCAACGTTTACGCTTCTTGCGGATTGCAATCAAGCGCTGAACTTCACAGAAGGATACATTGTTCTGGATCTCGCTGGTTGCGATATTCAGGGTAATGGTAGCGACTTCTCGATCGGTAACAGTGGTGCAACTCTTATCATCACGAATAGTGGTGCGGAAGCCTCTATTCTGATTCCTGCAGACAATGGCGCTGGTGGGGAGGGCACAGGCCCATTGTTTGCGGCTGCTGGCTTTACCACGATTCAGGCTGGAACATTTGAAGGTATCATTCTTACTCTGGCGGACGATGACACGACATTCGTGCAGGATTTCGTTGGCATCACTGGCGGCAAGTTCCTGTTCCCAGGATATGACGCCGACGACCCCACCTCGTTCTACCTCTATCCCTGTGTTGCTCAGGGGCTTGATCTGACGCAAGACGGCGATTATGTCCAGGTCGGCGAAAGTGGTGGCAGCAGCGGTGAGGATTGGAAGGATCCGTCTGAGATTACCAAGGATGCAACCGCTGGCGAGGTCTATGGCATCACGGGCGATCTGGAAGATGCCGATGCCGTTGAACTCACGGAGTGGGCGACAGGCGTAGGCGATGTTGACTTTGCCGACAAGGGCGATATCAATGTTGACTGCTTCCTCCTGAATATCGCGAACGATTCTACGGCGCAGCAGATTCAGGATGAGAAGGATGAGTTCGTTGTGAACATCTCCTTCGACTCGGAAGGCAACCCTGTCATCACGGGGCCCGGAACCAAGGATTACAATGGCAAGCTGAAGGTCTATGGTTCGGATGATCTGACGACGCCGAAGGCCGATTGGCATGAGAAGACGGATGGCGACACCTTCTTCTACGGCAAGCTTGTTCCGTAAGAAGAATTGAGATAGCCCAAAACAAAACCCGCGGCAGAATCGCCGCGGGTTTTGTTTTTAGGGGGGTTGCATGAGACAAAAATTCATGCTATACTTTTGGCGCTAAAGGCAAAGGAAGCGAGGTATAATATGGTTGGGAAATTTCATGTTACAGTAAAGGGGTTTGAGCGGTCATTGTTTGTGCTGCTTGCGGCAGCAGTGGCAGTTCTGCCAGGTTGCTCAGGATGCTCTCGCGAGAAGGAGAAGCCACAGCCAATACTCGATCGCTCGCAGGATCCCGCCTATATTGCGGAGCTCAATAAACAGCGTGACGCTCAGAAGGAAATCGCGAAAAAGCTCCATGAAGTTTTGCGCGAGCTCGAGGCGGCGCGTGCGGAAAATCCCGAAAGCGAGAAGGTGAAGGAACTTGAGCGCAAGGAGGCGGCTCTTTCTGTCGAACTCGAGAAGAACCGCATTTTGTCCATGGCGATCATTCGCGAACGCAAGCAGCAAGAGGATAGAGATCGCGCCGCCGCCAAGGGGAAGTGAAGATTCAAAAGCCGGCGGCGCACAACGCAATTGCCATTACAGTTCAGCCCGCGGCAGAAACGCCGCGGGTTTTGTTTTTTCTCCAGCTCTGAACTCCAACTCCTGACCCCAAAAAATTTCCCCCACGCGGAAGGATTTGTGGTATAATTGCAACGATTGGACATAGGCGAACTATCTCTTCGACTCGCTCGAAGTGAATGTTTGTCTGTGCACAAGTATGTAGACAAGTTGTAAAAAGCCCTGAAAATAGCGTGTAAAAACAGTGTTGAAAGGCAGATAACAAACGAGAGAATGGTAAAAAGCTGATGACGAAAAACGCGACCAGAATCGCGGCGCTTCTTTGTGCGCTCGCGTGTCTGTTCGTCCGCGCGACGCGCGCGGACGTGCGTGGGCTCGTCAACGACAGCAAGATCACCTGGTCTGGCGCCACCCCCATCTACCTCAACGCCGACGGCACCACGGCAACGGCTGCCGCATACGATCACCTTGTTCTCAAGTTTACCGACACTTCCACTGCCGGTTCGCTAACCATCGGCGACACTGTTAGGGCCAGCGCTCGCGTTCTCGTCGTAGGCGGCGGCGGCGCGGGCGGAACGAGTAAAGTTACTGCAACATATGGTTGTGGTGGCGGCGGAGGTGCTGGCGGCTTTGTTGAGGCAACTCAGACACTTGTCGGTGGCACATACCCAATTACAGTCGGTGCTGGCGGTCCGATGTACACCGGCACCGATGATGTTGCCATCGGTGAGAATGGCACAGCATCTTCTTTCGCGGAGATAACCGCGAAAGGCGGCGGCGGTGGCGGCGCTCAATCGGTAGGTAACAATGGCGCAAGCGGCGGCGGCGGTTCCTATTCGTCGGAAACCCGTAATGGTGGCGCAGGTGAGGCCGGACAAGGTAATGCGGGCGGCAATGGTGAAGCTGCGAAATATGGCGCTGGCGGTGGCGGCGCAGGAGCCGCAGGCAACAAAGCATCGTCGGCAGGGCCAGGTAAGGGTGGGAACGGCATGGCATCCGATATTATCTTGGATGACGGCGGTAATTCTATTTTTTATGCAGGCGGCGGTGCTGGTGGTAGCGCAAACGCTCTAAAGGCGAATGGTGGTAAGGGCGGCGGTGGCAATGGTGCAATCGGCGGCGCTTCTTCTGTTGAAGCTAAGCCAGGAACTGACGGCCTTGGTGGCGGCGGCGGCGGCGGCGGCAATGTCTGTGTCGGTGGTAAGGGTGGCGATGGCGTCGTTATCGTTCGCATAACCGATGCAAATGAAGTCAAGATTGTCGTTCCGACCATCAATGATTTCACTTACACAGGCGATAACATTTCAGTATCTTTAGGTATTGCATACGAGTATGTGAGCGGCAAGACGAATGAGACGGCTGTTGGTAATTACTCGTTCTTTGTAAAGCCGGCGACAAATTTCGAGTGGAAGGACAATGGCGGCAGCGAAGCGCGTGAAGTGCCGTGGAAGATTGTCCAGCTCAAACTTGATATGCCAACGGTTGCCACCGATCTTGTCTATGGCGAGACGAATCAGGTTGGCGTTGTAATCGGCGCCGACGCTGCCAAGTATTGCGAGCTTTCTTCGGGGAGCGAGACAAACGCGACGAACGCCGGGGTGTATAATTACAAAATTTCAATTAAGAGTGAACATGTTGGCAATGTAGTATGGGCCGACGATTCGACGGAAGCCAAGGGATCGTGGACGATTGCCCAGATTGTCGTTACACGACCCATGCCAAATACGGGGCTTATCTACGATGGCAACGAAAAGCAGGGCTTCTCGTCGCTTGACTACGCCCGCTACAAATTGACGGCAGGCGAGACGAATGCGACAGCTGGCGGCTCCCATCCGTTTACGTTCAAGCTTCTTGGCAACGACGATGCGGAAAACTATGTCTGGGATACCGGATCGGCCGATCCGTATGAAGGCACGTGGACGATTGACGCCGCGGCAAACTCAATTACCGCGCTGTCGCTCAAGGGCTGGAGAATTTGCGCCGAGCCAGAGGTCAACACGCCCTTCGTCGATGCGGTCTGGGGCGAAGAGACCGTACAGTACGAATACGGCTTTGGAGCGACCGAGTCGGCGGTGACGGAATGGTTGACCAACCCGACGAATATCGCTGAGGCCGGGACCTGGATCGTCAGAGCCACGATTCCCGCTAATGACAACTGGGCGTCCGCAACGAAAATCGCAACGTTTGAGATGTGGGACGACCCCGGGAAACTCTACGACTACCATGTTGACATCTTCGTGAAGGGCGGATCAGTTCCCCTCGCGAACTTCCCCGTCCCCGTTAGGATTTCCGAAGCGCGCATAGGGGGCTTCAAGTACAAGCACGCGGATTCAAAGGGGCAGCAGCTTGTGTTCATCGATACAGATGGCAACATCCTGCCCTACGAAGTCGACACGTGGGACACGGCGGGCGAGTCGCTCGTGTGGGTGGGGCTTGCGACGTTGCCGACGACCGGCATGAAGATTACGATGTTCTGGGGGCTTGGCGACGGGAAGGAGCCGTTCGAGTACACTCCGAAGGCGGTGTGGGACGCGAACTTTGTCGGCATCTGGCACATGAACGCATCTGGCACGACGGGCAAGACCGTTGCGGATACTACTGGACGGAGCGACGGTACGCTTGTCGGATCAGCGACAAGTCAGGCAGGACTGCTTGGCAAGTCAGTTTCGCTCCCGTCTCCAAATCCAAGTTCATGGATCACATGCGGGACAAAGCAGCCCAACTCCGAACTTGCAGAGGGTTTTACTGTCGAGGGCTGGGCCAACGCGTCCAACTATTCAAGCAGGCACGCCATGTTTGGTAAGAAACAGTTTATATCGGTTCGAACCGAGTCCAAGACGCAGATTGCCGTGACGACAATCGGTAAGAAGGATTTTTATATAGATACATCCCTGCCAGATGCCGGAAACTGGTTCCACTACGCGTTGACATTCAGGCCCAACGTGGCTGGCGGGCTCCAGTTCTATATCAACGGGGCACTGGTAAATGAGCAGACGACAGCGGTAGATAAACCGGGATACAACGACCCTACATCATCCTCTGAAATGTTCATCGGTCGCAACGAATTCAGCACCGATCAGTATTTCCACGGACTTCTCGACGAATGTCGCCTTTCCAAGACGATTCGCCCAGGCGAATGGATCGCTGCAGAATACGAGAGTATGTTTGATGAGAGCTTTGCGCTTACGAATTCTCCCGTCTATCACGGTGAAAAGAAGGTCAACACCTGGCTTGAAGTCCCAGCTCTTGACAAGACGGAATGGGAAGAGAAGGACACGCCCGGTTCGTTCATTTCCAAGGGCAAGCTTCTTTACGGCGATGTCACGAACGTGATTTACTCTGTGTACACAGGCGAGACGTTTGCGGGACTCTCGGCTGTCACGAACTTTGGTCTTTATCGCATAGACTTCCTGCCGACCGAGACCGAGGGGTATGAGCCGATTAGCTACGCGATCGACATCCATGTAGTAAAGAGCCAGCCGTATACTAAGATTGGAGGAACAAATGGCGATTCTGGGCGCGTTCTGTTGATGAATCGTGATACGAATACACAGTGTCCAATAAATTATCAGGGCTGGGATAGCAAAACCAAGACACAGTCAACATTTTGGGAGTTTGTCAATACAGATGGCACGGACCTCCCCTACAATCTCCAAACTGGTACGGAGTGCAACCTTTGGACGAAGAACTATGGTGAACGGCTTTGGCATCTTGTCGACTGCCGTCACGGCAATACTTATCCTGTCTTTGCATCTGGCGTGAATGGTGTATTGGATGTCAACGGCAACAAAATACCTGCGACAGCGACAAAAACCGTTGAACTGCAACCCACGCAGAATTATTTGCCTTATTCGTTGACCTCATACAGTATCAAGGCTAGTTTGTTGACTCGCGCCAACCCCAGCACCGCTGGCCAGATAGTAATGCGCAATATGGTGGATGCTACAGTCTACTCGTCTTGCTTCACCAATGGCATTGGCACGATTTACTTTGACGCTGTAAATGGCTGGTGCCGTCCTACGGAGGATTACGACAGCTACAAACTTGTCGTGGAAATAGCGACGAACACCATAGACAAGCTCCATCCGCCAACGGACGAATATAGCGACATCGTCATAGAGACCACGAATTACGTCGCCTCTGCGCTCAACGAAGAAGTGCTGATTCCTGAAGTGACGACCGTCACAAACCAGTATGCAAACCTTGAATGGATTGCCGTCACGAGCATAATTCCATTCAAGCGCGATGGAACGCCGAATTTCATCAGGGAGTCCGAGACAAACGAACTTCGGCTTGCCGTGACGACGGGCGGCACGATGGACAATTTCTATCGCGTTGTCGTTCCGCTCGACATTTCCGACCCAATCCGCTTCCGCATTCGTCGCGTCTCATACGATGTCAACTATTCAGAGGATACTTCGTCCTTCATCCTTCTCGACAACGTTATCGCCTCGATTCCTGCGATGCGCGGCGATCTTGTCTCGGCGGGACACCGTTCGGAGGAGAAGAGGAGCGCGCAGGTCTTGGGCTGGGAGCTTGCGACGAGCGTTCCCTACCCGTCGATCGGCGATGACGACATAACGGGCTATGCCAAGCCGGTGTTCACCCTGAACGTCGGCGACGGCACGACGCCCGACACGAACAAGTTCTTTGCTTCCGCGACGATGCACTACTGCTGGCGCTACCTGAACCAGACGAATGACGGCTGGAAGGCGGTCAATCTCAACCCGGACGACGGCTTCAAGTCGATTTCCGCGCTTGACCTGCCGGAGCCGCTGCCGGCCGGCGACGTCGAGTACTGGTTTGAGTACCGGTCCCAGGCGCCTTACTACAAGTACGTCGACTACTCTGGCGCGAGCAACGCTGCAATCGACTACACCGAGGACCGCGGCATTCTCACGAACAAGCTGAACGCCGCGAGTCTTGAAAGCTGCGGCACCGACTGGTTCTTCCGCGTGCGCGACGGCAAGAGCGACTATTCCGGGTTTGACATCGTCTATCGCCGCGGCGAATCCGCCGCGCCCGCGCGAGCGCACATGTCGCTCGTCAGCGACCATGTCTGGCGCGGCTTCGTGCAGACCATGACGAACCAGGTCGGCCAGATCTCCTATCGCGTCGAGGCGCTCGACCGCCAGACGGAGCCGTTCGCGGAATACTCGCCTTCGACGAACTATCTGTACTGCACGACCGAGAATCCGTCGCTCCCGGTCAGCGACGCGCTCTACGACGGCACGGACGAAAGCTGGTCTACGCTGACCTTGGACGCCGCCACCGGCTACGTCATGTTCCAGATAGACGACTCGGCCTCGCCCATGGCGCTTACGATCGTCCATGCGGACTACCAGAACTTCAATGCATGGAGCGACGCGTTTGGCAGCATATTCGTGGGCAACTCGACGGAGGACGCGGCGAAGTCGGGCACGTCGCCTAAGAAGCGGGAATTCGTCCAGGATTTCGATACGTGGAACGCCATGCCGGCGACGGACGTCGATTGGCAGTTCTCGCATTTCCCCGACATCCGCTACATGCTCGACCGCACGGCGTACGAGCCGTTTGCGTCCGATTCGGACAGCTTCTGGTCGGTCGGCCCCGGCATGTGGGTGTCGAAGATGTACAAGAACGACACGGACGGTTCCGGCGTCGCCCTGCAGATGGAGGGCTGCGGCAAGGGGTATCTCCAGTTCATCGACAAGGACGCCGCGCCGCGAGGCATCGAGTCGATAAAGTTCAACGCGCGTCTCGGACAGTTCGTCCGGCTCGAGGACTTCTCCTACTACTGGGGCGACAACATCTCGGCGATGCAGAACTACACCTTCATCACGCGTTCCGCCTTCGACTGCAAGTCCAACAAGTTCAGGGGCAACGCCTCGCTTTCGCTGATAGCGAACTACGTGCCGACCAAAGGATGCTATGAAGCAAGGTTCGAGTGGATCGGCACGGCGCTCAAGGACAATGTCAACAACAACAGGGGGCAGCGGCTCTGCCTCTACCGCTGGAACGTGAACGGCAGCACGGGCAAGACGGCGTCCACGCTCATCGCGGCCTGGACAAACAACGTCGCCATCCCGAACGGCGTCGACGGCTTCAAGGTCGGCAACAAGTACCTGCCGTATTTCATTTCCGTCTCGAACGCCACAGACAGGGTGTATGTCATGACAGGCGTGCGCCTCAAGAAGGCGAGCAACAACAACGACAACTCCGTCGGCATAGCGTTGAATCAGCAGCCGTGGGATTCCGGCAATGACAGCGCCAACTGGTATGGCATTTGCTACGTGGACAATACCGCGAACCGGATTAAGAAGGGAACCTACGGCGTTCTCAGCGCAAACTGCGAAGGCGTGTTTGCGAAACCGCAGATATCCTCCGGCGTTCTTCCCCTGCCGGAGACGACTTCTGCCGGTCAGTTCAAGCGTTTTGAAAAGAAGACGATGGACATCAGTTCGCTATTTGCCTCGACCGACATGTACAAATCGTGTGTCGACGACTTCAAGGGGGACGATCCCAACTGGTACATCAAGCCAGGGCGGATGTCTACCACAAATTCCACCACCGACGTCGATCTCAATGCGATCAGGAACGCGGCAACTGCGCAGAAGCTTCAGATATACTTCGGAACGGCGGGACGCGCCGACTGGGACAAGCCGGCCTGGGAAGGGGACCTTGATGGCTTTGGCGACAAGGAGTTCAACCTCTCGTTCTACACGAACGCGAACTGCTCCGTCAAGTTTGCGGTAGCTGGGGACTTCGACGACGTGCGCACCGACGTCGTGATCGACTCCGTTTCGATCAGGCAGTGGCGCGGCGACAACTACACCAACGTCGGCAGGGACATTGTCCCGGACTGGATCGACCCCTACGAGGACAGCACCACCAACCCGGGCTATGGCATGACGAACTGGATCTTCACGTCCGCCTGGACGACGAACACGGTCAGCGGTTCCGGATCGAACGTCAAGACCAACGGCATGATTCTCCTTTCGGCCAAGCGTACACAGTCGGGCGCGGTCTCCTCGATACGCTCTCCGCTGATGGACGGGTACGACATGGGGCAGCAGAATTATCGCGGCATCGGCCTCGGCATGGTTTCGTACAACTACGAAAACGCCCAGAAGAACGCGCGGCTTATCGTGCAGATCGCGACGAACAAAGTCGACAGATCGCGGCTCAAGGACCTGGATGCGCTCGCGCCCGGAAGCTGGACGCCGATCGCCACGAACGACTTCTCCAAGATGACCGATGCGGAACGCAAGTCCGGCAACATCTCTACCTACATAGGGCTCCATGGCGTCAAGGGCCTGGTGCGCATTGTCGTCGACCCGGCCCTCGTCGACGAGGTGGCCGGCAAGACAGATCCGTCCGAATTCGGCGAGGTCTTCGTGTCGAAGGTCGTATGCCGCGACGAACCGCCGCTCGATTCCGGCTGCTGGTGGGGCTGGAACCTGCGCACGGTCGGCACGATTGCCGGCCGCGACGAGGAGAAGAAGATGTTCCTCCCCGACTTCGCGCTGGATCCGGTCGACGTCGGCATGTCGCTTGCGCTCAACAACTCCGTCACGGCCGACGTCGACGAGGAAGACAAGGAGACGTACAAGCAGAACGTGCCGTTCGTCCAGACGCCGACGTTCACCTCGAACATTGTCGGCGAGGTTGCGTTCAAGGCCCGCAAGTACGACGTGAACAAGTCGCAGCCCGCGAGCGTCACGCTTTACGGCATGGACACGTCGAGCGGAACCGAACGGTGGGTGTCGATCACGAACTTCGTCGTCACTGCGAACACCTACGAGTCGTTCTCGTACAAGACCGATCCCGGCAGCAACTATGCGGCGTTCCGCCTCGGCGTGTCGGGCGTCAAGGATGTCTCCGGTTCCGGACTGGTGGTTCCGGTGGAATACGACGACCCGGTGCGCGTCCTCATAGACGAGGTGTTCGTCTGCGAGGCGGTGCGCGCGCGCATGGCGTTCAGGAACGTCGGCGCCTTCCGCTCCAAGCTTTCCGAAACCGGATACGTCCCGAACGTCCCGAGCGCCGCCGAGCAGCCGCTTTGCAACGAGGGATGGGGCGTGCAGTGCGAAGTGTTTGCGGCGCAGCTCGAGAACGAGATCGACATGACGCGCAAGCCGGCGGTCATCCTGCACTGGTTCGAGGGCGACAGCCCCTGGGGCTTCGGGAGCTGGAAGGACAAGACGGTCCGCGAAGGCCACCATCAGGCGCCGCTCGCCCCGGCGACGGGGACAAACCTGATCTACCGGTCGAGCTACCAGACGGCGTCCGACGCGGTCATCCCGATGTCGACGGTCCCGGGAACCATAATCCAGTACATGCTCGAAGTGCGCTACTACCAGGTAGGGTCGACAACGGCTGTCACCAACTGGCTTGCGGCCGGCTCGAGAAGCGAGGGCTGGGAGCGTCCGTCTTGGTATCGCGGCGTCGACTATAACGCCGACTTGGGCGGCAACAGGATAGACCGGTTCGCGGCCTACAACATTCTTGACACGGTCCCGCCGGGCTGGGCGTGGATCAACGAGGTCAACATCTACGGGCTCTACAACGACGAGTGGGACAACGACGAAGACGACGCGCAGTTCGTCGAGATAGCCGTGCCCGTCGAGTCGGACATCACCGGCTGGAAGGTGCGGCTCCTCGGCGCCAATACCGAGGACAAAAGCGGGACGATCGTGACGAACATCATCGCGGAATTCGGCACAAGCGAGCTGCCCGGGGCGAAGCCGGGCAACATCGGCGAGGCGTCGCGCATGGTCTTCAGGGTGATCGCCTGCCCCAAGGCGATGACCAGTGGCACGTTGAAGACGTCTGACGGCACGCTCGACGCGACTTGGGACTTCTCTCAAAACTACACCGACACGTTCATGAGGAACGGGCGGATCATGGAAGTGGACCCGTTTGGCATACAGCTCGTCCGCCCGAGCAACATCGTCGAGCACGAGATTACGTGCATCGGCACGAACTTCTACGGCTCGATGGTCGGCTACGAGCAGTACTACTCCCCGACGAACACCGTGGAGTATTTCCGCAAGTACATGCGCGACAGCGCCATGTTCTATGTCGGCGAGGACTGCGGCAACCGCAATGCCGCGGGCAAGTTCCGTTCGATTGGCGTCTTCTCGGGCAACGGGGCCACGACGAACGAGTGGAACAACACGATGATGCGCACGCCCGGACGCATCAACGTGGACCAGACGATCAATTCCGACCTCAGGCCGACGCCGAACGGCGAGTCCATTCTCGTGTTCTGCTCGCTAGACCCGACGGTGGGACACATACGGCAGACCGTCGGCGACGCCATCGAGACGAACACGACCCAGACCATCTACCTCAAGCGCGGATCCGACAACGGGACGAACATCGTCTACACGGTCGACCAGTGGTACGAACTCGCGTCCGTCACGACGAACGGCCAGTTTGCGTCCTTCTCTTCGCTTGCGGAGCCGCGCAAGTACGTGGTGACGGTCGGCGTCGGCGCGTCCAACAACGTGTCGGTCATCGCGTCGGCGAAGGTAGAGGACCGTCTCCAGCGCGACTTCGGACTGACGGACGACAACAGATACACGCCGGCGATACTCGACTGGCTCGAGAAGGGCACCGACCTCTACGGGAACGCATGGCCCAACAAGGACTCGAACGACATCTTCCTCGCCGATTTCATCAGGCCGGACGACAGCGTCATCACGAACCTGAACCTCACGCAGATGTACTGGCTCGACATGGATCCGACGATAGGAAACCTCGCGCTCAAGGGCTATGTCTCCGACGGGCCTTCGATCGTCGGCATGGCTGCCCAGGGCGGCACGGGGTATTCGAATCTCCGCTTCGACGTCTTCATGCAGATCACGAACCGCGCGTCGGGCGACGCCTGGGCGCCTTATGCGCTCCGCGGCCTCGAGCCGGGTTTGAGCTCGTTTGGCTACACCAACATGAATACGGCGACCGGCTGGAAGAGCGCGACGTTCAAGATGGTGGGCTTCATCCTCACCGAGCACACGGGCATCCACTCCCGCGACAACTGGGTGCCGCTCAGGTGGTTCGTGTTCACGCCCGAGTCGTTCCGCAAGCCGGGTTCCGCGAAGCCGTTCACATGCACCATCGATATCGTCGATCCGTTCTCGAAGAGCTCTCCCGCCTGGACGGCCGGCTGGTACGACTGGGCGCAGGAGCACGGGAAGCCGCAGGATTTCTATTTCTGGTGCCTTGACGAGCGCCTTGAGCCAATTTCCGTGGAAGTGCTGAAGGAGGAAAACCCCTGTGAATAGCCGACTTACAGCCCTGATGGCGCTTCTGGCGCTCTTCGGCTTCGCCGGCTGCGGCCGCGACGGGAACGAGCCGGACGTTTCCCCGGAGGAGGCGGCGTACCAAAAGGCGATAGACGACGTCAACGACGAGCGGAAGCGCCTCATGTCGGCACTCGCCGAGGCGCAGAAGTCGGGTGACCAGGAAAAGGTCAAGGCGGCCGCGAAAGCTCTTGCAGACAACAGGGTAAGGGCCGCGAATGTCGTTCGCGACCACAGAAAGAATTTAAGTAGCAGTAAGGAGTAGACTACATGAAGACGAAAATGATCAAGACTCTCGTTCTGGCTTTTGGGCTTGCCGCCTGTGCGGGCGCCATGGCTGACGGCAACGTCTACGAGATCGTGCCGTGTACTCAGAGCGGCACGGCACTCTCGGGGCCGATAGCATCCGTGAAGCACCCGCTTGTCGCGGGCGAAACGGTCTACTTCAAGCTGCGCATGCCGAGGACGCTCGACATGAAACTCGCCGGCAAGCAGTGGACGCTCGTCCACCACGGCATGTCCGATATCATCGACGACTTCTTCTCGCCGCTTATGATCGGCATCTACGTGTCAGGCCAGCTTACATACGCGCGCTACGTGAACTACGTCGACTCCTCGGCCGACATTCGCGATTTCATCTTCACCTACACGACGAAGCCGGGCGACTTTGCCCTGCCTATCCGCCTTGCCGGCAACGGTGGTCCCGTCGGCTATGGCGACTCGTCGAGCGAATACCTGCTGCTTAACTCCGACAAGTGGACCGTCGAGGACGGGAACGGCAATCCCGCCGTCTTCCAGTTCGGTTCGACCTTTGACGTTCCCGTCTCGCCGTCGACCTCCTCGGGCCGCCAGCTCGACTATTCGCTCGCCGGCGCGGGCTTCTACGTGAAGTCGATCAGCTTCGACCCGGCCTGGGAGTCTGCCGCCTACTGGCGCATGGTCCACTCTGGCTCAACCTTCACCGACTCGCTCACCCCGCGTCTCGTCGCCGACTCCGCGCCGACGAACGCAGTGACGCTCCACGTCTGGTCGATGAATGAGGACATAATCAAGATCAAGGGCGGCCGGGAGGTTGAGATGACCGTCGCCTACGAGGGCGGCAACCCGATCAAGCAGACTGTCCACATCGGCGACATCACGTTCGCCGCAGGCCAGACCCAGGTCAACTTCGCGGACATGGGTTTTGAGCTTGAGGGCGGCGACCAGTTGCATGTAGGCCAGTTTACGAACATCGTTCTCAGCGCCTATGAAGACTATTCCTACAACAAGTCGTACGTCCGCCAGGTCGACTACGTCACCGTTCCGGTGCAGTGCAGCGAGGCGCTGCCGCCGACGCTGATCGTCGAGGTCGACACGGCGACGGTCGTGGCGCCTGTGCGCGAAGACGGCGACATGTACAGGTCGACGGCCCAGGTGTCGGTCTATCTGTCGCAGGCGTACGATTATCCGCTTGAGGTGACGGTGACGCCCAGCTTCGCCCACGGCGCCTGGGGTGACTACGTGAGGTTCTCCAAGACGCAGACCGAAACGAGCGTGCTGCCGGCGGCGACCGCGCCTACCGTCATCATACCCGCGAACTCGACCGGGAAGCAGTCGCTCTTCCTCTACGCGCTCCGCGCCGACGAGAACACCCAGGGCGACGAGAACAACCAGATCGTCCTGACGCCGAGCTTCGACGACGCTGCCGCCGCCACGGTCATCACCGATATACAGAAGGCAGGCGTGTGGATAAGCGCGGCGAAGCCGGAGATAAGGACTCCGAGCGCCGGCGCCGAGATATCGTCGGTGAGCGGCGACGAGTACGAGCTTACCGTCGCGGTCGCCGACACTGTCGCCGACCTCGCCGATACGACAACCGGCTACCAGGTGTGGTTCAAGGCGGGCGCCACGGCGAAGGGCGGCCTCCTCGACGGCTACTGGATCATGAAGGACGGCGCGCTCGTCAACAAGGACAACAACAATCCCCTCAAGGTGACGTATCCCTCCTCCGGCGACCAGCAGTCGCAGATCTACGTCATCTCGCCGATCAGCAAGAAGAAGTCCGACACGGTCACGTTCACGGCGCACATCGCAGAGGCGCGCACGTCCACGGTCGAGACGACCGACGGCACCGGAAATGTCTATAACGAGGGCGACCAGGCCACGTTCAAGGTGACGCTTTCCGACAAGAACGAGACGGGCGGCACTATCTACGCCTTCCTCAAGGCGAGCGACAACGCGGTCGCCGGCATGTTCAGCGGCACGCCGCTTTTCGTCGTCTGCAACGACACCGATCCGACAAAGACACAGGGTCTTGCCATAAACAAGAACCAGATAGCCACGCCAGAGAGCAAGATCAAGCTTCTCGACGGCCTGAGCGAGGACGCGGGCGGGCTCTCGCTCACGTTCGAGGTCGTCCTCTGCACGACGCCGCAGTACAGCGACGATCCCAACAATCGCGTTGCTGGCTACGACTCCAACTACCTCAACCTCACGGTCTTCAACGTCGAACCGATCATCAAGCGTATCGAGATGAACGGCTTTGAGTCAGAATACGATGGTTACCAGTTCGCTACCGTGCCGAAGGGGATGTGGCAGAAGTTCAAGGCTGTCGTGGCCGACAAGGGCGCCTATGACCTCGAGACGAACTTCAAGACGAAGTGGACGGTCTCCCGCAATGGGCAGCAGAAGGGCAACCTCGAGATCGTCGGCAATCCGAACGACGACGCGAACGTATATTCCAACAACTTCACCCAGGCCGGCACATGGGTCGTCAAGTGCCAGGTCAAGGACAAGGACATGGACGACTGGAGCGACATTACGTACTCCGTCACCTTCGAGGTGCTTGACAGCCCGCATGTCACGCTTGTCGCCGAGGAGACGTATTTCGAGAACGCATCCCGGGCCAAGATCACGGTCGGGCTCGACTACTGGGACGAGGATCGCACCACCCCGCTGACCGTACGCCTTGCCGTTGGCCCGTATGCCGCCGGCCGTCCGAACCCGGGCAAGCTCAAACTTGACACGAATTATTTCGTCGAGACGGTTGCCGACGTAGACTACTACGACATCCCCCTGTCGGGCGATAACTACTCCGGGCTCGACGTCGACATAGTTGAGATGGACGGTACCGACAACGCAAAGTTCTCGATCCATGGCGAAGTGACGACGACCGACGTGCTGCCTACGAGCGAAACGCCTGCGAACGACTACTATCTCGGGGTTTCGACGACCGTCGTCATCGACGACGTGTTGCCCGTCGTCACCATCACGCCCGATCCCGCGGGGGTGACAAACCGCATCGAAGTCGCCGGCGGCCAGTCGAGCTACAAGATTCGGTGGAATGTCAGGAGTGATGTTCCCAACGATTTCACGTACACCTATTCAAAATGGCCTGAAGCCGGCATAAAGATCATATTTAGCGGCCCCGACAATTGGGCCGACGGCTGCACCAACATAACCGAGGCGACGAGCGGCGAATTCTCGCCAAACTTCGGCGACATGCAGGGCGACGTCGACGTAGTCCTCCTGATCGAGACGAAGGACGGATCTCTGGAGCCCTACACCTGGCACTTCTATGTGCGGCCATCCAAGTTCCTCAAGACGCTTTCGACGGGCCCCTCCGGCGGCACGACGACCTCCGCGCTTTCACAGAGGTACTACCGCATGAACGCTCGCGGCGGACTTGGCGAGGGTCATACCTTCGTCTCTGGCGCATCGTTCTCTAAAGCCGAGAACTTTGAGCTCTCGTGGAACTGCGGCAGGCAGACCTACATGAGCGCGTATGCCTTCGGCTACAAGTTCACGGACGGTCCGACGATGGACAACAACTGGCTCAACAGCACGACAGAGGGCGAGTTTGACGTCGGCATCGACAAGAAGGGCAACCAGAAGGGTGACCGCAGTCTGACGGACTGGTATGAGTACACTCCCGCCGACGGCAAGGACAGCTTCTTCTACCTCTGGATCCTCACTACGCTCGACGAGAACGGCGCGGCGACGGATATCGTCCTCGGCAACACGATTTCGCCCGAGGTTGCAGGGCCGCCCGGAAAGGGCCGCATCCCGTTGCCGACAGAGCAGACCGAGGACGGCTCATATGTCGACACGATCGCGGAGGCGATCTTCTCGAAGGAATGGTATCCCGAGGACAATCTCGGCGACATCAACCAGGACGGCATCCCAGACACGTTCGCGGTGACTGTCTGGGGCAGCGGAGCGTCGCTCATTCAGGCGACGACTGGTCTCGACGACCTTTTGGGTGACCTCAACGACATTGCGGCCGGCAACCCCGACGAGGACTACATCCCCGGCGTGTGGCAGGCGCAGGGCAAGCTCAACCTCGTCAACAAGGAGCTCGCGAGCTACGCGCCGATCGGCTATCCGCTCAACAACCGCCTTGAGCTCCGTGGCTTCCACTACGGCCTCAACGAGACGTCGTTGACCCTAAGCGACGTGTGCTTCAGCACGGCCGAGACGAACGCGTACAAGGCGTTCTTCAAGGCGAAGAACAATGCTGACTGGACCGAAGCCGATGGCTTTGACCTCAACTTCTGGTGCCCAGAGCCGCGCGGAAAGGGCGAGCAATACCGCATGGACCCGACGATGGACGACACCGATTCCGACGGCATGCCCGACGGCTGGGAGTACTTCTTCTGGTACCAGGCCAAGGTCTGGGCGCCCGGAAACGACAATCTTGGCAAGAAGAAGGACGGGCAGCTCTTCGTCTTCGAGCGCTTCAATGCCAACGACATCCTCCGCGGCACCGAGATCAAGGCCGAGGACGTGCTCAAGCGCTTCGACCCGTGCGTCGAGCTCGACACGACCGTAGACAAGTTCAACCCCGACTTCGACGGCGACGGCCTCACGGACATGGAGGAGCTTGTCATCGGCACAAATCCCTGCCACTGGGATACCGACGCCGATCACATGTGCGACGGCTGGGAAGTTATGCACTCGCTCGACCCGCTGAACGGCTCGAAGGTCGGCAACCCCGACGGCGACTTCATGGCGTACACGGAGCTTAGCCGCTACTTTGCCGCGGAGATATCGAACGACAACGGACCCTCTACATACGTGTTCGACCTTGGCCTGGAACTCATCGAAGGCCGCGACTACGAGGAAACGGACATTCCGATGTATGCCATGAAGGGTTACTACGAATCGAATGGCTTTTACATTCGGACAGCCAGTCCGAAAGACGCCAACGGCGACGACAACTATCCGCTCTACTATTACCTCGACGCCGATGGCAATATGCGCTATACGGTCAATGAAAACGAAACCGACGACGACGGCAATCCTCTTGCTGTGCTTCGTTATACGTCGATGGGCGCGATTACGATTCGCGACGTCCCGCTGACAGCGGCGCTGATCGCCCCGGAGAAGTTAGACGCCAATGGCCGTGCCTACCTCTATGGCCTCGAGTCCGACGCGCCGCCCGTGCCGATCCCTCCCGTCTGGCACTGGAGCTATCCCATGCTCGACCACAAGCTCTTGAGCCAGGATGACGGCGAGCCAATATTCAGGCGCGGCGGCTACACGATTCCCGATGGCACCATGCTCATCCACACCGGCCACATTCTCATCCACGACCAGGTTCATGCGGCTTTCGGCTTCGATCCGCGCACGGGCTGGTACAAGAACGGCGCCGGCTATGTCGCCGACCGCTGGAACCCGCAGATCAACACTGCCTTGAGCCCGACCGACTCGACGGGCGTCGCCGTGAACACCGATCCGTACACGGACTACGACGAATACCTCGTCATGCGCTACCGCCACGATTTTGGCATCCAGTACTACAATGACGGCAAATACGATCCAGGCGACATCTGGTCAACGTTCCTCGCCTTCACGACCAAGCCGAACATCGTGTACGCCAAGACGGACATCGAGGCGATCCTGAACCCGACCAACGGCACGGAAAGCGCGACGACCAACGACACGGAGAGCGCGACGGCGTACGACACGGAAACGGCGGCGAACCTCTTGGCGACCGCGAACATATCCGAGTATCTCGCGAACGCGTTCGCCGAGGCCGGCAGCACGAAGAGCCCCGTCAAGGGTCATGGCGCCGACACCGACGGCGACGGCGTGCCTGACGGCTGGGAGCTCTACAAGTACCGCAACCCGAACGCGGCGCCCGCGAGGCCTCCGGCCGTCGGCAGAGAGGGCTTTAGCGAGCCTTGGGACAAGGAGGAGCTCGACGGCACGCCCGACGGGCTCGGCTGGACTGCGGAATACGCCGGCACCGACTCCTGCAACGCCTACAAGGACTGCCCTTCGATCTACAACAACCATCCCGGCCTCCACCCGGCGGGAGAGGGCTTCCAGCAGGGCTGGTTCAACAAGTTCTTCCCGACCGACCCCGACAATCCCGACACCGACGGCGACGGCATTTTCGACGGCTATGAGGGCTTGGCGTGGCGCGGAACGTGGTATAACGGCGGCTTGGCCTATATTGTCGCACCTGCCCAGGCCGGCATGACGTTTATCTACGGCAACCCGCAGGATTCCATCACCTGCTGTGTGCGCGGCGGCGGCATGAACCCCTGCACCGTCGATACCGACATCGACGGTCTCCCCGACCCGTGGGAAATGTCGTACGCCGGCATCGTCGTCGACGCAGCGGCGCGCAAGTACGTGGGGCCCGCTCCCGACTTCGACCCGGACATCGACGATGCGACGTTTACGGCCGACGGACTCAATGAGGCCGGCCTCACGATAAGCAACATCGTCTACATCTGCGGTGGCATGGACGCGACCTGGGGCGGCGATGGCTGGACCGATCCGCTCAACGACGGCAATTCGACGGACACGTTGCTTGGCACGCGCCGCGACGTCGACTTCGACCATGACGGACTCCAGAACTACCAGGAGTATCTCGTCCAGCAGGTGCGCCACTTCCGCTACGACGACATCACGACGCCGCTCATGGGCCGTTACATGGACGAGGGCGAGTACGACCCGCTCAATCCGACGGGACCGCTTCTTAGCAACCATGTCCACAACCAGTCGCCCGCCTTTACGCCGATGATGCAGAACGCCGGTGACTTTGTCATGACGACGCTCCAGAACTGGGCGGACGGAGTCGGCGTCTCTTTCGTCACCAACACCATCGGGCGCACGATCACCGTCAACGAGTTCACGGGTGCTGAAATGACCAACCTGATCTACGAAGTGGTCACGAACATAACGCCCGGCTCTACAATTGTCGCAGACAAGTACTACGGCGACGGCTACAACTACATGTTCTCGACGCCGTGGGTTGCGGCCGGCTGGCGTCAGAACGGCTATATGGCGTCGCCCACCCACTACTGGGACCGCATGATCACGTGCGAAATGATACAGCCGAGCATCATGATGCCGCCCGCCGGCGCATACGTCTCGACCGATCCCCGCGTCGCCGACACCGATGGCGACGGCATGGACGACTACTACGAGATGTTCCACGGTCTCAACCCGATTCTCGGCTCGACCGCAGCCGGCGCGAAGGACATTATTGCCCAGGCCTGGGGCATGCCGCAGTTCTACAATGCCTTCTGGAACGAGTGGACGCACAAGGACTTCAACCGCATTGCGGCGCTCATGGGCATGACGGGCAGCATCGAGAATCCGCTGCCGCTGCAGGATCCGACCGCGCTCGACCCGCTCCTGTATCCGTGGGCGATGGGCGCCGGTGAGGCAGATCCCGACGGCGACGGGCTCAGGAACGACTCCGAGCGCGTGACAGCCAACCTGACGAGCCCGATGACGACACACACCGACCCGACGCCGCTCTGGTTCACCGACTCGAGCTCGGCCAACAGCTATGTGTCGCAGTACTACCTGAACACGGCGCCTGTCAGCGCCATGCCGTTCTGGCCGCTTTTGGTCGGCTTCGACGACCCGTACTCGCCGCAGACGCCCGACGGCGGCTACGGCGGTCTCCAGTACCTGTACCCGTTCGAGGAGAACGAGGGCTACGACACCGACAACGACTGGAAGGGCGACGGCAACGAAATCGTGACGACGACCCGCCCGGCGAGCGACCCGCTCGACTTCTCCGATCCTTCGCGCCGCCAGGCCCTTTACCTCGACGGCAACCAGTCGTGGGTCCAGTCTCGCGCCATGTTCTCGCGCGACATCTTCACGGGCAATATCCCGAGCGCGACGACGGTCGACCTCTTCAAGCAGTTCACCGTCGAGGCGTGGATCTGTCCCGAGAAGACCGGCGAGCAGACGATCATCGACCGTTGCTCCGCCTACGGCTATGACGCGATCAACAAGGACGCCGCGGCAATCCGCTCTAACTTCCGCATCGGCCTCACAGCGGACGGCCGTGTCTACGGCATGTTCGACAACGACGACGCCATCGAGTCCGGCTACCGCGAGGGCGTGAGCTGCCAGACGGTCACTGGCCCGCAGGTGCCGCTTAACAAGTGGACGCACGTCGCGATGACCTACGACGGCAACGCGCTTGTGCTCTACGTAAACGGCATCGAGCGCAGCCGTGCGGCGACGCACCTGATCCCAGCGAACGGCGTCACCGTCATTGTCCAGGATCCGACCTACACGAACTCCTTCACGCAGACGTCCTACGAGGCGGTGCCGGGCGCGTTCTTCATTGGCGGCAGGCCCGTCGCGTCGGCCGACGGCGGTGCCAGCATGTTTAACATAGCCAACGCCGACTATGCCTTCATGCGCGCCGACGAATGGTACCAGGGCTTCGTCGACGAAGTCCGCATCTGGGACGGCGCGCGCACGGGGAGCGATATCGCCGCGAACTACACGAAGAAGCTTTCGAAGGCCGAGGTGTCCGAGAACCGCGAGGAAGTCTACGCCCATCTTATGAGCGCCAACGCCGACTCGTCGCGCAATGATAACGATGGTCTCCTGAAACTCGCGCCCGAGCTTGTCCAACTCTATGACTTCTCGACGCTGCCGGGAGCCGTTCTCGCCACCGACGTGGCGAAGATCCCGAGCGGATTCGATACGAGTGTCGGCGGCCAGCTTGTCAGTGCCGCAGCGGTGGCCCCGAGCTTCTCGCAAAACGTCGGCTGGTGGGACTCCTGCCTGACGAAGAGCACCGTCTACGACGACTATACTGTCGTGCCGTGGGTCGAGAACGCAGTCCACCACCTGCCCGTCATGGACGGCAGCGTCGTGGATTCCTTCCTCTACTCCGACTATCTTGGCGGATACGCTACGCTTGCGTCGAAGCACGGGCTTGAAAAGTACGCGCTTAACAACTCGTCGATGCCGTATGCGTTCCACAACTACTTCCTCGAGCGCTATCAGCGGCTCTTCAAGCTCAACCTGCTTATGGCCGTAGATCCGGAAGACGCGCTCGTGGTGGATCTTGTCTGCCGCTACGAGTACGAAATCCGCTCCGACTTTATCGGCACGTCCGACCTCGTGCCGATGGGCGGCGCGTACGCGAAGACGGCGCCCGCGCTTTGGGACGGCGCCGGCGCAGCCGACGTCTGGGAGTATACCTCGGTCGACACGGACGCCGACGGACTTCCTGACTGGTGGGAGGACCTCTACGGTCTCGACCCGGCGAGCCGCTACGACTGGAACACGGTGATCGATTGGAACGGTGCGCAGATTCCTGCCTATATCGCCTACACCGTCGACCTCTCGCTGGGCATGCAGCCCGACGGCCAGTACCATCCCGAATATGCCTCGACAGTCGACGCAGATGACGACAACATCCCCGACTGGTGGGAAAAACTCTTCGGAGTCGAGGCGGAGGGACAGGAGGACGATTCCGACAGGGACGGCCTCACGAACTATGCTGAGTATATGATCAGCTTCGGGCCGCATCCCTACGGCATTACAAACGGCTGGGCGTTCGTCAGCCCGATAAACGCCTTCTCGACTTCTGCCGACCAGAAGGTGACGGACTACTATCTCCGCGCGCCGCAGGCCTTCGACGCCAATGGGCGGCATGTCAACGAGAACGAATACTTTGGCGAGATATTCACCGACCACGACTTCATGGAGAACTGGTGGGAGAAGGCCTACTCCCTCGGCTTTGTCAATTCGCGCGTTTACGACCCCGACAAGGACTCGGACGGCGACTTCTGGTCGAACTGGGCCGAGGCGCGCACGTATATGTGGCGTGGCGCGTATTCTGCGGATCTCATTGACAACTATTATGATGTTGGCTACAATCACATAAACGACTATCCCCGTCCTGCGCTTGGTCTGCGCTTTACATACAACGGCATTTGCAATATTACGAGTGCAGGACTTATGGTGCGCGCGACGACAGGTCGTAGCCCGCGTGTCGATGCAACGTTCAACGTGAACTATGATTCGACAAAGGTTTCGGCGGCGACGTCGATTATCGGTGGATATTACGATAATGCGGCTACGATACATGGATTCCTAAATCCGGGATCGCTCATTCCCGGTGCAACGCAGTTCACGATGTGCCATTTGAGCGGCGAGAGGACGTACGAATGGACAGTGGGCAGAGGAGATTCGGCATTGTATCGTATAGGGAGCTTTGCGGCTTATGTTCGCGATATCCGCCTTTATGGCGCGAATAATGTCACGTTGATCGACACGGAGTTGCCTTTTGATCCATTGGCGATGACAACCAGCGATTCGAGCGGGCGCAAAGGTGATATTATAGTGCTTGCCGAGGCATCGGCATCGGGTGTGGGTGCGTCCATCGGAACGATTAACTTCCTGACGGGCGAGTATGAGATCAGTCTCGAAAGGGCGGTAAGCGTTGGCGTCAATCTTGACGGCATGGTGCTCAGGGCCGAGTATACGTATGCAATCCCCAACGAGTGGCCGAAGACTTTCTGGCTTAGCGAGCCGACTTCGGGCTGGGTGCGCGAGGGCCTCAACACGATCGAGGCGTGGATCGACCTCAATGGCGACGGCGCATACACGGCCGGCGAACCCTACGGCGTTGTCCGCAATGTCAATGTCGGCTGGCACAAGACGTCCGAGACCGTGATTGAGCTAAAGGACACCTCGCCTATCATCCCGCACTACCTCCTGTCCGACGGGTCGAGTGACCGCGCGGTTGTCCTCGGTGCTTCGAGTGGTGTAATGGCGGCGGCAGAAACAGGCGGAGAGGGTGGCGGAGAGGTCGGCGGAGAGGCCAGCGGCCTTACGGAAAAAGTGGCCGTTCGCCGTGTCGGGCTCAATGGTCAAAGGGTGTTTGGCACGAAGACCGTGCCAGTGCGCACGCTCGTCTCGAAGACGGTAATCCTTGACGACCGTGCCTATCTAACTGAGGCCGATGTCCTCTCCGACGATAAGTTCGACCTCGACTGCAAGTGGCTTGTGAGCGACGCGATGAAGCTTGGGCTGACGGTAGCCGACCTCAAGTCGGCCGAGTACGAGATTGACCAGGTCGTCGAATACGCGGACGGCACTTCGTCGAACATCGTGCTGGCGACGTTCTCCAATGTCTTCAACAAGCAGCGGTCCGTACCGGTGACGCGCGCCCCGCTCGCCGATGCGCCTGTCTACTCCGCCGCGCCGACCTTCTACTGGTCTTGCGCAGACGACACGATGACGGCGTTCCGCCTGCAGGTCTCCACCTCGACGAATGCGTCGGACGTCGTCTATGATTCGGGCGTCCGGCAGCTGCCGGGCCGCGACAGCATTGCGGTCGGTGTCATGGCGCACGCCTTCACTCCGCCGCTCTATGTTGACGACGTGGTCGCGACGAATGGTGCGCCTGTCTTCGCCGACGTCACGAACTACTACTGGCGTGTGGCGGAACTCAACGCGAAGTACAGCGACGTCGACGCCAAGTCCTGGAGCGTGTGGACGCCGTTCCAGATGGATGTCGCGAACGAAAACCGCTACCCGAAGCAACCGACCGGCTACGGTCAGTGCGGTGCAGTCGTCCGCTACTTCGGCCCGGGCGAGGCGCCGGAGGGCCAGGTCATAGTCGAGGTGCACTCCTCGGCCGACTTTGCGGGCCAGCCGCTTGCGCAGATCCGCGCGGACATCACGCAGCTTGGCGACATGTACGATGTCGAGACCGTCAACGCTGCGTTCAAGGGCGTTGCGCCCGGCACCGTCTATCTGATGGCCTACATCGACATGAACAACAACGGCAAGCGCGATGTCAACGAGTCGTGGGGCTATGCAAACTACGTAGGCACTGACAATGTCGCGATATTTACGCCGCGTGGCGTGACGGTCACTGACGAAATCGGGCGCTGCCCGTCGCTCGTCGTCTACATCGAGGACACGGACGTCAACCGCAACGAGATTCCCGACTGTCTTGAATCAGCCGCCGCATCTTCGGAATCCGCTATGGGCGACAGCGACCGCGACGGGCTTTTCGACAACGAAGAGGACGGCTATGCGACCGACGCCTCGGTCTGGGACACGGACGGCGACGGCATGCCCGACGGCTGGGAATCGTCGAAATTCGCCGATCTCGACCCCAACTTTGACGATGCGGCGGAAGTTGCCGAAGGTGACGTGATGGCGTTCGCCCTGATGGACTGCACTATCGTTACGGTGCAGAACACGGATGGCTCTGACAGCGTCAACTACATCTTCAAGGGCGGACAGAAGACGCCGATGGTAGGCGATTCAATCGACGGCTATGCGCTCTACGCCACCTACGCCTATCCGGTCGTTGAGGAGGACGGCAGCCGCAAGGATTACTATGGACGCGGAGCGGAGGTGGTGCTCGAGGCCGCCGCCGGCACGACGAACCGCGTCGTCGCGGTCCAGTCTGGCACTGTCGCCCTTGTCCACGCCCAGGTATACGATGAGTTCGGCTTCGATTCGAGGACGGCCAATCCGACTGCCTATGCTGACAAGAAGTCCGTCAACACCAAGCCGTTCACGGCGCTTGACAAATATCTCGTCATCCGCTACTTTGAGGCGCTTGGCATCTGCGACGAAGACGATGTCAACGTCAACAGGAAGTGGGCGCAGTTCTCGCTCAAGCCCCTCGTTGTCGACTCCGACAGGGACGGTGTCGCGGACGGCTGGGAACTCTACGTCATGTTCGGCCCGACGCAGGACAAGGCGGCGGCATTCGCGGCAGACGGCGAAGTCGTGAGCCCGTGGAACTTCTACGACCGCTTCAAGGCGTTCGATGGCGGCGACCTTCCGCTCGTGGGCGAGTACGACGGCGGCAACATGCCGACCGACCCGTGGAACGTCGACACCGACGGCGACGGCATCACCGACGGCCTTGCGTGGGAGTACCACCTCAAGGGCACCGACGGCGTCAAGGACTTCGACGGCGACGGCCTCTCCAACTACGTCGAGTACCTGCTTGCCGAGGTGTTCAACATCGCCGAGTTCTCGCCGGACGACGCCTACAGCGTGAATCGGAACGTGCCCGACTACTTCTTCCGCCTCAACGAACTCTATGTCGGCGAGATCTTCACCGACCACGACCGCATCAGGGACCAGTGGGAGTCGGGCTACTACGTCAAGGATGACGACGTCTCGCCGTACGTCTACGACGAGAGGCTCGATCCCGACGGCGACGGCTGGTCGAACTACGCCGAGTTCCAGTCCGGCACTGATCCGACGAAGCTTGGCTCGCTCAGCATCGACGCGGTCCAGATGGACGAATACCCGGTGCCGACGATCGAGCTCAAGATCTCCTACAACGGCAACCAGTCCGTCGGCGACAAGGCGGTCGTCGTCAAGGCGTGGAGCGATCCGAACCTCGTGACGATCCCCGACGCCGTCTGGACGCTTGGCGGAGCGGGCACCGTCTCGGTCACCGAGAACGGCAACTCTAACATAGTGACCGGCGTCAAGTACTTCGGCATGAACCCGATGCGCGAGATGCTCCTGCACCTCTCGCCCGGCAGCGTCGTTCCCGGCTCGGTCAAGTTCGAGTTCAAGGACCTCGCGTGGATACTGTACAACGAGCTTACGGGGGTGGCCTACCTCAACGACCCGGTGACGGCTATCTGGTCGGGTGGAATCATAGACCAGCAGCGCAACGACGGTTCCGGCTTTGGCGATGTCGTCAGCCAGGACGATACGTCCAAGTCGCTCGGCACGATCAACTACGCGACGGGCGAGATGAGGGTGGACTTTGCATCGTTCTCCGACGAATTCTCCATTGTCGGAGACATCGCCGGACGCCTCACGGGAGATGGCTGGTATTCGATCTACAACCTGCATAAGAGTTATGTCCGCGTCAACTGGCAGTCGAAGCTGATAGCCGGCAGCACGGTCACGACATACTACCTCTCCGAGGCCGACAGGCGCTCCGCCGGCAACAACTCGCTTGGCCATGTCAAGGAGGGCGCGAACACGTTCATCGCGTTCTACGACCTTGACGGCGACGGAAACTACACGGCCGGCGAGCCGTATGGCTGCGTGACAGGCGTCGACGTGGGCTGGAACTATGCCCGTGCCGAAATCGAGCTGACCGACACGAATCCGATCTCGGCCCGTATTTGCTGCATCACTGGCACGGCCGGTGGCAGCGACAGCACGACGTCCGGTAGTGGCGCTACCGGCGGCACGCTTGGCCTCAGCGACCGCCAGGTCCTCTGGGGAACCGAGCATGGCGACATTCCCGCGGAGAAGCTTCTCGTGAGCCAGGAAACTGGCGGCGAGTATATGCACATCCGCGTCGTCCGTACGCTGATTGACGGCGAGGACTGCACGAAGTACAACGTGCCCGCAAAGGTCGTCCTCGACAAGGAGTATCTCTGCGTCGACAGCGAACGCTACATCACCGAAGCGGACTTCCTGAAGAACGGTGCGCTCGACATCGACTGGCAGGACCTTGCCAACGACCTCAGCAAGGGCAATATCAACGGCCTCGCGATTTCGAACGTGACCTACCGCATTGTCATGGGCGAAGGCGATGTCTCGAACACCGCGACGAACAACTGCGTCGGCGCGTTCAATCGCTGGTTCGACTCGCAGGCCGTCTACAACGCCTCGAAGCCGATTCTCCTTGACGACGACCAGGTGGTTACCGCCGTCTCGCCGACGTTCAAGTGGGCGATTCCGAACGGGCTTGGCACCTATACGGCCTTCCGCATCACGATTACTGGAAGCGGCTTTGCCTGGGATTCCGGGTTCCAGAGAATGCCGCCGCGCATTATGGATCCGGGTGCGGACTACAAGTGCCACTACGAGTGGACGGCGCCCATTTGCGTGGATGACATGGTCGCCATCAACGGCAGGACGGCGCACTTCGCGAACAACACCAGGTATGCCTGGAACGTTACGGTCGCGAACGCACGCTTCCGCGAGAACTGGTCGGCACAGGGTCACTTCCGCATGAATGTGCCCGAGCCCTCGCAGGAATGCGGCACGGCTCGCGTGGCCGTCCGCTACTACGGCCCCTCCACGGTTGCGAACGGCGCTGTCGTCAGGGTCGAGGCGTTCTCGACGCCCGACTTCTCTGGCGAGCCGGTCTCTCGTGGCTATGTGACGAACAAGGCCGACATCGCCTCGACGGATGCAATCACCGTTGCGAACGCGACGCTTCCGGGCCTCAAGGTCGGCAGCTACTACATCCGCGCCTACATCGACACGCAGTCCAACGGCACGCACCAGGATTGGGAGTCGTGGGGTTGCTACTGCACGCGCGACACGACCTTGGGCACGATCTACACGCCGAGGAGCGTGACTGTTGGGCCTGAATTCGGCACAAGCATGATCATACCGGTCTACATCGACGACTGCGATACCGATCGTGACTGCCTGCCCGATGCGTGGGAATGGGCGTCGAACGGCAATCTCTCGACGTATGGCTCCGCGCAGATCGACCAGACCGCGACGGGCGGCTTTGCGCTGAAGACGTCCCTTGGCGAGAACCTGAGGTCCGGCGGCTCGCCGTCGGGCGGGCTTGCGGTGATGGTCAACAGCGTGCTCTCGTCGCCGCGTATCGCCGCGCAGATTGTCGGTGTCGACGCGACTGGAACCGACGAACAGGTCAATGCGGCGCTTGCAAACGTCTCCGCCGAAGCCGAGGCGACGCCTGTTGCCGTTGCGATCACGGCGATTGCGCTTGACCGCACGGCCGGCACCGTCTCCATCTCGGCCGACACCGAAGGCGCTACGGTCGGGTCGTTTGCCTCCGAAATCTACACGATTCCGGCGGGATCCGACACGCTTGAGCTGACTTGCAAGGTCCTGCACCGCGATTCGCTCGACTCTGGCGACTGGACGGTGATCAAGACCGAGAAGGTCACGATCGAGAAGAAGTCCAGGACGTACACGTTCGACCTCGGCTCGTCGCCGATTGACCTCTCGAGCGGGTTCTTCAAGGTTTCTCTGGAAAAATAAATTGAGAAGGCGGGCCTTCGGGCCCGCGGGAATACAACGAAATGAAAAAGCAGATAAGGAAAGTTCTCGTAATCAACTCGGGCTCAAGCTCGCTCAAGTACCAGCTCTTCGACATGAAGACGGAGACGCGGCTCGCGAAGGGGCTCGTCGAGCGCATCGGCTGCGGCGGTCCCAAGGACCACGCGGCCGCACTCGCGCAGGTCGTCGCGGACCTGGGCGACGCAGCGAAGGGCATTGACGCAATAGGCCACCGCATCCTCCACGGCGGCGAGGTCTTCAAGGACTCCGCCGTGATGAACAAGGCGAACATGGCGAAGGCCAAGAAGCTTGTCAAGTTCGGCCCCTTGCACATGCCCGCCAACCTCGGCGGCGTCGAGGCGTGCGAGAAGATCTTCAAGGGAGTCCCGAACGTCGGCGTTTTCGACACGGCGTTCCACATCGCGACGATGCCCGACTGCGCGGGAATGTACGCGATCGATCCGAAGTACTACAAGAAGATGGGAATCCGCAAGTACGGCTTCCACGGCACTTCGCACAAGTTCATCACGCAGGCAGCGGCGAAGTTTCTCAAGAAACCGCTCGCCAAGGTTAACCTCGTCACGTGCCATCTTGGCAACGGCTCGTCTCTCGCCGCGATCAAGAACGGCGGAGTGGTCGATACTTCCATGGGCCTCACGCCCCTCGCTGGCATGGTGATGGGGACGCGCTGCGGCGACATCGATGCCGCGGCGGTTCTCTCCATCATGGAGGCCGAGAAGCTCACGCCCGCCCAGACCGACACGCTGCTCAACAAGAAGTCGGGGCTTCTCGCGCTTACCGGCTCGAGCGACTGCCGCGACATCTGCACGATGGCCGACAAGGGCAACAAGCAGGCCGAGCTCGCGCTTGAGATGCTCGCCTACCGCGTCGCGCTCTACATCGGTGCGTACAACACAGTCATCGGCGGTGCGGACGCCATCATCATGACGGGCGGCATCGGCGAGAACTCGAAGGAGGTTCGCGAGAGGATCATCCGCCGTCTCGGCGCGCTCGGCATCAAGCTCGACCCGAAGGCCAACAAGGTTCGCGGCGAAGTCAAGATCATCAGCGCGAAGGGCTCGAAGATCCCCGTCGTCGTCATCCCCACCAACGAGGAGCTCATGATTGCTCGTGACACCGTGAAGGTGCTCGGCTAACCTTTCAACCTTTCAACTCTTCAACTCTTCAACCTTTCAACTTTTCAACCCACACAAATGAACGCAATCAAGAACATAATTGAAAAGGCCTCGAAGCTGAACGGAACGGTCGTTCTGCCCGAGGGTATGGACCCCCGCGTCATAACCGCCGCGTGCGCTTGCGTAGACCGCAAGATCGCGACGCCCGTCGTCCTCGGCACTCCCGCGGAAATCGCCGACGCAGAGGCGAAGGCCGGTCTCAAGCTCGCAGACCGCGGCATCAAGACGATTGACTATACGCAAGGCGACGCGGAACTCGAAGCCGCGTATCTCGAAGCGTGGAACGCAAAGGAGTCGAAGAAGCCAGCCGAGAAGCAGAAGATCATCGACCTCGCCGCAGCGCAGAAGACGCTCCGCACGAAGCGCATATACTTCGGCGGCATGATGGTTAAGCTTGGTCGCGTCAACGGTCTTGTAGCGGGTTCGATCGCCTCGACTGGCGACATGCTTCGCGCGGCGTTCCATACGCTCGGCACCCAGAAGGGCGTCAAGACGGCGTCGAGCTGCTTCATCCTCGACCTCAAGACCCCGACGGCGTCGGGTGACGAAGTGCTCGCGTTCGGCGACTGCGCGGTTATTCCCGATCCGACGGCCGAACAGCTCGTCGACATTGGCCTTGCTACGGCGCAGACCTACCGCGACCTCACCGGCAAGGAGCCGCGCGTCGCGTACCTCTCGTTCTCCACAAAGGGCTCCGCGGCGGGTCCGCTCGTCGAGAAGGTCCAGAAGGCCGTCGAGCTCGCAAAGCCCCGCTTCGAGGAAGCCGGCATCAAGATGGACGGCGAGCTGCAGTTCGATGCGGCGATCGTCCCTGCGACCGGCAAGCAGAAGAACCCGAACGGCGCCGTGCAGGGCGACGCGAACGTCTTCATTTTCCCTGACCTCAACGCAGGCAACATCGGCTACAAGATCGCGCAGAGAATCGGTGGCGCCGACGCCATCGGGCCGAACCTCCAGGGTCTTGCCAAGGCGATGAACGACCTCTCGCGCGGCTGCTCCGCCGAGGACATCGTTGGAACCATCTGTGTAACGCTGCTTCAGTCGACGACAAAGTGACAGACAATAAGATGATCGAGCGCGCGAAGCAAGTCTTCGCAGTTGAGATCGAGGGTCTCGAGAAGACCCGCGACTCTCTCGGTGCATCTTTTGTCAAAGCGGTCCGGCTCATTCTCGACACTGTCGCGGACGGCGGCATTGTCGTCGTCTCCGGCGTCGGCAAGAATCTCCACATCGCCGAGAAGATGAGCGCCATCTTCTCTTCGACTGGTACGCGCTCGATCGTCCTCAATCCCGTGCAGGCGATGCACGGCGACCTCGGCATGGTCTCCGCGAAGGACGTCCTTATCGCGCTTAGCTTCTCCGGCGAGTCGGCTGAGGTCAACAACTTGATTCCCGCGATCCGCCGTCACGGGCTCAAGGTCATCTCGATGACTGGTCGCCCCGACTCGACGCTTGCGCAGATGAGCGATATCCACATCGAGATTCCGTGCGGCAAGGAGGCGTGTCCGTTCGGCATGGCGCCGACGAACTCGACGACGGCGACGATGGCGATGGGCGATGCGCTCGCGATGGTGATGATCGACGCGCAGAAGTTCCCAGTCGAGGACTACGCGATGAACCATCCGGCGGGCGCGATTGGCAGGGCGCTTGTCATGAAGGTGACGGATGTCATGCGCTCGGGCGAGCGGCTTGCGAAGGTCGGCCCCGAGGCGACCGTTCTTGACGCGCTGATGGCGATGACGAAGGCGCAGGGCGGCAGTGCCATTGTCGTGGACGCGAGCGGCAAGCTGCTCGGCATCTTCACCGACGGTGACTTCCGCCGCATCGTCTCGACTTCGGCCGATTCGAACAGGCTGCTCGCGAGCCCCGTCGGCGACGTGATGACCAAGTCTCCGCTGTTCGTCTACGACGACGCGTATGCTGCGGAGCTCCTCAAGATCTTCGAGAGAAAGCGCATCGACGACCTGCCGGTGTGCGACAAGTCCGGCCGGGTGGTCGGACTGGTGGACATCCAAGACCTGCCAAAGATGAAGGTGCTATGAAAGGTTGAAAAGTTGAAAGGTTGAAAAGTTGAAAGACGTAGGCAATCAAACAATTCAAACAATCAAACAATTTTAAATCAAGGAAAGGGACAACACAATGAATATGAAGCTCATGATGATGACGGCGATGGCCCTTGCGGCCACGGTTGCGTTTGCTGCCCCCAGGACTTCGAAGAAGCCGGTGGCCACTGACGACGATGCGCCTACGACTGGCAAGGAGGCGAAGATCATGCTCGACCAGTTCCCGAAGCTTGGCCGCCAGTCCACTCTTTCGGCGCCGGCCCTTCAGGGCGGCTCGATTATCGGCGCATGCTATACGAAGCCGCGCAAGTGGATCGTCCTTGAGGCGAAGTATACGACTTTCGTGAAATGGCAGGACCAGCTCACCTTCACTTGGCACGTCCTCCTCGAGACGAAGAGCGCGACCGAGAACAAGGGCAACAAAGAAGGGCTCGCCCCCTATTCCTACTTCACGGCCTCCACGACCTACCAGAACATTCCGCAGGGTTCGCATGCGGCGTCCGTATGCCTGCATCCGTCCTACCTCGAACGCTACGGCGAGGCGAAGGCCATCGGTCTCGTCATCACCAACGCGAAGGGCGAGATTCTGCAGGGCGACAGCGAGAGCGAGATCAACGGAATCGCCAAGCACACGAAGTGGTGGGAGAACCAGGACATCATGAACAAGCAGCAGGCCGACGGCAAGCCCATGATCGAGCGCCGCCAGGGGCTTATGGATCGCTCGAAGACGATCTGGGCCCTTGTGAACCCGAACGACTACGAGCAGGTCGCGCAGTGATGATTAGTGGTTGGTGTTTAGTGGCTGGATTCCTGACTACTGACCCCTGACCCCTGACCCCTGATAACAGGAACAGAATAGTATGGCCAAGAGATATCTAACATTAGACATCGGCGCTTCCGCGGTGAAGCTTGCCGAATACGAAGGCGGGAAAGGCGGCCTGACGCTCGTCAACTACGGCATCGCCGCCCTCGCCGCCCCGCTCGACGCCGGCAACGCGGGCGCGCTCCTCTCGCCGGCGCTCCTCGAGATCGTCCGCGAGAAGGGCATCAAGCCGGGTCCAGTCGCGATCTCGATTTCCGGGCAGATGGTGTTCCCGCGCTTCGCGTCCATCGCGGCCGCCGGAGGTGCGGACCGGTTCGACCAGATGGTCCGTTTCGAGATCGAGCAGAACATTCCGTTCCCGATCGACGAGATGATCTGCGACAGGCAGGTTCTCGGCGACAACGAAAACGGCGAGAAGAACGTGATGATCGTCGCCGCGAAGATCGACCAGGTCGAGGACATCGTGGCCGCCGTGCGTGGCGCGGGATTCACGCCGGAGCTCGTGGACGTCGCGCCGATCGCCCTCACGAACGTGCTTCGCCACGCGGGCGCCGCAGACGGCGGGTGCTGCGTCGTCCTCGATATCGGCTCCAAGACGACGTCGCTCGTGATCGTCGACGGCGACAAGCTCTACAACCGCTCGATCCCCGTTGCGGGCAACACGATCACGAAGGAGATATGCTCCGCGCTCGGGTGCACGCCGGAGGAGGCGGAGGAATACAAGCGCGCCGCCGCGTACGTCGCCCTCGGCGGCGTCGTCGAGGACGAGGACGCGACGCGCGACCGCGTGTCCAAGGTCTGCCGCGCGGTGATGACGCGCCTCCACGCCGAAGTGTCGCGTTCCATCAACTTCTACCGCTCGCAGCAAGGCGGGAGCGTCCCCGTGAAGCTCTACATCACGGGCGGCACCGCGCTTCTTCCGCAGCTTGACCGCTTCTTCGCCGAAAGTCTCCAGCTCGAAGTCGAGTACGTTAATCCGTTCGACGTCGTCGGCGTCGGCCCCAGGATCGACGCCGAGGCGCTTGAGGGCGATGCAACGCAGCTCGCGGCGACGGTCGGCCTTGCCTTCCACCTGGCAGGCCTCGCGACGTTTGCGATAAATCTCCTGCCGCCGTCACTGGTGAAGGAGCGCGCCGACATTGCGAAGATTCCGTTCGTGGCCGTTGGCGCAGTCTCGCTTGTCGCGGCCCTTGTGCTCGTTTTGCTTGCCGCCAACAAAGGCGCCGCCGAAGCGGAGGCCGAGAGTTCGGCCGTCGCGGCCGAGGCGTCGCGTCTCCGCTCCGTTGAAACCAAGGTCAAGGAAGCGGTTGCGGAAGAGGAGCGGGCGACCGCCAAGGCGGACTCGTTTAAGTCGCTCTTTGCGAAGCGCAGTCTTCCCGTCGCGAAGATCATGGCGATTCGCTCCGCCCTCGGCAACGAGATGTGGATCGAGAAGTGGGAGGGCGACCGCATCACCGTGCGTGGCTGGGCTGACGACCTCAAGACGCTCGTCTCGCGCACGAAGACGGGCGGTTCCACGGCCGCGCAGATAATCGAGGCCCGGCTCAAGGGGTCGCCGGTGGTTGATCCGGCGTCAGTCAAGATCGAGTCGATGACCGATGTCGGCAAGGACGCTGCGCTCAAGCAAATCGTCGTCGTCGCCAAGTTCAAGTTCGGGAAGGGAGAAGAGCGATGAACCTGTCCAAGAACCAGATAGTGATGCTCGCGATAGGCGGAGTTGCGCTTGTCGCCTCGGCCGTGCTTGGATATTTCGCATTTAGCGCCTACTCCGCGAAGTCCGAGGCGGAGGATGCTTTCGAAAGCGATTCCGCCGCGGTTCGCGCCCTGCTTGGCGCCGCGATAAGCCCCGACGCCGCAAGCATAGCGGCAGTGAAAAAGAACAGCGACGCCCTTGCGGGCTGGACGGAAGCCGCGCTCTCGACGGCTTCTGCAGGCGACCGCCTGATCGATCCAGATCTCAACGAGGCGGCGTGCAAGCAGAAACTCGTAGACGAAGCCCGAGCCCTCTCCGGTCTTCCAGGCGGCGTTGACGGCAAGATCATGAAGGACGTTTCCGCGTTCGGCTTTCCAGATTTCGTGTCTGGCGACAAGCTGCCGGAGAAGGCCGAGCTTCCGCGACTGCAACGCCTGTGGGGAGACGTCTGCACGCTTGTCAAGACGCTCTCGGATTGCGGCGTCATCGAAGTCGTCCATGTCGGGCCGACTGTGTTGAAGCAGCAGGCGCAGGCGACTGCCGAACCGAAGAAGGACGCCAAGAGGTCGAGAAATCGCAGGAGAAAGGATGCCGAGGAGGTGAAGCCCGCCTATACGGAGGAGAAGTACGCAATCGACTTCCGTGCGAAGCCGGCGGCGCTCGTCAAGGTCGTAAACGCGTTTGCGACGTCGCAGCGTTTCCTCGTCGTAGAGACGCTGGACTTTGTGCGCGAGGGAGACATGATCGGCAAGGCCCTCGGCGAGGGCGACAAGAGGGGCGCGGCCGAGCAGCAATCCTCGCGTCCGCGGCGGAGGCGCCGCGGCGAGCAGACCGGATTCGGGGAGGAGAAACAGGCCGACGCCGCCGAAGAGTCGGACAGCGGCGTCGTGAACGATCCCGAGAAGGAGGAGCCGTTCCTCGTGCATGCAGTTGTTGCGACGTATGATTTCGGTCTGGCGGTGAAGCCGGTCGTCGGTGAGAGCGCAGAGCTCCCTGCGGCCGAGGGCGACGCCGAGGGAGTCAAGGAAGAGAAGGAGGGCGAGGAATGATCTCCAGGAATTCCGAAGGCGGCTTTTTCGCCGCACATTGGGACTGGCTCGTGGCAGCGGTCGGAGTCGCCGCGCTCGTTGTCGGCGTGGTGCTTTTCGTGATGACGGGCAGCGGCGATCCCGAGGAGAACGCGAGAGTGGCCGTCGACCGGCTGAAATCGGCCAAGCGCTCCGAGACCGGTGTCAAGCCCGTGGACATGTCGCAGTACGAGCGCGCGCTCCAGTTTGCCGTCAAGCCGGCGACGATTTCCGAAATCGAGGATGCGGGCGGGAACTTCCTCGTTTCCGCGCGGCGCGTGTTCTGCAAGTTCTGCAAGAAGCCGATCCACGACGGCACGAAGGTCTGCCCGTTCTGCGGCGAGACCCAGCCCGAGCCGGAGAAGGTCGCCGTTGACACGGATGGCGACGGGCTTCCTGACGACTGGGAGAAGAAGTACGGCCTCGATCCGCTCGACGCCTCCGATGCCGCCTTGGACAGCGACGGCGACGGCTTCACCAATGCCGAGGAGTATGCGGCGGGAACGGATCCTTCCGACAAGAACTCGCACCCGGACTACTTCGATTCGCTTAAGCTCGTGCTTCCGCTGAAGGAGACGGTCCTCCCGTTCTACCTGCGCTCGTACATGAAGACCCCGAACGGAATGAAGCTCGAGTTCTTCGATCCGAAGCGCCGCAACGACTACGGGAAGAACGGATATCGCTACTCCGTGCTCGTCGGCGAGGCGATCGGCGACACTGGCTTCACCGCCAAGGCGTTCGAGCAGAAGGAAAAGAAAGTCAAGATCAAGGGCTCTAACGTCGAGCGAGCCGTCGATGTCTCGGCCGTGACGATTGTTCGCAAGAAGGACGGCAAGGAACTCGAGCTCGCGCTCGACGAAAAGCGCAAGCCGGTCGACGTGCAGGCGACGCTCGAATTCAGCCGCGGTGAGACGAAGACCTTCGTCGTGGTGCCGGGCGGGACGATTGATTTGTACGGAAACAAATACAAGGTTGTGGACGTGAAAAGAGTCGAAAAGGGTGCAAAGGTCACTCTTGAAGACGTGCTACTCGGCAAAATTCGTACTGTAGAGACCCTTGAACAGTGAGAAGAATTAGGATATAATACACAATGCAACACATTAGGAGCATGTTCGATATGACGAACCTCAGGACCTATGTCGCGATGTCCGCGACCGCCGCTTTCATTGCGTTTGGACAAAACGCATTCGGTCAGGACGATCTCGACGATCTGTTGGCCGACCTCGAGGGCGAAGCCCCCGCTGCCGTGGCACCAGCTGCGCCCGCGCCCGCTGCCGAGGAGCCGGCACCGGCGCCCGCCGCCGAGGAGCCCGCGCCTGCGGCAGAAGAACCGGCACCGGCGCCCGCCGCCGAGGAGCCCGCGCCTGCGGCAGAAGAACCGGCACCAGCACCTGCGGCTGAAGAGCCGGCACCCGCGCCCGCGGCTGAGGAGCCGGCGGCCGAGGAGCCCGCTGCCGAGGAACCGGCCCCCGCCGTAGAAGAGCCTGCACCAGCGGCTGAAGAGCCGGCTGCTGAGGAACCCGCTGCCGAGGAGCCCGCGCCCGCTGCCGAGGAGCCTGCACCCGCGCCAGCGGTTGAAGAGCCCGCTGCCGAGGAGCCCGCGCCCGCTACCGAAGAGCCCGCGCCCGCGCCTGTGGCTGAGGAGCCTGCACCTGTAGCTGAAGAGCCGGCGGCTGAGGAACCTACGGCTGACGATAAGAAGATTGATGATACGCTTAGTCTTCTTGACGAACTCGAGGCCGAGGAGCCTGTCGCAACCGATCAGATCGGGGAGGCGGGCGTCTCGCCCGCGCCGGCGGCCAAAGCCGACGAACCGCTTCCAGAGCCCGTCGCTGCGACTGAAGCCGTCGAGCCGGCTCCCGCTGCCGAGTCGGAAGAATCTGTCGTCAAGCAGCGGCTTCAGAACAGGAAAGACGGCGGTCTTATCGGAGAGATCCTCACGGTTGAAAAACTGCGTCGCGAGGCGATGGACACCCAGGCGATGCGCGAGATTTCGGAGGCCCGCGCTGCGATGACAAGTGGCGAGTATGCCGAAGCCGTCCGTCACTACGGCATTGCCGCTAAGCTCCTGAACGACAGCGAGAAGTCCAAGATCTTCAAGGCCGAGTGCACTGAAGGCATTGCCGAAGGGCTTTACAGGGCCGCGCTCGAGGAAGAGCGCACCGGTCGCCGCGCGCGTGCGATAAAGTACATGGAGAAGGCCGTCGACCTTCGCCACCCGAAGGCCCGCCGCCAGCTTGAGGCCTGGCTTTCCACTGTCGACCCCGATGCCCTCAAGACCGATGTCTCCGAGATTTCGCATCGTCGAAACGATGCCGACTACAAGGCCCGTCGCGAAATCGAGCGCCGCCACCTGAAGCGCGCCCGCCAGCTGCTTGCCCAGCGCGAGCTCGACCGTGCGCTCGACGAGTGCGAGCTTGTCCTCGTGAAGGATCCCTACAACCAGGAGGCCCTTCGCCTCAGGGACTCCATCGTCCGGAAGAGCGACGTCATTCTCAAGAAGGAGCGCGAAGTCGCCCGCGAGAAGTGGATAGCCGACGTCGACAAGGCGTGGCGTCCGAACTACGCCACCGATGCCAAGGACCGCGACGACAAGAAGGGCGCCACGATAAAGGCCAAGCCCGATCCGCAGCACGGCGAACGCACGATCGAGCAGACGATCATCCAGCGCATGAAGGAGATGCGCCTCCCGGCGATTTCGTTCAAGCCGCCGGCGACGATCATCGACGCCGTCGAATACTTCCGCGGCGCCTCGAAGGACTTCGACCGTCCCGAGATTCCGCTTGAGCAGCGCGGCTTCAACTTCGTCCTCAAGACGCCCGAGGCCGTTCGCATGAAAGCGGCTGCCGCGGCGGGCGAGGATGCCGACGACTTCTCCGACACGGGTTCCGACGATGCGGACAACGCCGGCGGGCCGCTTGGCGTCCCGGTCATCCCGATGATCACCGCGAGCGACATCACGTTCTACGACGCCCTCAAGCTCGTGTGCGAATCCGTCGAGTACAAGTTCACCGTGCAAGGTCCGATCGTCATGGTCATGCACAGGGACATGTCGGTCGAGGAACTCGTCACGCGCTCCTTCCCGGTTCTCTCGTCCTTCACCGAGAAGATGGAAAGCGCGAAGGGCGACATCACGACGATGCGCTCGAGCAATAGCGGCTTCGGCGGCGCATCGCGCAAGAACGACGACGGCGAGGAAAACGAAGAGCGCGACTGGAAGGAGTTCTTCTCGCTCCTCGGCGTCAAGTGGCCCGAGGGCAGCTCGATCTTCTACGTGAAGACCGTCGGCCGCCTCTTCGTCAAGAACACCCAGGAGAACCTCGCCGAGTTCGAGAACGTCCTCGCCCAGCTCAACCAGCAGGTCACGCTCGTCGAGATCGAGACGAGGTTCATCGAAGTCTGCCAGGACGACCTGACCTCTCTCGGTTTCGAGTGGATTCTCAACAGCGACTATTCACTTGGCCTCAACAAGCACCTCGGTAGGGCGCTTGGCATTCGTGGCGGCGCGTTCAGCGGTCTCGGCGGTGAAATTGGCACTGGCAGTTCCTCCACTTCGACTACTGGCAGCGGGACGACGACTATCACGACGCAGGCCGGCGGGATTATCACTTCCCAGGGTACGGGCACTGCGGTTTCCGGGGGCAGCAGCTCTGGCACTGCGTCTGCTTTGTCGCAAGACGCTTCTTGGGTGCGCAGCTCTGGTGCAAAAAGGAACATTGGCATCAATTCGGTTGACGGCGAGACTTATGCAAGCGGGCATCGGTATCTCTCGGATGTCGGGAATCATATTTCCGGTGAATCGAAGTCGACAAATGATCGTTTCATGCGGCTGAATGCCTTCCTTGGCAGTGCCGACCTCTCGATGATCCTGCACATGCTTTCGCAGCGCAGCGACACCGATCTCCTCTCTGCTCCGAAGGTGCTGACGCGTCCGGGCGAAGAGGCCGTCATGAAGGTCGTGACGGAGTACATCTACCCGACCGATTACGACGTGCAGCTCCAGTCGTCCACATCCTCGAGCAGCAGCAGCAACGGAGGCGGACAGTCGGCGATTCTTGCGGTCGTCGAGCCGCAGAGCTTCACGATGCGTGAAGTGGGCGTCATACTCCAGGTCACCCCGACCCTGACTGACGACGGCAACGTTGTCGACCTGGAGCTCAACACGCAGGTCGTCGACGAGCCGACGTGGAAGAACTACGGCATGAGGATTCCGTTCACTGGCAATGCCTCGGCTGGCAATCTCACGATCGGGCTGGGCGACGGGCCGTTTGCGGAGCAGGGCTACACGCCGTCCGCCGCTGTAATGGAGCGCATTGTCACGCGCTATTGGGAGGCGGTCGCCAACATGTTCGAGAACCTCACAGGCGGCAACCAGAACATTACCTACTACGATGCACCGATGGAGCAGCCGTTCTTCCACGTCAGGTCCGTCGATTCGAAGATAAGCGTGTATCCTGGGGCGACGATTGTCATGGGCGGCCTTATCACCGAGGCCCGCAAGGCGATGGACGACAAGATTCCGTTCCTTGGCGACATTCCGTTCCTAGGTCGCTTTTTCCGTAGCCATTCCGAGCAAACCTCGAAGCGCAACCTCCTCATCTTCGTCACGACCCGCATCGTCGACGGACGTGGCCGCGAGATGCACAACGATGGTTTTGAGCTCTCCGATCAGCCCGCCGGTGCCGATGCGAAGGAGGCGCCCGAGATGCCGGCTAACTAAAGGGTCGGGCCTTTCCGACCGCAGTAGCTGACCGCGGCCTTAGCTGTGTCAGCTACTGTGTCAGAGGGGTCTGACCCTATAAAGGTCATACCTCTAAAAAGCATGAAGATAGCACTAACAGGCGGGATTGCCTGCGGCAAATCCCTCCTTTCTAAGTTTTTGAACGAACTCGGCGTCGAGACGCTTGACGCCGACGATGTCGTTCACGAACTTCTCCCTGACCCCGAGGAGCGTCGCCGCATTGCCGCCGAAGTGTTTTCCAACCCAGAGAAGCGCCGCGCACTCGAGGCGAAGATTCACCCGTTGGTGAAAGAGAAGATTGACCAGTGGTTTGAGGGGTCAGGGGTCAGGGGTCAGGGGTCAGGAGTAAAGATTGCTGTAATTCCGCTTTTATTTGAAGCACACTGGGAGAAAAATTTTGATATAATATGTTGCGTCGCTTCCACACGCGAGAGGCAAATCGAGCGGATGACAGCGACGCGGGGGATGACGCTTGCGGAGGCCGAAGCCCGTCTTGCGGCACAGATGCCAGTCGAGGAAAAGGCCAAGCGTTCGCACTACGTCATTCATAACAACGGCACAGCCGATGAACTTCGCGCAGAGGCGCAAAAATTCGTCGCCTGGTTGCATGAGCAGAAATCCAATTGATTGCGGTATTCAACATGGCGAAGAAGTTTTTAACGCAGAGTAGCGGAGTAGCAGAGTAGCAGAGTTGTTTTGGGCCGCGCAAGCGCGGGGTCTGGGGTGCAACCCCAGCATCAACATCCTCTGCGTCTCTGCGTCTCTGCGTTAAAAATCAATTCCCCAACTTGAAATTCTACACGATCTACACGTTCTACACGGCTAAAAAAGATAGATAAGATTATGGCAGAAGAACTCGATGTGTTTGCGAGCGCCGTCACCAAGAGCGCCGCGCCGAAGCCCCAGCAACCCCAGCCGCAGCAGCAGGGGGGCGGCGGCAATAATGGCCAGAAAAAGCGGTTCCACAACCGCGGCGGCAAGAACTTCAACCGTGGTGGCGGCAAGCCGAACAACTCCCCGATTCGCGGCGCGAACGGCGAGGAGAGCGTAAATCCGCTTCTCAACGCCCCGCTTCCGACGGAACAGCGAGTGCAGGAGGTCGACGCCCCCGCGAACCCGAACCGCAATCCCGACCTCCCGGAGTACCGCCTCGCCGACATCCAGACGTGGACTGCGCCGGAGATAGTCGAGCGCATGATGCCCGGCGCCGATCCCGAGGAGCTCGGCACCTACCGCAAGCACGAGCTCATCTTCGCCGCTATACGCAGATATCTCGCGAACGGCGGCGCGGTGCTCGCCTCCGGCTGCCTTGAGATCGTCCGCGAGGGGCACGGCTTTCTCCGGTCCGCGAAGAACAACTTCCTCGCGTACCCCGAGGACGTCTTCGTCACGCAGCAGCAGATCCGCCGCCATGCGCTCAGGACGGGCGACATAGTGGAGGGCCCGATCCGCGACCCGCGCGACCGCGACCGCTTCTTCTGCCTCGGCAATGTCGCGACGGTCAACGGCAAGGAGCCGTCCGTCGCCGCTCGCGTCATACACTTTGAGAACTTGACGGCCACGTTCCCGACGCGGCGCATCATCCTCGAGACCGATCCGAAGGAGTTCTCGACGCGCGTCGTCGACCTCTTCACGCCTATCGGCTTCGGCCAGCGCGGCCTCATCATCGCGCCGCCGCGCGTCGGCAAGACGGTCCTTCTCCAGAAGATGGCAAACGCGATTTCCGCGAACTACCCCGAGGCGATGCTCATCATACTTCTCATCGACGAGCGCCCCGAGGAAGTCACCGACATGCAGCGCAACACGAAGGCGATGGTTCTTTCGTCCACGTTCGACGAAGAGCCCCAGCACCACGTGAGCGTCACCGAGATGGTCCTCGAGATGTCGAAGCGCCAGGTCGAGAACGGTCGCGACGTGATTATTCTCATGGACTCGCTGACTCGCATGGCGCGCGCCTACAACACGGTGCAGCCGCATTCGGGCAAGATTCTCACAGGTGGCGTTGACGCGCTCGCAATGCACAGGCCCAAGAGGTTCTTCGGCGCGGCAAGAAACATCGAGGGCGGCGGCTCGCTCACCATCATCGCAACGGGCCTCGTCGACACGGGTTCCAGGATGGACGAGGTCATCTTCGAGGAATTCAAGGGCACCGGCAACATGGAAATCGTCCTCGACCGCGGGCTTGCGGACAAGCGCATATACCCGGCGATCGACATCGATAAGTCCGGGACGCGCAAGGAAGACCTCCTTCTGGATCCGGTCGAACTCGAGAAGACGTGGGGCATGCGCCGCATCCTTTCCGACGCAGGCCCCGAGAGTGCGATGAAGTCGGTGTTGAACTCGCTCAAGAAGACAAAGTCCAATCCAGAGTTCCTGCTTGCCCTCGACCTCAAAAACCTCTAAACGGGAGGAAAAGCCATGAAGAAGATCCTTGCATTGGTCGCTTCGGCGTGGACCGCGCTCGCGGTTGGCGCCGCCGTTCAGCTGACAGCGTCAGTCTATGACGACGATACAGGCGGAACCTACACGGGAAGCGGTGTTTTCGTGGAGGTGACATACTCTTGGTGGCAGGGCGAGGAACAGGTGAAGGGGGTTGACGACGTATCCGTCACGATAGGCGAATACAACAATGCGAGCTATGCGATTGTCCGCGGCTGCATCACAAACGAGAGCATCGACCGCGACAAGTGCAAGTGGGAAATTGCGCTCGACAGTTCCAATCTCGGCTTTGCAGTGGTGGACGCGAATGTCTCGGCCGAGGACCTTGCGGCTGGATATCTCACCAATCGTGTAGTTGGCGTGCGTGCGGACGGAGCCGGAACGTATAACAAGGCGGCGATAGTCCTGCATGTCGCGCGGCGGTACTGCACTTTGACATACGACGCGAATGGCGGCGACGACGAAGGTCTGCCCAATCCCGTCGAGATAGTCTGCGGCGTCGCGACGCGGCTGACGTCTGCGACACCCACGCGTCCGGGCTATGCGTTCGGAGGGTGGTCAAAGTCCGCTACCAGCACTTCGCCAACTTACAACCCTGGGGCCTCGGCGACGTTCTTGGACGACACGACGCTTTATGCCGTCTGGGTAGCCAACGACTATGTGGTTGCCTTCAACGCCAACGGCGGCACTGGTACAATGGCTACGCAGGCGATGACCTATGGGACGCCTATAAGTCTTTCCATCAACGAGTTCACGCGGCCTGGATATGCGTTTGCAGGGTGGTCGTTGACGGCAGGCGGCAAGGTCGCATACACCGACGGGGCCGCAGTTACCGGAATCGCGACTGGTTTAGGCGAGACAGTCATGCTCTATGCCGTCTGGACCCCCGAGGAATATCTGCTGACGGTAGATCCGAATGGCGGCGTCTATAAAGGGAGTTCGGAGACAACGGCCTTGTCGCCATCGATCAAGTATGACACGAAGCAGTGGAACAATATTGGCGCAGCGACTCGGACCGGCTATGCGCTCAGGGGATATTACGCCGACCGCGAAGGCGAGACGCGCGTATACGATGAAAAGGGCAAGAATGTCGCAGCTGGCGGCTATTGGTCTGCGGCGTATTCGAATGGCGTCTGGAGATGCCTGGGCGACCTGAAGGTCTATGCGCTGTGGTTGCCTGTCGTCTACAAGGTTTCCTTCAACGCCAATGGTGGCAATGGCACGATGCCGGCGCAGCAGCTGACTTATGACGCGAAAACCGCGCTGACTTTGAATGCCTTTACCCGCACGGGGTTTGCTTTCGCCGGCTGGGCGCAGTCCGCCGATGCGGACAAGGCGAACTACGCCGATGGTGCGGAAGTCCTGAACCTGGCCGACACCGCCAATGCGACTGTCGCGCTCTATGCCGTCTGGGAGGCGAGTCGCTACTATGTCGCCTTTGCCGCGAACGGCGGCAAGGGGACGATGAACGCGCAGAACGCGACTTATGGAGTCGAGACCGACCTTGAAACAAACGCATTTACAAGGGTGGGGTATGCATTCGGTGGATGGGCAAAGACGCCAGGCGGGGCCGCTGTCTATGCTGACGGAGCGTCCGTTTCAAATCTGACGGACGTCGCCGACGCTACCAACACTCTATATGCCGTGTGGAAGGCCAATGACTATTCCGTCGCCTTTTACGCGAACGGCGGCACGGGGAAGATGGATCCGCAGAATGCGACTTACGGGAAGGCGCTCGTCCTTGAGCCCAATACCTTCAGCCGGACGGGTTACGAGTTTGGTGGATGGAAGGCGACGGACGGGTCGATATACGTAGACGGCGCAACCGTCTCTAATTTGACGACGACCGCTGGTGCCGCAGTTCCGCTCTATGCAATCTGGAATCCCATCTCGTACGATCTTTCGTTTGATGCTGACGGCGGCACAGGCGAACTCGCCCCCCGTACGGTTTCCTACGATGACGCGTATGGCGATTTGCCGACACCGACTCGTTCTGGCTACGAGTTTGTCGGATGGTTTGACAAGGACGGCAAGGAGGTTACGAAGGATACGCGTGCAAAGTCGACGAGCGCAGGGACATTGAAGGCCCGCTGGGCATCGATCGCCTACAACGTAGTCTTCGACGCGAATGGCGGCGAGGGGTGGAAGGAACCGTTCGAGGCAATCTGCCGCTACGACGAGACGCTCACGCTGCCGGACGAGACCTTCGTGCGCGCGGGCTATACATTAGACGGATGGGATTGCGGCGGAACCAATTACGTCTGCGGCGCCATCGTGTCCAACCTGACGACGGCGGCAGGCGGCCGCGTCACATTTGCCGCGCAATGGAAGCCAATTACCTACAGCGTCGTCTTTGACGGGAACGGTGGAACCTGCGAAACAAATTCGGCTCCGTCCGTTACGAACGTAGTGGCATACGGCGAGGAGCTTGAAGTGCCGGCGTTTGTCCGCCTTGGCCGTGTCCTCAATGGATGGATTTGCGCCAATGTAACCAACGCGGCCAACGCCATCGTTTCCAACTTGACGACGACGGCTGGCGCAACGGTGCAGATGAGGGCCAATTGGAATCTTGGTCCCAACGATTTGTCCGAGGCGCTGGATATCGACAACCTTGTGTTTGAGAACGACGGCGGAGCGTGGACTGTTCGAGATGATGCCGACGCAGTGGGCGGCACTTGCATTGGTGTGACGGGAGCCGGTGTGACGAACGAAGTCGCCCTTGCGACGGAGACAGACAGCGGCGGGACGATTAGCTTCTGCTGGAAGTTTGCCAGCGTAGATTACGCAATGGCCTCGTTTGGGTTTAGACTCTACGACGCTACGGTGGGCGAGACTCTTTGGTCTACGAACTATTCGCTGAATACGGCTTCGACAAATCCGTTTTACGCGGATTATAAACCACATTGGGAGCAGTTTTCTACCAACATTGTTTCGGAAGGCATTCATAAGCTTCAATGGGAAATAATAACACCGAATTTAGGCTCCGACGACGAGGGCATCTTGCTCGACAATGTGACATGGGTGCCTGCGGGTGGCGCGGCCGGCATTGCTGCAGTGGAACTCCCCGTTGCGGTTCCCGGTCTTGTCTACGACGGCACTAAAAAGATCGGCGTTGACGAGAATGCGGCCTATGCGCTTGTCGGTAACGTCGCGACAAACGCGGACGGATATCTTGCGACCGCGACGTTGAATAACAAGGCCGCAAGTGTCTGGGCAGACGGCACGACGGACGACAGGGAGATCCCGTGGCGAATCGCTACCAAGGGCATAGATCTTAGCGGCGTTGCGTTTGCGGATGCATCGTGGAAGTTCGACGGCAAATCCAAGAGTATCAATGCCTCCGGCGTGCCCGCTGGTGTAGAGGTGACCTACGATGGCAATAATCGGACAGAGGTTGGCGAATACACGGTGACGGCGTGGTTTAAGAACAGCTCCACTGGAAATCTGCTGACGAACATGACGGCTACGCTCACGATAGAGGCGCTGAGTGTCGGCGTTCCCTCCGCTGTCGCGGGACTCGTCTACGACGGCACAGCGAAGACGGGCGTCGTCGAAGGTGTCGGCTACACGCTTGTCGAGAATGTCGCGACGGCCGCAGGCGATTATGTCGCGACGGCAACGCTTGACGCCGGATATGCCTGGTCCGACAACACGACTGGACCGAAGGAGATCCCGTGGTCGATTGCGCGCGCTACATACGACATGGGCGACGTGTTGTTTGAAGACGGAACGTTTGAGTTCGACGGCACGAATCTGTATCTTGCCGTGGCGGGAGATCTTCCCGATGGCGTTGACGTCTACTACCTGTACAACGGGAAGTCCGGCGTCGGCTCTTATACGGTCATTGCCAGGTTCACGGCATCCGATGCCGTCAACTACGAGCCGATTCCAGATCTTGCGGCTACGCTGACTATCGTGCTCCCTCCGACGAAGATTGAGGTGCCAACAGCCGTGTCCGGGCTTGTCTACGACGGATCGGCGAAGACTGGTGTTGTTGAAAGCGAGGGCTACTTGCTTTCCGGCAACGTCGCGACGAACGCGGGCTCGTATGCCGCTACCGCGACGCTGGAAGATGGGTATGTCTGGGCTGACGGCACCACGGCCGCGCAGAAAATCCAGTGGTCTATTGCCAAGGCGACGTACAACATGAGCGGGGTGTCGTTCACGAGCAAGACGTTCGAGGCCGACGGCACGAAAAAATCTATTGCCATTACGGGGACGCTTCCTTCTGGCGTGAAGGTGTCTTATGTTGGCAACGGCCAGACCGAGCCCGGGACATACACGGTGACGGCGAAATTCACGGGTGACGCGAACAACCACAATTCGATTTCAGATAAAAAGGCCACACTGACCATAACGAAGAAGTCTGATCCTGTCCCGCCAGGCCCAGGCCCTGGGCCAGAACCCGATCCTGATCCAGTGGACGAGACGCCCGATCTGTATCCGAGCGGAGTCGCGGTGCTTGGCGCATTCACGGCCGAGAAGGCAGAGACCTACAACGGCTGGCTTAAGGATGATGCCGAGCGAGTCGTCGCATTGCTGACAGTGAAGACGACAGCGGCAAAATCTGGCAAGCAGACTAAGTCGACGATCACAGTGACGCCTGTCAATGGAAAGAAGTACACAAAGAAAACGTCTTTCGATCCAGGGGGGAATCCGACCGACGAATTTGGCATCGTCTACGGCTCGCGTGGACTCCTCGGCACATTTGGCGGTTATTCCGTCGAGGCCGGTGTAGACGTCTATAAATCCAAGATTTCCGAGGTAAAGGCCCTTGCTGCGAATATTCCAGTTGCGACGCATACGTTCTCCGTCGACACTGGGAACGGCATGGCGGTGTTCTCGGCCGTGATTGCCAAGACTGGCAAGACGAAAGTCCAGGGATATCTTGAAGACGGCGCAAAGATATCGGTCTACACTACCGGTGCGCTTGGGGAAGACTACTTTGCCGTCCCTGTCGTTTCGCCAAAAGCGGCGACGCGGTGTGGATTTGTCCTCTGGTTCCCCCTTGACGGCGGTTCGCCGACACTCGCAAACTTCTACGATTCGAACTGGACGGCTTCGCTGTCTGGTGGATCATACGCCATGTCCGACGGTGAGCATGTCTTTGACTTCGACGAGCCGGACTTCCGCAATTATCTCGCTTCAGTCGACGGCTTTGCCGTTGCGCCCGTTGGAGCCGTGTTTACCGTTAAGCGCGGCAAATGGGACGCCGGCAAGACGGCCGGCCGTCTCAAGGTCATCGATGGCGCACCGGCGGTCACCGGAACTTCGTCGCCGTCGAATCTGTCCGCGCTGAAGCTGACATATACTTCGAAGTCGGGGCTTGTGAAGGGCTCGTTCAAGCTGTACTATATGGATGGCAAGCGGCTCAAGAATGACACTGTGACGGTTACGGGCGTTGTTGTCGACGGCAAGCTATTCGGAAGTGGCACAATCAAGAAGCTCGGCTCCTTTGCCGTTACGGCGGAATGAGCGACATCAGCATACACAACGCCAAGGTCCACAACCTCAAGGGGATAGACGTCACGATTCCCCGCGACTCGCTTACGGTCGTGACGGGACTTTCGGGGAGCGGCAAGTCGTCGCTCGCGTTCGACACGCTCTACGCGGAAGGCCAGCGTCGCTACGTCGAGTCGCTTTCCGCGTATGCGCGGCAGTTCCTCGACAGGATGCAGAAGCCGGACGTCGAAAAGATAGAAGGGCTCTCGCCTGCGATCTCCATCGAACAGCGCACGACGAGCGGCAACCCGCGCTCGATCGTCGCGACCGTCACCGAGATACACGACTACCTGCGAATCCTCTACGGTTCGATTGCGGTTGCGCACTGTCCGCACTGCGGCAAGCCGGTCGTGAAGCAGTCTGCCGAGCAGATTGTGGAGGCGATTCTCGGAAGACGGGTAATGGGTAACGGGGAACGGAAGATTATAATTTACGCGCCGCTTGTGAAAGGCAAGAAGGGGCGGCACGAAGAGCCGCTTGCCGCCGTCAAGCGCAACGGCTTTGCGCGTGTCAGGATCGATGGCACGATCTATCCCGTCGACGAGCTTCCTGCGCTCGACAAGAAAAAGGCGCACACCATTGACGTCGTGGTTGACCGCCTCGTGATTCCGGCTGCGCCCGATGCCGCGTTCAAGACGCGTCTCACCGACTCCGTCGAACTTGCCCTAAAGACCGGCAAGGGAATAATGGAGGTGGAGAGATTGGGGAACGGGGAACTGGATATATACTCCGAACTCAACGCGTGTCCCGATTGCGGTATTTCCTTTGACGAGCTGAAGGCGCGGTCGTTCTCGTTCAACTCGCCCTTTGGTGCATGTCCGACATGCGCGGGGCTTGGGCAGCTTTACTACTTCGACGAAGATCTCGTCGTGCCCGACAAGTCGCTTCCGCTCGAGGAGGCGATACACCCGTGGCGTCGCATGGGGCAGATGAACATCCTCTATCACAAGGAGCTTCTTTCGCAAATCGCAAAGCAGAACAAGGTGAAGCTCTCGACTCCCTACGAGAAGCTGCCGGCGAAGTTCCGTCACGGGCTTATGCACGGCTTCAAGGAAGACCTCGTTCTTCCGTGGCGGCGTGTCGACCGTCCGTTCGAGGGAGTCCTCGCGTCGCTTCAGCGGCGGCTCGACGAGGCGGAGGACGACGAGATGCGCGCGAAGTTCGAGGCATACCAGAGCTTCCGTACCTGCCCCGACTGCGGTGGCTCGCGGCTTAGGCCCGAGTCGCGCGCGGCGACTGTCGCCGGGAAGTCGATAGTAGAGGTAATGGCGATGCCGGTCACCGAGTCGCTGAAGTTCTTCAAGGAGTTTGCCTCTACCGCCGCGCCCTCCGCCAAACTTGCCGGGCTCAAGGACATCATCGCCGAGATTGTGCGGCGGCTCCAGTTCCTTCTCGACGTTGGACTCGACTATCTGACGCTCGACCGCGCGGCGTCCACTCTCTCCGGCGGCGAAATGCAGCGCATCCGCCTCGCGACGCAGATCGGCTCTGGGCTCACCGGCGTCCTCTACGTTCTCGACGAGCCGACGATAGGGCTCCACCCGCGCGACAACGAGCGGCTTATCTCTACCCTAAAGGGGCTCCGCGACCGCGGCAATACCGTTGTCGTCGTCGAGCATGACGAGGAGATGATGAGAAACGCCGACTACATCGTCGACCTCGGCCCAGGCGCGGGGCGCGAGGGCGGCAAGGTAATGTACCAGGGCAATTTCAAAGGGCTTCTAAAGTCGAAGTCGCTGACGGCAGATTATCTGACGGGGAGAAAGAGGGTGACGACAGCAGACGGTCGACGGCCGACAGTCGCAAGTCGTCAGTCGGGCGGGATGTCGGTCGACGGCTGTCGAATGTCAAAGGCAAAAGGCTTCCTCACCATTTCCGGATGCACGGAGCACAACCTCAAGAACATCACCGCCCGCTTCCCCGTCGGCGCGTTCACGGTTGTTACCGGCGTTTCTGGCTCGGGCAAGTCGACGCTCATCGACGAGACGCTTAAACGTGCGCTTCTCCAGAAGTTTTATCATGCGAAGGCCGTTCCCGGCAAGTTCAAGAAGCTTACTGGCTGGGAGAACTTCGACAAGGTAGTGGAGATTGACCAGTCGCCTATCGGCCGCACTCCACGCTCGAACCCGGCGACGTACGTCGGCTTCTTCTCCGAGATACGCGAGCTTTTTGCGAAGACGGAGTCGGCGCGGGCGCGCGGCTACACCGCGGGGCGCTTCTCCTTCAACGTAAAGGGCGGGCGTTGCGAGACGTGCGGCGGCGACGGGTTGCAGAAGCTTGAGATGAGCTTCCTCCCCGACGTCTACGTCACGTGCGACCAGTGTGGCGGCAAGCGGTTCAACGCCGAGACGCTTGAAGTCACCTACGGCGGCAAGAACATCGCGGACGTCCTCGAGATGACGGTCGCCGAGGGGTGTGAGTTCTTCGCGAAGGTGCCGTCTCTCGCCCGTAAGCTCCAGACGCTCGTCGACGTCGGACTTGGCTATGTCGCTCTTGGGCAGTCCGCGACGACGCTTTCAGGCGGCGAGGCCCAGCGCATCAAACTCGCGACGGAACTCTCCCGCCGATCGACGGGCCGCACGCTCTACCTTCTCGACGAGCCGACGACGGGACTCCACTTCGACGACGTGGCGAAGCTGATGAAGCTTCTGCTGCGGCTCCGCGACCAGGGGAACACTGTGATCGTCATCGAGCACAACGTCGACGTGATGCGATGCGCCGACTGGATCGTCGATCTCGGGCCCGGCGGGGGCGATGCGGGCGGCGAACTTGTCTGCGAAGGGCCGATTTCGGCCATTAAGGCATGTCGAAAGTCAGCGACCGGACAATTCCTCTAGAAATTAGGTGGCGTCATGCGAAACGTAGTGAGAAATCCATATTGCCCGCTTTCCAAGGGAGAGGGGAAATCCGAAACTTCCTTTTGGATAAATCTGCTTGCGTTGGCCATTACATTTATCTTGGTGTGCGTCTGCTGGAAATCCGGAATGACTTCTCCAGGTGAGTTTTTCTTTGTCATGTTGGTCTCGCTGCTTTTTCTGACGGTTTTCCTTGAGACCTTCTTCTATCCAAGGAACTGCGCCTTGCGGCGTCTCAAGGTGCGGCGCTCTTTGAGCTGGCGCAGGGTCTTCTTTCGCGAAGTTGCGCTTGTCGCCACATTTCTGGTCATAGGATTCGCGTATTGGCTGTTCCCTTTGTTCGCCGACAAGCCGATCGTCACGTACTATCGGCCGTTTCTGTGCTGCTTGGTGCCGGCTCTCCTTCTCCTGAGCGTTCCCTATTTCTGCTTCATGGACAGGCGGGACCCGGAGGAGGAGGACGCGATGTGCCGGCTTGGGCGGGCCATCGTGACCAGGCGGCGAACCTTGACGAGTTTCGAGTTCTGGAACTACGTCAGAATCTGGGCGGTCAAGGCGTTCTGGCTTGTGCTGATGCAGCCATCGATGGCCGAGAAGTTCGTGATTCTCGTCAGTTATCCGGCGGAGAAACTTGCAGGCAATCCCATGCAGATGTATCTCGTGGCGGCGACGTTCTGCTTTTCGCTCGACCTCGCCTACGCCTCGTCTGGGTATGTGCTGAATTTAAAGGCGTTCAATACCCATACGCGAACAGCCGAACCGACGCTTCTCGGATGGATTGCCGCGCTCAGCTGCTACTGGCCGTTCTGGGCCGCCCTCTTCTATCCGTATTTCTTCAAATACGAGAGCCCTGCGCGGTGGGAGGCGTTTTTCCCGCCCGGGAGCGCCGTCTGGTGGGCCCTGGCCGGCACGACGGTGCTGCTCGAGTTCCTTTACGCATCTGCGACGATAGCGGCCGGCATCCGGTTCTCCAACCTTACGTACAGAGGGCTGTGGAACACCGGACCGTATCGGTGGACAAAGCATCCCGCCTATGTGTTCAAGGGGCTGAGCTGGTGGCTGATCGCGTTGCCGTTCATGCTGAACTCGGGGATGAACGCCGTGAAGTGCACTTTGCTCCTTATTGGCGTCGACGCCATATACTATCTGCGGGCCAAAACCGAGGAGCGGCATCTCTCGCATTATCCCGAATATGTGGCGTACGCGCTTTCAATGAACGAGAAAAGCATCTTCCGCTGGTGCGCCAGGATTCTTCCATTCCTGAAGTACAGGCCGCCGGGGGAAGGCGAGCGGATTTTTGAGGTGGAACGGGAAGCATGATTTTTGGTATAATACCTGCAGCTATGGCAACGAAAGAAACAGTGAAGAAGTCCGGTAACACCGCGCTTGACGCGGTGATGAGCCAGATCCGCAAGGAATTCGGCGAGATGGCGATCATGCGTCTCGGCGACCAGGAAGTGAAGTCCATCCCCGTGATCTCCACGGGCGCACTCTCCTTGGACATGGCGCTTGGCGTCGGCGGGCTCCCGCGCGGGCGCATCGTCGAGTGCTACGGCCAGGAGTCGTCGGGCAAGACGACGCTCGCCCTGCATGTTGTCGCGAACGCCCAGAAGGCGGGCGGCGTCGCGGCGTTCATCGACGCGGAGCATGCGCTTGACCCCGGCTACGCGAAGAAAATCGGCGTCGATCTCGACAACCTGATCGTCTCTCAGCCGAACAGCGGAGAGGAAGCGCTTACGATCTGCGAGCAGCTCGCGAAGTCGGGCGCCCTCGACGTGATCGTGGTCGACTCGGTCGCGGCACTTGTGCCGCAGGCCGAGATCGACGGCAACATGGGCGACAGCCACATGGGGCTTCAGGCACGTCTCATGTCGCAGGCGATGAGAAAGCTCACCGCCGTCGTCGCGCAGACGAAGACGCTCATCATCTTCACGAACCAGGTGCGCGAGAAGATCGGCGTGATGTTCGGCAATCCCGAAACGACGCCCGGCGGCAAGGCGCTCAAGTTCTACGCGAGCTGCCGTCTCCAGGTGCAGAGGATCGGCGCGATCAAGAATCCCGCCGGCCAGGTCGTCGGCAACAGGACGCGCGTCAAGGTCGTGAAGAACAAGGTCGCGCCGCCTTTCACCGAGGCCGAGTTCGACATCCTCTACACTTGCGGCATCTCCTACGAGGGCTCGGTCCTCGACGCGGCGCTTGCGCGCGGCGTAGTCGAGAAGCGCGGCAGCTGGCTTTCCTTCGGCGACGAGCAGCTTGCGCAGGGCGCGCTTGCGACGATCGAGTACTTGAAGGCGAATCCCGACGTGACAGCGAAGATCGTCGGGCTCGTGAAGTCCACGCCGGTCAATCCTGCGCTGGCTAAGAAGAAGTAGCAACCAATTAAGGAGGGTTGGCGGAGTGGTTGAACGCGGCGGTCTTGAAAACCGTTGAGGATGCAAGTCCTCCGGGGGTTCGAATCCCTCACCCTCCGCCACTTTGGAGTGACTTTTAAAAAAGGAGACAAAAAATGAAGAAGACCGTCATCGTCAACGCGCACGTCGTTTCCCCCGGCGTCGACATCGAGAACGCCACGATATTCGTCGAAGGCAAGAAGATAAAGAAGGTCGTCAAGGGTTCCAAGCCCGTCAAGTCCGACGCGAACACGACCGTCGTCGACGTGCGCGGGCAGTACGTGATGCCCGGCTTCATCGACGTCCACACTCACGGTGCGCTCGGCTACGACTTCTGCGACGCTGACCCCAAGGCGGTCTTCGAGTTTGCGAAGGCGAAGCTCCAGGAAGGCGTGACGACCGTTCTCCCGACCACGCTCACCGTCTCCAACGGCGAGCTTAAGGCAGCGGCGAAAAACGCCAAGGCCTACGCCGACGCGGGCATGCCCCATGCGAAGGTTCCCGGCATCCACCTCGAGGGCCCGTTCATCAACGTCAAGTGCTGCGGCGCGCAGAACCCGAAGTTCGTCCGCAGGCCCGACATCAAGGAAGTGAAGGAGATCGCGAAGGTCTATCCCGTGAAGCTCATCTCCTATGCCGTCGAGACCGAGGGCGGCGACAAGTTTGCGAAGGAGTGCTTCAAGGCCGGCGTCGTTCCGAGCTGCGGCCACACGGGCGCCAAGTTCGCCGACCTCAAGAAGGCGTACAAGAACGGGCTCCGCCACATGACGCACTTCTGCAACCAGATGACGCCGCTCCACCACCGCGAGATCGGCATGGTCGGCGCGGGCTTTCTCGTCGAGGACCTCAACACCGAGGTCATCTGCGACAAGATCCACCTCTGCCCCGACATGCTGAACCTCATCTTCACGCGTCGTAGTCTCGCGCACATCCAGATGATCACCGACTCGCTCCGCTGCTCGCACTGCAAGGACGGCTACGCGTTCACGATGGGCGGCCTCGAGGTCAAGCTCGAGAACGGCGAGGCGCGTCTCGTCAAGGGCGGCAACCTCGCGGGCTCGACTCTCTGGATGGGCATGGGGCTCAAGAACGTCCACGACGTCACCGGCATACCGCTCAAGGACCTCGTCCGCACGACCTCGTGGAACCAGGCCATCGAGCTCGGCTGGGGCAAGAAGCTCGGCAAGGTCGAGAAGGGGTTCATCGCCGATCTCGTCGTGATCAATCCGCGCAGCTGGAAGCCGTCGGCCGTCTTCATTGACGGCGAACAGCGCATTTGATACAATACGCGCCGAACGATTTGGAGAGATGGCCGAGTGGCTGAAGGCAACGGTTTGCTAAATCGTCGTACGGGTTAATTTCCGTACCGAGGGTTCGAATCCCTCTCTCTCCGCCATTTTCCCGTCCGTTTTTTGATATAATACGGAACAGTGGAATCCGCCATTGCCATAGTCGGCATGTCGTGCCGGTTTGCCGGGTGCCCTACGCCGTCGGCCTTTTGGAGCGCCGTCATGTCGCGTCGGTGCTGCCTGACGCCGCTTGGCCCCGACGCAGAGCTGCCGCTCGGCCAGCCCAACGTCTTCAAGCGGCCCTATCCGACGAGGATGGGGCAGCTTGGGCCGCTCTTTTCGTGCGTGCCCTCGATGCAGAATTTCCCGCGCCAGGTGAACGCAGGCGAGAACCAGGACCTCTACTTCGCGACGCAGCTCGCGTTCGACGCGCTCGCCGACGCGGGGCTCCGCCCGCACTCGCCGACTTCCGTAAAGGGCAGCGTGCGCGTCGGCTACGCGCCGCCGTTCAACGCCTCGACGGTGAACTGGCTCCAGCATACGGCGTTCCTCGACCAGACGATGGACATCATTCGCCGCTTCTTGCCGCATGCGCCAGAGGATTCGCTCGGCGTCGTGAAGGAGAAGCTTGTGGAGTCCCTTCCCGCGCCGAACGCGTCTTCCTTCCTTCTCGGCACTGGCTACCGCTTCGCGTCGTGGATTGCGCGCGAGTGTTCCTTTGCGGGCGTGGCGACGACGATGGACGCGGGGCTTCTAACCGGCGCTGCGACTTTGCAGGATGCGATGGCCGATCTCGTTTCGGGGCAGGCGGACGTCGCCCTCGCGGGCGCGCTCACGCCGCCGATTCCTCGCGCCTACCTCGAGGGGCTTTCGGGCGAGGTGCCGTTTTCGACGCGCACGGAGCTATATCCCTTCGCGCAGGATCAGGACGGCACGATTCCCGGCGAGGGCGGCGCGTTCTTCGTCTTGAAGCGCCGCGCCGACGCGCTGCGCGACCACGATCGCATCTATGCCAACATCCGTTCCGTAGCGATAGGCCACAACCCCGAGGACGATCCGTCCGCCATTTTCGCCCAGGCGACGAAGGACAGCGGCATCCCCGTCAAGACAATCGGACTCATAGAGGCGGACGGCACCGGAATCGCGGTCTCCGAGCAGCGCGAGATCGACGCCGTCCACCGGCTCTGGGGCGAACACCGCCCCGGCGGGCCGCTTGTCGCGATGGGGTCCGTGAAGGGCAACATAGGACACACGCTCCGCGCGGCCATGGCCGCAGGCGTCGCGAAGGCCGCGCTTGCGCTTTTCCACCGCGTCCTGCCGCCGCAGATTTCGCCGGAGCGGCCGCACGAGTCGCTTGCGAACCTCGCGTCGAGCGTCTATCTCCTCGACGAGGCGCGTCCGTGGATAACGGGTGACAGCTCGAGCCCGCGCCGCGCCGTAGTGCTTGGCGCGAACTTCGACGCGACCGATCCCATAGGCAATGCCTCTAAGGGCGGCCGCGCCGCCGCGATCGTGCTTGAAGAGGAACCGGAGGACCGGCTGTGACGGCGGAATTCGGAGCGATGGGAAGGGTTGAGCTCGTCCTCGTCTCGGCGGCGGACGACGAGGCGCTTGTCGCCGAGATCTCCCGCCTTGCGGCGTTTCTCGACCGCATTCCTGACGCGCCTCTCGCCGATGTCGCCTACACTTGCTCCCTTACGCGCGGCGACGCCGTTCTCGCTTTTGTAGTCTCAAGCGTCAACGAGCTGAGGGTGCGGCTTCTCTCCGCGCGTTCGCGCATTGCGTCGGGCGCGGCGAAGATACGCGACAAGAGCGGCACATACTACTTCCGCGAGCATCTCGTAGGCGAAGGAACTGGTAAGCTCGCGTTCGTCTATCCGGGCGTGATGAGCTACTACCCCGACATGCTCCGCGACATCGCGATCCTCCACCCGGAGTGCCGCACGCCGTTTGACGAACTCGAGGAGGCGCTTTCCGACAATCCCGACTTCACGCCGTCTAGCTTCATCTTTCCGCCCGCACCCTACTACCGCCATGACGCCGACATCTTCAGCTCCGGCGCGTATGCGCAGGCGTTCGTCGCGTCGTTCGCCGGTTGCGTCGCCCTGTCTCGGCTTCTTGGCCGCCTCGGCGTCCAGCCCGACGGCGTCGTCGGCTGCGTCGGCGGCGATCTTGCCGCGGTGATGCGCTCCGGTGCGGCTGGCATTGACAACCCTCGGCCGGTCAGGGTTCGCGCCATCCGCGACATCTACAAGATCGTCGACAAGGCGGTGGACCATTCGGGGCTTCCCAAGACGTCGATGATCTCCGTCCTCCTCAAGCACGAGGGCGAGGCCGACGAAGTGGTGAAGGGCTTTCCCGCCGACAAGGTCGCGCTTGCGCTCGACTTCTCTCCGCGCCAGCGTACCTACGCCATCGCGCCAGACTACGAGGAGACGGCGCTAAAGGCGTTTGCCGACGCAGGCATCCGCACGATGAAGCTCGCGCTCGAGCGGCCATTCAACACGTCGAAGTGCAAGCCGATAGTCGCGGGCGTCAAGAAGTTCGCCGGCGACTGGATGAAGCACGAGTCGGTGTGCGACGTCTATTCTTGCGCCCAGGCCGAGAAGCTTCCGAGGAAGGCGCGTCCCGCGCGCAACGACACCGCCGAGCGCTGGGCGCAGCCGGTGAGGTTCCGCGAGACGATTCTCAAGATGTACGCCGACGGCTACCGCGTGTTCCTCGAGGTCGGTCCGCGAGGGCTGATGACGACGGCGGTCTCCGAGACGCTGAAGGGCTCCGACTTCGCGGCGATTGCGCTCAACTCGATACACCGCCGCGGAGTCCTGCAGGCGTGCCACGCGCTCGGGCAGCTTGCCGCGTACGGCGTGAAATTCGACTTCTCGAAGTCGTTCGAGCGTCGTCGTCCGAGAAAGCTCGACTTCGACTCCGCCCTGTCGCTCGAAGTGCGCCGCGATGCGGAAATGCGTCTTTCGAGCGCGTTCCCGCGGCTTACTCTGCTCGGCGACGAGTCCTTCTTGCAGGGCGCTAACTTCCTCGTAGAGCCGACGGGCCGCGGCGCAAAGGCCGCGCAGAGGGCGGCGGCGGCCGCGGCGAAGGCCCGCCGCCAGAGGCAGTTCGACTTCGGCGCCGCGAACCCGCTTGTCTCAGACGCGGACGTCCTTGCGCAGAGCCCGGGCGTCTCGATTGAGATATCGAAGACTTTTCGCATTTCCGATGCGCCGTTCCTCGCGGACTTTGCGCTCGGCGCTAGCCAGCTTTCCTATTCCGACCCGAACCTCAAGGGACTCGTCATGCTGTCGATTCCCGTTGCCGCAGAGATGATGGCAGAGGTCGCGCGGATGCTCGTTCCGAACAGGACGCTCGTTTCAATCGAGAACCTGGGCTGCAGGCGCATGGTCGCGTTTACCGGCGGCGAACTGAAGCTTTTCATAAAGGCCGAGCGCGTCGCTTCGGGAGACGTGAAACTCGCGGCCGTCAAGGTTCAGATACGCGACGACTCGCCGAACTCCGCCTATACGTGGCCCGTCATGGACGGCGTGTTTGTCATGGCCGACGGCCACGCCCCGGCGGTGCCGGCGTCTGCGCCTCCGATGTTCAAGCCGCGCAGCGTCCACTGGTCGGGCCGCGACATATATCCCTCTCGGCTCTGCTACGGCCGGCGGCTTAGGGACATTCGCTTCGTCGAGTCGTGGAGCGAGTCCGGGCTCGACTACGAGGTCGAGGTTCCGTCGCTTTCCGACGCCGTCGTCTTCACGCGCTTCCCGCTGTGGGTCGTGAATCCGATTCTCCTCGGCGCCATCACGAGCGGCTTCGCACTTTGGCGTAGCCACGAGAAGTTCGTCGGCGCCTTCTCCTTCCCGTTCCGCCTGCGGAAGCTCGCGCTTCACGGCGCCCAGCCACACGAGGGCACGCGGCTCAAGTGCTATCTGCGGCTCACTGGCGTGACGCCGAAGTCGCACGTCTGTGACATCACGGCCACGGACGGAAACGGAGTCACCATAATGTCCCTCTCCGGCTGGGAGGAGCTCACCGAGCGCGTTCCCGCGGAGTACCGCGAGCTTGTCCTCCAGCCGGCCAACGCGTTTCTCACGCGCCGCGTCTCGACCGACATGCTTGGAGACCCCGCGACCGACGTCGCGAGCGCGTTCATCACCGACGTCCCGTATCCGATCTTCGAGCGCAACGAGGAGCTTTGGCTGAAGACGCTCTCCAACGTCGTCCTCGGCTCGCAGGAGCGCGAAGAGTTCCGCAACATGCCAGGCTCCGCTTCACGTCGCACCGAGTGGCTGTTCGGGCGCGTTGCCGCGAAGGAGGCCGTCCGGAGGTACTTGAAGGACTTCCATCAGGCGAGGTGGAGCGATGCCGACATACAGATCTGGCGCGACGACGCGGGCAAGCCCCACGCGCTCGGCGAATGGGGCGACCGTCTTTCCTCGAAGATCGACATCGCGATCGCGCACACGGCCCAGTTCATCATCGCGCTCGCGGCGGCGAACGCGCGCGTCGGCGTGGACGTCGAATCCGTCGCCCGCGACCTTTCCGAGGAGTTCACGGCGGGCGTGTTTGTTCCCGAGGAGCTCGAGTTGGCGGCGAATGCGGCGAATGCGTCGCAGGCGATAATCCGCTTCTGGTGCGCGAAGGAGGCCGTCTCCAAGGCGCTCGGCACCGGCATCCGCTACAGTCCGCGCGAGATGCACGTCACCGAATACCAGGCCGACACCGGCCGGCTCGCCGTCCGTCTCGAGGGCGCGTGGCTCGACGCCTTCAAGAAGTTCCGCGGCCGCGACATCGACGTCGTGTCGCGCGTGATGCGCGACCACGCGCTTGCCTTCTGCTTCATTCCAATGACGCTGTTCGATGAGTAGCAGGGATCCGTTTGGTGAGTTGGCGCCGCGCCGTTCGCTGCCGCCGGGGCTTAAGCAGAGGTTTCCCGACCGCGTGCTCGTGATGACGACGGACCGCTGCTTCGGCGTTTGCCCGCACTGCACCAGGAAGTTCATTCTCGGGAAGTCGCCTGTCGTTGACTCGCCCGAGCGCCTCGCCGCCTGCGTCGACTACGTGAAGCGCCATCCGAAAGTGCGCGACGTGCTTCTTTCCGGTGGCGACGTCCTCACGCTTTCCGATGCGAAAGTGGCGAAGTTCGTCGAGGCGTTTGCGAAGCTCGACCAGATCGAGGTCGTTCGCGTCTGCACTCGCGCGCCGGTGTCGAATCCTGCGCGGATCACCGCGTATCTCGCGCGGCTCTTGCGCCGCGTCGGGCGCGGCAAGGTTTGGGCGAATGTCCACGTCAACACGGCAGATGAAGCGCGGGTTGCGCGCGAGGCGTCGGCGCGGCTTGTCGACTGCGGCATCCCCGTCTCGTCGCAGACGGTGCTTCTCCGAGGCGTGAACGACACGCCGCGCAAGATGCTTGCGCTTCTTCGCGCTCTTTCCGCCGCGAGGATTCGGCCCTACTATGTCTTCCAGTGCGATCCCGTCGAGGGGCTTCAGGAACGCTTTGGCGTTCCGCTCGCCCGCGCGAAGAAGATCGAGGCCTACTGCGCCGAGCGAATAGGCGGCCTCGCGCTCCCGCGCTTCGTCGCCGACCTCCCCTCCGCCAAGCGTAAAACACCCCTCGACCTCCTCTAACCACCGCTTTGCTCCGCGTTGTATTTTGCTGATTCATTGCCGCTCTGTGCTGGTTTGCCTTCCAGTGTGCGGCTTTGTTTCGGGCAACCGTGCTCACCCACGAGAAATGGCCGATTCGCGCGTCCTTGCGACCGCTCGACATATACATATATGTCTTCGGGTCGCAGTCCTGCGCGACTCGTCTCATTTTCGCGGGCTCCGCCCGGCTTCGGCCCAAAACAAAGCCGCGCGTGGCACCTCTGGTCGAGTTCGTCGCGGAGCGTCGCACCTCGGCCTCGCTCCCGCTCCCCGCGCCGTCTCTCCCGGCGTCTTCACGGCGTTACGCGCCGCAATGCTTCGTCGGCGGGATACCGCCTTCTCGCCTTGCGACGTGTACCACCGCGCATCCGCCGAACCGAGTCGTCGCGTGTCGCTCAGCTCGCCACTCGGCACGCCGCTCCGCTTCCTCATTACATGTTAAACCCCTTCAAGACAGTCTAACAGGTAATAACTGATACATGTTGGGTAATTGCGTGGCAAAATTGCCGCGACAGAAATTAAGCGAGCTGGCGGAACGGCGGCGAGCGCAGATACTACGAAAAGAAACGCGCCATAGAGGAAGGTCGGGCTAACGGCGCATGTGTGAGGAGCGAGCGCAGGGGAACGGCGCGACGACAGTTCGCGTGATGCGCCAGCGGACGCGCGCGAGACGAGAAGGCGGTATCCCGCCGACGAAGTATCGCGCAGCGGACGGTGGATGCAGCGCGCGGGAGGAGTCGCGCTTTTCCCCGAAGCGAGAGACGAACGCATGCGCCGTTAGCCCAGCTCCCGAGGGTGCCATGCGCGGCTTGCTTCGTCGCCGACAGCGGGGCGGAACCCTTTTAGGCGAGGCGGATTGCACAGGACTCGACCCCGAAGCCGTATATGTATACGGCGAGCGGGTCGAAGGACGGGCAAGGCGCCCGCCTCAAAGGGCGAGCACCGTTGCGGCGAAGCAAGCCGCACACTGGAAGGCAAACCAGCACGGAGCATCACCAAATAGCCAACATCCAACGCGAAGCCAAGCGCTGTTGGCAAAATCAACAACAGCATCACCCGCAGTATGGTATAATATCCGGTTAATGGCTACAGACTACGGTGATAAAAGCATAAAGACTCTCGATCCGGTGACGCACATACGGTTGCGTCCCGGCATGTACGTCGGCGAACCCGGCACGGGCGCGATGTACCATGACTGCATCTACATCCTGATGAAGGAAGTGATCGACAACGCGATCGACGAGTTTGGACAGGGTTTCGGCAAGCGCATCGACGTGAACGTCAACTACGACACGGGCGAGGTCTCCGTGCGCGACTACGGGCGCGGCATTCCGCTCGGCAAGGTCGTCGACTGCGTGAGCCAGATGAACACCGGCGGCAAGTACGACAACGAGAACTACCAGTTCTCCGCCGGCATGAACGGCGTCGGCACCAAGGCCGTGAACGCGCTTTCAGAGTTCTTCGAGGTGAGGAGCTTCCGCGAGGGAGAGTTCTCCGAGGCCTACTTCGAGGAAGGGCGGCTAAAGTCCAAGAAGCGCGGCAAGCTTAAGACGAACGAGCACTCGGGAACCTACATCCGCTACAAGCCCGACCTCAAGGTTCTGAAGAAGTTCAAGGTGCGCGAGGAACACGTCCTCAGGCGCATGAAGATGTACTGCTACGTGAACGCGGGGCTGACGATCGTCCTGAACGGCCAGGAGATCTGCTCCGACCGCGGGCTCGCCGACCTCATCGCGGACGAGGCGCAGTTCGAGAAGCTCTACCAGCCGTTCCACGTGAAGACGAAGTCGCTCGAGATAATCTTCACTCACACCAACCGCTTCGGCGAGGAATACCACACGTTCGTCAACGGCCAGTACACGACCGACGGCGGCACGCACCTCACGGCGTTCAAGGAGGCGCTCACCAAGGCGCTCAACGACTACGATCCGAAGAAGAAGTTCGACGGCGACGACATTCGCGACGGCCTTCTCGGCGCGGTGTCGGTGAGGATCATGAACCCGGTCTTCGAGGGACAGACGAAGATCAAGTTCGTGATGAACGACATCAAGGCCGAGCTCGTCCAGCAGATGAAGAAGGAGATCGAGGCCGCTCTCCACCGCTCGCCGTCCGAGGCCGAGAAGCTCATCTCCAAGGTCGAGGAGACGGGGAAGATCCGCTCGCAGCTCAACACGATAAA
>Ga0310786_10000475_pt1 | contig 65300 bp, 66 predicted proteins | sample AusTroGonzalo_MG_FD_203881 | JGI IMG/M metagenome (GOLD analysis project Ga0310786, IMG submission 203881) | Bovine rumen microbial communities from tropical cattle in Woodstock, Queensland, Australia - Gonzalo_03 (v2) (version 2) | ecosystem: Host-associated > Mammals > Digestive system >...
AATTTACAATTACAACAACAAATTTGAATGCGGGGGATGAATTTAATTTTTATATGTCGGCATCGGGAACATTTTACGTTGATTGCGGTGATGGCGGAACATTATCGGGTACGGGCGTCACGAACAATACAATCACACGTAATGACACAACAGAGGCCCTATACACCTGCACATATTCCACCGCCGGTGCAAAAACAATTAAAATGGCGGGATTGGCAACTGGGTATACTGCGACTAAGAATATTGCTGCGATTCGATTTGGAGCGCAAGATGGATCAATCAATCCGGCATTGGTTGTAGCAATTTCTGGTTCTATTGGAAAAATTATGCCGACGCTAGGATTAAATGATGATCAAAAACCACAATTTTTCGTCACGTTTTTGGGGACCAAAATAACATCCGTTCCTGCAACCTTATTTTCTGATGTAACAACAGCAAGACCTTATATGTTTAATGGTACTTTTGCTCATTGTAATTTGTTAACCAATATCCCAGAAAACCTGTTTTCTGGAATTAACGGTACAGCAACACTGATGTTTTTTTCAACATTTGCATATTCTGGAATCACAAGTATCCCTGAGAATTTATTTATAAATACATCTTTTGGCGCTACTGAACTTTCTGCTGATGTACACGCAGTGTTTCAGAGTACATTTTCACACTGTTCATCATTAACATCGATACCATCCGGATTATTTAGAAACATACACATCGGAAACATGTATATGTTTGATGGAACATTTGCAAATTGTACGGCGTTAACATCCTTACCCGAAGAATTGTTTAGCAATATTACAGATGCTGGGGGCCAAGAGTTTAGACACACATTTAATGGTTGCACTGGTTTAAGTGGATTTGTTCCGCCGTCAATGTTCAGCGGTTTAATCGCTAATAATTCGCCGTATACTGATTTATATGGCGGTTTCATGCGAGATATTTTTAATAATACAAATCTTGCCACCACATGTCCGTCCGGCATGACACAGTATATCACCGGATATGAAGATTATTGGAACGGTAAGGTTTCATGTGTCAATGCGAATTTGACATGTTCTGCGGGAAATTATTTACCAGCACACGGGTATGAATGCGCACAATGCACCGCGAACAATTATTGTGTTGGTGGGACATATCCGTACAGCGCAACAGAATCACACGGTATAACACCATGTGACACTGGGTATTCATCGGCCGCAGGCGCCAGTTCATGCACAGGGAACGTTATCAATATTACATGGGAAGATGCGACACCGGAATCGGTGGCGGCGAATAATGCGGGGTCATGCACGTATGGCGGCACAATCAACACGCCTGCGGTCGCACCAAGTAAGCGCGGGTATGTATTCACCGGCTGGTCGTTTGATACATTGGGAAATTAAAAAACGACCCGGAATTGGGTCGTTTGTTTTACAAATGTTTTGATTACCATGTTGGGGCGTGGTCGCCTTCTTTGATAATTGGTTGTTCATCTTCCCAAACCGATAATCCTGTTTTCAAATCGGTCAATGTTAATTGCAGATAATATTCTACGCGGGTGTCAACCGATGAAAACCAACCCGATTCCAATTTCAAATTGCGTTGCAACATTTTCCCAGATAACGACATGTCGGGTGCAACCAGTGTCCCTGTTTTCGCAACCGTTGATTGGTCGTATTCTTGGTTATCACGGGTGGTGTTGCGAACCAATGTTGATGTGGTATCTTCGCCTGTGAAATTAGTGGTGATTTGTGCCGCGCCAGATTTAATCAATGTTGTGCGGATTTTTTTCACCAATATATCAGAATCAAAACGTTGTGTTGTGTCGTTTTTAATGTCGGTCACCGCGATAACTGGTTTTTTTGTGCCTTTTAGTGCGCCACTGTCTATCATAGATTTTGTCATTTTTTCAGCGGTGTTTGTCCAATCGCGATATTCTAATTCCATAACGTTTTGCATCCGGGCCACGTCTTTGGAATCGTTCAAATCAACAACCCGTGGTTCTGCGCACGCACATAGTGCCAAACATATTGCGCATGGTATCATTCGTTTCATTTTTGATTTCTCCTTTGGTTTATTTTAATTCTATTATTTTTGTGTCTGTTATTTTATCGTGCAATCGAATGTAAATCAAATCATTGCCGCGTGTATTCAAATTTATATTATCATCCATATTTAATGTGTTCAAGTTGCTTTTGCTTTTTTTCAATCTTTGAACGTATATGTATTTCGGCAATGTTGCCCATGTGCGAACGTCTGGGTCTGATGAAGACACGGTATATATCGTCGACAACAGCCCCAATATAGGTGCCGCATCAGATTTCGAATTATACATTGTTGATTGCAATACCGCTTTGGATACGGCGGATGTATATGCGCGAATCATTTCGTTTATTTTGTATTCGTTATATTCTGTCAAAAACATTTTATCAACATCTGCCAATATCTGGGCGCCGCGTGGAGGTGTTGGTGCTGGATTAAAATATGGTTCTGTGAAATTAAAACTTATAATCCCAACGTTTGGCAAAAATATTGGTATGTTTTGTTCGCGCAATCGTGGTGCAAATCCAGATTCATAAAAAATCCATGCAGTGTCGTTCGGTTTAATGTGTTTTTGTGCCAATTCAAGATCTGATTTAATAAATGTGTTATTTGGCATCATTCCGTTTGCGCGTTTCAGATATGTTTCAGCCGTCGCAAAATCCCCGTCGTTCAAAAAATAAATTCCAGATAAATACATCAATGCCGGATTCATGATGTCTGAAAAAGCCGCCCATTCAGATGTATTTTTATCGATTGCGTTTTGAACATCGGGGTTGTTTGATAATTCGGTTTTGTTTTGTTCTATTAATTTTTTGTATTCAATCGACATATTTTTTTGGCGTTCATACGATTGATTTATTACGACACGTGCGTTCGCCCAATCGTGCAGTGCCAATAAATTCCAAATCTGGTAATATGATACAAATAACGAATCCATCATATATGGTTTATATGAATTTGCACCCGCGCCAAATAATAACCCCGCCGTTTCGCGCGATAGGGATGTTGATGTTTCATCGATATTACGTTTATTAAATTCTTCGAATGCGGCGTCACTTTCGTGGAATTTGTTTTCATGAAATAGGGCGGTTGCATCTATTAATAAATCAAGATTGTTTGCATTTTGAACATCGTCATCTTGGATTACAGATTCAAAATTTCCGTTTGCAAAATTATTTTGAACGTTGTTCAAATGTGACTGCATCGTTGATGCGCATGCGTTTAATATCAACAAACAAATCAAGATTAATTTTTTCATAATGGGTATTATGTCACATTATTTTATGGGTTCCAGAATTTTTATTTCTTGGGTGTTTGGATTATATACCTTTGGAACGCCGTCGTATCCCATAATCGCGTGATGTGATGGTATCAAAAATTCAGGTAATGGGGATGATTCACCCAAAGCCATTTTTTCCAGCAATCTTTTTTGCACAGGTGTTTTATTAAGATAATATTGTATGTTGATTGCTTCGATTGGACGATGATACCAACCCTGGTAAATCACAATTTGTTTATCCGCAGGTAATTTCATGATGTCCATCGGACTATAAAGTAATTCTTCTTTTGGTGTTTCAACTTCTTTGCCATCTTTGACTTCGACTTTCTTGGTTTGTTTCATGCCAATCATGTCAGAGAAAGTTTTTGCGGTTTCAGGATCGTTTTGGCGCAATACAATTTTGGCTGCGGTTGTTGATATAATGGTCGATGCGGCATCTGCGCCATATTTTTCACGAATTTGGTGGATGTCTTGGCCAATGATTAAATATGATACTTTGCATGAACGCCCCAGGTCAGGTCCTTGGATAACCGCATCCAATTTCTGCATTTTCGGCATTTCGTCCAATGCAAATAACACAGGATATGGACCAACGCGTTCGCCATCAACCAATGTGCCCGGGGTATGCGATAATAGATAACTGGACATCAATTCAATAAATATTGCAGTAATCGGATTAACCGCCTGGGCATCAACCAAGTTTACTGATAAATAAACGCTGACCGGTTTAACCTTGCCATCGCGTGGGTCTTTTAATCCGCGAAGGTCGGCAAAGTGGAAATCAGAATGGCTGGTGCGGTTGCGGACAGCGGCATTGCGGAATATGGCCAAACCTTCCATCATTGTTGATAATATTGAACCGCGTTCTTTTTCCGGGGTGTTTGCCAACTGGGTTAATTCAGATACGGCGCGATGCGTGTATGAAAAGCGACGTGCCTCTTCGACAGCGTCCAAGAATAAATCTTTGATTGGGTCGGCCATCATAACCATTTGGTCGCCCTGGCGCCGACGTTCTTCCATTTGTTCGGCGATGTCAACCTGGCTTGATGTAATCCAATCAAGAATCATGGAAAGTGATGCTTCTTTGCCACGCCATGCATCGGGAATATGTGACCATGTTCCGACGTGGACGTAATTCATTGCATTTAATTCGCCGCGTTGCAACAAAGAATAGGCGGCATATGCATTTGGGTCGGACATCATCGATAAATAATAATCGCCCAATACTGTGGCGTCATCGGCGTTAAATGTTCCATTATTTATGCGTGCATAAAAATAATCGTCTGCTTTGGCGCGTTCTACTTTGGATACTATGAAATGAATCAAGCCAGCCAATCCGGCGCGCCCTGTATTTCCCCAGTGCGGATCTTGGACCGTGTCTTGAACCAAAACTTTACATATAGAATCAATATACAAATCGCGTTGTTCAGGGTTATATGGAACGTGTTCTGGGGATAATGGATTCCATGACGGATAATAAATTCCGCGTTCTGGTTCGTCCTGACCCGCCCAATTCATAATGAACACGGGGCCAACCGTAGAACGATACCCAGATGTTATTTGTTTTAATTCTGGTTTTGGGTCGTTGATAATCATAGAAACCGTGTCGCAATCTAAAATTGATGGGACGATGACACCGGTTGTTTTACCAGTTCCCGGAGGCGCCACACACAATGCAGATAATGGTTCATCAAACATTAATGGGGAATCTTTGCCTTTGTATTTAAAATACCCCAACACCATCATGAAGCCGTTAAATAATCCTTCTTTGTTTTTGGGGTCTTTGGCCATTTTTTTGATGTCATCCACAGTAGCCTTGCGCGAAGATTTTTCATCATATCTGTCTTTGCTATGTGGGTTGAATTCACTTTTGAAATCCCCGTCAGACAAGAAATAATATGCGATAACAGGAAATAGTGGCACGATGCATGCATAATCAGGATGCATCAATGTGCGTGCCGCCCAGTAAGGAATTTCGGCAATCACAGACAAACCGCCCGTCATAATTATATTGCGTGTGTAAATATTTATCCAATGTTCAGTTGCCGGTCCCCATCCATATCGCCATGCGTGTTCAACAACGAAAGCCAATGCAAAAGCCAATGCGCACACCAGCCAAATAATAACATCATAGCGTAATTCCCAGAATTTTCGGGCCATTGGAATTTGTTCGTGTTCTTTGTATGCGGACGATTCAAAGATTTTTAAACCTTTGCCGGAATCCGAACTAGAGAAAATGTTGAACTTTCTTGCCATGACTGATATTATATCATAAAAAGAACCCTTTTTATAGATGAAAGATTAAAAAATGCAAAATATACCAAGAATTTTTTTAGACCAAAATTTATCCCAAAATAAAATATGTCTGGTAGACAAAGATGTTGTTCATTATTTGCGCCATGTAATGCGCCGCGGGGATTGTTTGGTGTTTAATGGTGGCAATGAATATAATGCCAAACTGTCGGAAGATAATAAACATATTATAATATGTGATAATACAGGGCGTATCGACCCGTCTAATAATTTAACGCTTTGTTTTGCGCCGATTAAAAAAATCGAAGATTTATTAAATATGGCAACCCAAATGGGGGTTGCGGTTTTGCAACCTGTGATAACATCGCGTACGGTGGCACATCATATAAATTGGGAAAGAATGAAAAAAATTGTCATTGAAGCGGCCGAACAATCAAATCGAAATAGTATTCCAACATTGTTGGAACCTATTAAATTTGAAAATTTGGATTTGCGTGACGTGATTGTTGCGGATGAACGTGCGGCACATGGCAAAGATATAAAAAATAATAAAAACAAATTTTCAAAAATTTTAATTGGTCCCGAAGGTGGCTTTTCAGATGCAGAATTTGAAAAAATTGATAAATCTGGGGCGTGTGGTTTATCGTTGGGTAAAACGGTTTTACGAGCAGAAACTGCGGCGGTTGTCGCAATAGCAAAGGTATTAAATCAATGAAGGAAAGATTGGCAAAATTTATCGCATCATCGGGTGTCGCATCGCGTCGTGGGGCCGAAGATTTGATAAATTCAGGCGCGGTGTCTGTTAATGGTGAGATTGTTGATACGCCGCTGGTTTTCGTTGATGAAAATGATGATGTGCGCATTAAGGGTGAAAAAATAGAAAAGCAAAATGACATAGAATTATATATGTTTCATAAACCAATAAATACTATGACTACGACGCGCGATCCGATGGGGCGAAAAACCGTATATGATGTGTTGGATGAAAAATATAGACATCTTATATATATTGGACGTCTGGATTTCAAAACCAGTGGTTTGTTATTGCTGACCAATAATGGTGATTTTGCACGCAAAATGTCGTTACCACAAAATCATATTCCGCGGACGTATATTGCAACGGTGAATTCTTTTTCGGAACAAGGTTTGGATATAGCGCGTCGCGGTGTGACGGTTGATGGGATAAAGTATCGCCCAATGGACATAGAAATAATTGATAAAAATAATTTACGCGTCACGGTTATCGAAGGTAAAAAGAACGAAATTAGAATTGTTTTCAAACATATTAAATCACCAATTGTTGCGTTACATCGGATTCAATATGGTCCAATAAAATTAGATAAATTGGGTGTTGGAAAAATAGTTCGTATAGACAAGAAAACAATTGACCTGGGGTTAAAAAATCTTTAAAATTGAATTAACAAGGAGAGGGAGATTCCGTAATGAAAAAATTAAAAACCACGAAAAAAGTCAAGAATAGCGCATCATTGAAGCGGACAAATGATTGTGAAACATGTTGCGTCAACAATGTATGGTCATGGACTATTTATGTCTATTGGTTCATCATTTTGTTCTTTATTGCGGCAACATTTTATATTCTGGGACGCAGCCATGAATTTTTGCATCCGTCGGTAAATCGTGTTGATATTGTCGAAGAAAAATTGATACAACATAATGACTATTTTGATTCTGCCAAAGAAAAATTGGTTGCTGGTAATATGGAAGATGCAATCGAAGATTTAACCATGGCGATTGATGCAAATGCTACATCTGATGGTTATGCGTTGCGCGGTGAAATCTATTTGCAAATGGGCAATTATCAAAAGGCGTTAAGTGATTTTAATTCTGCAATTGAAATGGATGGTATGAATGCGGTTGCGTTTTATGATCGCGGGCTTTTGAATATGCGTCTTGAAAATTATGATGCGGCGTTGAATGACATTAATAATGCGTTGGCGGCGCAATCTATAAAACCATCTGATGCGTTGTCTTTGCGTAATTTGTATGCAAAACGCGGCCAATTGAATTTGTGGTTAAAAAATTGGCAGGGTGCGGTTGCAGATTATACAAATTCATTGGCGCGTGACGAAGGTAGCATTTCTGCAGATGTTTATGCCGAACGTGCAGAGGCATATACTGCGTTGGGTGAATACCAAAGTGCTATTAATGATTACACATCTGCAATACGTGTGATTTCTGAACAGATCCAGGCGGCACCAAACCAAGAATCACGTGAGGCGCAATCCAGTGACGCAATGTCTTACTTTGAAAAATCTGCGGCATTGAATTTGAATCTGGGTAATGTTGATGCAGCGCGCAGTGATTTAGAATCAGCGTTTGCCATAGCGGTCGCGTTAAACGACGAAGAAAGTGCGAATCGGATTCAAAATCTGGTGAACGGATTGTATTAATATAAAAAAAATCCGCCGTTTTGGCGGATTTTTTTTTGACTTTTGTTTTTTATAGTATTAAAATGAACGGCATGTTAAAAAGATTTTTTATTTTTGTCACCACTACAACTACAACCCCTTTGGGGGTGTAAAATTTCATTTGCGCAAAATTGACGCGCGTATTAAAATAAGCAAGCAATAAAAAATTAAACAAAACAAAAAAGGTATTTATTATGTCATATCCAATAGAATTAATTCGTCATTCACTGGCGCATGTGATGGCTGCGGCGGTGCAAAAATTATATCCAGATGTTAAATTTGCGGGTGGCCCGGCAATTGAAAACGGGTTTTATTATGATTTCGATACAGAACATCGGTTTAGCGAAGAAGATTTCGCCGCTATTGAAAAAGAAATGAAGGCATTGATTAAATCGGATGGTCGTTTTGAAAGACGCGAAGTGTCGCTGGATGAAGCCAAAGAGATATTCAAAAACCAACCGTATAAAATGGAATGGTTAAACGAATATGATGCAAATGGCGAAGTGTTATCTATTTATACTTTCCGTGATTTTACGGATTTGTGTCGTGGACCACACGTTGAATCAAGTAAAGATTTGCCAAGGGATGGTTTCAAAATCAGAACGGTTGCAGGCGCATATTGGAAAGGTGATTCAAAAAATAAGATGTTGCAACGTATTTATGTTGATGCATTTGAAAACGGTGAAAAGTTGGCTGAATTCCTGAAAATGCAAGAAGAAGCCGCCGCGCGTGATAATCGTAAACTGGGTAAAGATATGGATTTATTCCATTTTGAACCAGAATATGCGCCGGGTGCGGTATTTTGGCATGACAAAGGATTCAAAATATATCGCAGATTGATTGATTATATCCGTGCACGTCAGGATAGGGCGAATTATTTGGAAATTTCTACGCCGTCTGTTATGGACAGATGTTTATGGGAGCGTTCTGGCCATTGGGCAAAATATGGTGCGCATAATTATTCAGGAACGACCCAAGATGGCAAGGTTTTCTGTGTGAAACCTATGTCATGTCCGGGCGGTATGCTGGTTTTTGGCCAGGGTATCAAATCATACAAAGATTTGCCTATGTATTTGGCTGAATTTGGCAAAGTGAACCGTTATGAAGCCGCCGGTGCGTTGGCTGGGTTAATGCGCGTTCGTGAATTTACCCAAGATGATGCGCATATTTTCTGCACAGAAGATCAATTAGAAGAAGAAGTTGTAAAGGTTTTACGTTTCATCAAAGACATTTATAATAAATTCGGATTTGAAAAAATCACGATGAAATTGGCAACGCGTCCATTGTCTGAATTCCGTATCGGTTCCGATGAAATTTGGGACAAAGCCGAAGGTGCACTTAAAAACGCATTGGATAAAAACGGTATTGAATATGAAATTGCAGAAAATGACGCGGCATTCTATGGCCCAAAAATCGACAATTATTTGAAAGATTCTATGGGGCGCGTATGGCAATGCGGGACTGTGCAATTGGATATGAATTTGCCAGAACGTTTTGATTTATCCTATATCGGCGAAGATGGTGAAAGACATCGTCCAATTATGTTGCATCGTGCAATGTTGGGTTCAATTGAACGTTTCATGGGAATCTTGTTGGAATCCACAGGTGGTAATTTGCCATTGTGGTTATCCCCAGAACCAGTTGTTGTGGCACCAGTATCTGAAAAATATCGTGATTATGCAGAATCCGTCGTTGAACAATTACGCAACGTCGGGGTTTATGCACGCGCTGATTTGCGTGACGAAAAAGTGAATTACAAGATTCGCGAATTGTCATTGGCAAAAACACCGATTATCGCGGTCGTTGGTGAAAAAGAAATGAACGATAAAACGGTTACTTTGCGCTATCTGGGCAAAGAAGGCCAAGATGTTAAACCGTTATCTGAATTTGTTTCGTACATGGCGGACGCGGTTAAATTGCCATTATAGGAAAAGATGCTGGGGGCGCGTTTTGCGCCCCCTATATATAATAAGTATAAAAGGAAGTGAAAATGAAAAAGATGATTTTGTTGTTGGCGATTGTTTCGGTGGCAGTGTCGGTTGCAGGGTGTTCTTGTAAATGTGAAAATGAACCAATTGTTGAATCTAATCATAAATTGATTGTGCCGCCAAATTTTGGAAATATGCCAAAATAATTTTTAACGATTCGTTTGGTTATCGCTTTTTTTTATGATATAATATATGCATGAACACATAAAAGAGGGTGTATCCATGAACGATAACGATGAAAACTTAGATTTATTAGATTTAGATGATAATGGTGATGTCGATACATTGCCAGAGGCAACGCCATTTACTGCGCCACGTCCAAAACGTCCGTGGTTGCTGATGGGGTTGGGTCTTGCGATTATCGTATTGGCAACATGGATCATAATTGTTCGTGTTGGTGGTGATTCGGGGTCAACAATGACGGTTGATTTAGATGCGCCTGTGATTTCCGTAGATGTTCCGGCAAAGCCTGTGGCGGATTTGCGTGTTCCACCAAAACCTGTGGATGCGATGCCAAAACCAGAAGAAAAGCCCGCACCAGTGGTTGAACCAAAACCAATGCCAAAACAACCTGATGTTGTGGCCCCTGTGATTGACGAAAATGCGGGAACGCCCACGCGTGTTGTCGAAGACAGAAAGGAAGTGACATTTAATCCAGATAAACCGGCCGCAAAACCGCAACCAAAACCTGCGGCGCCAAAAGCAACGACGCCGGCTAAAAAAATAACGCCATCGGCGAAACAGCCGGCCAAAACCGCGACAAATGGTAATATATATGTTCAATTTGGTTCCTATGCGACACGTGAATCAGCGGCAGCGGCAGAACAAAAGATTCGCAGTGCACATTCAAATTTGTTTAACGGTAAACAATTCGTGATTTTAGCTGCAGAAGTGAACGGAAAGACGACATATCGTTTACGTATAGCGTTTAATTCTGCATCGGATGCCAACGGTTTTTGCAGAAATGCAAAATCTGATGGCCTGGATTGCTATGTCACAAAATAAAGAAAGGATTGAAAAATGAGATGGGGAATTTGGGAAATAATTTTAATCGTTGTTTTGATTGCATTATTGTTCGGGTCTGCAAAAATCCCGGCGATGATGAAAAATCTGGCCAGTGGGGTTAAAACATTCAAAAATGAAATCAAAGACGATAAACCCGCAAGGCCCGCAAAAAAGGGCGCGGCCATTAAAAAGTCGGCGAAAAAATCAAAATAATTTGATTTGAATTTTATTTGCATCGGTTGGTGTTTGGCACATCAACCGATGTTTTTTTGCCTTGGGTTTATGCGGGTTTTGTGATAAAATGAATACATCAAATAAAGAGAGAGATTTTGAAACGTTTTCTGTGGATTTTTTTTACATGGATATTTGTATTTACCAGTTTTGCATACGGGGATACTTCGACGTGGCGCAATTTAACGTGTAATTCTAACCTAAGAACAAAATATGGGTCTGATGGAAAGTATTTCTATTACAAGACAGATTCAGATATAGAAGTAAAAATTTGTACCGAAAAAGATGTTTGGCAGGATGTTGCTGATTTTCCAGCATGTAGAAATAATTCTGATTGGTACGATTCTTATGGTTCTGTGAAGGTTGGTACAAATGTTACTAAAGATAAACTGGGATTTGTAACAACAGATAGGTTATCTAGTGTTGTTTGTGATGAATCTAAAAATAAACAAGAAAAAAGTACTGAAAAAATATATTTTGGTGTAGTGGTTGATAAAGAGACAGGAGAGCCGTTGATGGGGGCAAACATTGTGAAAAACAGTGATGCCAACAAAGGATGTGCAACAGATAGCCAGGGCAAATTTGATTGTTCGAAAGAATTTGCAACTGAGGAATATACGGTATCTGGTATAGTTTCGTATGTTGGATATAAAAGTGAAGATATAGTTTTAAAAATTAGAGAACAACAAACGATTGAGTTACAACAAGATAATACGTTTGATGCCGTTGAAGTTGTGGTGTGTAACAATACTGAACAAATTTATGACTCTGAAAGCAAAGTATGTATTGCGGCTTGTAATTATCATATAGCGCACACCGACGCCGAAAATAGAAATAAACAAGCAATCGCGTGTTGCAATACTAAGGAAGCAACGTGGTCAGAAAAAGACCAAACGTGTTCTTGTCCGACCGGGCAAAAATGGGAAAATAATGAATGCGCACCATCAGTCATTGATGTGCAAGATGATGATAAGGATACAAACCAAGATACACGCACCGATGAACAAAAAGCCGCGGATTTAAAAGACAAACAAAACGATTATGACGAAGCAAAAGCACGCGAAGGTTCATGGGAAAACCGGTTATTGACGGCGGCTACGACTGCGGCGACTGGATTTGGTGGTATGGAATTAGCCCAAGGATTGGCCGAACAATCTGCTGATGAAGCCGCGGCGGCAGATATGGCGGTATATATTGACACTATGCGTTGCACATACGGCGGCGGAACATCGGTTCGTGCGGGGTTAACACCTGTGGAATTGCCCGGTGGTAACAATAACGAAATGATGAATTTACGCATTGAATATGATGCATTGGCAGAAAGCGTAAAGAACCGCAAAGAATCATTGGGTATGGCCCCCGGCATAGAAAGCGAAGTTATTTTGGGCAAAGCAGAAATGGGATTATACGATGATGAAAACACCGGCATAACGGGGGGTAAATATTCATCGCTTTATCGTGCAGATATGTTGAACAGCGGACCCGATAAAAACCTAATCAAATCAGCCCAAGAAACGTCGCAAAATCGTGTTGATTATGGTGGCCAGGCCGCGGGCGTTGGCGCCATTGTTGGTATTGTTGGTAATATTGCAATCAATGGTAAACTGGGCGATTTGTTCAAAAACGATAAATTCAATTCACAAACCAGAAAATTAGCAGAAAAAGAACAGGATGCACTGGCTGATTTGAAAAAATGTTTGAAATCTGCAGGGGTTAAAAATACTGATGATTTGTCTTTTGAAAAATTCTATCCGTCAATTGTGTCGGTTGACGATATAAATTGTAAACGTGATTTGCCGAATTTAACGAACGTGGACGCGTCTGATTTGTTTGTTGATTCAACCAATGAATATACGATATATTATACGTTGGCCGATTATATTACAACACCAACATTACAAAAAATGTTTGGGGCAGATAGGGCAACGCGAACATCTATTACAAATACAATCAGAGAATCGATAGAATCGGTGAAAAAGAAATTCCAAGACGCATTGGAACAAGACGAAAAAGCCGCTAATAAATTAGGTGTTGTTTTTGGCGAAATATCCAATGACGATGTTGCAAATGGATTACAATATTTGCAGAAATTAAAAACAAAATAAAAAAACCGCCCGATTGGGCGGTTTTATGTTTGTTTCTTTATTTTTTACGTTGTTCGTATTCTTCCTGTTCTTCGACCGTCATTGTTGCCAATGGGCGTGCCAACATGCGTTGCAGGCCGATTTCATCACCAGATATAACGCTATATCCATATGTGCCGTTTTCGATACGTTCAATCGCAGCAGCGATTTTACGCAACAAATTATCAGCGCGTTCAGACATGCGCAGATTCATTGTGATTTCTTGTTCTGCAGATGCCTGATCCTGTTCGTCACCAACACCAGAATTTTCAGTTTTTTCAGCCATACGAACGTCGTTTAATACGTCGTCGCGATTGCTAAGCAGTTCTTCGCGTTGGGTATTCAAAATACGATAGAAATATGCCAACTGTTCAGGACACATATATGGTTCTGATTTTTTTGGTGTGTATTTCGGGTCTAAATTAATATTCAAAAAACTTTTTTTTGCCATTTTACGATACCTTTAATTCCTTAATCCATTGGGTCAATGTTTCGTCATCCATCAAACCAGTGCGGGCTTCTTTTAATTCGCCATCTTTGAATGCCAGGACACTTGGGATGCTGCGAATTCCGAATTTTGCGGGAACGCGACGATTTTTTTCATCGATTTCGAATTTTACGAAATTTACATCCGTTTCAGATTCTGATACATCTTCAAATATAGGGCCGAACATTTGACACGGACCACACCAGGCCGCCCAAAAATCAACTAGTGTTAAACCGTCATTTATCATAGAGTCAAACGTTTCATCATTTGCATGCTTTAATGCCATTGTGTTTTCTCCCTTGGTTGTTGATATTTTCATAGAGTTTATTATAATCATATCAAAAAGCAAGAGAAAAACACACATGAAAAAAATCGTTTATATGGATGCTGCGGCTGGATGGCAAAAACCTAAAAACCTGATTGACGCAGAAATTGATTTTTTAACGAATCGGTATGCAAATTCTGGACGGGGTATTTGCGAACGTGCAAATAATGTCGATAATATGGTTGCAGATGCGCGCAAGGCAGTTGCGGCCTTTGTTGGCGCAAATCCGGAAAATATCGTTTGGACGTCGGGGGCAACCGATGGGTTAAATCGAATCGTAAATATTGTCACTGGGCAATCGTGGTATAGGGGTAATTCAACGTTTGCTGTTTCAGATCTGGATCATCATAGTGCGCGGTGCCCATGGGAAAATTTATTGCGCCAATCAAAAATAGGGCGCGAAATAATTTGTGATTTGGATGAAAATTTTAATATCGAAATCGATTCGATTCCAAAAACTGACTTTTTAGTTATAACGGCAATGTCGAATGTTTTAGGTGTGCCCCAGGATGTTGCTGCAATTATTCGTGTGGCGCGTCTAAAAAACCCGGATGTTATTACTATTGTTGATGCATCCCAATATGTGGCACATGAAAAAATAGATGTTAAAAAATGGGACTGTGATTTTATGGTATTTTCAGGACACAAGATTGGTGCAGATACCGGGGTCGGTGTAATGTATATTCGTGATGTCGAAAAATGGTGGCCTGATAAATTCGGTGGCGGGATGATAAACAGGATTATTGATAATTCAAATTGGGTTTTGAATTGCGCACCTGAAAAATTTGAAGCGGGAACGTTGCCGTTAACTCAAATTATTGGTTTGCCGTATGCGATTCAATATTTAACTAATTGGTCGGGGAGCATGGATTTAATACATTATATGTATGACGAATTATCAAAAATTGATAAGATTAAAATTGTGACATCGCGTGATGCGTGCATAATTGATTTCTATGTTGATGGTATGCATGCGTTGGATTTTGGTGCGTTAATGGGCGCAAATGATATTTGTTTGCGTGTTGGTAATATGTGTGCATCATGGATTCATAAGCGTTTTGGCATCGATGGTTCGATTCGTTTGTCGGTTGGACCATGGAATACAATGGATGATGCACAATATGTAATAGATGCGATTCGCAAAGTGGTGAAATAAATGGATATTCGGGAACAAATCATTAATGAAATTAAAAAAGTATATGACCCAGAAATTCCGGTGAACATATGGGATTTGGGGTTGATATACAATATATCTATAACCGATAAAACAATTGATATAGAAATGACGTTTACTAGTCCGACATGTCCGATGATGGAAGATATTTTAAGCCAGGTGCGAACAAATGTTGAAAATGTTGCAGACGGTCGTATTGTTGATGTTAAACTAGTTTGGGACCCGGCGTGGGATGTTTCACGTATGTCACCAGAGGCACGTGTTGAATTAGATTTAACAAATGAAGGTTGGTAAAAATCATGACATATGATGAAATGAAATATGTATTGTCATTAACAGAAAATCCAGTTGAAAAACTGGAAATGGTCATGGATTTTGGAAAAACTTTGACCAATGTTCCAGATGGTGCAGAATGTAGTGAAATTTTTGGTTGTACATCGTTTGTGAAAATTTGTCGGTATAACGGTAAATTTTATGGTGCGGCCGATTCGGCTATGGTTCGTGGAATCGTTGCTATTGTTTTGGCCATGGTTGACGGAAAAAGCCAGATAGAAATAAAAAAATTTGATTTTGATGCGGAATTTAAGGAATTAAATTTGAATTTTGGTGCCGGTCGGTTAAATGGTATTCAATCAATGATTAGTTTTTTCAAAAATTTGTGATAAAATACCAATTAAGAAAACATAGGAAAGGTTTTATCTGATGCGCGATGATGAAAAAATGTTTAATCTGGGGATGATTATGGCCATCGGTATGATGTGTTTAATCGTCTTTTTACAGGTGTGTTATCGTGAACAAAATAAAAATTTGAAAAATGTTCGTAATGCTATGAATATAACACGCCAAGAATATGCGCTGGCCCAGACCAGATTTTCAACATTGACGTCTGCGGATAGTTTGCGTGGTTCGGTTGTTGGTATGAATCCTAAGGCAACAGTCGTATCGTTCAGCAAAACAGAATATATAGATAATATCCCATTGGTACAATAATGAACTTTAATATTGGCAAAGATATTTTACCACATGAATACAAAGGCGCGATTTTTAATCGCGATAGTGCGAATCGTTTACGCACGATAAAGGGGATATTTTTTGCGCTGTTTTGTTGTTTTATCCTGCGAACGATTCTATTGGGTTTACAGCATAATGATTACGTTAAAACAGGACGGAATAAAACAGAAATAGAACGTCGTGCCGATATTGTGGATCGAAACGGGATTGTTTTAGCCAAAAGTATTGAAACTGGAAATATTAAACTATATCCGCCACGGGTCAAAGAAAAAAATATAGACGAAGTTGCACAATTGATTCATAAAATTGCACCGATGGATTATAGTGTTGAAGATGCACTGAATCTTATTCGTTCCAGGCGGGCCGGTGCATACATAAAAAAGAACGCAAGCGAAGAACAAATAAAATTGGTTAAAACTGAAAACAGAAAATATGATTGTTTTGAAGTAGAAGTTTTCACAACACGTCGTTATCCGCAACGTAATGTGTTTTCTCATGTTGTTGGGTTTGCAGGCAAAGACAAGGGATTAGAAGGTGTCGAATATACATATGATGAATATTTGCGCGAAAATACAGATCCATTAAGGTTGTCTATTGATTCGCGTGTCCAAAATATTTTCTATGAACAATTAAGTATTGCGATGAATAAATACGGGGCAAAATCTGCGCTGGGGATGTTGATGAATTCAACGACAGGTGAAATGATCGCAATGGTGCAATTGCCTGATTTTAACCCGAATGATATAAATTCTATACCGGTTAAATCGCGACGTTTCAAATTGTTGCGCGATAATTTTGAAATGGGATCTGTGTTCAAGATATTTAATACGGCGTTGGCGTATGAAAATGATTTGCAAGACCGTGATTATAAAGTTGATGAACCGTTCATGATTTATGATAAATTTGGTCGGCGTGCGTTGCAAAAACCTATTGATGACGTGTCGTCGTTCAAACGTGATGTTATAAAAAAGAAAGGGATTAAAAAATTAAAAGCCCCAGATATTATGTTGTATTCTTGTAATGTCGGCAGTGCGCGTATGGCCTTGGATTTTCCAGATGGCACACAACAAGAATTTTTCCATAGATTGCATTTGGATCGACCGTTGGATTTGGAATTTGGGAAAACAGAAAACAGTTTGATGCATAAAATATGGGGGCCTACTGAACGGGCAACGGCCGCATTTGGAAATGGGATTGCTGTGACACCTATGCATTTGTTGTTGGCGGTAAATGCGGTGACAAATGGTGGTTTTTATATTTATCCGACGTTATTAAAACGAAATATTGGTGCGGTGCGTGGTGAACGGGTTTTGAATCCAGAGATATCTGAAAAAATACGTAAAATCATGTTTAATATTGCAGAAACAACAACCGCAAAGCGTGCACGTGTCAAAGGAATCGAAATAGGCGGAAAAACAGGAACTGCCGAAAAACATGTAAATGGTCGTGTTGATAAAACGAAAAATGTGGCGGTCTTTACGGGGATATTCCCTGTATCTGCACCGCAATATGTTATATTGGTTATTCTGGATGAACCCCAGGCAACCAAAGAAACTGGTGGGTGGCGAACATCGTCATTAAACGCTGTTCCGACAGCGGGTGCGATTCTGGATGGAATCATGCCATTGCTATTTGAATAAATTTAGATTATAATAATCAGTGATAATAAGAAAAAAAGAGAGTAGTGTGCGTAGAATAGTTGAAAAATCCATGCTGGGTAAGGCATGGGCTGTGTCAGATGATTATAATCTGAATCAAAAGTTTAATGATGCAGATGCGTTGGTTGAAAGTATTTTGATGTCGCGCGGTATTACAGGTGCAGATAATATCGAAAGATTTTTAAATCCGTCTGTGAAAGAGTTTATGCCAGATCCATCTATATTAAAGGATATGGATGTTGCGACACGTGTAATTGCAGATGCAATTTGTGCACATGATAAAATCGCAATTTATGGGGACTATGATGTTGATGGCATTACGTCAACCGCCGTTTTTGTAAAATATTTGTGTGCCATTGGCATAGAAGTATCGTGGCATTTACCCACACGTGAAGGCGAAGGATACGGATTAAATATATCTGCCATAGAACAAATTGCACAAAGTGGTGTGAATTTATTGATAACGGTGGATTGTGGTATCAGTGGCATTGCCGAAGTTAAACGCGCCAAAGAGCTGGGGTTAAAGGTCGTCGTCACCGACCATCATTCACCTGATAGTGTGTTGCCGGTGGCAGACGCGATTATAAACCCAAAACGCAGTGATGATACGTCGGGACTGGATTATTTGGCCGGGGTCGGGGTCGCGTTTTTAACATTGGTTTCGTTAAACAGGGAATTAAAAAACCGAAACTTTTTTAACGATAAAATTAATTCTGTAAATTTATTAAATTATGTTGATTTGGTCGCATTGGGAACAATATGTGATACGATGCCATTGGTGGATTTGAATCGTGCGTTTGTTGCAACTGGGTTAAAGGTTATGGGGTTGCGACAAAATTTAGGCTTAAAAACACTAATGGATGTTGCTGGTATAAAAAATCCGTCGGTATATGCAGTAGGTTTCGCGTTGGGACCACGTTTGAACGCGGCGGGACGTTTGGATTCTGCGGCGCCTGCGTTGGAATTGTTGTTGACGGATAATCCGTTAATCGCGAATGATTTGGCAAATAAATTGCATAAAATGAATCAAGACAGAATTGATATTCAAAATGCGATTATGTTGGATGCCGCGGATAGGGCGGAACAATGTTGCAAATCTGGAAAATGTAGTTTGTTTGTCTGTGGTGAAAATTGGCATGGCGGTGTTATGGGGATTATCGCTGGTCGGTTGAAAGATAAATATAATTTGCCAACATGTGTTGCGACAAAATCAGATGGTGTGATAAACGGGTCTGGGCGGTCTATACCGGAAATTGATTTGGGTAAAATTATTCATGATGCAATGGCGGCGGGCATTTTATCCGAAGGCGGTGGGCATGCGACTGCGGCGGGTTTTACATTGGATGTGAATCATGAACAAGATTTTTGTGCATTTTTAGAAAACGCTGTTCGTAAACAATTGGACGGTAAAAAACCAGTCGCTGAAATTATTGTTGATGCGCAAATTGATGCATCTGGTGCAGGTATGGATTTGGTGAAAAAATTGTCAGTCATGGCACCGTTTGGACAATGTAACCCTGAACCAACATTGGTTTTGCTGGGTGGGGTATTGAAATTTGCAACGGCGATGGGTAATGGATCGCATATTCGTGGGGCAGTGCGGACCAGTAATGGCGGCCAATTAAATTTTGTTGGGTTTAATTTAGTTGGGACCTCAGTTGGTGATTTTTTACTGGACGATGCGAATACAAATACTAAAATAATGATGTTGGGTAAATTAAAAGAAAACGAATATAACGGTCGCGTTAGTGCGCAATTTACATTGGAAGATATCGCGTTATGAAAAAAAAGATAGAGATTTTAATAGATAAAATAAAGAAAGCAAAATCGATTGCTATATCTGGACACAAAAATCCAGATGGGGATTCGGTGTGTTCTGCGTTGGCGTTAATGAAAATCATAGAAACAAATTTCGACAAAAGTGCGACTGTGGTTTATGATGGAAATATTCCACGCGAATTAGATAAATTGCCATTGCGCAAACGCATGCATTATTTTGCACATATCCCAGAAGATTCGAAATTTGATTTATATATATTAGTTGATTATGGAACAAGATCACATCTGGGTGGGGCGGAAAAATTTATTTTAACATCAGATTTTGTAATTGAATTTGATCATCATATAAATGACGATGTTGTTGGGAATCTGTGTTTTGATGATGCAGAAAAGGCCTCTACATCCCAGGTTATATATGATGTTGCGCGTGCTGCAAAATTTGAAATGGGCCCAGATGTTATTGATTTATTAACGATGGCAATTATAACCGATACCGGGAATTTTAAGTTTGTTCGTCATGGTGATGTGTTGCGGGCTGCGGCTGATTTGGTTGATTCTGGTGCCAATATGACAAAATTGGTTAATTTATTGCATAACAAAGATAAAAAAACCGTATTGGTAGAATCGTCTGCTGCTGCAAATGCTGAATTTTTTTACAAAGGGCGTTTGGCAGTTGCCAGTATCAGACAGCCTGATTATAAAAAACTGGACGGGCGTGGTGAATTAGTTCTGGGTTTGTTGGGGCAAATTTGCGGTGTTGAATTTGTTGTTTTATTGAAAGAACAGAAGGAAAACCAGATTGGTATTTCAATTCGCAGTAGAAACACCCCAATTAATCATATTGCCGAATCGTTCGGTGGCGGTGGGCATTTGTGTGCGGCGGGTGCGGTTGTGATGGATAGTTTTGACAATATTCATGATAAAATAGTGAACGCATTCAAAGGAATGTAAATTATGAAACAGGTTATAACATTTTTGTTTTCAATATTTTTATGCAGTGTCGCAAATGCAACAGTTGATAAAAATTTAGTGATAAACGCTGAAAAATATTTGAATTCTATTTCTGGGTTGCATGGCGGTTTTACACAGACTGCAAATGGCAAGACAGAGCTGGGGACTTTTTCTATGTTGCGTCCGGGACGGGTTCGTTTGGATTACAAAAATGCACCAATTCAATTAATTTCAGATGGCAAAGATTTATATTTTTATGATAAATCGTTGGACCAGATTACAACTGTGCCGCTGACCAGTACGCCGGCTGGAATTTTGGTGCGCCGTCATATTGATTTACAAAATGCAGATATAAACGTTTCAGAAACGCAAAATAATACGAATGCTTTTTCATTAAAAATGAACCTGCGTGACCAAGAAGGTTTGGGATATATGACGGTTGTGTTTAGTAAAAATCCGATTGAATTGAAATCTTGGTCGGTGGTGGACGCGACGTCTAATAAAACAGATGTGGTGTTTAATGATTTGAAAAATAAAACCGATTTTGGAAAAAACTATTTCCAATTATCACGTCATAAAACGGCGGCTACAAATGACGGTGATGATTTTTATGACTAGGGCTTTGGTGGTATGTTCGGAATCAGTTGGACTGAATTTTTAGTAATTTTATTAGTCGCAATTTGTGTGGTGCCTGCCAAAAATTGGCCTGATGTTGCGCGTTTTTTTGCACGTGTTTTCAAGTTTGTTCGCAATATTATATGGCGCATTTCTGATTTATCAGACGAAGTGCAGCGGCGTATAGACCTGGAAAAACCAATTGATGATTTAATTGTTGATAGCGCCGAAGAAATGTTTAATTCAAAAACAAAATCCAAAAGAAAACCGAAGAAAGCAAAAAAATGAAAATGACATTGATGCAACATTTTTCAGAATTGCGGCGCAGAATATTGTGGACTATGCTGGTGTTTGTTTTGTCTTTTGGGTTGGGGTGGTGTGTTGCGCCGTTTGTTGAAACTTTTTTAACGTCGCCATTGTTAAATGTGTGGGATGATGCTGCGTTGCTTTATACCGGAATATCAGATGGTTTGATGATTCAATTTTCATTGGCAACATTGGTTGCGTTGATTGTGACTATACCGGTTTTGATGTGGCATATTTGGGCATATGTCGCGCCGGGGTTACATAAAGACGAAAAAGATTTTTTATTGCCTATATTTTTGTTGTCGCCGGCTTTGTTTATAATTGGTGCGGCGTTTGCGTTTTATATTTTGTTCCCAATCGTATTCAAATTTTTCATAGAAATAGGTAATGCAACGGCGCTGCCGGTTGTGTTGTTCCCGTCAATGCGTGGGTATTTGGCGTTTTCAATTGAATTATTAAAGATTTTTGGTATTGCGTTTCAATTGCCGCTGGTTTTGGTATTGTTAAATCGCGCGGGCGTATTGTCCAAAGCGGCTGCACGACATAGTCGTAAATACGTAATCGTATGCATTTTTATTATGGCTGCAGTTTTAACGCCACCTGATATTGTGTCACAAATTTTATTAGCAATCCCAATGTGGTTGTTGTTTGAACTTAGTTTATTTTTTATGCGTCGTGACGGATAGTCGTTTTATTTATGTCTTTTTTATGATATAATTCAAAGCGTGAAAATATATCATCGCTTTTTTGCGTGGGCTTTTTTGTGTGGCGCGGTCGCGTTAGGTGCATGTGATTTGAAACCGCACATTACGTCAATCCCAGATAATATTGGTGAATTTATTTCAACACGCTATCCGGCATTGTTGGCCGATCCAGATAAAGAACCCGAAATATATAATTCTGCGGTCACAGATTATGGCGTGTATGCGTCGCCTGAATTATACGGTTCGGACAAAGATTATTTGGTATATGCAAATGTCGATGATTATAAGTTTACACCAGCGGAAGAAAACAAAGTTGAAACGAAATCTGAACAATCGCAGGTGCAAGCGGATGATTATTTGGTCGTCCCGAAATATACGGCACCATCTGGGACCACATCCGAATCGGTGACGGGTGACACGGTGATTGTTGCACGTGGTGACACGTTGTATTCTATTGCCAAAAAACATGATACGACTGTTGCGGAATTGGCAAAATTAAATTCTTTGGATGAACCATATACTTTATCGGTTGGACAAAAAATAAATGTGCGTTCCGGCATGTCGGTCCCTTCAAAAATAGAACCTGCAAAAAAACAGGTTGTGGTGGTCCAGACACAAACAACCGAATCGGTAAAAACCGTCACGCCAAGTGTGGCGCCGCACACAACGCGTGTCGCCGTCCAAGAAATAACTGTGGCGCCGGGCGATACATTGTATTCTTTGTCACGTAAATATCAAATCCCAGTAAATGATTTGGCGGTTATGAATAAAATTTCAAGTCCGTTCACGTTGTCTGTGGGGCAAAAATTGCGTGTTCCGAAAACTGATGTTGTAGTCGCACAGACGACGACTAATAAAACAACATCAGATAAAAACAAAACGACATCGGCAAAAATGGCGACGGCGGTCAAAGAATCAGGTAAAGAAAAAATATCGTCTGATCCAAAAAAACAGTTGCCAAAGATATCTGCGCGTTCAAATGCGAAGTTTTCGTGGCCTGTGCGTGGTAAGATTTTGTCGCAATACGGGGCTAAAAATGGTGGTTTATTTAACGATGGTATAAATATTGCGGCAAATATTGGAACGGCGGTTGGGGCGGCTGAAAACGGTGTTGTCGCGTATGCAGGTAATGAAGTAAAGGGTATGGGTAATTTAATTATTATGCAACATAGTGACGGATGGATGACGGTGTATGCGCATTTGGATTCTATGTCGGTGCGCCGTGGTGCCAAAGTTTCAGTTGGTCAGCAAATTGGCAAAATTGGAAAAACGGGTAAGGTTGATAGCCCGCAATTACACTTTGAAATTCGTAAGGGAACCAAAGCATATAACCCAATACAATATTTGAAAAAATAGTTTGATTTTTTTCTGATATTTTAAATGAACGATTAATTTAACAGTGTTTTATAAAACATTAAAAGACAAAAAATTCCGGGAATATAATTTTTTTGTTTATTAATATCTAAGATACATAACTATTACACAATTGTTGGTTTTTGTAATAATTTATGATATAATTCATTTATAAATTTAAACAAAAGGACGGAGAAAAAACATGTTTAAAAAATTATTTGCTTTGTTGTCTGCATTTATGACATCTGCATCGTTTGGGGCGGTTGATGTTGAAAATGCTGAATTGATTAATCGCGCCAATGAAATATTTGAAGCCACCCGCATAGTATGTTCGGGGATATCTGATGAAATTTCCAAGGTTTCAAATGTATCAAAGGCAAATACAGCGGTGACCGCGGTTGGAACTGCGACGGCCGGGGGCGCGTTGGTCGCAGGAATTAAAAAATCCCAGGAAGAACAAGACATCGATAATTTGGTAAAAACAATTTGTGCCAATGGTGGTTGTGACGCGGCCAGTGTTCGTGCAATGAGCCTTGAAGATTTTTATACCAAAGTTGTTCAACCTATGGCAGAAATTGCCGAATTACAAAATAAATTGAAACGTTCTAAACAACTCGGTAATTGGCGCACGGGATTGATGGCGGGGACAATTGGAACGAATCTGGCGTCTGCAATAATATCGGGTGTTAATGCAAATCAATCTGATTTGATTCAACACATAGAGGCGTGTAATGACATGGTGAAATCGACCAAAGAAATGGCGGGACAATTAAAAGCCGCCGGGGTTAATCCATATGAAAATCTGATTGCAAAAAAATTAGACAATGTGACGACATGGTGCGCGCAAATAAACACAAACGATGTTGATAAAATAGAAAAACGTATGAAGGGTGTAATGGGAACATCTATTGCGGGTGTTGTGATTGGCGGTGTCGGCACGGCGACCAGTGCGGCTGCAAATTCTGATAAATATACGGATGCGCGAAACCGGGTCAGTTTGTCAGATGCGGAACGTCAAAAAGTGAAAAATTTAAACACAACTGCAAATATTATGGCGGGCGCGAATATTGGAACTGGCCTGGTTGAAACAGGATTAAACATTTCATTGATTAAATTAACCAAAGATTTAATGGCAACCGCCCAGCGTTGTGAAGAGGTATTATAATGAAAAAATTGCTAATTGCTTTGTTATGTGTTTTATGTGCACGCGGTGCGTATAGTGATGGGGATGAGATTGAACAGGCAGCAGTATATATTGTAACACAAAATATTGCTGGTAGACTTGGGTCTTTTACTGCCGAAGCTATTTGTAATAAAATGTTTCGGTATGCAGATGCTAAGAATATAAAAATTCGTCCGGTTCAGTATGGCAGGCGTGTTTGTTTAGGGGCAGGTTGTTGTGGGGACGATGACGGTAATTTTGTTGCGTATGTTACCGTTGAAGTCGCAAGACAAATAGTGTCTGCTGAGCCAACGGATGTACAAAAATTGCCAGAATGTGCCATAAAAAGGATGCAAGAATACGCAAAGTCAAAATGTGGTGGTGATACCCAAGATTCAATAATTAAATGTTCTACGACTGATAGGCGTTGTGTTGTTGGGCGTCCAAACGAAAACGGGACTTTTAATGTATCTTGTTGTATAATGCCAAACATTGATTGTATAGAAGAGGGAAAAAGAAGCGAATATAATATTCAAGGTGCAACTTCATTGGAATGGTCTGGTACTTTGGAACAAATACCAGAAATTGATAATTTTGGTTATGATTGTAACCCCATATCGGGGGATGATTATTTCAAATTAGGCGATAGGATAGATGAAAGAAGCAAATCTTATAAGTTAAATGCAGATGTTTCTTGTAAAGAACGTTTTGTAAAAGAAGAATTTGATGTAGAATTCAAAGATTATATGAAAGACAAAGCTTTTATGGTTGGTGGGACGGTAGATGGCGATTCGGTTGTAAAGTGCTCTGAAACTTCTGATCGTTGTGTTATAAATGTTCCTATATTAAAACAAAGTGGTCGTAAGAAGACCAAGCGGGCCTTTTTGTCGTGGTGTATGACTGTGCCCTTTTTTGTAGCGGACGAAAATTGTACTAGTTTTAAGGGAAAACAAAATTATATGGACACAAGTGTATTGTATTCTGATACTGAAAAGACACTAAATGATTTTGATCTTAACTGTTATGAGATGGTAAAACACTAATGTAATAATGAAACGAATCGGGTTGATGTTTTTGTCGGTTTTGTTATGTGCGCCATGTGTTGCGCATGCAGATGTTGACATTGAACAGAATGTATTTGCCGGTGTGCATGATTTGGCAGAGTTCGTTAATCAAGAATTACAGATCGTGGAAGAAAAGATGAAAGAATTCAATCCACGCCTGGTTGAATCTGTGGCAAATGACAGCGATGTTGTAAAAATAATAAAATATAATAATTGGATGGCGGAACATATATTTGAAGAATATCGTGACTTTTTCCTTTGGGATTTGCGCCAACAGAGTGAAAAAACAGGACGAGAAATAAAATATGAATTTAATCCAGACCCACGTAGTAGTTTTCAGCAAAGATATTGGTTGGACCGGGGTATAATGGAAACAGACCAATGTAATGGCCATAGTAGTTATACACCAAAAGGTGTCGATTGTATAGAATGGAACAAGGTCAACCAAAGCGAACGTGAACATACGTGTCTGTATCCAGACGGATTTGAAGAATATGAAATATGGATTAATGAAACATCATACACTTTGTCAGATGAAAATAATGATTATCTTATGAATAGCGGTTGTAAGGGGTGTGATGTTGTTAAACACTTTTTGGTAGCTCAAGATAACGCAAAAGAAAATATTCGTACTAAATACTCTGTTTCATTATCTGGAAATTCGTCCGTTGATGAAAATGCAATGACAAGATTTTCATTATATGTTTTTGAAACAGAAATAGATTATGACCGATATCATGATTGGCGTAATCGAGAACAGCAGGATATCATAGATGGAAAATACATCGATGGTATGGTGTGTACTGATTTACCAAAGAGAGAGTGTGAAAACCGTGGCGTTACAGACGGGAAGTGTGCATCAAAGCATAGCGGCCCAGATTGGAAAAAATGGAAATCAAATCGTAATATTCCTAGGGGTAATGTATATGGCGAGAACTTTGATTATTCGTTACGTGTGACAAAATAGAAATGAAACGAATCGGGTTGATGTTTTTGTCGATTTTATTATGTGCGCCATGTGTTGCGTGGTCAGATACGAACGAACTTTTAGAAAGAAAGGCACAGTTAGAACGTGATTTATCAACATCAATGTTTCATGGCATAAAAGATTTGGATGAATTTTTTTCTAAAGAACTGGCTATAATCGAAGAACGTGTAAAAGAAGAAAACCCGAAACTGGTCGAATCTGTTAAAAATTATTCTGATGATATCAAGGTGATAAAATATAACAATTGGTATGCAGAACAGGTATTCAATGAATATCGCGACTTTTTCCTTTGGCGGCTTAGGGAACGTAGCCAAGAATCGGGACGTGAAATAAAATCCTATTTTAATCCTAGTTTGTCTGTTGATTTTCAAAGTGAATATTGGTTAGATCGTGGTGAATTAGATACCGAAAAATGTAATTGGGGAACATATCGCGCAAAAGATAACACCAGGGAAGAGGTTGAGAAAGAACTGGCAGACATGCGTGAACATGTGTGCCTTTTCCCGGATGGTTTTGAAGAACATGCGGTGTATTTGCGAGAGGAGGATTTTTCAGATGATTCTACGTGGGATTCCTTTGTTGAGAAAAAAATATGGGCGATTGACGATTCAATAAAGGATGGTTGGCATGTTAAGTTTGATGTTTTACTTACAGGCGAATGGGATCTTGGGGATGATACAAACTTGTCCAGAATTGTGCGATTGGTCATAGGATATGATTTATATGATTACAAAGAATATCATAATTATAGAAATCAAGAACACCAAGATATCAAAGATGGTATGTTTTCATATATGTTGCGCGATAAAAAGAAATGCGAAACATTGGGAGATTGCCGATATATCGTTGGCATAGAAGATCCCTCCAAATGGAAATCTAGCATATCGCCAGGTTGGTCTTTTAAACAAATACAAACAAACCATGAAACTTTTATTTCTAAATAGATGTGTTTTAATCTTCACCAAAATCCATGTCGCGTAATTTTTTTGTGCGTATTGGAATTCGGGGCGCATTGCGTCCCGATTCGTTTTTTAATAAAAATTCACAATTCTATATAGTTTATTTTTGTTTCAATGTGCCCCAGGCCGCTTTGTATCCGCCGTCGCGCCGCAATATTAATTTTGCATTGTTTAATTGTTCCGCAGTTGCGCCGTGAACCATATGGGTTTGTTTTAAGCGTTCGTCATTGTTTGTGACTTTGAATTCTGGTAAATCGATGGACATTGCTTCGGCCGCACAGCATGTGTCGTTGCCGCATGCGTCGCATTGATAGATTTCGGCAATATATGTCTTGTTTGGACGCAAATATACTAAATCAACCGTCATTTTTAAGCCTTCGGGCGTTTCTGTGAACCAAATTGTGCCCATTTCTGATTGACCACCGCTGGAACTGCGTGTCATCATGTTTGCTTTGACTTTGTTGACGTCGTATTTGTGTTTTTTGTGGTCTTTGTCTTTATATTGATGTTCGTGTTGATTGCCGTGTGTTTGTTGTGGGCATTGTGTGCATGCGCTGGTCAACAAAGTGACGGCGCACAGTGATGTTAATAAAAATAAGGTTTTGTTTTTCATATTTGTATCCTTTTGTTGTTTTGTTGGTTACATTAACCATCTTATATTAATTTGTTTGAAATTTCGCCGGGTTTGAATACCTAGGTATTTATTGGTGTAGGGTATTAAAAAACCGTTATTGGGCATAAATACTTGCATTTGGCGGAAAATCATTTATAATTCGATGGATTTAACGGTTCTGGATGCATAGCTCAGTTGGTAGAGCAACTGACTCTTAATCAGTGGGTCCAGGGTTCGAGTCCCTGTGCGTCCACCACGAAAAATTGTTAGCCCGCACAACAAAGTGTGGGCTTAAAATTTTTCAGTGTCTTGCCGTAGCACGACAAATTCTCGGAATGATTTTTTTGTTTTAGGGACAGCGAAGGCGGACGTAAAGTATATAAATACCACCCAATGGGTGGTGTTTTTATTATCGGCGAATTGCACCTTATTTGTATATACAATTTGTATATACAAATACTTTTGGGTGCGGGGGCCAGTTCATGCACGCTGAATGTTATCAATATAACCTGGGAAAATGCGACGCCTGAATCTGTGGCGGCGAATAATGCGGGTTCATGTACGTATGGTGGCACAATCAATACGCCCGCCGTTGCACCGACAAAACGAGGTTACGTGTTCACCGGTTGGTCGTTTGATTAAATATGTTTTTATCATCTTGCAAAAAAATATATATGTGGCACGATTTACGTTATGAAGATAATTGATGCACATAGTCATATTGATTATATATCCCATAAAATCCAACCAAATGTTGTGGGGACGGTTGTTTGTGCCACAAAAGAATCAGAGTGGAATAATTTGATAGATATAGGACACCAAGATGACAGGGTATATTGTGCCTTTGGTATTCATCCATGGTTTATTGATATGGTGGATATGGGGTATGAATCACGTCTGGAACAATTATTAAAAACCGATTCGAATTATATGGTGGGGGAAATTGGTATTGATAAAAATCATCTAGATATGGACAGGCAGATTGATATTTTTACACGTCAATTTGATGTTGCGATTAAGATGCAACGAAATGTTTTTGTTCATTGTGTTGGTGCCTGGGATAAAATGTTGCATATATTAAAACAATATAAAAAATCAGATTTGCCGATTATAATATTTCATGGTTTTATGGGTGATGAAAATGTTGTTAAACATTTAATTAAAAATTATGGTGATAAAATTTATTTTTCATTTGGTAAAAACGCGTTATACGGCGAAAACCGCCGTATAACTCAGATTGATTATAATAAAATATTGGTCGAATCTGATGGTAAATTTGATTCGAATTTGGTTGATGTTATGAATAAAATAATTGATTTAAAGAACAATAAAAATATACCTGAAATAATATACAATAACACGCAAAGGGTTTTACATCATGAATAGATTACATCGTATATCATTATTGATGGGGGATGACGCAGTAAGCAAATTAAAAAAATCAACAGTTATGATTGTTGGTTGTGGCGCAGTTGGTTCTTTTGCAATCGAATCGTTGGCACGATCTGGGGTTGGACATTTAATTTTAGTTGATTTCGATTCGGTCGAAGAATCAAATATAAATCGTCAATTGTTTGCTTTGGATTCCACGGTTGGAAAGCCAAAGGTTGATGTCGCGTGTAATCGTATTCATGATATAAATCCGGATATAGTGGTTGATGTATATAATATGTTTTTTAATGAAAACACGAATATAGATGTTAAACCGGACTTTGTAATTGATGCGATTGATACAGTTCCGTCAAAAATTGCGTTATATAAATGGTGTTTTGATAGAAATATTCCTTTTGTGTCCAGTATGGGGGCGGCACGTAAAACAGATATAACAAAAATTAAAATTGATAAAATTTCAAAAACGATTGTATGTCCATTGGCGTCAAAAATACGTCACAATGTTCGTGATTTAAAAATGAAAGATTTTCCAGTTGTATATTCGACTGAAAATGCAGCGCCACAAAAAAATGGGGGACGTGAATTTGGTTCTATGGTCACTGTCACAGGGGCATTTGGTTTAATGTTGGCCGATTTTGTTATTAAAAATTTATCAAAATAAGAAACGCGTTATGCGGCAGAATCCGCCGTATAGAGAATTTTTTCCTGGGGATACAAGCCTATGTAAATATCACATATTGTTTGGTACAATGTGGGTGTTGAGATTAATCAGCAACAAAAGGAGAAAATTATGAAAAAGATTATTGCCACATCTATGGCAGTATTATTGGCAGCCCCTGCATTCGCGGGTGGTCCAAAATATGAACAACAACCGACCAATTTTATGGGCTGGGATATTTTGCCGTATATCGCTGTGCGCGGTGGTGCCACGTATGGTAATTTAAATTATAATTTTAATGATACCAAAGAAAGCGTCACCCAAAATACGTATCAAGTACGTGCAGCGTTGGGTTTGACGATGTATGATACTGCACGTTTCGAAATTGAAGGGTCTTTCTTTACCAGAGGCAAAGGAACCAAAGATTTTGGAACAATCACAGATGTTGACATTTTTACTGAAAATATTGAATTGATGGCGAATACTTATATGAATATCGGCCATTTTAAATATATTCAACCGTTTGCAGGTTTAGGCCTGGGGATGGCGTTCATCCAAACAACAGAAGAATATCCAGGATTTGGGCATAGCAAAGATAATACAAAATTATCTGGTATGGCAACATTAGGTCTGGAAATGCCGTTTGGTTGTTATTCAGTAGATGTAGCGGCACGGTATAATTATATCGATGTCGAATCGAGCATGCATAATTTTAGTGCAGATATAGGCGTCCGCTATATGTTCTAAATTTTTTATCAAAAAAATAGATATAAATCCCGTTTTATACGGGATTTTTTTATTGTTGCAAATATTCATGGGATATTGGCATAATTTATATTATGAAAAGATTCCTGGGTATTTTTATGGGCACCTGTATTTGTCATATTGCGATGGCAGATGAATTGACAGTATGGGATACGTCACAAGAGGTATCTTTGATGACGGGCCCAAAACATAGAATAGAATCTTGGGTGACATTGACGGCGCCGTTGCCTGATTCGGTTATAACGGTTGGTGAAACAATGTCTATTGATAATCGGGGGACCATAGATGCTTCTTTGGTTGCGAGCGGGGCTAATTACATCACTATAAATAATATGGGAACAATAACTGGTCGAATCGAAGCGAGTCGTGTGACACAAATTGTAAGTTCTGATGCAGGGGCGCAAGCGTTGACCGTTGTTTGTCCAGCTAGTAATTTCTTTGTTAGTGTTTCCAATGCGACAGATGGCGTGACATTAAATAATATTAAAAATTTAGGAAGTGCATCTGTTGAATTGGATAATTCATTGGTCATTATGGATGATTTATCAGAATGGCAAAGTTGGGGCGCAAATATTTTCTGGACGCGGGTAAATACGTTACAGATAAACGACCTGGATTCTGTGGTGAATGGAACATATATCGCGCATGCGGCTGGTGGAACTATATTAAATGTTGTATCTGGGGATGAAAATAAAATGTATCGTATTGATTCGGTGCATGATGAAAATGGGATAATGTTAAATGTTGTTCGTGAAACAAATTATCAAATCATTTTTAATGATAATCGTGGTATGTTTCTTGATAACCTTAGATTATCCAGGCCAAATGATAGAACACTGATGGCAATGGATGCGGCAGAAAATATGGATGGATTAAACAATGTTATGAATTCGTCGTATCATTTTAATAGTGCACTGTTGGCAAAACCGGTGAAGGCCATTAACAATTTATCAATTATAAATATTTTATCTGATGATGATGTTTCGGGGATTGGTGTTAATCCTTTTTATGTTGGTTCTGATGCGTTGTCTGGTGCGGGGGTGCGTGCGCATGTTGGCACAGGGCAGGGGGATTATAGTTTCACCATAGGATTAAATTTAAATAAGTTTAATTATGAAGATAATATAAATGATTTTGGTGGAATGCTGTATGGTGTGGATGTCAAAATAAAAAGAAATTTTGAAAAATTTTATATGATTGGGCAAATTGGTTTTGATTCTATCGAATTTGATGCAGATAATATTTATACATCCACAGATATAAAAAATAATCCACATGGATACGCGCTATACGGCGGATTTAGTGCTATGACCGATTTTGATGTTTCGTCAGGTATGATTGTATCACCATTTGCTGGCGCGACATTTAGAAAATTTAATGTTATGGATTATAATGAAAATAACGTAAATTTACATGCGGGCGGCAAAATAAAATATCATTTTGTTATTGATAGTATCAAATATGAATATGGTGGAATGTTCGGTGTCATGGAAAATGGTAATTTGTTTGGTAATTTGAAAGTGGGCTTTGATTCATTGGTGGATAATGCGGGGCTATCAATAAATGTTAGTGCATACCAAGATGACACCGCATTAACATACCAAGCATCAATAAACGCCAGGGTTTTATTCTGATTTTATAATTTCACCGCGCAGACATGATTTATTTGCATCGGTGATTTTTATTTTTTGTAGGGGTGATATTTCAAATTCAGGTTTTGCGACGATACATTGTTGCATATATGGTGTGCGGAAAACCAGGTTTTTGCCAGTTTTATCCACGCTTTCGTATAAACAAATCATTTCGTGATTAATACAGGATATATTAAATTCACGTTGATTTTCGTTTAATTGTGAATCTAGTTTTTGAAGTCGCACAGATTTTATCTGTTCACTGATTTGATTTGGCATCAATGCGGCCGCCGTATGCGGACGTGGTGAATATTTAAACGAATATGAATTAATATATTTTATTTCGCGTGCAATCGATAAAGTTTGTTCGAAATCTTCGTCGGTTTCATCCGGAAAACCAACAATGAAATCGGATGAAATTTGAATATCGGGACGCACGCTTTTTAATTTTTTGACTATTGATTTATAGACATTTATATCGTCGGGACGATTCATCAATTTTAATATGCGTGGGGATCCACTTTGTATTGGCATGTTCAAAAATGGTAATAGTTTTTTTGCGGTGCCGAATATTTCAATTAAATCGTTTGTCATTTCGGTTGGATAACTGGATGTAAAGCGTATACGGTGGATTTCTGGCAACAACGCTGTTTTGCGAATTAAATCAGACAGACGATATGTTGTTCCGTTTTCATCAGTGTATTTATAACCGTTTACATTTTGTCCAAGAAAACAAATTTCAACCGCGCCAGTTTTTGCGGCGTTTATTGTATCGTTTATAACATCGTTAAATGGGCGCGATATTTCACGTCCGCGTGTGTACGGAACAATGCAATATGTACAGCAATGATTACATCCTTCTTGGACCGGGATATACGCAACCAGTGGTGTTTCGGTCATTCGTGGTAATTCATCAAATTTTTCAAGACCACCCAAATCAATATTTAATAATTTTGTTTCGGGATTGTTGATGATGTCTGGCAGTTTATGATAACTTTGCGGCCCCAAAACAAAATTTAATTCGGGGATGCGTCTGAATGCGTCGGCACCCGATTCGCGTGCGACGCATCCGACAATACCGAACAGGGCGCTTTCTTTTTTTGCACGACGAATACGCCCAAGTGCAGAATAAACTTTGTCGGTTGCTTTTGCACGAACAGCACATGTGTTAAGTATGATTAAATCCGCATCTGTTACATCATTGGTTTCAATCATGCCGCGTGATTTTAACATAGCGGCGATTCGTTGACCGTCATAGACATTCATTTGGCAACCAAAAGTTTGAATAAAAAATTTCTGCATATTTTATTATTTTTGTCTTGTGCTTGTAGTGCGAATCACATTTGCATTTCGTTTTTGCACTTTGGAATATTCATTGTATTTATTATATTGTTCTTCGCTAAGTACAATCTCTTGTTCGCCATATTTTACGCCAAGAATAGGGTCATTTTCAATTAATGCGACAACTTTGATTTTGTATTTTTTAGCCATTGTTTTTTCCTTTTTGTTTTTATTTGTTTCTTGTTCTGTTAAAAAGTATTTGTTGACGTTTTTGTCTTATCATATTGAAATGTTTAATATTTCTGTTGTAAACGAATTTTTCGTGTTTCTTTGGTTGTGCATTGATATTTGACATCGCCAATGTTTCTTGCCTTTGTTTTTCAAATTCACCAAGATCTATTTTGGTTTTGTCTATCTCTGTCAACTTTGTGACAATTTCTTCAAGCGTCATTTCGGGTTCCTTGGGCGGTTCACAAAACACAATTTTCGGTTCTATATTGTGCATGCGAAGCACTTCTGTGGTCTTTTGAAGGAGCGCAGATTCACAATCAGGCGAAATAAACACAATTATATCGGCCATATTACCCCAGTTTTTGTTTCAATAAATCACTTACCATCGCAGGATTTGCCTGGCCATGGGTCGCCTTCATCACGTTGCCGACAAAGAAGCCGAGCAGGCCAACTTTGCCAGATTTGTATTGTTCTACCTGGGCCGGATTATTTTTAATTACTTCATCAACCGCCGATTCGATTGCCGTGGTGTCTGTAATTTGTTTCATGCCATATTTATCGGCGATTTCATGAATTGTGCCGCGTTCGCCGTCTAACATTTTGATGAAAATGTCTTTGGCTTGTTTACCATTGATTTCGTTTGCAGAGATCATGTCAACCAATTCGGCCAGATTTGCAGGCGTAATAATGCGTGGTGCATCCGGATCGGTATTTTCAGTAATTTTATTTTCAGAATCCCAGTTTTCAGGATGGGCAAACAATTCAGAAATCAGCCAGTTTGCAACCGGTTTTGCACGCATCTTTTTGCCATCAACCGCTGTATCGTACCAATGTGAAATATCAACAGTTTCTGTTAAACGTACCGCGTCATATTCAGACAATCCATATTCATTGATATAGCGTGCGCGCGTGGCCGTTGGCAGTTCAGGCATTGTTTTGCGAATACGTTCGATATCGTCATCAGTGATTTCCAATTCCAATAAATCAGGGTCTGGGAAATAACGGTAATCCAGGGCATCTTCTTTTTTTCGTTCCACAGAAGTTGTTCCATCACTTTGATGATAACGCAGTGTATCTTGAGATACTGTGCCACCGTTTTCGTATATTTCAACTTGGCGACGTGCTTCGTTTTCAATGTGATTTTTAATAAATTTGAAAGACACCATATTTTTTGTTTCGGTGCGTGTTCTGAATGTTTTTTCACCAACTGGACGAACGGATACATTAACATCAGCGCGCATAGAGCCTTCTTCCATGTTTGCCTTTGATACACCAAGTGCGCGTGCGATTTCACGAATTTGTCGTAGGTATTTTTCTGCTTCATCTGGCGAGGTTATGTATGAATTATTTTCAGGATTTTTTGTATCCAAAAATGTGACGATTTCAAGCAACATAACGCCACACCTATTAAAATCTACAAAAGATTTTGTGGGGTGCATATCGTGCTTGTTTTTTGCTGCATCTTGTTCCATATGTGCGCGTTCAATCAAAATCTTTTTTGGATTGCCATCGTCACCCATGATTTCAATCCAACCACGACCAACAACCGGTGGTTCTTCAGCGGGTTGAGAAATTTGATAACCCTGGGGCAGGTCGGGATAAAAATATTGTTTACGGGCAAATTTGGAATGTCTTGATATTTCAGCATTTATGCCAAGTCCAAATTTAATCGCCTGTTCAACGCAGTATTTATTCAGCACTGGTAACATACCAGGCATAGCCACGTCAACCATACATGCCTGGGTATTCGGGGCAACGGTCGGATTATAGTCGGCCGATGCACCACTAAACAATTTTGAATTAGACAGGACTTCAATATGTGTTTCTAGTGCGATAACAACTTCCCATTCTTGTGTTTTGCCTTTGATCGTAAACATTTTTATTTTTCCTTGCTTTTTAGTTTTTTATACTTTATTATGTGTCCCACGGATGGCCAGATAGCTCAGTTGGTAGAGCAAGGGACTGAAAATCCCTGTGTCAGTGGTTCGATTCCACTTCTGGCCACCATTTTTTTATTGCTCAATTTTTCCGACATAGAATCAATGTACGTAAAAATCCCACTACTCAGTGGTTCGATTCCAGGTCTCTCCACCATTTTTTTATTGCTCAATTTTTCCGACATTATCTATTCCCCCATTATCACTGTTGGACGGTTATCAACACCTGCGGCGGTTTCGATATGTTTTGCCAACTGCAAAACACGCATATCATCAAAACGACGACCGACAACCTGCATACCTAATGGTAATCCGTTTGTGGCCAATCCACATGGAACCGACACAGCTGGCACACCCGCCAGATTCATGGCGACCGTGAATAAATCCAATGCATAATATTCCAGTGGTGTTAAATCAGAATCCAATGGTAATGCAGTATTTGCACCAGATGGACACACAATCAAATCACATTGTTCAAATGCTTTATCAAAAGCATCTGCAATCATACGACGAACGCGTGCCGCCTGCATGAAATAAACTTCATACGATTCGGACGATAATACCGCAGTGCCAATCAACATACGGCGTTGCACTTCGGTTCCAAATCCCGCAGCGCGTGTTTTTTTGTATGTATCTTCCAAATCGACGCCTTCGACACGCAAACCATATCTCATACCGTCATATCGTGCCAGATTTGAAGATGCTTCGGCGGGCGCAATAATATAGTATGCCGCCAATGCGTCCAAAACGTTTGGAATTGAAACTTCTACCACTTCGGCGCCCATTGATTTCAAATCGCTTACGCGTTGTTCAAATAGTTTTTTCATGTCTTCGGAAATTTGCACAGAATCAAATTCTTTGATTATGCCAATGCGCAATTTTTTGCCGTCGCCCAAGATCGGTTGTAATCCACCATTGATATCGAATTTAGCATTCGGTGATGATGTTGAATCTTTTGGGTCATGACCTGCCATTACGGATAACAACAGTGCAACGTCGTCAACGGTTCGTGCGATTGGACCAGGAGTGTCCAAACTGGATGCGAATGCAACGCAACCCCAACGTGAACACAAACCATATGTCGGTTTTACGCCAACCAATCCAGTAATTGAACATGGAAAACGAATCGATCCACCGGTATCTGTACCTGTGGCGCCCATTGCCATACCTGATGCCACTGCAGATGTTGAACCACCCGATGAACCGCCCGCAGTTAATTTACGTTCGCGCTGCCATGGGTTGACCGGGGCACCAAAATAAGATGTCTTTGAAAATGTCCCCATCGCAAATTCATCCAAATTTGATTTACCCAACAACACAGTTCCCGCATCAATAAATTTTTGTGAAATTGTAGATTCATATTCAGGAACAAAATTTTCAAGCATATGTGATGCGGCGGTTGTGCGAATTCCGCGTGTTGCAAATAAATCCTTCATCGCGATTGGAATACCATCCAACGGTAATGGATTGCCGTTGGCAATTCGTTCGGCCGCATTGGTTGCGTCATTTAACGCGCGTTCGCGTGTCACGGTGATATATGAATTTAATTCAGGATTATATTTTTCAATACGATCCAAATGTGCGTTTGCTAATTCCAGCGCACCAATTTCACGTGATTTTAATTTTTTTAATGCGTCAAGTATTGTCAGGTTTATCATTTTTATACCTTTTATCTGCGTTTTGGTTGTGTGCCAATCATTACATCATTCACAATTGATTTCGGGGTTAATGATATTTTTGTGTTTACAGAATGTGTAAATCTGTTTTTGTTGAATTTATTGATGACCCCGATGTTCAGACGTGCTTCCTGGGCCTTATAAACTTCGAATTGGTATTCTGCTTCTTCGATTTTACATCTGTTCATGTTGTGATTTAATGGTAATATATAAAGTTGTTCAATTATTGTGTATTTCATAATCTTTCTTCTTTGTTTATTTTCTTAGTGTTTTTTCATAAGTTTGCTTTAATTTTATGATTACTTGATCATTGTATTTTTGTTCGTTTTCAAGTTTCATAATCGCATTCTTGTATTGTTTTATTTGTTTGTCTATATCTTTTTTTCTCTGTTCCGCTGCGGTCATATTTTCTTTGAAATCACGGTATTTAGTTGTTTGCATTTCTGCAACCTTGGAATTGATTTCTTTGATGCATTGGGAACCTATTAAATGCAAATCGCCAAGCCTGTTACAATCCATTACGTCCAGTAATTCTTTTAGTGTGTTTATGCCATTACCCAACAGTGCATGACGTGTTCTGGTTGAAAAAACCATATCACGAATGGATGTTTGAAGTTCAATATCTGTAAAATTGTGTTGATTGGTCATGTTATTACCTTATGTGTTTTGTATTTGGTAAAAATGCCAAAAAATTACGATAGGCGTTATTTAATCTTTGCCTGCGTTCGTCAATCTTTACATCGACAGATTCGCCAAAGAAAACATTTTTCCAATCGTTTGCGATATTATCGCGGTCGTGCATCAGTGCATCAAAATCAATGTTTTTTGCCATTTTAATCACCATCCATAACCTTTGGCACCGCGAAATAACCACGAGAAACACCCGCCGTATCCGGGTCATTTGCCAATATTGCGTTACGCATATTGGGTTCAGTCACCACATCGTCACGCAGTGGCAATTTGTGTTCCGCCGGTGATAACATTGGTTTTACGCCAGTTGTATCGATTTTTTGTAATTTATCCAACCATTCAACAACAGAATCAATGTTCATAGATTCTAGTTTTTCATCGGATATTTCAATTTTTATTAAATCTGCAAATTTTTTTAATTGTTGCTTGCTAAATGCCATTTTCAATCCTATTATTTTTGTAGCAAAGGGAATTATACAATGAAATTTAATAATTACAAGGATTTTCCGCGCGTTGGGCGCATTTTAGGATTGGATTGGGGACTATGCAGATGCGGGGTTGCTGTGTCTGATGAAACACGTGATTTTGTATTCGTGCGTCCGCAAATAAATGTTAAATCACAATCGGAATTAATTAATACTGTGATTGCGATGGTTCAAGAAGAGGGCGCGGTCGGTATTGTTATTGGTTTACCACTCTATTCAGATGGGGCAGATTCGGACACAACAAAGATGGTACGTGATTTTGCAAATGATTTAGCAGGACATACCAATTTGCCAATTTTATTTGTCGAAGAAAACCTTAGTAGTTTTGCCGCCCAACAAGAAATGGGTAAAACGAATATGGTAAAAATCAAAGAAAATTTAGATTCTTTGTCTGCACGGGTTATCCTTGAAAATGCCATAGATTTATTAAAGCGAAATTAATCGTTTTCTGTTTCGTCGGGTATTTTGCCGTCGGCAGATAACAATGTCGCAATCCAACGTGTTGAATCAAATTGCGCAGTTGTGACATATAATGCGACCAAAATTGGAACGCTGAAAAACATTCCGGCTGGGCCCCATAACATACCCCAAAATACCAGGTTTATTAATATCGCCAACGATGAAATATTTAATGTTTTGCCCGTGAATTTTGGGTCTAAAATATTTCCGAACAATATTTCAACAGATACCAATGCGATTGTTGTGAATACAGGGATATGCCATGTGTCGTGGCTGATTAATGCATAGGCAATTGGCAATGCGCATGCCAAAATTGAACCAATTGTTGGAATATAATTTAATAGGAATAATATAAATCCCCAAACGCTTGCGTATTCTAAACCTATGATTTTTAATAGTATATATGAACTGATACCCGTAGCGGCAGAAATCGCAGTTTTTGTGAATAAAAACTTTTTCATATTTTCGTCGATGCTGGTCAAAATGTAGTGCAATTTTTTTGCCTTAGGTTTTGATAGTGGTAATGCATCAATTTTTCTGGCAAATGATTTTTGTTCAATGAACATGAATACTAAATATATTATAACCATCCCAGTTGATGTGGCCAATCCAGCCAGCGATGAACCAATCAGACCGGCGATTTGTGGTAAATTCGGAATTAAATTCACGTCAAATCCAATGCCTATCTTGTGTGATATGAATTGTGAAAATGCCAATAATTTTTGTTGTAATACCGGTGTTGAATTATACAATTCCCACAACATAGGTTTTATCTGGGTTGCGAACAAATACAAAAATCCGGCAACCGTGGCGAACGATAATATTTTTGATAACCAATCATAAACTCCACCCAATTCATTATATGAACATGATCCAGATTTATAGCATGGCATAATTCGACGATAATATGTCGCAATCGCGTTTATCAAATACCATACAAATGCTGCGATTAACAATGGAATGAAAAGCGAACGCCCAATCCATAAACAAAATATTATCGCCAAGAAAGTCACCAGATTGTGCATTTGAATATCCTCTTTGTTTTCTTTATAATGCCGCACGCAAAATGATTATAATCAATATTGCGATGTTTATGCCAACCGCGCACAGGGCATAATTATGGTTTATTTCTTTTATGAATTTTGTTTTATATTTCAAATTCCATAATGCATAAATCACCAGTAAGGCACCAGTCAACAATAATGATAATGGCCCAGAAAACAGATTGTTAAATAACACAAACATCAAAAACACAAATAATGTGTTCGTTGAATTTTTTACAACCCATTTATTAAATTTGGCATACCAATCAGATTTAATAGTTAAATTTGAATCGTGGTTTTTATCTGCAATTAAATACCCGGGGGTCCACATCAATAAAAATGCAAATGGTATAGATGCGATAACCAACCGTTTTGAAATACCGATTTGGACTGCACGTTTATATTTTGCATAAATATTAGATACCATTATGCCCAAAGTATACAGATACACCAATATTGCGAATATACCAATAATCCAAAGCATTATCGGATGATATGCATAAAGCCACATGAATCTATATTGAACAACATGAACGTCAAAGCCAACAAAACACATAGTAAGCAAAGGAACCAGTATTGTTATTAAACTGCATCCATTTGTTATGGCAACAAAATCGTCACGATACATATCGGTATGTGGTAATTTTTTTATCATGTAATACGCATTCCAACCAAGAGTCAAAATCAACAATATTACCAATGGCCATGTTGCAGATGTATTAAATATTGCGGCGAACACAGAATATAAAAATGTCACTGCAAATATAGTGCAAAAACACAATAGTGAAAACATAATTGGTTTATTAAACAACCATGTGCGCAAAGAATTTGCAAAAGGTTGTTTTGGTTGAATTCTTTTATTTGTTTTTTTTGTTTGTTTTTTTGCTGGCATAATTTTGTCCTTTGTTTTTTATAACATTTGTTATTTTATCATAATTCGTCCATCATTCAAAGTGGTTGTTTCAGATATATCTATTTTGGCCGAAAAATCATTTTGATGTGAAATAAATAAAAATGTTGTATTTGGCATTTTGTCTATGACATCGATAATTTGTTGTTGAACATCAGAATCAGCCCCAGAATCAGGTTCGTCCAAGATAGCAATTTTTGGTTGTGTCAAAACCAAGCGTAATAACATTATGCGTTTGCGTTCACCACCTGAAAAACCAACGTTTACAGAACGGTTAAGCCATTCTTTGGGTATATTTAATTGTTCACGTGCGTTTTCTAGTTTTTCCAGGAATTCACCCATTGATAAATCGAGTCCCGTTTCATAATGTTTGTGTGCAATCATGGAATGTTTCAAAAAACTTAAAATTGTTAAGCCTGGGATTTCAGGGACATTTTGCGCACCCAAAAAAATACCCATCAATGCGCGTGTCGTTGCGTTTTCGTTTGTTATATCAATTCCATTAAATATGATTTTACCACTATCGATTGTATATAGCGGATTTCCGGCGATTACGTTTACTAACGTTGATTTGCCAGAACCATTGTGACCGGCAATTCTGTGTCGGGCGCCATTACGGACAACCATGTTGATATCGGTTAATAATGGTTTGTTATCCAAAGATACGCAAAGATTTTTTATTTCTAACATGTCTTTATTCTTTTTTTAATGCCATTTGTATAAGTTGTTTTGATTCTACCAAAAATTCCATTGGCAATCTGGATATTATGGGGGACGCCATTGAACCGATAATCAGTGCGATTGCGTCATCCGAATCAATACCACTTTGTTCCAGATAAAGCAACGTTTGGGCATCAATGGCCCCCGTGGTTGCTTCATGGGATTGTTGGTTTGTTGCGTTATTGTGTATAACGGTTGGTATAGTATTTGCGGTCGCATTATCACCAATTATGCGGCTATCACATTTACAGGCGTTTTTGCCATTATGTCCTGAAAACAAAACCATGCTTCGAAATGTTTGGCGCGAATTGTCGGTTGCAACACCGTATGAAACAATGTTTGATTTTGTGTTGTCGCCAATGTGAATCATTTTCGTTCCTGTATCGGCCTGTTGTGTGCCACGTGTAATTGATAAAGAATAAAAATCACTATGTGAATTTTTTCCAGACAAAATAGTAGAAGGGTATTTCCATGTCATTGCAGATCCGATTTCAATTTGTGTCCAATCTAAACCTGCATTATCAAAACATTTTCCACGTTTTGTGACAAAATTTAATATACCGTTTTGTGTTTTATTAAAATCGTTTAGTGCCACAGAATCACCCGCATACCAATTTTGCACGGTTGAATATTTTACATATGCGTTATCTTTGACAATTATTTCAACAACGCCACTATGTAATTGATGGTTGGGGCGGCGTGGGGCGCTGCATCCTTCCATGTACGACAAAGATGCGCCAGTATCTGCAATTATCAGAGTACGTTCAAATTGTCCGATTTTGGCGGTTTCTATGCGAAAATAACTGGCTAAATCAATTGGGCATTTTGTGTTTTTGGGGATATAAACAAAGGTGCCATCTGAAAATACGGCGGCGTTTAATGCAGCAAAAAAATTGTCGTTATTTGGAACTACGCTGCCCAGGTATTCACGAATTAAATCGGGATATTGCACGACTGCTTCGGATAATGGTAAAAATATAATCCCTTGTTTTTTTAATTCGTCGGTATACGAAGTATGAACAGATTTGCTGTCTATAACGGTATCTGTTGCCATACCCAACAGGGCACGTTGTTCGGATTCTGGCAACCCCATTTTTTCATAGGTTGCTTTCAATTCTGAATTATCAATTTGTTTTTGTTCGTTGTAATAATTTAATTCATCATAATCAATCGGGGCATAATCAATTTCAGCCCAATGGGGTTCAACCATTTTTTTCCATTTATTGAACGCATCAATGCGCCATGCCAGCAACCATTCTGGTTCATTGCGTTTGCGTGATATTTCATAAATGATTTCTTGGTTCAAATGCTTCATTTTTCAGTTGTTGCCAATGCCTGGGCCTGGGCAAAAAATGTCAAAGATTGCCCCAACAGGCCATCTGTGAATGTTGTTGCCAATATGCCATCTGTGTCTGTGGTGGCCATGTGTTGTAAAAACATGTTTGCACGATTAAGGTAATGTGACACGTTGCGTGAAATATTTGAATCCAGTTTTATAGCACGACGCAATTTTTCCAAAACAAATGGATTTTTTGCATATTCGTCCATAATTCCACCCAATGCACGCCATAATGGGTGTTCAGATGTTGTGCGCGGCATTATATCCATAGATGCCATTATTGGGATTAAATCTTGTAATAAATCTTGGTATATAATTTCAGCCTTGTCCGTTGTGTCATTTACAGACATTTTGTTTTTCAATACGTTCTGGATTTTTACAATCAGGTTATATTGATGGGTTAACGTTTTTGATATGTTATGAAATCGACGTAATAAAACCACCGCAAACAAAATTCCACCAAAACTGCACAATGCAGATATTGAAACCAGAATTAAAATAATCGTATTTTCCATGTTTTTTCCTATTTTTTAGTTATCTTTGGTATCTAGTATAACACGTTTTATCGATTCGCGCGATTTTATCTTGATGATTTTTTTATTTTTATTTTTTATCGAATTTATGTGTTTTAAGTCTTGCACTGATTCGGTCAAATTGATATAATATAAACAATAATAGATGAAAGGAAAGAATTATGTCACATGGATTTTGCTTTGCTGTTTTGGGTTGTTTGGTGTCTGTTGCCGCTTTTGGTGCACGTACACCGGAACAGGTCGTCACGTCAGAAGTGTTTTATAACTATGCCCAGGAAGGTCGGGAAACCCAGGTTGCCCAGGAAGAAACCGTTTATATGAACGCGAATAGTTATGAACCAACGCGTGTGACGGGGGTGGAACAAATACCTGTTTGGCCAATCGCCGGAACAGATGCAGATTTCAAAATTGAATGCAAAGATAATGAATGTTCTGATGGGGAATTAAAGATTGTATCCAAAATTGGAACAGGTTTGATTATTGAAAATAATATCAATACCCGTGGAGGGACAGTTGGTACAGGCTGGTCCGGGGGTGCCGATATTTATAACGGCAAACAAATTCCAGCTGGGTTTGATTATGAATGCACTAATGATGCAGAAATGCCATTGTTGCAACGTGAAATGATGGAAGATGATGGTGGTACTGTGTTGTCTATGTCTCGTAGTCCACGTAGAGTTTGCAATAAACAGCCTGATTCTTATGTTGCTTTTGCGGAACGTGCAGGATTCGTTGCAGAAAAAACAACAGAAGTTGAAGAAAACGTCGTAAAAGATGGCAATAATGTTATTATTAATGTAAACGAAGATGTTGATGACCAGGCGCCTGCGTTTATTGAAAACGAAGTACGTTCTTGGGTGGTTGCATCTGGTCAAACATTACAAAGCGTATTAAAAGCTTGGTGCGACAAAGAAGGTTGGGATTTGGTATGGACAACACCACGTGAATATCCAATCGAAGCCAGTGCTGTGTTCAAAGGGCGTTTTGTGGACGTTGCGTCTGCGTTAGTGCGTAATTTTGAACGTGCGGTGCCGGCACCGTATGCTAAATTTTACAAAGGGAACAGGGTTTTGGTTATATCGACGTTGGATTAAATCCATGGCAAAGATTCGTAGGAGACAAACATGACAAATCGTTTATACATCTGTTTAATAGGTTTTATTGCAGGGGTTGCATTGGGTGGATGCACGTTGCGCGAATCGGCCAAGGTGTCTGCAAGTGTGGACCAAAGTTTTGTAAATGCGTACGATGCGTTTGAAATGTCAAAACATCCAACTGCTAATGTGGCGAGTAATGACACCGTGTCTATGTCAGAAGGTGTTTGGTTGGGAAATAAATCAACATTATTAGAACATAAAAATAATTTGCCGGCAAAATATGAAACGGATTCTGGGGTTACTATTTTATTAAATACGCCTGTGACGTTACAGGTTTTGGCAAATGATATTAATGCTATAACTGGGATCCCTGTAAAAATAGATAGCCAGATTGACGAAGAAAAACTGAAAAAGACGGTTGATGTCGCATATACCGGGAAATTGTCTGGATTGTTATCTCAAATCGCGACGGATTTGGATTTGTTGTGGTATTATGAAAACGGATCAATCGTTTTCTATGAAACAGAAACACGGACATATACATTATATGCGCTGGGGACGGATGTGTCATATCAATCTGCGGTTCAAACAGAAGATGGCAACCGGGTTTCATTGGAATCTAATTTGAATGAATGGGATGAAATAGAAGAAACAATTAATTCTATTATAAATAGTGCTAAAAATGCACAGTTTACTGTGTCGCGTAGTTTGGGAACAATTACTGTGACGGCGGCACCTTCGGTTTTGAACCGTGTTGCAGAATATATTGAAAAACAAAATAAACGTTTATCACAATTGGTGACAATTGATGTTAAGGTTTTACAGGTTTCTTTGACAAACGATTCGGCATTTGGTTTGAATTTGGCTGCGGCTGTAAATTCTGCATCGGGATTGAACATTATTGCGAATCCTGCAAACAATTTGGGTGTTGCCGAAGCGAACTCTATGAACATTGCTGTATTAAATAATAAAGTATTAGAAGATTCTGGATTGGGATTACCACCCTATACAGACGAACAGATTCAAAATGGTTCTTTGGCACGGTTGGCTGGAACAAACGCTTTGATAAACGCATTGGCAAAGCAGGGCAAGGTTGCGTTGGTGACAAACGTTGGTGTGACGACACGTAATAATCGTGTGGCGCCTGTGACGAATACCAAGACAACGGGTTATATTAAACGTTTTGAATCGCGGACGTTCACATCGGTTGAATCTAGTACGGTTGACCAAGATGAATTGGAAACAGGATTTTCTATGCAATTATTGCCAAATGTTTTGGAAAACGGCAAGATTTTGCTGTTGTTCAAAATGAGTGTGCGTGAATTGTTAAAGATGTCAACCCAGGCGGTTGGTGCGGTGACGTTGCAATTACCAGAAGTTGAAGAACGTTCATTCATGCAAGAGGTTATTATGGAATCTGGTCAAATGTTGGTGGTATCTGGGTTTGAAAAGCAAAAGAACGATGACACCAGATATGGTATCGGTGATCCGGATTTCATGGCGTTATCTGGTTCGCGTAAGGCAGAAGCCACACGTGAAGTATTGGTTGTTATCTTGACGCCCCAGGTTTTGGTAAGCCCGATGGATGCGGAACGCAATATCCAACAGCATTGGGGTGCACCATTAGATTAATGTTTTGAAAAACCCGGTAATCAACCGGGTTTTTTGTGCAATGAAAAATCGCCCGATTGGGCGGTTTTTAATTTTAGATAAAAGTTTTCGTTTATGCGATTTTTGCAACTTTCTTTGCCAAACGTGCAACCTTACGCGAAGCGGTCTTTTTCGGCATTGTTTTGCCAGCTGCTTTCATAATTTTGCTTTCTGCGGCGCGTGTTGCAGCAACGGCGGCAGCCTTGTCCCCAGATTCAATTGCGGACAATGCCTTTTTGGTTGCTGTTTTAACCGCACTGCGACGTGCAGTGTTAATTGCGTTCTTTTTCGCAGTCACTAAAATTCTTTTATCACATGATTTATGGTTAGCCACTTTATTTTCCTTTTATTTTTTTAAGGTTTCTGTTATTTTATAAGAAACAAACATAAAATCAAGGAAAATAATATGATATATATAATATGTATAATAGTTTCTTATTTATTGGGTTCTATCCCGTTCGGAATAATTATTGCCAAATTGTTTAAGCATGTAAATTTACGCAAAGTAGGCAGCGGCAACATTGGTGCAACAAATGTTATGCGTGTCGGTGGTTTGCGATTGGCCGGGTTGGTCTGGATTTTAGATATGGCCAAAGCGGTTATCGCTGTGTTACTGGGGCGTTATGTTGGTGGTGCTGCATTTGGTGTGTGGTGCGGTTTTGTAGCGATTGTCGGGCATTGTTTCCCAATATGGTTAAATTTTCATGGGGGCAAGGGTGTATCTGCATTGTTCGGGATATTTTTAGCCGTTAATCCAATCTTGTTTATTATATGTGGAATTGAATGGTTAGTGGTCGCTTTGTCATCGGGATATTCATCATTGGGGGCGTTGGTGGTTTTCTGTTTGGTCCCAGTGTTGGGCTTTTTGATGAGTTTTAATATAGGTGTTGCTTTCTTGGCGATATCATTATTGTGCCTGATACGTCATCGGGAAAATATGTCGCGTCTTTTTCATGGCAAAGAATCAAAAATAGAGTGGAAATGGAAAAAATAAATTACATTCCGCACTATTTATATTTGTTTTTTTAGGGATTTTGTGGTATAATGTATGCCATAAAGAGAGGGTTTATCCATGAAGTATTTTATATCTATGTTGGCTATGTCTTTGGTTATGGCAAATGCGTATGCTGCGCCGGCGCGTCCTGCAATGTCTAATAGAATTATGAATGCGCCATCGCGTTATACAGCGTCGATAAATCAATTGAATACTATGTCAAATGCGGGAACGAATGCCGTAATTGTTGACAAGACAGATGCGAATGCCACGGGGCAAGAAACTGTTTCGGTCGCGGTTGTCGAAGAACCAATCGATATGCGCGAAGCGGAAAGAAACGCTTGTTTGAATAACAATATTGGTATTGGGAATACTTTTGTGTGGGCGTCGCGTTATAGTGATACATCTAATTATGCGGGTATGGTCGAAGATGTAAAAAATCCACAAAATAATGTTTGTTTCGTTCGTGTTGAATTGAAATCAAATGACGAATCGCGTATTTCTGTATCTGATATCGCACCAAAATATTTTATGTGGGGTGAAGATATTGAATGCGGCAGTTGGGCAAACAAAAGTGTGCTGGAACAACGTATTTTGGATGCCAAAAAGGGCAACCGTGTCGCCGGGATTGTTGCGTCGACAATTGGTGGGGCCGGTGTTGGCGTTGGTATAATGGAATCGTTTGGAAATCAATTGATTGGTCACGGGCTTAGCGGTCAAAAAGAAATGGACGATAAAACATTTTATAGATCCCAATTGTTAACACTTAAAGAAAAGGGTCGTGATGCCGAATATAACGAATATATCGGATATTTGAAGGTTATTAAGAAGGCGTGTGAAGGAAACAAGGACATAGATCCTGTTTGCACGGATTATGAATATTTGTATACCGATAAAAGTTTAATGGGCGAATAATAAATTTGATAATTTTTTACTTCAAGAAGATTGTAGATTTGTTCTACAATCTTTTTGTTATGGATATGTTATTACAAAAACTTTTGATATTGCGGTCGCCAGGGGTTGGACCCGTGAAATATAATAAATTGATTGCGGAACACGGTGATGTGTTCGCGGCGGTCGATTCGTTAAATTTGAATCAGGATTTTATCGATTCGGTAAAACGCGAAATAGATACTGCATATGAATTGGGCATAGTATATATATCAGATGAAGATTCAATTTATCCTGATAATTTGCGTAATATTAAAAATCATCCGCCAGTTATTTCAGCACGTGGTAATATTGAGACGTTAAAGAAAAAAATGGTGTCTATGGTTGGAACGCGTCATTCAACTGCGTCGGGGATGAATTTTATGTCGGATTTATCACAATCGTTTGCAGAACATAATTTTGCGGTTGTGTCGGGGATGGCGATGGGGACTGATTCGGCGGCGCATATTGGTGCGTTGCGTGCAAATGGCGATTCGCAAACTGTGGCGGTTTTGGCGGGGGGTGTTGATTATATATGGCCGCTGGAAAACGAATCGCTTTATTACGAAATTATGAATCGTGGCGTTTTAATTAGTGAAATGCCGGTTGGAACAACCCCAGTGGCCAGTAATTTTATACAACGCAATCATTGGGTCGCAGGTATTTCTGATTTGTTAATAGTTGGCGAAGCAGACGCAAAATCAGGCAGTATGTCAACCGCCCGATTCGCAATAGATTATGGAAAACGCGTATTTGCAATACCGGGACACCCATCAGATCCGCGAAGCATTGGACCAAATTCATTGATAAAATCTGGGGCGGCAACATTATGTATGTCGATTACAGATTTCTTTGATGATAAAAAAGAACAAAATAATGGTAAAAAACATCGGGTTGAAAATGATGTTTTGGATAAAATAGGAATGATTCCGGTGTCTGAATCTGTATTGGCAAATCTTGTCAAAAAAACGGTTCCGGAAATCAAGGCAGATTTAGTAATGTTGGAATTACAGGGTTTAATAAGAAAACAAGACGGCGGATACGTTCTGAATTGATTTTTAATATGTATATACAGTGTATATACAAACTGCGAAAATCCAATAAAAAAACGAATCGTTGTCAAAAAATAAATGTTCAAATTTTTTTTAACATTTAGTTGCAAACAGAAATAAATCATATACATTGTTGATGTATCCAAACGATTGATTTATATCAATCAAACAATAAAAGAGAGAGCAGGGCTGCATAAAGGTCTGGGGTGGGAATAACATAGGACATTTATGTTAGGGTGGTTTTTATACTATCACGCTGGCGAAACTCTTTTTGATATGGAAAGGAAAAAGGAGCGAACAAAATGCAGGTAGCAATAGCAAAACAAAATGTAAATGTAGAATCAATCAAACAGGTCATCGCGACCAAGGTAGATTCTGCGGGGTTTGCTGCCTGGATCATGCCGTTGCAATTCGAAATAAAAAATGATTGTTTATATTTGATTGCACACAACCAATTTTCCGCCGACCATGTCAAAAGAATTTATGGAAACGTTATTCAAAACATCGCGGCGGATTTTTGTTTAGGTTTAAATATTTCTGTGTGTGCAAATATTAATGTAAATTCTGCAAACGATAATGTTGTTTGTGAATATACACCTGAAAAAAATACTGTTAAACAAAATAAACGTGATGCGTTTGATGATTTTGTTGCATGTGATGATAATATGTTCGCGGTTGCAGCATGCAAAAAAATTGCCATTGGTGGGGCATCATTTTCGCAATTGTTTATCGCTGGATCGGCAGGATGTGGCAAAACATTGTTGGCAAATTGTATTTGCGCAACATCAAACAAACATGTTGTGATGATGTCGGGTGGACAATTTGTATCTGATTTTGCACGTGCATTGCATGATAAAACAATATTTTCATTCAAAGATTATTGTCGTAATTGCGATATCTTTGTTATGGATGATGTTTGTGCATTGGCTGGCAAACGCGCAACAACTGATGAATTTTTACAGTTGTTGACTGATTTGCGTGGGGCGGGTAAATCGGTGGTGTTGACTGCAAACGCCGCGCCAAACGCGTTAACTGGATTTGATAGACGTATGCAATCGCTGTTTGCGTCGGGTTTGGTGGTTGATGTTGTTGCACCAAATGCATTTGTTCGTCGTGCTATGCTGAAACGTGCAGGCATTGATGGTAATGTCGCCGATGAATTATCAAAACGAATCGGGAATGATGGGCATTTGGTGAACGGTGTTATAAATAAAATTAAAACATATACTGAATTGATGGGGGAAACCGTTGATATGGATGTGGCGGCGCGTTTGTTGGGGGACGTGTTGAACAAAAATAAAACACCATTGATGATGGTAAAATCCATGTGTGAAAAAATGTGTGTTTCGTATGATGAAATTTGCGGGACATCACGTGCACGCCGCCTGGTTCGTGCACGCCAGATAATGATGGCGGTTTTGAAATCTGTGACGAATTTATCATTGACCGAAATTGGTAATGTTTGTGGTGGACGTGATCATGCAACGGTTGTTTATGCATTATCGCAAATTGAAAATCAAAAGATGTCTGATTTGATGTTGTCTGCCGAAATCGATAGTTTAATTCAAATTTGCAAATAAAGTGGTTGAATGTCAGAGTAAAAATACACCGCCCGATTGGGCGGTTGCTTCTTTTATACAATTTTTTATTTCTTAAAACCAACCTTTCTTTTCAGATTTTGTGCCGGCGAATTCGGTCAGGGCTTTCTTTTGTTTTTCGGTTAATTTCTTTGGTATTACAATTCCAATTTCAATATACAAATCACCAAATCCATTGTGCCCATTTGGCATGCCGTGACCGCGGACACGTAATTTTTCACCAACCTGGGTTCCAGATGGGATTTTGACCGATAGTTTTTTATCGTCGATTGTTTCAATTTCTATTTCGCCGCCCATTGCCAATGTTGCAAAATCTATATCGCGATGCATTAACAAATCATTTCCAACACGTTCAAATGTTTTATTTGGACGTATATGAACGTCAATATAAAAATCGCCAGGTGTGCCACCGTTCGGGGCCGCTTCGCCCATGCCAGCCATACGCAATCTGGCGCCGTCCATGATACCAGCGGGTATTTTTACATCCAATGTGCGTTGTTTGTTGACTGTCCCGGTGCCATCGCATGCGCTGCATTTTTTATCAATCTTTTTACCCAACCCATTACAATCAGGACATGGTGTTTCAACCGCAAAAAATCCCTGGCGCGTGTGAACGTATCCTGTGCCGCCACATGTTTTGCATGTTGGTGCTGGCTTGCCGTCAGCGGTACCATGGCCACCACATTTTTCGCATTTAACCGCACTGGTGAATTTTACAGTGTGTGTCGTTCCAAAAAATGCATCTTTCAAATCAATTACAACTTCGTCTAATAAATCACGGCCGTGTTGTTGTTGCGCGCGTGTGTCGCCACCAAATCCACCACCAAATCCAAAACCACGCATGGCTTCGCGTAGAATATCTTCCATGCCACCCATGTCGCCGCCGCCCATATTGAAATGAAATGCGCCATTTCCAAATGGATTGCCACCAAAACCGGCCCCCGCACCGTTGCCACCAGCGAATGCGGCGTCACCGAATCGGTCATACGCGGCACGTTTTTGAGGATCTTTTAAGATATCAAACGCATTGTTGACGTCTTTGAATTTTTCTTCGGCGCTTTTGTCACCTGGGTTTTTATCAGGGTGATATTTCATGACCAATTTATGGTATGCTTTTTTTATGTCGGCATCAGATGCGTCACGGGCAACACCCAAAACTTCGTACGGATTTTTGTTCATTTTTTATTCACCAATTTATTACTTTACCAAGTATATAGTTATATTTTGATAAAAATCAAGGGCGTATAGCGACTATTTTTAGCGGTTTTTGGGGTAAAAAAATAGTTTTGCCTTGCACAAAATTCAAAAATGTTATAATAATATGTTGTTAAAAATAGGATTTTTCATGAATAAATACGATGCGTCTGATATTCAAGTGCTTGAAGGTTTGGAACCTGTTCGGTTGCGACCAGGGATGTATATTGGCGGAACCGATGAAAAAGCATGGCACCATTTGCCAGTTGAAATTATGGATAATTCTATTGACGAAGCGGTTGCCGGATTTGCAAAGAAAATCGTTGTGAATTTAATCGATTCGAAAACCATAGAAATTACAGACGATGGACGCGGAATCCCTGTTGATGAACATCCTAAATATCCTGGTAAATCTGCATTAGAGGTTATTTTAACGACACTGCATTCGGGGGGGAAATTTAATAATAATGTTTATAAAACCAGTGGCGGTTTACATGGGGTCGGCAGTGCGGTTGTTAATGCGCTATCATCGAATATGGATGTGACTATTTCGCGCGATGGATATGAATGGCATCAAACATTTTCACGTGGTAAAACGACCAGTCCGATTATACGTGGCGCGGCGACCAAGGCACATGGAACAAAAATAAAATTCACATTGGATGATGAAATCTTTGGCGAAAATGCTGTGTTTAAGCCGATTAAAATTTATCGTATGGCGCGGGCCAAATCATTTTTGTCACGTGGCGTGAAGATTGAGTGGCATTGTAATCCGGCGCTGATTACCGAAGATATGAATATCGAATCGGATAAAGTGTTTTATTATCCAAATGGTGTTGCGGATTTCGTTGCAGAAAAAACAGATTCTAAGCCACGTATTTTGCCGAAAATATTTTCGGGGGCAATTGATTTCCCTGATGATATGGGGCGTGTTGAATGGGCGTTGACTGTGTTGACCGATGAAAATGGGGCGGCGTCAGATGACGGATTTTTTGCATCTTATTGTAATACAATTGCAACTATTGATGGTGGTACCCACGAAGCCGGATTCAAGGCCGCTATTACCAAGGGATTAAAGGCGTACGGTGAAAAAATAAATAATAAATCTGCGTCGTCCATTATTGGTGAAGATGTGTTCGATTCAGTTGCAGCGATTGTTTCTGTATTCTATAAAACGCCGCAATTTTTAGGTCAAACCAAAGAAAAACTGTCTAATCCTGAAATTGCACGATATACAGAAAATGCAATTAAAGACCCGTGGGAAATGTTTTTGGCGTCTGATCCAAAAACTGCAAATGCGTTGTTGGAATTTGTTATAAATTTGGCGAACGCGCGTATCAAAACAAAACAGGTCAAAGATGTTGCACGGAAAACGCCAACTAAGCGAATTCGTATGCCTGCGAAATTGGCAGATTGTTCAAAACATGGCGTTGATGGAACTGAATTATTTATCGTCGAAGGTGAATCTGCGGGTGGAACGGCAAAACAGGCGCGGGATAGGGCGACCCAGGCGATTATGCCGTTGCGTGGTAAGGTTTTGAATGTGTTGTCTAATTCTGATGAAAAATTCAGTGCAAATCGTGAATTGAATGATTTGATTGATATTATCGGTGCGGGAACTGCGAAAGATTGGGATGATAGTAAATTGCGTTATGAAAAAATTATTATCATGACCGATGCTGATGTCGACGGCAGTCACATTGCATCGTTGCTGATGGCATTTTTCTATCAATATATGCCACAGTTAATTTATGGTGGACATTTGTATTTGTCTTGCCCGCCACTTTATAAATTAACATGCGGAACCGAATCGATTTATGTTGATACCGATGAAGAATTAGAAGAATTGAAAAACGGAAAATACAAAAATAAACGCGTCGAAATTTCCAGGTTCAAAGGTTTGGGTGAAATGATGCCAAATCAATTAAAAGAAACGACTATGTCTGCAAAAACGCGTCGTTTAATTCGTGTTGATTTGCCACCAAAAACCGAAGACGGTATGGAAGACACAGAAAAAACCAAAAATCTGGTCAATGATTTGATGGGTAAAAAACCAGAATTCAGATTCAAATTTATTACCGAACATGCACAATTTGTTAAGGATTTGTTTGTGTAGTAAATTTTTAGTAATAGAAAAACCGCCCGTTCGGGCGGTTTTTTATTTTGTGTTTTATTATTTTATTTTCTTTAATTTTTGTGAAAATGTAATTGTGTATTGGGTCGCACTCCAAAGTGAGGCAACCAATGCAAACCATAAACAGAATATAGCAATCTGTGGCAGTGTATAAATTATATAGAATATAACACTGCTGGTGGTGTTGGGATTAACAACGGCCCCCAACGCCAAGAATAATAAAAAGGCAGCAATTGAAATCATTTGAATTGTTGTTTTTATTTTGCCCATGGAAAAACGTGCTTTTGGTACAGGCATTTCTATTTTTTGTGTGCCCAAGAATTCACGCAGACCACTGATATACAATTCACGTGCAATCATAATTATAATCGGAATCACGATAAACCAAACAGGCATTAACATAGCCAACATAATAAATGTATTACATACCAGCAATTTATCACCAATATGATCCATTACGCCACCCAATTTAGAGCAACAATTGTATTTGCGTGCCAAAAATCCATCAAACCAATCAGACAAAGCGGCCAATGCATATAAAATAAATGTCACCCAATATAATCCGAACATAATTGTTGGAATTATTGCAAAAGCGGCCGCAATACGGAACGCAGATAAAAAGTTTACAAATTTTTTCATAATATTTTTCTCCTTTGTTATGTTTTTTGATGTGCACATTATAACACTTCGGAATGAAAATATGCATATATTTTTTCAGCAGCATATTTTCCAAGCCCCGGAACGTGCAAAAGTGATTTTAAATCCGCGTCCATGATTGCGCGAACCGTGCCATAGTGTTGTAATAATTGTTTTTTTCGAATCGGGCCAATGCCGTCGATTTCATCCAGGCAGCTGGCTGTTAATTGTTTTGCGCGGACACTGCGATGATATGTGATAACAAAACGGTGTGCTTCATCACGGACAGCGCGCAATAACAAAAACAGAGTGCTATCTTTTGGTAACGATGTATTCACAGATCCGTCGGGCATAATAAAATGTTCGTCACCATTGCGGACGACACCTTTGGTCACACCCAATACAGGTATTTTTCCGTTTGCAATTTTTTGCGCGATATTCCATTGTGCGGGGCCCCCATCGACAATTATTAAATCAAGTTCTGGAATATCATTGATTGCGCGTTGAACGAATTCTTCCATCATTGCAATATCGTTTCCTGCGCGTGCCGCATCGCGTAATTTGAAATGGCGATATGATGATTTTATAAAGCCATTATGACCAAATGCTATCATTGCACCAACCGGATTTTTCCCAAACAAATGTGAATTATCAAATACGCCGGCACATTTAATTTTTATACCCAACCATTTTTCCAATTCAGATACATTTTTATCCCACATAAAATCTGTGTTGTGCGGCGATTTATACCGTATACCGCGATTTGTAGTATTTGTTAATGCGGTAATTTTATCACGTATAATTGCAGCGTTTTCATAATCTTGGGCTTCAGAAAAATCTTTCATCAATTTTGTTAAATCGTGAATTATTGGTTCGCTATCGCCGGTTAAGATACGTCGTGCCAATTGAACATTTTTATCATAATTTGTTTGCGGAATACAACATGGTGCACTGCATCGGCCAATTTGATATAACAAACATGGGCGCGTTCTGTTGCGCATGAATGTATCAGTGCATGTTCGTATTTGGCATACACGTTGAATAGTTTTTATTGTTTCATTTAATGCATGAACAGACGGATATGGTCCATAAACATCGATTCGTTGTGATATCTTTCCACGGAATTTTAACAGACGCGGAAATTCATGTCGCGTTAATGCCAACATTGGATACATTTTTCCGTCGGTCAACATAATGTTATATTTAGGTTTCAGTGTTTTAATCAGTTTTTGTTCCAATATTAATGCATCCGATTCGTTTTGCGTAATTTCCCATTCAACACGTGTGACCAATGATCGCATAACCTGTTTATGGTTTTCCAATTTTGAAATATCAACATATTGATTCAAACGATTCGATAAATTTTTTGCTTTGCCAACGTAAAGCAGGGTGCCCAAATCATCATACATTTTGTATATTCCAGGGGCCAAAGGTGCATTTTTAATCAAATCTTTGAATTGAACGAACATAGTTTTTATGATAAAATATAATTCATAAAAATCAAGTAGGTGAAATATGTTAAGATTTACAAAAAAAAGTGAATCCGGGCGTTCTATGATAGAAATCATTGGTGTGTTGGCAATAATGGCGATAATTTCTGCATCGGCATTTGTTTTGATTCGCAGTGCGATGGCGACACAACGACGAAATGCAGTTGTAAATGATTTTATGAATATTGTATCTGGGGTTCGAACATTGTTTGCCGACTATGATAATTTGGAAACCATGGCTGATTTGAATAGCGATGATATATTGGGGGCAATTGGTATCGATTCAAACAATACCCCATACAAAGGTTGTAAGTATTCTGTGACATTGGATAATTCTGATAGTACATATCAAACATTTACTGTCTGGATTTTTGGGACAAACCCGGGGGCGAGTAATTTGCCGGCACGGGATTGTTTGGCGTTAAAATCCAGAAGTTGGCCTGGGGCGGTAAGTGGTGCCGCCGATAGTGCATCTGTTTGTTCTGGGGCTGATAGCACAGAGGCGCATTATGTTGGTGTGAAATACAAGAAATAGGTTTTATAAACGTAATAGTTATGATATTATAAACCGTGAAAAGGAAGAAATAGTGCGAATGAAATATAAACACAATGAACACGAATCTGGTCGATCAATGGTTGAAATCATTGGTGTGTTGGCGATTATGGGTATGATTGCCGCGGCGGCGACTATGTTAATAACTAATGGCATGACGGTTAGCAAGCGTGCACGTGCGCGTGACGATGTGTCGGCGATTGTTGAAAACGTTCGTGGTTTATATCCAGATGGATTTACAAATTTAACAAACAGTGAAACCGATGGAACCGCGTTGATTGATTCGCTTTATTTGAATACGACAACGCCGTATGGGGCGGGAACAACATATAGTGTTGTTCGGGTCACAAAAGATGAATTTAATGTAATAGTATCTGGGTTGGATGATGATGAATGTAGTGTATTAATAAAGCAAACATGGGCGGATGTCATTTCTGTATCGCGCAATCCACAAACAGGCGGCCCATGCAAAGTTACATTAACATTTGGTAAATAACAAAGATGGCGAACATGAAAAGAATTTTTTCACGAAATCAAGAATCTGGTCGTTCCATGATTGAAATGGTCGGCGTTTTGGCAGTGACGGGATTGATAACTGCGGCGGCGTTTGTTTTGATTCGGACGGGGATGTCGTCGGAAAAAATTAATACTGTTTCTGACGAAGTAGATATTTTAGCGTCGAATATTCGTGTGGTTGTTGCAGGTGGGCATACATGTTCGTTGCCCGCAACCAGCGAAATAACAAGTTCAGATAGTGGCGGAATAAATTTTGCCAAAGCGTTATTAAAGGCATCTAGTGCAATTACTCCGTTCGGTGGTTCGTCATATTATGCTGTGACACGCAGCGGTTCTGGTACGTGCACTGCGACAAAGAAAACAGATACTGGATTCAAAATTTATTTGGTGGATATACCCGCCACGGCATGTTCGGCATTGGATGGTATGACATATGCGGGTGGAACGGCGGCATGCGGAACGGGTGGAACAACGTTAACGATTACATATTCAGAATAAAAAAATACATTTGCGGTTTGACCAGATGGGATTTTTCTGATAAAATAATAGTTATAGAATAAGGAAGAGATTTGATAAAAAACAAAAACACAGGAGAAAAAAACAATGAAACAAATTAAAAGAACAAAGAAAGTGGCAAAAAAGCACGAATCCGGGCGTTCTATGATTGAAATGGTCGGTGTGTTGGCCATTATGGGGTTAATCACTGCCGCGGCATTTGTGTTGATTACATCCGCATTGCGCAGCCAAAGATTGGTTCGTATCGACGATGACGTTTCCGCGATTGCGGCCGGCGTTCGTTTGTTGTATGCAAACCAACCGAGTTTTGATGGCATAGCAACAGCTGCTAATGCGACAAATGCGATGACTTTGATTGGGTATAATAGTGTTAAGACACCTTTCAATACATCATATACTCTTTTGGGATGTGTGCCAACTATTTCCAGCGGAAGTGTCACAGCGTGTGCAGCGAATACTAGCAATAATAATTTGAATACTCATTTCATGATATCGTTTAATGCAGATAGTAATGCAACATGCCAATCTTTGGTGAAACGTTTGGAAGGATTCAATGGTGGACATGCCATAGCCTGCGCTTCCAACGGTGTTGAAGTAAAGGTTGTATTTGCTAAGTATGCTGATGATTAATAATGTTATGATTATTATTGATTAAAATTAATTGGGGAATTGGGTTTTTAATTCAAATTCCCCAATCTTTTTTATCCGTGGCCTAAAATTTAATTTGATTGTATGGGATTTTTCTGATAGAATATATGGCATAAAGGCAAAAGAGATTTGATAAAAAAACAAAAAACAAAAACAGGAGAAAAAAACAATGAAACAAATTAAAAAAACAAAGAAAGTGGCAAAAAAGCACGAATCTGGTCGTTCCATGATTGAAATGGTCGGCGTGTTGGCGGTTATGGGGTTAATCACGGCCGCGGCATTTGTGTTGATTACATCTGCGTTGCGTAGCCAACGTTTGGTTCGCATTGACGATGACGTTTCTGCAATTGCAGGTGGTGTTCGTTTGTTATACGCGAATAAATCAGATTTCAGTCAAATTAATGATGCTACCGATATGGCTTTGATTGGTTATAACAATGTTAAATCGCCATTTAATACAAAATATACGATTGCATCTGATACGGCATCAAGTAACCAGAAATTTACGGTTTCGTTTGATGCAGATACCGCTACAACATGTACAGCATTGGTGACGCGTTTGAATGGGTTTAATGGTGGTACAGCGGCGTGTGCCGATAAGAAATTGACCATCACATTCGCAAAATATGCGGAAGATTAATCGTGTAATATTGTGATTGTTCGCGGGGTAAAATGGCGGAATTTATCACTATTTCACAAATTGATGCAGGAACCAGACTTTTGCGCTGGTTCCTGCGTGTTTTTCCGGGATTGCCACAACGTGATTTTTATAAATTATGTCGTGGTGGGCAAATTCGTATAAATTCGTCACGTGTTCGTGGAATTGAAATTTTACGTGATGGTGACGTTGTGCGTGTGCCACCAACATTACAATCGTATAAACAAATCGTTAAAAAACCAGAGGGCGGAACACAATTTTCGTTGTCTGATTTAGAAAATTTGCGCAAATGCATAATTCATAGCGATAGCGATATTATTGTGTTTAATAAACCGGCCGGATTGGCGGTCCAGGGCGGAACAGGTATAAAAAAATCCGTTGATAAAATGGCCGCGGCGATGTTCCCGTATGATAAAATTTCATTGGTGCATCGAATCGATAAAGAAACCAGTGGAATTTTGGTTGTCGCCAGAAATCAACACGCCGCCCAAGAATTATCAAAACAATTTCAAACAAAAACTGCACACAAAGAATATGTCGCATTATTACAGGGAACATTGTCGCGTTCGCGTGGAACCATTGAAAACTATATTGCCAAAGGTGCCGTTTACGAAGATATGCAAAATATCCCAGATGATGTGCGGGCACAACGTGCGGTGACCGATTATCGTGTGTTGGGAACCGCGCATGGGTTATTGTCATGGGTTTGGTTTTCACCGAAAACAGGACGGACACACCAATTAAGATTACATAGTGCGTATACGTTGGGGGCGCCTATTGTAGGGGATGATTTATACGGTTTAACGCGTGGAAAAAATTTAGGCACTTTGCATTCATTATTGACAACAAAAAACCTGTTTTTGTTTGCCTATAAAATCAGTTTTATTCATCCGTCAACGCATAAAATGATGACTTTGACAGCGCCGGTTCCAGAATTTATGCAATCGGTGTTGAAATTTTTAGAATTTCAATTACCATAGTATGTAAATACAGTGGAAGAAAAGTATGTTTCTTTATACATTTTATAAACGCTATATTTGGTTGCTGCGAATTATCGCTGTGTTTTTTATGGGATTAATTGTTGCAATTTTTATTGCGTTGCAACACATAAATCTGGAAACGTTACGTGGAAATATTGTGTCGGGGTTGCGTGATGCAACGGGAATGGAAATCGAAATTGATGGTGATATTTCGTGGAAATTTTCATTACGTCCAGAAATAGAATTAAATAATGTACGTATACCAAATGCAGATTGGGCCAAAGAAAAAAATTTATTCGTCGCGGATAAAATCGATGTGCGATTGGATTTGTTTTCATTATTTCGGACAAAACCTGTGATTCGGTATATCAGGGTGATGGATGCGAAAATCAATCTTGAACAAAATGCGGACAGCAAAGATTCTGTGGTGTTAAACGAATCGCAGGATGATAAAAACGAATCACCAAAGAAAGAAAATACAAAATACCCGTTTAAAGGATTGCCGTTTTCAGGTCTGGAAATACAAAACATCGTTGCTAATATTTATGGGGATGAATATTCGCTAACCAGTTTTGGAATTCATTCACATTTACAAGATAATGTTTTTGAATATACGGGGTGGGTTAAACCGTATAATACAAATCTGCCGTTCGTGTTAAAGTTTTTTGAATATAATTCTGAACGTAAAATCTATCCAGTGCGAATCGCGTTTGCCACGGGGGCAAATGCACTGATTGCAGATATTGCATTGGAAGGAACCAGCAAATTCCCAATTGATGTTATTGTGCGTGGTGATATTCCAAATCTGAAAAAATCAGGCGATTGGTTTAATGTAGATTTATTCCAGATGCCATTGATGAACGTTGATATCGCATTAAATATGGATCGTAAAAAAATATCTTTCCGTAAATCTTCTATTAAATTTGGAAAATCAGATATAAATTTCACTGGTTCGTATGATTGGTCCAAAGATACACCCGTTGTGCGTGCGAAAATTACATCTAATCGGATTGATTTGTATAAATCTTTTCCAGAATGGTTTGGGGCGGGGGTTGAATGGATTCATCCACCGCGTGATTTGAACGTGTTTTATGATATGCCTTTGTTTGGAGATGTGATGTATAATATGGATCTAGAGGCAGATGTAAATATCAAACATTTTGTTGTATATCGGTCGCTGGATTTAACAAATACAAATTTGAAATTAAATGTCAAAGATCATAAATTGCGTGCAGATGCACATGTTGGAATCGCAAATGGTGATGTGAATGCCGTCATCGATTCTGATATTACAAATGATGGTTTATATATTGCACAATGGGCGGGGCGGGGCGAACATATTGTTGTTGGTGAAATATTAAACCAAATTTATGTTAAAAATATTATATCGGGTTTGCCGTTGGATTTTGATTTGTATCTTCGGACAAACGGCAAAGACATGGCTGAGATTATGCAGACTTTGTCTGGGCCTGTTGTGATGCGTTCTACTGATGTAGGATATGCGCATGCTGATCTAGTTGGTTATATGTATGGTGGTGATTTTTTAACAAATTTACGCCATAGCGTTGAAGATTTATTCACAGGTAAAACACGCGATTTGATTCAAATTAATGGCGCGGCGGCGAATATATTATTGCGCGACGGTTTAATCGAAACGCAAAATGGCGTTGCTGTGGAATCCCAGGTTGTAAATATTCGTTTGGCGGGGACTTTGGATCTGGGACATGAAAAAATAGATTTATCTTTGGCGTCGGTTCCGGTGCGTGGATTAAAATTGTCTTTGTCTGGGAATGTTATAAATGCGATGCAAATTTCCGGCAATTTGGCGGAACCTGATTTCAAAATAAATGGGGCCGCCGTCGTTGGCAAGGTTGGTTCGGCCGTTGGTTTGGGGTTGTTGTTGTCACCATTGACAGGCGGGCTTAGTATCGCTGGTGGTTTTGTTGCTGGATTTTTGGCAGGCGATTTATTAGAAGGTTGGTTGGCGGATACTACACCTGTTAAAACCGCATTGGGAAAAGGGGCACCGGTTAAATCAGATGATCCTGAATGGTTTAATGAAGATGTGACTGATTTATCGCGGCCATTGTTTGAATCGTTTAAATAACAATTTGTCAACTTTTTCATAAATGTATATATTGAAGTTTTATGCTTGCACCGAATCGGTCTTTTTTGGTAAACTGGCCATAGGAAAAAAGAAAAACAAAAGATAAACAGGAGAAATAACATGGAATTTTCAGTGTTTCGTCAGGTTTTAATACGTGCGCTGGGGCATATGCAATCAATCGTTGAAAAACGTGCGACTTTGCCGATTTTAGTGAATGTAAAAATCGAAGTTGCAGATGATTTAATTTTATCTGCGACAAATGTGGATTTGGAATTGGTTGAACATGTGGCCGCTGATATTACTTTGGCGGGCAAAACGACTGTGCCGGTTCAATTGTTGTATGATATTGTTCGCAAATTGCCGGATGATGCAGAAATCAGTTTCAAACAATCTGGTGATCAATTGGTTGTATCTAGTGGCAGTGCTGTTTTCCATTTGCCAACATTGCCGGCAGAAAATTTCCCAGTGATGGCGGGTGGTAATTTAAGCACTAAATTCCAAATGACAACTGGGGATTTGGCACATTTGATTAACCAGACAAAATTCGCAATTCCAACAGATGATGTACGTTATCATTTGGGCGGCATTTATTTCCATATATCCGAAGATACCGGCAAATTGACTGCGGTTGCAACAGACGCGCAACGTATGGCATTGTGTGCGATGACTGCGCCAAAGGCTGCGGCGGGTATGCCATCGGTGATTATTCCACGTCGTGTGATTGGTGAATTGTCAAAATTATTGGAAGATGCCAACGTTGATGATGTGATGATTGAATTGTCTGATACCAAGGCGCGTTTCACGGTTGGTGCTGCCACGTTGACCAGCAAATTGGTTGATGCGCAATATCCAAACTATCGCGTTGTTATTCCAAAAGGCAACGATAAAATCGCGGTTTTGGATAGAAAGAAATTTATCAATGCGGTTGATTTGGTTTCGGTGGCCAGTGTTGATAAAACCAAATCTGTTCAATTATCGTTTTCAATGAATAAATTGGTCGTTAACGCATCGAGTCCTGATGCAGGAACCGCAACCCAAGAATTAGATATTGAATATAATGGCGATGCAACGTTTGCTATCAATTTTAATGTGAAGTTCTTGTTGGATGTCGCGGGCCAGGTCGAAGGTGATAAATTCCAAATGGAAATGCAGGAATCTTTGTCGCCAACAATTATTAAATCCACAGACAAAGATACAGACGCGTTGTTTGTATTGATGCCTATGCGGATGTAATAAAATATTAATATTGAAAAACCGCCGTCATGGCGGTTTTTTTCTTGCGAACAAAGAAAGTTTGTTATATTCTTTGGAAAGTTGAAAAACAAAGAGGTTTATAAATGGCAACATATATTGCAAATGATATGCGTGTTGGTTGGGTGATTTCCCACAATGGCAAAAGATATTCAGTGACTTCGATTACTAAGGTTAAACCGGGCAAGGGTGGCGCATTTGTTCAGGCGGACCTGCGTGATATTGATTCGGGCAACAAAGGTGGTGACCGTTGGCGCGCCGAAGACAAAGTTGAAAAATTGATGGTTGAAGATTTGGAATGCCAATATTTGTATTCTGATGGCACAGATGCATTTTTCATGAATTTGTCTGATTATGAACAATTCACAATGCCGGTTGAATCGTTGGGCGAACAGATGAAATTTTTGGCACCTGAAATGGTTGTTCGTGCGAATTTTGTCGAAGGACACCCAGTGTCCATCACTTTGCCGAAAACAGTTATCGCAACGGTCGAAGAAACAGAACCTGCGTTAAAGGGGCAAACGGCGACCAGCAGTGGTGGTAAACCTGCGATTTTGGATAACGGTGTTCGTGTCCAGGTTCCGACCTTCATCGAACAGGGCGAAAAGATTGTTGTGAATACTGAAACATTGGAATACGTAGAACGCGCTAAATAAATTATAACAATATATCTGCAACAAAAAACGGTGGTTCATGTAGCGTTTGTACACTACACCACCGTTTTCCGTTGTATCTATATCATTCTAATTTATTTTAATATGTTGTATTTGCTTGTTGTTATCGCGCTCGTGTAGCATTTGTACATTTCGCTTGATAACAACGGCGCATTTGCACCATTCTGATTCATTTATAAAAAACGGTGGTTTGCGCCACCGTTTTTCGTTGTATCTATATTATTTTTTATTTATTTATTAAATCTTGTATCCTGAACCCATTATATTTTGAATTTCGTCGATACAATTTTGTGTTATTGTGTCCATTGCGCCGGTTAAATATTTGCGCGGATTAAATATTTTTGGGTTTTTGTTCAGGCTTTCGCGAACGGCCGCTGTGAATGCCAGACGCGAATC
>Ga0310786_10000476_pt1 | contig 65243 bp, 46 predicted proteins | sample AusTroGonzalo_MG_FD_203881 | JGI IMG/M metagenome (GOLD analysis project Ga0310786, IMG submission 203881) | Bovine rumen microbial communities from tropical cattle in Woodstock, Queensland, Australia - Gonzalo_03 (v2) (version 2) | ecosystem: Host-associated > Mammals > Digestive system >...
GCTGCTACTACCGCAATGGCAAGTGGGGTCAGATTGAAGTTTCTTCTTCGACGGATATCAGCATCCACATGGCCGCAACTTGCTTGCACTACGGCCAGGAAGGTTTCGACGGCCTCAAGGCTTACACCGGCAAGGACGGCAAGGTCCGCATTTTCCGCTGGGAAGAAAACGCGAAGCGCATGCAGAGCACCGCTAACCGCGTGCTGATGGCCGCTCCTCCTCTGGAGCTCTTCCACGAGATGGTCAAGATGGCCGTGAAGCTGAACGCCCGCTTTGTCCCGCCGTATGGCTACGGTGCGACGCTCTACATCCGCCCGCTCCTCATCGGTACGGGTCCGGAAGTCGGCGTGAAGCCCGCCGATGAATACCTGTTCATGATTTTCGTCTGCCCGGTGGGCCCCTACTTCAAGGATGGGTTCAAGCCGGTGGACATGATGGTGAGCCGCAACTACGACCGCGCCGCTCCGCAGGGTACGGGTACGGTGAAGGTTGGCGGTAACTACGCCGCTAGCTTGATGTCTTTGGCCGAAGCCAAGAAGCTCGGCTACTCCAGCACCATCTACCTGGATGCCAAGGAAAAGAAGTACATCGACGAATGCGGTCCGGCAAACTTCTTCGGCATCAAGGGCAAGAGCTACGTGACCCCGAAGTCCGAATCCATTCTGCCGTCTATCACCAACAAGAGCTTGATGCAGTTGGCCGAATACCTGGGCTACACGGTGGAACGCCGCCAGGTTCCGTTCGAAGAACTCGCTGAATTCTCTGAAACTGCCGAATGCGGTACTGCTGCCGTGATCACCCCGATCAAGAAGATCGTGGACCCGGTCGCCGGCAAGACGTTCACCTACGGTGACGGCAAGAATCCGGGCCCGGTTTGCACGGAACTCTTCACGAAGTACACGGCTATCCAGTTCGGTGAAGCGGAAGACCCGTTCGGCTGGACTGAAGTGGTTGACGTGTAATTGACGCGCGTTTTAAAAGTAAAAGTCCCGCGGAGAAATCTGCGGGATTTTTTTGTGAAAAGGGAGGTCCCCGCCTGCGCGGGGATGACATGGTGGGTGAGAATAGTTTATTGCATGTCGCGGATGATGTCGCGCAGGCGGGCTGCTTCCTCGAAGTCGAGTCGGGCGGCAGCCTCTTTCATTTGACGTTCGAGGTCTTCGAGTTTTGAAGATGCGGATGTGCGCTGGAGGAGTTCGGCGTTTTCGGCGCGCTTCGAAGTGTTCGGGCCACGTTTCGCCGCCGCCGTCCTCTTCGTCTTGCTGGAGGGCTGCAGCGGTTCCATCGGGCGGATGCCGTTGCCGTTGTCTTCCCAGTCGTCGACGACGGTTTCGTCGCCGATGTCGCCCAGCGGGTCGTTGATCCTCAGGTCGTCTTCGAGTTTGCGGGTCACGGACTTGGGCGTGATGCCGTGTTCCTTGTTGAATTCTTCCTGCACGCTGCGGCGGCGGGCAGTTTCGGTAACTGCCTTTTCCAGACTGTCGGTCATGTTGTCTGCGAACAGGAGCACGGTGCCGTTCACATTACGGCTCGCGCGCCCCATCGTCTGGATGAGGCTGCGGTAGTTGCGCAAGAAGCCTTCCTTGTCGGCGTCGAGAATCGCGACCATGCTCACTTCGGGCAGGTCGAGGCCTTCGCGCAACAGGTTGATGCCTACCAATACGTCGAATTCGCCGGTACGGAGTCCGCGGATGAGTTCGTGACGTTCCAGAGTCTTGATATCGCTGTGTAGGTAGCGCGCACGGATGCCCGATTCCACGAAGAAGTCGGTGAGGTCCTGTGCCATCTTCTTGGTGAGGGTCGTGACTAGTACGCGGTCGCCGTTCTTGACGACTTCCTCGATGCGGTACAGCAGCACGTCCATCTGGCCCTTGATGGGGAACATCTCGATTTTCGGGTCCAGGAGTCCGGTCGGCCTGTTAATTTGTTCGGTGACCACGCCGCCTGTTTTGGTGAGTTCGTAATCGCCGGGGGTGGCGCTCACAAAGAGCACTTGCTTCGGGTACATGAACTCGAATTCGGCGAAGTTCATCGGGCGGTTGTCCAAAGCGCAGGGGAGGCGGAACCCGTACTGCACAAGCGTCGTCTTGCGGGATTTGTCGCCCTCGGCCATGCCGCCTACCTGCGGGATACTCACGTGCGATTCATCGACCATCAAAAGCCAGTCGTCGCCGAAATAGTCGATAAGCGTAAACGGGCGCGTACCCGGTGCGCGGTTCTCGATAATGCGGGAGTAGTTCTCGATGCCGCTGCATTGCCCGGTCTCACGGATCATTTCCATGTCGTAGCGTGTGCGGCTTGAAAGTCGGGCCGATTCCAGCACCTTGCCTTCTTTGTCGAGTTCTGCGAGGCGCTCGGTCAGTTCCATCTGCATGCGCTGCAGAATGCCCGCGCGGCCTTCTTCTTTAGTGACGAAGTGCTTTGCGGGTGCGACCGTCATCTCGTTCAGTTCCTGCGTGACTTCGCCGGTGACGATGTTGAAACGGCAGAGTCTGTCCACCTCGTCGCCGAAAAGTTCGATGCGGAGGCCTTCTTCGTCGTAGCTCGGGTGGATTTCAATCACGTCGCCGTGCACGCGGAAAGAACCGCGTTCCAGGCTGAAGTCGTTTCTCGTGTATTGAATTCGCACGAGATCGTGCAGAATCTTGTCGCGGTCGTAGATTTCGCCCTTCTGGATACGCACCATCAGATCAAAATATTCGCTCGGGCTGCCCAAGCCGTAGATGCAGCTCACGGAGGCAACGATGATGACGTCCCTGCGGGTGAGCAAGTTCGCGGTCGCGCGCAGACGGAGCTTGTCGATTTCGTCGTTGATGCTCGCGTCTTTCTCGATGAACGTGTCCGTGTGCGGGATGTACGCTTCGGGCTGGAAGTAATCGTAGTAGCTCACGAAGTATTCCACCGCGTTGTGCGGGAAGAACGCCTTGAATTCCTGGTAGAGCTGCGCTGCGAGCGTCTTGTTGTGCGTGAGGATGAGCGTAGGCTTGCCGACATTCTTGATGACGTTCGCCATCGTGAAGGTCTTGCCCGAACCGGTCACGCCGAGGAGCGTCTGGAACTGTTCGCCGTTCTTGAAACCTGTCGTGAGTTCCTCGATGGCTTTCGGCTGGTCGCCCGCCGCTCCGTAAGGGCTTTCCAGAATGAATTCCGCACGCGTCGGTGACTGGAACTGCTTCAGCTTTCCGGGCAGGCTCTGCTCGGGCGGTAGCGGTTTCGCTATCGGTTTCGCATACGGGTCCGGAGTGATTGTCTTGCGTGCGCGTGCCATGATTTTGACGAAAGATAGAAAAAGTCGCGCCGGCAACTTATGCCCGCTGACGAATGATTAAAAATTCTATATTGCGCCGCATGCATTGTGACAGGATTCTCGGAACAACACACCACGGTACGTACAAGAAGGTCGTCGATGTCCCGCTTTTGCGCGAGGAACTGACGGCGCGTTCTATCCGCTGCATTGCCCGCGATGGCGTGGAGGTGGAAATCGATGTGAACGAGGATTTGCAGGAAGGCGATATTGTGGCGGAGACGGAACAGAACGTCTATGCGATAAAGATTTTCGTGCCGAAGAAGAAACCCGAGGAAAGCGAACCGATTCGCCAGAGCAAAAGCTACCTCTAATTATTATGCGCTGGGCTGTTGAATCGGCGCAGTTTAAAAAGTGAAGACAACGCTAATGCGTGATGGCGCAGTTTAAATGCAAAATGCTGGTAAGGGATGCGCGTTTCTTAATCGCGGATGCGCAGGCTTTCGCGCATGCTCACGCGTTCTTTGCCGAGCAGTTTGTAGAGCTTGCAACGGAATAGCGGAATGGCTGCGATGACGCCCGCGATAACGATAAACGCAGACAGATAGGCAATTCCGGGGCGGTCAATTTGCGCCTTGAAAACAACGCGGAGCACAAGCAGTATGTACCAGTGAATCGCGAGAATGATGAGCGCGTTACGGGAAATGTTGCGCAGAATCCCTTTGAAGATGCGGATAGGCACGATGTTGGGCAACTTGTCGGCGAGAATGAAGGTAGTCACAAGGCCTGCAATGCCGAAGAAGGAACTGGCGACAAAAATCCGGAAGTCTTTCCCGAGGTCGTTATTCATGATGCTGAAATTCGGGTCCGGAATTTCGATATACGCGTAGGCGATAAACGAGATTATGGCGGCGGCGATGAGTGTCAATATATTTTTTGCACCGCGGCTTTTTTTGCCGGAGAAAGACTGCATCGTGTTCTTGCCGGAGTAAGACTGCACCGCGCCCTTGCACAGCCAGCCGTTCGCAAAGAAAAACAGCACCGTCAAATCGCGCTCGATCCCGAGCGGCAGGCGAATGTGGTTTATATACAGGAACCAACCGCCCGCAAGGCTTACCAGAGAAGCGATGAAGATGAACCGTCTCGGAACAATCTTTTGCACGCCGTAAAACATCAGGCTTACGGAATAAAGCGTGAAGACAAACCACAGCGGGCCCGACCCGATGGAGGACTTGCCTGCCACGAAAATCTTTGCAAGGTTCCAGTAGATGTAATCCCACACGCCCGCAATTTCTGGCCGGATATTCATCACCGTCATGCGCGGCGCTTTCGGGAACAAATCAAAATTGTACAGCACAGGATCCAGCGCGAGGAACAACAGCGAAAGTAGAATGTAGGGGACGAGCAGAACCTTTGTCTTGTGAACAAAGTAACCTTTGAAATTCGGGAAGCGGCGCGTGCTGAAAAGCATCCCGGAAATGAAGAAGAATGCCGACATGCGGAGCGCGTTCAGGTGGAGCATGCCCATGTCCACGTTCGCAAAACTCTGCTCCATGTGGTAAAGGCATACGAGCAGCAACACGAATCCCTTGAACTCGTCAATCCAGCCAATTCTTGCCATCGCCTTGTCGCTCATTTAATACCAGCGCACCTCATCAGCAATCGTCGTCATCGGCCCGTGTCCAGGGAACACTGCGGTCTCTTTCGGGAGCGTGAGCAGTTTGCTTTTAATCCCGCTGACAAGTGCATCGTCGTCCCCGCCGAAGAGGTCGCTCCGGCCTCTGCTCCCCGCAAACATGATATCGCCCGGGAACAGCAGGGGAGGAACGTCTTTCTGTCCGTTGACTTCGCCCGGGTTTTCGCAGTAAAACGCGATGCCGCCGGGGGAGTGCCCTGCGATGTGGAAAACCTGCAACTTGATACCGGGCACCTCGACGGCATCGCCCTCGGCAAGGTAGTTGCCGAGTCCGGGCGAATGTTCCCGCATCGGGAGGCCGAACATCTGGCTCTGTTCCTCCTGCAGGTCGAGCAGGAAGGCGTCTTCTTCGTGGGCTTCGGGCTGTACGCCGTACTTGCGGGTGACAAAAGCATTGCCCAGCACATGGTCCAAATGCAGGTGCGTGTTCAGGAGCCGGCGCACTGTCAAACCGTTCTTTTCGATGTAACCCGCGAGGGCTGCTTCTTCGCGCTCGTTGCTGACGCTCGGGTCAATGAGAATCGCATCGCCGGCATCGTTGCTGAGTACAAAGCAGTTCACGCCGAAGGAATTCACGACAAATTGCTTGATAACCATAATGTCTAATATAAAAAAAGAAAAATTCGGTTCTGGATCCTTCGCACCCTCTATCACCTGCGGCTCTAGAGGTTGCTCAGGATGACGTAAAAAAATGCCCGCACGATGGCGGGCATGATAATGTTTTGCTAGAGATCCTTCGACTCCATCACTTCGTGATTTCGCTCAGGATGACACCTTTGTGTCACTGTCTACTACGCCTTGATTTCCCAGGTCGTGCCTTCCTTAGAGTCCTTGATGACCACGTTCATGGCGGCGAGTTCGTCGCGGATGCGGTCGCTCTCGGCCCAGTTCTTGTTGGCGCGGGCTTCCTTGCGGGCGGCGAGCAGGGCTTCAATCTTGGCGACGTCCACTCCGTCGTTGGCGCCCTTCTTCACGTATTCTTCGCGGGGCTGATCCAACTTCAATCCGAAGATTTTGTCGAAGTCGGCGACCAGGGCGGCCTTTTCGCCGTCGTCGATGTCGCTCTTGAGCATCGTGTTCATGATGCCGAGGGCGCGCGGCATGTTCAGGTCGTCGCCGATGGCGTCCTTGAATTCGTTCTGGAACGCCTTGGCGGCTTCGCTAGTGATTGCGGTTGCCTTGCCGATCAGCGGGTCCGTCTTCTTGTGCAAACTCTTGAGACCTTCCTTGGCGCCTTCCAGAGCTTCCCAAGTGAAGTTCAGGTAGTTGCGGTAGTGGCTGCCGATGGCGAAGAAGCGGTAATCGAGCGGGTTGAAGCCGCGGTCCATCAGGAGAGAAACCGTCAGGAACTCGCCGCTGGACTTGCTCATCTTACCGAACTTCTGTTCGGTGGTGCCGTCTTCGAGTTTTTCTTCGCTAGCGGTGCGGAGGAATTCGCCATGCATCCAGAAACGTGCAAACGGAACGCCGTTGGCGCATTCGCTCTGGGCGATTTCGTTCGTGTGGTGCACGCGAATGTGGTCGGTACCGCCGCAGTGAATGTCGAGGGTCGGGCCGTTGTACTTCATGGCCATGGCGGAGCATTCGATGTGCCAGCCGGGGAATCCGACGCCCCACGGGCTGTCCCATTCCATGGCGCGTTTCTTGTCCTTCGGGCTGAACTTCCACAATGCGAAGTCGGTAGCGTTGTGCTTTTCGCCCATGTCGATGCGGCTACCCTTGCGGAGGTTTTCCACGTCAAGGCGGGCAAAGTCGGCATAGCGGGGGAACTTGAGACTGTCGAAGTAGATGCCGTCGCTGGTGCGGTAGGTGTAACCCTTTTCTTCCAGGGTCTTCACCAGGTTGATCTGTTCCTGAATGTGCTGCGTGGCAGGAGTCCAGCGAGTCGGTTCTTGGATGTTGAGGCGGTGCCAGTCGGCCATGAAAGCGTCGGTGTAGAACTTCGCGATGTCCCAGACGGACTTGCCTTCGCGGGCGGCGCCCTTTTCCATCTTGTCGTCGCCGGAGTCGGCGTCGCTGGTGAGGTGGCCCACGTCGGTGATGTTCACGATGTGGTTCACCTTGTAGCCGTAGTAGTTGAGCGTACGGACCAGGAAATCTTCAAAAATGTAGGTGCGGAGGTTGCCGATGTGGGCGAAATGGTACACTGTGGGGCCACAACAGTACATGCGCACGGCGGGAACGCCTTCGGGGAGAGTGAAAACTTCTTTCTTGCGCGATGCGGTGTTGTAGAATTGAAGTGCCATTATAGCCTCCGGTTAATGCGGCGCAACTTGCGCAGCCGGCGCCAAATATAAAAAAATAACCCCTGATTATTGATAAATAATCAACAGAACGTTCCCTAAAGCACTGTTTTTTGCCGTTTTTTGGGGCTAATTTTAGAATGGGTGTAATTTAACGGGAGAATGTATGAAGACGTTTGGTGTAATGTTTGGTACCCTGGCCTGTGCCGCGGCGCTCGCCTTTGCCGCCGCAGACAATCCGCTCACGCTCTGGTACAATAGCGATGCGGGCACGGAATTCACGAACGCTTTGCCGATAGGTAACGGCTACATGGGCGGCATCATTTACGGTGGCGTCACGAAGGATGTTATCGGGCTCAACGAGAGCACGGTGTGGTCGGGCGGTCCGGGCGACAACAACAAGCAGGGGGCTGCAAGCCACCTGAAGGATGCCCGCGACGCCATGTTCCGCGGGGACTACAAGACGGCAGAATCCATCGTATCAAACTACATGATCGGTCCGGGCCCGGCAAGTTTCCAGCCGGTGGGCGACCTCGTGATTACCACGTCGCATAGCAGTTCCTCGAACTACCGTCGTGAACTGGACCTCAAGACGGCTATGGCCAAGACGACCTATACCGCGGGCGGCGTGAACTACACGCGCGAATATTTCGCGAGTTACCCCGACCACGTGATTGTTGTTCGTTTGTCTGCAAACGAAAAGGGGAAGGTGAGCTTCGGGGCCACCATGACCACCCCGCACAACAACAAGCGCATGAGCAATGACGGCAACACGCTCATTTACGACGTGACCGTCAATTCCATCAAGTTCCAGAACCGTTTGAACGTAGTCGCCGACGGCGGCACAGTTTCTGTCGCAAATGGGAATATTTCGGTGAACGGCGCGAACGAGGCGATGCTCGTGCTCACGATTGCCACGAACTTCAAGGCTTATAACGACGTGTCCGGCGACCCGGGCGCTATCGCCGCCGGCATCATGAGCAAGGTCAAGGGCAAGTCTTACGATGACCTGAAAGCCGCCCACCTCGAGGATTACCAGACTATTTTCAACCGTGTAAAGATTGACTTGGGCGCGGCCGACAACAGTGCCGGCGACATCACCAGCACCCGTGTGAAGAATTTCAATTCCACCAACGACCCCTCCCTCGTGGAACTCCACTACCAGTACGGACGCTACCTGCTTATCGCGAGCTCGCGCAAGGGCGGCCAGCCGGCCAACCTGCAGGGCATCTGGAACAAGGATACCAACCCGGTTTGGGGTAGCAAGTATACCACCAACATCAACCTCGAAATGAACTACTGGCCGGTAGAGACGGCGAACCTCGGCGAATGCGTGTGGCCGCTCATCGACAAGATCAAGGCGATGGTCCCGCAGGGCGAAAAGACCGCCAAGGTGCATTGGGGCGTTGACGAAGGCTGGGTGGAACACCACAATACCGACCTCTGGAACCGCAGCGCCCCGATTGATGGCGCATGGGGCCTGTGGCCGAGCGGTGCCGGCTGGCTCAGTACGCACCTCTGGGAACATTTCCTGTTCAACCCGACCGACAAGGCTTACCTCCAGGACGTTTATTCCACCATGAAGGGTGCCGCGCTGTTCTTCGTGAACAGCCTCGTGGAAGAACCCGAGACGGGCAACAAGTACCTGGTGACGGCCCCGAGCGATTCTCCGGAAAACGATCACGGTGGCTACAATGTTTGCTTTGGCCCCACGATGGACAACCAGATTATCCGCGACGTACTGAACTACACTATCGAGGCTTCCAAAATTCTCGGCGTGGACGAGGATGTTCGTGCCAAGATGGAAGCAACCGTCAAGCGCCTGCCGCCCACAAAGACGGGTAAGTACGGCCAGATTACGGAATGGCTCCAGGATTGGGATGACCCGAACAACAAGAACCGCCACATTTCGCACCTGTACGGCCTTTTCCCGAGCGCGCAGATTACGCCGGAAGAGACTCCTGACCTCATCAAGGGAGCCGCAGTCACGCTGGAACAGCGCGGCGACGATGCTACCGGATGGTCCCTGGCATGGAAAATCAATTTCTGGGCCCGCATGCACGATGGCGATCACGCCTACAAGATGATCCGCATGTTGCTCACCCCGAGCAAGACGTACAACAACCTGTTCGATGCGCACCCGCCGTTCCAGATTGACGGCAATTTCGGTGCGGTCTCGGGCGTGAACGAGATGCTGATGCAGAGCCATAACAACAGGATTAATTTGCTACCGGCGCTCCCGTCGCAGTGGAAGGACGGCAACATCAAGGGTATCCGTGCCCGCGGTGGGTTCGAGATTGATTCCATGGCCTGGAAGAACGGCAAGCTCACGTATGTGGCCATCAGGTCCGATGTGGGCCAGACGCTGAATCTGGTGAACGGTACGAACAAGTTCACTACGACGACGGTTCCCGGCAAGGTGTATGAATTCGATGGCAATTTGAAACTCACGAACCAGCCGTTTGAGGCTGTTGCGCTCCCGGGCAAAATCGAGGCGGAAGCCTACGTGGCGATGGACGGCGTGCAGATTGAACCCGATGCGGACGGCGTGCCGAACCTCGGGTGGATCAATGACGGCGACTGGTCCAGCTACCTGGTGAAGGTGCCGACCGCGGGTACATACACGCTTACGGCCCGCGTGGCAACCGCTTCCGAAGAAGAAAGCTCCATTACCGTGACCGATACGGCGGGGAAGGTGCTCGGCACGCTTGCGGTGGACCCCTCGAAAACTGACGGATGGAACGACTGGTACGAGGCCCAGGGCACGCTGGACCTGAGTGCCGGCGAACAGAAACTCGTGTTTACCTACAACGGCAGCGACACGTACCTCATGAACATTGACTGGTACCAGCTCGAAAGCGACCCGACTGCGGTTCCTGCCGATGTGACTCAGGTGGCCGGCATGCTTGAGGTACGCCCGGTTTCTATGGCGCTCTCTCCTGTAGCCCTGATGGTGCAGGCGCGTGGCGACTTCGAGGTACGACTTTACTCGCTCAACGGGAATTTGGCGGGTGTGCGTCACGGGAGTGGCACTGCGCTGGTGCAGTTCGGCGAAGACGGTAGCCTTGCACGCGGTGCCTATGTCGCGGTCATCAAGAGCGGGAATCTGCGAAAAGCGCTCAAAATTCGCGGTTTTTAGCCTAAAAAAGCCAATCCATCATTGACAACTTATCCACGCGAACTTGCCGTTTGCGTGGTTTTTTGCCTTTATTTGGAAATATCTTTTAGAATGGTGAGTTATGAAAGTCGCCTTTGGGGGCGAAAGGGATGTTACAATGAACGTTCAAAAAACGATGAAGGCGGCTGTCGCTGTTTTGGGATTCGGACTTGTGTCCGCTGCGATGGCTGAAAACCCGATTATCCAGACATATTATTCCCCGGACCCGGCTCCGGTCGTCTTTGGCGACACGGTGTGCGTGTATACCGGTAACGACGAGGGCGGTTCCTTCTTCACGATGCACGGCTGGCGCGTTTCCTGCACCGATGATATGGTGAACTGGACCGATATGGGCGAACTCATCCTTTCGAACACGGACTTTGGCGGTAATGCCAAGGCTAATGGCGACTGGGCTGCCCAGGTGGTGCGTCGCAACGGCAAGTACTACTACTACGTGACTGTGGAATCGACCCGCGGTGGGCGCGCTATCAACGTGGCCGTGGCCGACAAACCGCAGGGCCCGTTCAAGGATGCCCGGAATGGCCAGCACTTGGCAGGCCCCAACTGGGACTACATCGACCCGACGGTTTGGATTGATGACGATGGCCAGGCATGGCTCTATTGGGGCAACCCGAAGCTCTATTACGCTAAGCTCAAAGAGAACATGATTGAGTTCGACGGCGAAATCAAGGTAACCGACATGAGCCGCGGTTTTGCCCCGAATGGCGGCGAATCTGTTTATACCGAAGGCCCGTGGATCCATAAGCGCGGTAGCAAGTACTACATGATTTACGCCTCGCACGGCGTGCCCGAAAAGATTTCTTACTCTACCAGTGATTCGCCGACGGGCCCGTGGACCTGGGGCGGCATCATCATGGATCAGGGTAACAACACTGCATTCACGAACCACTCCGGCCTCATTGATTTCAAGGGCCGTAGTTTCTTCTTCTACCATAACCAGAAGAACGTAAGCGGCGGTGGTTACAGCCGTTCTACTGCAATCGAAGAATTCACCTGGAATGCCGACGGTTCTATTCCGACTATCAAGTCTACCAACGATGGCGTCAAGAAGCCTATCAAGAACCTCGACCCGTTCAATCGTGTTGAAGCCGAGACCAAGTCCTGGGTGGGCAACATGACTGTCGACAAGAGCGGTGGATACACGATTATTAAGCATGTGAAATCTGAATCCGGTGCGGTTTACCTGACCAACATGGGTACCAATTTCTACACGAAGGTGCGTTCCGTGGACATGGCCGATGGTGCCAAGCAGATTGTCGTTTGCACCAAGGGCAATGGCGGCAAGCTTGAACTCCATGCGGGTTCTGAAAATGGCACATTGCTTGCGAGCATGACTATTCCGTCCAGCTCCAAGTGGCAAGAAAACACGTTTGACCTGAGCGATGCCTCCGGTGTCGAGGACCTGTTCTTTGTGGTAAAGCAGGGCGGTTTTGATTTTGACTACTGGTACATGGAAGGTGCGGTGCCTCCGGTTCCGCAGACCCCGTACAACGATGTTGCCGCAGTGATTCCGGGCAAGGTCGAGGCCGAAAACTACGACGTGGGTGGCCACAACAAGGCCTTCTACGATAACGACCGCGAAAACCAGGGCGGCGCCTACCGCGAAGACGAAGTGGACATTGTCGCGATTGACGATTCCAAGTGCGGCGATGCTGCCTGCACGGGCTTCGCCATCGGTTACACTCAGGCGGACGAATGGATGGAATACACCATCAACGTGTCTGCCGATGCCAAGTACGATATTACGGCGAACATCGCGACCGCGTTCGAAACTGCCGGAATGCAGCTGTTTATCGACGACAAGGCTATTACGGATGCGATTACATTCGAAAAAGTGGATTCCGTTTTCACTACCTACAAGGTTGTTGACGTGGGTTCCGTGGAACTCAAGAAGGGCGAACACGTGCTCAAGTTGCTTATTACGGGCGGCTACCTGAACGTGGACTGGTTGCAGTTTACCGACCCGAATGCAACGACTCGCATTGCAAAGGAAATTCGCCTCGATGTGCATGCCCAGAACACGTTCGATGTGTACGGACTTTCGGGCCAGTACATGGGCCGCGTGGAACTGCAGGGCGAGTCTGTCGCGAAGGCTCTTGCCCGCGATGGCTATGCGCGTGGAATCTACATGGTGCGCGACCTCGCTCATTCCAAGGCCTTCCGTGTCCAGGTGAGATAACGTTACTTGATAAGCAGGGTGTCATCCTGAGCGCAGTCACGAAGTGACGAAGTCGAAGGATCTCCCTTGACAAAACATCCATAGAGATATTCATCATAATATTGCAATACCCCTCGAAAAGGGGTATTTTTCATTATGGTGTAAAACAACGAGGATGTTATGAACAAGGTTCTCTCTTTTGGGCTTATAGGCCTTTTCGCCAGTACAGTCGCTTTTGCGCAAACTGGCCCCAACGACGAATGGAATGGCAAACCGCGCGTGTTTGGCGTGAACGTGCTGAACCCGCACGTGACTTCGATGCCGTATACCACGGTGGAAGAGGCCATCAAGGGCGACCGCCATGCTTCTGAATGGTATCAGACGCTTTCGGGCAAGTGGAAATTCTACCACGTGGAAAAGCCGAGTCAGCGCAACAACGACTTCTACAAGGACAACTACGATGTTTCCAAGTGGGATGAAATTCCGGTTCCGTCGTCTTGGCAGTTGTACGGTTACGACCATCCGATTTACACGAACGTGGTTTACCCGTGGGCGCAGAACAACAGGGTTTCTGCTCCGGGTGCACCGACCGACTTTAACCCGGTGGGCCATTACCGCCGCACCTTCACCGTTCCCGAAAAGTGGGACGGCAAGCGCATCCGCCTGCACTTTGAAGGCGTTGAGTCTGCATACTACGTGTGGGTGAACGGCAACTACGTGGGCTATTCCGAAGATACCTTCACCGGTCACGAATTTGACATCAACAAGTACTTGCGCAAGGGCGAGAACAACATCTCCGTGCAGGTGTTCCGCTGGTGCGACGGTTCCTGGCTCGAAGACCAGGACTTCATCCGCCTCGCGGGTATCATGCGTGACGTGTACATCTACGCTGTGCCGACGGTGCATATTCAGGACTTCCAGATCGATGCGACGCTTACCAACAACTATACCGACGGTCTCCTGAAGACAACCGTATGGGTGTACAACTCCACCTCGAGCGCTTCCGGCGACTACACTGTGGAACTCTCGCTCTACAATGATAAGGGAACCGAAGTGATTTCCCCGAGCGAGCAGAAGGTTTCGGGCATCAGCGCGGGTGGCGAGAAGAGCGTGCATTTTGAACTCCCGCTCAGCAAACCGGACCGCTGGTCTGCAGAAACCCCGACTCTCTACTCTGCGGTGCTCACCATCAAGGACGGCTCCGGCAAAATCATCCAGGTCGAAAGCAACAAGATCGGTTTCCGCAAGATTGAAATCAAGAAGGACAACGGAGCCCCGCGCCTGCTGGTGAACGGACAGCCGGTCAAGTTCCACGGCGTGAACCGCCACGAGCTCGACCCGGATAACGGCCGCGCGGTGACCTACGAGCGCATGGAACAGGATATCATCTTGATGAAGAGGTTCAACATCAACGCGCTTCGCATGTCGCACTATCCGAATAACCCGATGATGTTCGACCTTTGCGACAAGTACGGCATTTACGTGATTGACGAGGCAAACGTGGAAAGCCACGGTGCGAATGGCGACCTGCCCAAGAGCAGCGACGACTGGCGCGCCCCGGCAGTGGACCGCCTGAACACCATGGTGCAGCGTGATAAGAACCATCCCTGCATTATCCTCTGGTCCCTGGGTAACGAAGCCGGTAACGGCAACGTGTTCGCTTCTGAACGCGAACGTGCACACGCGATCGACTCTACCCGCTACGTGCATTACGAAGGCGACAACAACAACGCCGATGTTACGAGCCAGATGTACTGGGGTTACGACTACATCGCTGGTTACAAGGATGCGAACAAGCCCGTGATGCTTTGCGAATACGAACATGCCATGGGTAACTCCGTGGGCGACCTGAAGGAATACATGGATGCCTTCTACGGCAACCCGCGCGCCTTTGGCGGATTCATCTGGGACTTCATTGACCAGGGCCTGCATCACAAGGGCACTCCGTACTGGGAATTTGGCGGCATGTGGGGCGACTGGCAGAACGACGACAACTTCTGCGCGAACGGTCTCGTGTTCCCCGACCGTGCAATCCAGCCGGAAATGTGGGAAGTCAAGTATCAGTATAGCCAGATTCGCGTGAAGAACGTCGATGCCGCGAAGGGCAAGGTCGAAATTGAGAGCCGCTACCTCTTCAAGAACCTCGGCGACTTCCTCGATGGTTACTGGCAGATCAGGGAAAACGGCAAGGTTATCAAGGATGGCAAGCTGAACGGCTCGCAGATGAACATCGGCCCTCTGCAGAAGAAGGAAATTACCATCGATATGCCGGATATCGAGACGACAATCGGCGCTGAATACCACCTGGATGTCGATTTCCGCCTCAAGAAGGATGAACTCTGGGCGAAGGCGGGCCACAGCGTGGCTCACGAACAGTTCGGTATCGATTTTGGCCAGCTCTGGTCTACCGAAGTGGATGTCGGCACCATGACTGCCACCAAGGTCAACAAGAGCAATGGCCTTGAAATTGAAGGCTCCGATTTCAAGATCAAGTTCGACGAAAGGGCGGGTACTCTTGCTAGCTACGTTCTCGCTGGCGACACCATCATCAAGAACGGCGGTATCCCGAACTTCTGGCGCGCCCCGACCGACAACGACAAGGGCTTCAACATGGAACGCGGCCACGGCGAATGGCGCAGCGCTAGCAAGAAGCGCAACGTGACCTCCGAAGTCAAGGAAGTCTCTCCGCAAGAAACGCAGGTGACCTTCAACTTCAGCTTCCCGGATGTGGGCAGCTCCAAGATGAAGTTGACTTACACCGTTTACGGCAGCGGCGACATCGTCGTGGAATACACGTTCAACCCGGATGGTTCCAAGAGCTACATCCCGAACGTGGGAACGATCTTCACGGTTCCGGGCGGCTACGAGAAGGTGCGTTACTTCGGTCGCGGTCCCGACGAAAACTACCTCGGCCGTAACCGTGGATACTTCATGGGCATCTACTCCACGCTTGCGGATTCCATGACAGTCATGTACATGGAAATCGGCGAAACGGGCCAGCGCACCGATGTGAAGTGGGCGACCCTCACGAACGAGAAGAGCGGCAAGGGCCTCATGATTGTGGGCAATCCGCGCATGGAATTCAGCGCACAGCACTACACTCCGGAACAGCTTACCGACGTGAAGCTCCCGTGGGAACTCAAGCGCGACAAGGACATTACCCTCCGTGTGGACCTGCACCAGATGGGTCTTGGTGGCATCAACAGCTGGGGCGCCGAACCGCTCGACGCTTACCGCCTGAACGCGAACCGCGAATACTCGCACAAGTTCCGCATCGCGCCGATCCGCAAGCAATTGAACGACCCGACCGAATACTCGCTGCTCGGCTTCAAGAACTTCGGCTGGAACGACTTGCCGGCAGTGCCCTATGGCCAGACGGAAATTGACAAGATTTACAAGAACCAGCCCGAGAAGGATGTCACCGAGACGGCGAACGTTGGCCCGAGCGACCTGACCGTGAACCCGCGCCGCCCCACAGTGCTCGTGCCCGAAGGCATGCGCTACTACAGGGTGTTCGATATGCAGGGACGCCAGGTGGCCAGGTTTATGACCCGCGGTGTCGAGGACCTGCATGCCGTTACCCGCAAGGCGGTGGGCCGTGCCGGTTCGTACCTGGTTCGCTCCGAAAAGGGCGGCAACGCCTTCCGCATCGTCATCAAGTAAACTAACTCCACACCCAAGAAAAATACTCCGGCCTTCGCCGGAGTATTTTTTTAGACTGTTCGCTCGTCGTTTCGGGGATTGAAACCTCCGGAATCTCGCTCCCCCAAGGGCACCATGCCCACATAAGCGATTCCTCAAAGGGGATAACTCTACTAAGGTGCTAAAGCACCAAGTATCGTATAGAAGCGCTAAGTGGTCAAAGGTCGCCTCCGACGGTTCGTTAATGCGAACCGCCTTCGGTTCACGTTTTTTTTGACTGCTCGTTTTGTCTAAACTGCAAAGGGAAATATTTTTTGGCTCTTTTTTTGGGTGTGGGGGAGGGTAAATTTTAGGATGGAGGTGTTGTGCATTGCACAAAGGATGGTTATATGGTTATGAAGACCCTAAAATATGCAATTTCGGACTTTGTTCCCGTAGTTGTATTGGCATTTTTACTCCCCGCAAGCCCTATGGCGGCAGTAAACCTGAACGTGAGCCTGGGCGATAGCATTCGGCCCGTAACGCACGTGGCTACGGGCTCGCTCTACGGCCTTACCGAAACGCTTCCCTCCAATATCGAGAAGGATGTCGCTCCCCTCAAGCCGAACGTGTTCCTGTCGCCTGCCCGTAGCGGCAATGGACGCCAGCAGGGAATCGGCGGTGCGTTCCTCGTGGCCCCGCGCGTGGAAAGCATCGGGGCAAAAATCCAGATACGCCTTGCCGATGTTTTGCCCGGCTGGCCGTATTCGTACAAGAACATGGACCACTGGAAAAGCGAGGTCACATCGGTCATAAACGATAAACTCTCGTCGCAGAACAAGAACTTTGACGGCTACGAAATCTGGAACGAGCCCGATGGCACCTGGAAAGACGCGAATGGCGACTTCAATTCGGTTTTGTGGAAGCAGACCTACGAACTGATCCGCAAACTGGACCCGACGGCAAAGATTATCGGCCCCTCGTATTCCTGGTACAATTCCTCGCGCATGGAAGCCTTCGTGAAGTATTGCTCGGCGAACAACTGCATGCCCGATGTTATCAGCTGGCACCAGTGGGGGAGCGGCGGCTTTGTGGGCGCCGTGGAGAATTACCGCAATCTCGAAAAGAAATACAACGTGAGCCCGCGCGCCATCAGCATCAACGAGTATTCCTCCGAGGAACATTCCGAAGAGGGCTGTCCCGGCGTTTCCGTGCCGTTTATCGCAAAATTTGAGCGCCATGGGGTCGAAAGCGCCATGATTTCCTGGTGGTTCGTACCGCTTCCGGGCCGCCTCGGGAGCCTGCTCACCTCGAACAACGAGCGTGGTGGCGGCTGGTGGCTTTACAAGTGGTACGGCGACATGAGCGGCTACATGGCTAAGGTCACGCCCCCCAACGACAAGAGCGATGGCGTGGACGGCTTTGCCGCACTCGACAAGAAGAAGGGCTTTGCAAGCATCGTTCTGGGCGGTAACACGCTGGGCGACGTGAGCGTGAATATTTCGGGTATCCCTACCGCCTTTGGCAACAAGGTGAATGTAGATGTGGAATATGTCGTATGGGAAAACAAGGACAAGGCAGTGCCTTCCACCACGCTGGAATCGAGCAAGGAATACTCCGTGAGCGATGGCAAGATTACCGTTCCCGTGAATATCAAGAACACTAAGTACGGCTACCGCGTGTACGTGACGCCGATTATCCCGCAGGAACCGTACAAGGGTACCGCCGCCGCCATTCCGGGCAAGGTTGAGGTAGAAAACTACGATGTGGGTGGCTCCGGAAAGGCCTACCTGGATAAGGACGACGAGAACAAGGGCGGTGAGTACCGCGAAGATGCGGTGGATATCGTAAAAGCGGGCGAGGGCTATGCCATCGGGTACACACAGGAAGGCGAATGGCTCGAGTACACTGTGGATGTCGCGGCGGCGGGCGAGTACGGCATTACCGTAAGTTACGCGACCTCTTCCGAGAATGCGGGCATCAAGCTGTATGTTGATGATATCGCAGTTACAGATAACGTAATCTTCCCGCAGGGTGCGGATTGGGAAACCTACAGCACATTTGAAGCGGGCAAGGTGAACCTTTCTGCCGGCAAGCACGTGCTCAAACTCGAAATCGTGGGCAATTACGTGAATATTGACTGGCTGGAATTCTGCTCGGGCGGCAAGTGCAACGAAGAAGCCGGCCCCACGCCGGGCGATTCCACCACGACGCTCGTGCAGAACTACTGGGTGGATTTCGGTGCGGCGCAGACCTACGGCATATTCTCCCTGAACGGGCGCCTGCTGGGCAAGGTAAGCGCAGCGTCGCTTGCCGAGGCGCATGTCAAAGCGCGCAACCTGCTACACCGCGGCCAGGCCCTGCACTCACGCTACCTCCTCCGCGCCATCCGTTAGCCCGCGCGTCATCCGATCTTTCATTACTCCATAATAAAAAAAAGACTCCTGCATTTTTGTGGGAGTCTTTTTTATTAGGTCATAATAACTGTGAGCGCTAACCGGAGTAATTTAACCCCCGAGTTTAGCGCGAACGGTATGTAAAAGAGGCTCCCGCGAAAACGGGGGCCTCGATGTTTGGAGTTAGTAAGACTCGTATTAGTTTTTTACTTCACGAAGCTGGCAGGCAGCGTGAACTGCTTGAGGAACGGCCAGCCGATGTTGCCATCGCCCTGTTCGTGGCCACCATTCTGCTTGGTGCAGAGTACGACCTTCACGCCGTCCTTGCAGTTGGAGTATTCGTCGCAACCATCTTTATTCTTGGCCGGAGAGCCGGTGCAGCCGTCTGCTTCAGCCCAGTACTTGAAGGTGCCTTCGGCGCCGAGGAAGTTCAGACCGTCGTTGAATCCACTATCACCACCCTGGTAACGGCAGACGTTGTCGGCCGTGCCGCGGAAGTTGATGACAGAAATCGGACGTGCCTTCGTGCATTGGGCGCTGTTGGTCTTGTTCAGGTCCATAGCGGCCGGAGCAACTGCGGCGAAGACATCGGACATCATGCAGGCCACGTGGTTACTCATACCGCCACCCATGGAGAAGCCTGCTGCGTAGATGCGCTGCGGGTCGATGCAGGCTTTTTCTCTGACATACTTGATCATTTCGCGAGTAAACTCAAGGTCGTCGTCGTTGGAGCAGCAAGGACCGACGTTCCAACCCGGACCCATCGTTTTGGTAGTGCCTTGCGGGTAGAGCGAGATAACGCCTTCCTTGTCGGTGAGCGCTTTGTACTTCGTGTCTCGCATCTGACCGTCGCTGCTACCGCCAATCGGGTGATAGTCGATAAGCAGCGGTACGGCCTGGTCGCCCTTGTAGGTACTCGGCACATGCATGATGAATGAGCGCTTGCCCGAGCTGCCTTGGACGGTCAAGCTTACCGTCTCGTCTTTGCCGCCCACTGCAGTCTTGCCAGCGCAGTTAATAACAATGGGTTCGTCGTTGCCTGCGCTGCTGGAAGATGCAACCGGCTTCTCGGAAGAGGACGAGGCAACCGGTCCGGCAATGTCCGAACTGGAGGTCGGGTTGCTGGAAGGCCTTTCCATCAGGATTTCCACGCCGGTCTCGACTTCTGCCTGCATCTGATAGACGAAATTGCTGAATCCGTCCATTGCAAACTGGAGCATCGGCAACAAATCGCCTTCCTTCTTGAGGGCGGTAACACCCTTGTCGGTTACCATGAAGGTGCTGTTACTGTAGTCGCTGTTGATGCGGATGAACTTGGTTCCGCGTGCGAGCTTGCCCAGGTCGAGGGATACGATTCCCTGAACGTGGCTGAAATTGTTTTTCTTGAGAACCTTGCCCAAGGCGTCGATTACGGACACCTTGAGGGTGTTTGCATCTACATTGTAGATGGTGAGCATGTTGCCTTCCATGTGGATGGCAATGTTCGCAACCTTCATGCTGGCAATGGCAGTGTTGCCGTCGCTGCTGAGGCTGAACGTACCGTCTTCGCCGGTTGTCGTTTCGTAACCGCCGATGTTGAATGTGTTGACTTTTACGCCAGAAAGCAGGCGTCCGGAGTTTTTGGACTTAACCACTCCGTCGATGCTCCAGGCGAATGCCAAGGTACTAGACAGTGCTAGCCCACTAGCAATGCCCATAATTTTGGGGAAATGCATATATAACTCCTTTTTTTACCCAACCACCCTCACACAACCATAGACAAATCTAATCTTATTTACAGCAGGTGGAGCATTCTTATTTGCGTAAAGATTTGTTTCTTTACATTTTGGTAATGGCGAATTTCGCAAAAAAAGGCGTTTTTTTGAAAAGCCCTCTACCGCCGGGGTGAAAAATCCCGTTTTTTCCGGGAAAATCGCATTTTCTTATTAAAAATCGGCTCTTATTTCTGCCGGGTTTGTAAACTTTTGGTTGTGGATAAAACGTCAAGGGAATAGAGCCGCCGGTATGAAATATATGCTGCCGGGAGAGATATTTTTAAGTCAGGCCGCTATTGGTGTGTCGGCCATAACACATAAGGGATGTGGTTATGAAACATATATTCTCTACAGCGTCGAAGATCGCTGCGGTTGCTCTTGCAGCATCTTCTTTCTCTTTTGCTGGGCCCGGCCTTGCCGATGGCGCGGCAAAGTTCATTGGTAACATTACCCAGAGCAATTCGGTAGGCTCCGACTTTACCGAGCTCTGGAACCAGGCTACGGCCGAAAACGGTTGTAAGTGGGGCTCCGTCGAAGGTACGCGTGGCCGCTACAACTGGGGCGGCTGCGATGCTGCCTACAACTGGGCAAAGCAGAACGGCGGCCACTTCAAGTTCCACGCGCTGGTGTGGGGCTCGCAGTACCCGAACTGGCTGAACGGCCTCAGCACCGACGAAACCAAGAAGGCGATTACCGCCTGGTTCGATGCTGTCAAGGAACATTACCCCGATATCGAAATGATCGACGTGGTGAACGAGGCTATCCGTACGGGTACCAACAACTACCACTCTCCTTACGGCAAGAACAACAACATCATTCCGGCACTTGGCGGCGACAACAACGGTGACTACACCTTCGTGACTACCGCTTTCAAGATGGCCCGTGAACGCTGGCCGAAGGCAATCCTTATCTATAACGACTACAATACCGTGCAGTGGAACAAGGACCAGGGTATTCAGCTGATCCAGACCATCAAGAAGAATGGCGCTCCGGTCGATGCTTACGGCCTGCAGGCCCACGACATGATGAGCCAGGGCGGTGGCGCCGGTGGTACCGGTGGCGGCGGCTCCTGCCTGAGCATCAACACGCTCAAGAGCGTTACCAAGGAAATCTGGGACAAGACCCAGACCCCGATGTTCATTAGCGAATACGACATTGCCACTACGGACGACAACATCCAGAAGCAGTGCTACTCCGAACAGATTTCTCACTTCATGGAAAACGAGCACGTCGCCGGCATCACCATTTGGGGCTACATCTATGGCCGCACCTGGCTGGACTGCAACGGCACTGCTAGCGGCTGCTCCGGCATTGTCAAGAACGGTCAGGACCGCGCCGCTTTGACTTGGCTCAGGCAGTACCTGAAGACCAACAAGGGTGTCAACACCACGGGTCTCCAGACAGGTGTCCTCACTCCGGTTGAACCTGTGCCGCGCAAGCTGTTCAAGGGTTCCGCATTCGATATCCCGGGCAAGATCGAGGCCGAAGACTTCGATATTTCCGGTGTCGGCGAAAGCAACGGCGTGAGCAACGTCTCTTACAACGAAGGCGATATCGAAAACCACGGCGACGAGAAGAGCTACCGTAAGGACACGACGGGTGTCGACCTCTACAAGAAGGCTACCGGCATCATCGTGGGCTACAACAACGAAGGCGACTGGCTCGAATACACCGTCAACGTGAAGGAAGCGGGCGACTACACCATGTTCGCCGCAGTGGCTGCCGCAGGCTCTACCTCTAGCTTCCAGATGTCTCTCGATGGCAAGGCCCTTACCGATGTCATCAGCGTCCCGGCTGCAACGCAGGGCGAAGAGAACTACGATGATTACAACAAGGTCAAGGCCAACGTCTCTCTCACGGCGGGCACGCATATCCTCCGCATGACGGTGACTGGCGCCTGGTTCGACGTGGACTACTTCACCTTCGTGAAGGGCAAGGACGCTACCGACCCCGAACCGATTGTCAAGGAAGAACCGGGTGATGAACCGGGCGAACAGCCGGGCACGACCGAACCGGGTACTGAACCGGGTACGGATAATCCGGGCGAAGGCGGGGAAACGACCGTTATCGGTCAGAACTTCCAGTACGACCCGAACGCCCTCCAGGATTACTTCGTGTTCGACATGCACGGCGTGAACCTGGGTGTGCTGAGCGCATATGGTTTCGATGGTGCTCAGGAGATCCTCCGCTCCTCCGCCGACGTGAAGTCCTCAGGTGTTTACCTGCTGCGCAATCGCTTTACCGGCGAAATGCAGAAGGTCCGCGTAATCAAGTAATAATTCAACAAAATTGCCGAAATTTTGCAGATTTTGGGGCTTTTGCCCCAGAGTCTGTCTTTTGCTGTCTATGGACATTTTGTCAATGGTAAATGTTTTTTCGTTGGGGAGATGGCCCTTTTTTGAGGATATTTTTAAAACGTGAACTTCAAAAAAGGATGTGTGGAGTATGAAAAACATCTTCTCTAAAACAAAAATGATTATGGCAGTTGCTCTTGCTGCCTCTTCTCTCTCTTTCGGCGTTGGGTTGGCTGAAAACGCTTCCAAGTTCGTCGGTAACATCACGACTCGCGGCCAGGTCCGTTCGGACTTCGGTCAGTACTGGAACCAGATTACTGCTGAAAACGAATGTAAGTGGGCCTCTATCGAAGGTACCCGTAACAATCGTAACTTTGGCGGCTGTAAGAATGCCTTTAACTGGGCAAAGCAGAACGGTGGCTACTTCAAGTTCCACGCCCTGCTTTGGGGCTCGCAGTATCCGAGCTGGCTCGAAAGTCTTGGTGTTGACGATACCAAGAAGGCCATCATGGACTGGTTCGATGCCGTCAAGCAGAATTTCCCCGAACTTGACATGATTGACGTGGTGAACGAGGCTATCCGTACGGGTAATAACAGCTACCACTCCAACTACCCGAAGACCAAGATTATCCAGGCTATGGGTGGCGATAACAATGGTGACTACACGTTCATTGTAAATGCGTTCAAGGAAGCCAGGAAGCGCTGGCCGGATGCCGTCCTGATTTACAACGACTACAATACTGTCCAGTGGCAGAAGAACGAAGGTATCCAGCTTATCCAGACCATCAAGAATGCCGGTGCCCCGGTTGATGCCTATGGCCTTCAGGCTCACGATATGCAGGTCGGTGGCGGTGGAAACAACGGAACCGGTGCCAATGGTTCCTGCTTGGCCCTGAGCACGCTCAAGAGTGCTATTGAAGAAATCTGGAACAAGACCCAGATTCCGATGTTCATCTCCGAATATGACATCGCCAGTAACGATGACAACGACCAGAAGAATTGTTACGAACAGCAGATTTCCTACTTCATGGAAAACGAACATATCGCTGGTATCACCATCTGGGGTTACCTCTATGGTGCGACCTGGACATCTGGCGGTAATTCCGGCATTATTAGGGAAAACAATGGCCAGGTTACCGACCGCCCTGCTATGAAATGGCTGAAGGAATACCTGCCGTCTCACCCGGGTAACAATACTACGGGCTTGCTGAACAGCACGCCGGTCGACCCCGAACCGCAGACTCCGTTCAAGGGCCAGCCGTTCGATTTGTCCGCCAAGATTGAAGCTGAAGACTTCGATATTCCGGGCAAGGGTCGTAACGAAGACGGAACGAACAACAACTCTTTCTCTGTTAGCGGCGATTGCGATGATACTTGGAACACCACCTATCGCGAAGGAATATCTGTAAAGATTGGCGAAAAGAATGGAGGTCTCGTTCTCGGCTGCAATCCTACAGGAAACTCTTTCGAGTACACGATCAACGTGGCTGCGGCTGGCGACTATGCCGTAACTGCGAATGTGGCTGCTAGCGGAACTGGCTCCATCGTGTTCAAGGTCGGCGACAAGGTTGTTTCTGATACGCTCGAATTTACCGGTGATTCCTGGACTTCCTTCGATCAAGTCAAGGGCAACATCAAACTTGACGCTGGCAAACAGATCCTGACTCTCGAAATTTCCAAGGGATACATCGACGTCGACTGGTTCCAGATCTCTAAGGCTGGCGAAGGCCCGGGCCCGGGTACGGACGCTATCCCGCAGACCGTGGCATTCGACGACAACGCTGTCCGTCAGGATTACCACGTGTTCGACATGAACGGTATGTTCATGGGTGTGCTCACTGCCTACGGCTTCGATGCCGCCAAGCAGATTCTCCAGACTTCCAACGATGTGAAGACCTCGGGAATCTACCTCCTGCGCAACCGTCTCACCGGCCAGATGCAGAAGGTCCGCGTGGTCCGCTAATCACGGCTAAAAAAGTATCCTAATCCATACACCCAAAAGCCTCCGGATTTCCGGAGGCTTTTTCTCGTTTTCTATCTTTAGTCTTGTATGAGTACGAAGATTTATTACACGCTGACTGACGAGTCGCCGTTCTTGGCGACGCAATCCCTCCTCCCGATTGTAACCGCCTTCGCGAAGACTGCGGATATCGACGTGGAGACCAAGAACATTTCGCTCCCGGCGCGCATTTTGGCGGCATTTGCCGACACGCTCCCGGCTGGCACTACGTTTGCGGGCAAGCCCGTGAGCGACGACCTCGCTTTCTTGGGCGCGCTTACGCTCAAGCCCGAAGCAAACATCATCAAGCTCCCGAACATTTCGGCATCTGTGCCGCAGCTCAAGGCTGCCATTGCCGAACTCCAGAAGAACGGCTACGCGCTCCCGGATTACCCGGATGCCCCCGCGACCGACGAGGAGAAGGCCATTCGCGCCCGCTACGACAAGGTGAAGGGTTCCGCGGTGAACCCGGTGCTCCGTCAGGGCAACTCCGACCGTCGCGCCCCGAATGCGGTGAAGAACTTTGCCCGCAACAACCCGCACAGCAACGGCACGTGGAATACTTCCGTGAAGACCCGCGTGGCGAGCATGGACGCGGACGACTTCTACGGGAACGAAAAGTCCATCACGCTTGCCGATGCCGACACGTTCAAGATTGAATTCGTGGATGCAAGCGGCTCCGTTACCGAACTGCGTGCCGCAAAGCCGCTCCTGAAGGGTGAAATTCTCGACGCGACGGTGCTCCGCATGGCGTCTCTCGAAAAGTTTATCGCCGCCCAGATGGCCGAAGCGAAGGCCCAGGGCCTGCTGTTCTCGGTGCACCTGAAGGCGACCATGATGAAGGTATCTGACCCGGTGCTGTTTGGTGCCTTTGTGCGCGTGTTCTTCAAGGACGTGTTTACCAAGTATGCCGACCTGTTTAAGGAACTCGGTATCGATGCGAATAACGGCCTGGGCGACCTGTACAAGCGCCTGGAAGGCAATGCCAAGGAAGCTGAAGTCAAGGCCGCGATTGATGCCGCTCTCGCTGCCGGCCCGGATTTGGCGATGGTCGATTCCGCGAAGGGTATCACCAACCTGCACGTGCCCAGCGACGTGATTATCGATGCTTCCATGCCCGCGATGATCCGCAATTCCGGCTGCATGTGGAACAAGGAAGGCAAGCTGCAAGAAGTTGTCGCTTGCATTCCGGATCGCTGCTACGCTGGCATTTACGACGAGACGGTCAAGTTCTGCAAGGAGAATGGTGCTTTCGACCCGAAGACGATGGGAACCGTTCCGAACGTGGGCCTCATGGCCCAGGGCGCCGAAGAATACGGCAGCCACGACAAGACTTTTGTTGCCAAGGGCAAGGGCGTTATCCGTGCCGTGAACTCTAAGGGCGAAGTGCTCTTGCAGCAGGATGTAGAAGCGGGTGACATTTTCCGCATGTGCCAGGCCAAGGACGCTCCGGTTCGCGACTGGGTGAAGCTCGCTGTGACCCGCGCCCGTGCCTCCAGCACGCCGGCCATTTTCTGGCTCGACCCGGAACGCGCGCATGACCGCGAAATCCAGAAGAAGGTCGAGGCCTACCTGCCCGAACACGACCTGAACGGCCTCGACATCAAGATCATGAGCCCGCGCAAGGCTATCGTCGAGACGATGAAGCGCGCGAAGGCCGGCCTCGATACCATCGGCGTTACGGGCAACGTGATGCGCGATTATCTCACCGACCTGTTCCCGATTCTTGAGGTTGGAACTTCGGCGAAGATGCTCTCCATCGTGCCGTTGATGGCCGGCGGTGGCCTCTTCGAGACCGGCGCGGGCGGCTCTGCCCCCAAGCAGGTGCAGCAGTTCCTCGCCGAAAACTACCTGCGCTGGGATTCCCTTGGTGAATACTTTGCGCTGGTGCCGTCGTTCGAGCAGGTCGCTACGCAGACCGGCAACAAGAAGGCACAGGTTCTGGCCGATACTCTCGATGCCGCGAACGGAAAGATTCTTGAGTTCAACCGCACGCCTGCCCGCAAGATTGGCGAGCTCGATAACCGCGGTTCGCATTTCTACCTCGCGATGTACTGGGCCCGCGCCCTTGCCGACCAGAAGGCCGATGCGGAACTCGCTGCGAAGTTTGCCCCGGTGGCTGCTGCCCTCGAAGCGAAGGAAAGCGAGATTGTCGCTGCCCTCGCCGCAGAACAGGGCAAGCCGGCGGATATCGGCGGTTATTACATTCCGAAGGCGGATCTCTTGAAGAAGTGGATGCGCCCGGTGGAAGCGTTCAACGCCGTCATTGACGCGATATAGTTCTTTTTTGCCCTTTTTGTCGCAAAAAAATGTATGTTTATTTGCGTAACTGGAGGCTGAATATGAAAATGTCGTCCCGAAAAGTTCTGTTTGCCCTTGCCGCAGTATTGCCCTTGCTATTGCTTGCTGCATGCACGACTAGCCAGGAACCAGAAATAATTGCTGCTGATGGCTGGACATACAGCGAGGATGAATACAACGACCTTGTAAAATCGGGGGAAATTGACACGACGGGTGCTGTAAAGAAGAAATCGAGTTCTTCGGTGGCAACATCCAGTTCCGCGACTGAGACGAGTTCCAGTTCTTCGTCTAATGATTCCGCAAGTGTGTCTAGTTCTTCCTCGGGCGAATCTGATGGTGATTCAAGTTCCGGAACGGCGCAGTCCAGTTCTTCCGAAGATGACGACGAGGAAATATCTTCTTCGTCGGCCCAGGAAAGTTCCAGCTCCTATGAGGCTACGTTCGGTGAGCACGAATCCATTGTGGCTAAGGAAGGCGTGCTGAGCGTCGGTGTGGATGCTTTCGCCGATGTGGACGATGAATACGCCGAGGATTTGGAACAAGTTAAGGCCTCCATTGACGATGCCGAGAAGAAGGCTCCCGAAGGCTACAGCAATTTCGGTGTAGAATCGACGACAGATGAGTTTAATTACGATGCATATCTTGAATACGATTTCTACTGCCTCGACAAGGACGGAAAATGGTTCGAGATATCGCGGCTTAAGCTGGCTAAACATATACAGCACTTCAATAACGGTGCCGACTTGGGACCGCTAGAGGGTTTCAAGGTCAGTTTCAAGGATGCCTGCAAGGCCGTCTACACCCGAAAAGACGAGTAGCGGCGCGATTTTCCATAATCCAAGTTGGAATGCTCCGCTTGGAGCATGAAAATCGCAAAATTGCGTAATTAAAGCGAAAATCGCCCTTTTGGGGCGTTTTTTTTGTTTTGAGCTTGTGATAAAGTGTATCGCTGCGCACGCCGGGGTTGCGTGACCTCGCCAAAAAACGTTTTTTTTATTTATTTTAAGGCAAAAAAAGGTGGTAATATGAAAAAGACCGCTTGTATACGCTATACCCTGATTGCAGCACTTGCCTTGGTGGTGAGTGCCGGTAATGCTTTTGCCGCTTGGGACGGCAAGGCCATGACTGAACCCAAAACCGAAAAGATTGACGGTAAGGATTTTTACCTTATCGAAAGCGAAGCCAATCTTGCCTGGTTCTCCGATACCATCTACAGGGCGGGAGCGGCATCTTCGCTGAATGCAAAACTCACCAAGTCGCTGGATTTGGATGGCAAACTCTTTATGCCGATTGCCGCGGGCAAGGGCGACGCCTCGTTCTCCGGTACGTTCGACGGAAACGGATTTACCATCTCGAACCTCTATATCGATGCGGGCAAGATTGCCGAAGTCAAGAATCCTAAATGCGATTCGACGAAGGCTACCTGCAATGCCCAGAACACGGGCTTTATCGCAGTCCTGTCGGGTGGTACGGTCAAGAACCTGAACCTTGAAAATATCTATATCACTGCGTCGGCAAGTGCGGGTGAAATTTTGGGCAAGGAGCAGCCCGTGACTGTTGGTGGCATTGTCGCCTGGCAAAAGGGCGGTACCATTGAAGGTTGCAGCGTAACGGGCAAAATTCTTACGAGTGGAATGGGCAACGGCGTTGGCGGCATTGTCGGCAATGTCTGGAACGGAACTATCAAGAATAGCCTGACTACGGTATCCATTTATGCGAGCGGCAACGAAACCTATGTCGGTGGTATTGTCGGCTTTGTCAGGGGGAAAACGGAGAACGATAAGGTGACTATCGAGTCGTGTGCCTACGATGGCTCCACCCTTGTCAACAATGGTGATGGCAAGACGGGCGGCGTTGTCGGCTATTTCGAGAAGGGAACTGTCTCGGTAACGGCCGCTTATTTCGATAGCGATGCTGCCGAGGCAGGCGTTGGCAAGAAAACCGATTCGCTCACGGTTGAAGGCTCTACGACGGGCGAAGAAGACCTGAATGTCGAGAAGGTGGTTTGCTCCCTGAACGGGGGCGAATTTGCAGAAGGCGCCTGCAGCAAGGCGGGCGTGTGGTCGACGGGAGAATACCACATCGTGGTGAACGGCGTTTCGCACAACGAGAGCGGCGAGCCCATGTTCGTGATATCCTTCGATGCTAACGGGGGCAAGTTCAATGCCGGCGACAAGACGAGCAAGCTCTTGAAGGTGGGCGACAAGATTACGCCGGCCGAGATTATCCCGCCGACTCGTGGGGACACCGTATTTGCGGGCTGGGCGCTTGCGAAGGATGCGGCAAAGCCGGATACCTCCCTCGGGGTGAGCGACAAGCCGAAGACCGTTTATGCCGTCTGGAAGAAGATGTTCACGGTAACCTTCGATGCCAACGGGAGCGTGTTTGCGGGCGATAGCAGGACGAAGGCCAAGCTGGTCGCGGAAGGCGAGGCGATTGATGTGGAAGGGATCGGCCTCCCGCAGAACTTCACGAACGGAGAGGAAGTCAAGATGTATTTCTCGGGCTGGGCGCTCAAGGCCGATGCGACTGCGGAAGATGTTCTGGAATCGCTCGGTACGGCGACGGCAAACGATACGCTGTATGCCGTGTGGACCGAGGCCCCGACGTTCACGGTGACGTTCGATACCCGCGGGTTCGGCGTGTCCGTGGCGTACGTGCAAGATGGCGAGAAGGCCGCGAAGCCCGGTGACCCGAAGGCTGCCGGCTACAAGTTTGCGGGCTGGTTCAGCGATACCTCTTTTGCGGAAGGTGCTGCATTTGACTTTGACAAGGCGATTACGGCGAACGCTGTCGCGTATGCCAAGTGGACTCTGGTGGAATACGAGATTGTCTACGTGATGGGCAAGGGCGCGAACAACGAGGAAAACCCGGTGTCTTATACCATCGAGACGCCGACCATCAAGTTGCAGGCTCCCACCAAGAAGGGTTGCAATTTTGACGGCTGGTATTATGACGCAGATTTTGTGAACGCGGCGACCCAGATAACGAAGGGCTCTACGGGCAAGGTGAAACTGTATGCCAAGTGGCAGGCGAAGGTGTTCACGATTACCTATGTGGGCGGCGAATTCGCGCTAGAATTGATTGACCCGGTGACGAAGGCTTTCGGCGAGACCGTGAAACTGAGGGAAGTGTCGTACACCCGCGAAGGCTACCTGCAGGATGGCTGGTCCAGAACGGATGGCGGCAAGAGGGCCTACAAGCTGGGTGCCGAATACTCTGCCGACGAGGACATTACACTCTACCCGCATTGGGTGGAAGACCCGGATGCCATTCCCACTGTTGCGGGTTCGAGTGTTGCCCGCTTCGGTGTGGTGGCACACGCGCGTTCGCTCGAAATCTCGGGTGTGCGCGTCGGAACGCAGGTGGCCGTGTACGATATGCGCGGGAAGGTCGTTGCACGTGCAACTGCCGGTGCGGCCTCGTTCAGCGTGGGCACGTTCGTGCCGGGTGTGTACCTGGTGCGCGTGGGCAGCGAAAGCAAGCGCGTGCTAGTGCGCTAGGCGCGCTGGCTCAGCCTGAACTTCAGGTAGCCCGCCATTTGCAGCGGATGGTTGAATGTGCCATCCGCCATTTTCTTTTGCAATTCTTCGTCCGTGAGCTCGAGCGCTTCGATGTCCTCGGTGGTATCGAAATGCGTGCTGCCTGTCTTTGCCACGCCGTCGATGAAAACCACGTGGAATACGCCGCGATGCCTGTCCGGATTTACCGGGAACGCCCCGAGATAAGTTGTTGTGGTGTGAACGGCGTCGCCTTGTTGAGTTGTCATTGCGAGAGGCGAAGCCTCGTGGCAATCACGAACCGGCATCCCGTACCCGCATTCTTCCTGCAATTCCCTCAGCGCAGCCTGTTCCGGTGTTTCGCCCTTGTCGATGATGCCCGCAGGGAACTCGAGCGCAATCTTGCCGGTGCCGTGGCGGTACTGTTCCGTCATGACCCACTTGCCCTTGTCGGTGCGCGCGAGAATCAGTACCCAGTCGGGCTGCCACAGCGTGTAGAAATCGTCGATGACCTTCCCGTTCGGGAGTTCGCACTTTTCTTTGGCGACCTTGAGCCAGGGGGCGTCTACCAGGTATTCCTTATCGAGCAGTTTCCAGGGTTTCATCGCTAGCCTTCAAGTTTGTTCTTCACGTAGTGCCTTGCGGTCCATGTGAAATATAATATATCGGCCACGATGAGGGCGATGGCGCAGGTGAAGAATACCTGCTGGTGCATACCGAAGTGTTCCGCCATCGAGCCTCCCGCGAGGATGCCTATACCGATGCCGATGTCCCAGCCGCTGAGGTACGTGCTGTTGGCCGTGCCGCGCTGGTCGTGGCGGGCGAGGTTCACGCACATTGTCTGGTAGCCGGGGAAAATGAGCCCGAGGCTTGTGCCGATAAGGAATGCCGATGCGAAGAACGTGACGGGCGAGTGACTGAAGGCGAGCAAAAAGTATGCGACGATATTGAGCGTCATGCCCGTGCCCACGAGATGCACGAGGTAGCCGCGGTCGATGAGGCGGCCCGTGGTAATGCGGTTGATGATGAGCCCTGCCGCGATGAGTGCGTAGAACCAGCCGGAACCGCCGATGCCGAGTTCCTTCGCGTAGAGTGCGATGTAGTTGGTTACCGGCCCGTAGGCGAAACCCACGAAGATGAAGTTCACGAACTGCGGGATGGCCCGCGTGAGGAAGAACCTGTCGAGCGAAAGCGGGGCGTGCGGCTTTTTTTCTTTCGGTGCGACCTTGAGCGTCTGTACCAAGATGAGCCCGATGACGCAAAGCACAATCGAGATGATGAACACGATGGTGTCGCCGAAGGCTTCGTACAGGAACATGCCCGTCATGGGGCCGGTCGCGAAGGCCAGATTCACGCTGATTCCAAAGTAGCCGATGCCCTCGCCGCGGCGGCTTGAGGGGAGCGCGTCGATGGCGACCGTGTTACTTGCAGTCGTAGAAATCCCGAAACATAGCCCGTGCATAAAGCGCAGTACCGCCAGCAGCGGGATAAGCCCGAGCGTTTTGTAACCGATAAAGCATAGCGTGAACGCGAAGAAGGTCCAGAAGTAGAGCGGCTTGCGGCTGAGGGTATCGACCAGGAAACCTGCGAAGGGCCTGCAGGCGAGCGCACCGATGGTATAGAGCGAAATCACGATGCCCGCGGTCGCGTTGTCCGTCTGGAACTTCTCGATGATGAACATCGGGAGGATGGGCAGCAGCTGGTAGAAACTGAAGAACAGCAAGAAGTTCGCCGCGGCGCATGTCGTGAAGTTCCGCGTCCAAAGAGCAGGCTTTGTGGTGGCATCCGTCATATCAAATATCCCGGCGCCCAAAGATAGAAAAATGGACATACCAAACGCCCCAAAATGGCTTTTTGGTATGTAAGACTTCAAATGCGTTTTGTTCAATTACATACTAAAGGGGGTAAAAATGCCTATTTGGTATGTAATTTGGGTGTAGAGTTCAGGATGACGCTTCGCGTCACTTCCTTTCCAGCGACACGATGGTCTCGAGGTGCGGGGTGCCGGGGAACAAATCGAGCGGCTGCACTTCCTTGACGCGGTAGCCGTAGCGTTCCCATTCCTTGAGGGAGGCGGGAATCTCGTCGGTGCCACAGAATACGTGGCACACACGCACGGGTTTACGCATGGCGAGCGCGTGGATGACTCCGGGTTCGCATCCCTTGCGGGGTGGGTCGAGCAAAATCTTCTCGTTCTCGCCGGCGACGGGGCGCGGAAGTCTAGTTTGTACGAAATTCTCGTCGATCTTGCCCGCGACAAAGCGGTAGTTCTTCTTGAGAAACTTTGCGGAAGCCTTCGCGCATTCAATGGACTGGCCTTCCCATTCCACGCCCAGCACCGACTTGGCGGCTTCGCCCAGCGCAAAGCTGAAAAGCCCGTAACCGCAGTACAGGTCGAGGAAGTTGTCTTCCCTGGAGAGCGAGAGCATGCGGCTCGCCGCCTTGATGAGGTTGTGTATCTGGCTCTCGTTTATCTGGCTGAATCCCGTGACGGGGTACTTGAGCCTGAAATGTCCGAGGTCAAGCGAGAGTTCTCGCGGGCCGTAGAGTTGCTTGAAGTTGAGACCTTCGGCGGGGCGCTTCGATTCCAGGTAGTAGTCGGATTCGGTCGTGTCGATGTACGCATGCGCCGCTGTCACGTGGTAGGGCGAGTTCTGCAGTGCTTCTGAAATCTGCTTGAGTTTGCGCACGATGCTCGCGTCGATTTTCTTGATGTTGAAGATGACCACGCGGTATTTGTAGGTGCCGCGGATGATGATCCAATTGAGCGCGTAGGCGAGCGGCTTGTACGCGGGCTGGATAAGCTTGTCGAAGAGGAAACGGTAGATGGCGTTGTGCTCTTCGGGTTCGAGGATGCTGTCGTACTCGTTGAACCGCAGGTCGCCCGGCTGCATGTCCACGCGGCGCTTGCTCGTGGTGCGGTAGTTGCGCGGCATCGGGCTCGCGATAATCGGCTGCGGGCCGCGGGGGAGGCGGTTCACTTCCCAGAATTCGCGGATGGCGTCGTTCTTGACCTTCAGTTCGGTCTTGTAGTCGAGCGGGGCGAGCGTCTCGCCGTAGGCGGAATCGGATTCCTTCGTGTATCCCGGAATGTTGTGTGCGATGGCTTGTTCGAAAAACATGTGTCAAATTTAGAAATTATGGACAAAAAAAAGACCCCTCGAACGAGGGGTCTAAGAGCGGCGGACCGGGATCGAACCGGCAACCATTAGCTTGGAAGGCTAAGGCTCTACCATTGAGCTACCGCCGCAACAAGCCCAATTATACAAAAATCGGGCGTTTTTTAAAGGGTTTCGCCCAAAGATATTTGAAATTTACATAAAACTTGCTAAATTTAGCCCACGTTTAACAAATCATACCCAAGGAGTATACTTGTTCCCCAATCCGCGCGATCGTCGCATGCCCAACCGTCCCAGCGATGGGACCCGCACCAACGAAGATATCCATATCTCCCCGATTCGTCTTGTAAAGGAAGATGGCGAGGCCATCATTATCGAGACGAGCAAGGCACTGCAGATGGCGAAGGACGCCGGACTGGACCTGGTGGAAGTCTCTCCGAATGCAAAACCTCCCGTATGTCGCATCATCAACTACGGCAAGTACAAGTTCGAGCAGGTCAAGAAGGCTAAAGCCGCCAAGGCCAAGCAGCACGTGGTGAAGCTGAAGGAAATCAAGATGCACCCGAAGACTGCGGAGAACGACTACCAGTACAGGATCAAGCAGGCTGGCGAGTTCTTGCAGGACGGTATGAAGGTGAAGCTTATTATGCAGTTCCGTGGGCGCGAGATGGCGCACATGGACTACGGCAAGCGCCTTATGGAACGTGCCAAGGAAGACTTGGCCCCGTTTGGCGATTTGGAAATGGATTCGCGGGTGGAAGGCAACACGATGCTTTCTATCTACGGTCCTAAACGTGGTGCGGGTTCTGCCAAAAAGCAGGACCAGGCACCGAAGCCCGTAACCGAGCCAGAGGCAGCAGGTGAGGCTTAACATTAACCTAACGAGGTAAAAATGCCTAAAATGAAAACACATAGCGGTGCTAAGAAGCGCTTCCGCGTGACGGGTTCCGGCCACGTCAAGTTCAAGCGCGCTGGTATGCGCCACATTCAAGCCAAGATGACCACTAAGCGTAAGCGCAACCTTCGTAAGGGTGCACTCGTTAAGAAGGTCGATACCTATCACGTCAAGCGTCTGCTTGTAGTAGCATAAGGAGAGTAAGAATGCCACGCGCTAAAACCAGAGTTCCTTCCCGCGAACGCCGCAAAAAAATCCTCAAGGCCGCCAAGGGCTTCTACGGCCGTCGCAAGTCGAACCTTCGCCTTGCCATCGACGCAGTCGCCCATGCTGGTCAGTATGCCTACGCTCACCGCCGCGACAAGAAGGGCACGTTCCGCTCTCTGTGGATCGTCCGCCTCAATGCCGCCGTCCGTGAACACGGCATCAGCTACAGCCAGTTTATTTACAAGCTTTCCAAGGCCAACATCCAGATGAACCGCAAGGTTCTCGCCGATATGGCCGTCGCCGATCCGGAAGCATTTGCCAAGGTCGTCGAAGTCGTGAAGGCTGCCTAAGTTCTGACTTAGCACAACGCGAGAAATTGTCCCCTGCCGGTAAAACGGCGGGGGACTTTTGTATTTGACGGATTAAGGCGAAGGCCATGTGAGCCGGAGTCGCCAAGCGCAAGCTGGCGATGAAGGCGAGAGTGAGGCTATACCATATTTTTATATGAGCAGTGAAGCCGAACGGTTTTGTGTGAGCCGGAACGGCTTGTATTAACAAGCCGTGGAGGCGAGAGCATGCGAATTACCGCAGGTCTTGATGCCCTAGATGATGAGCATGCGGTCTCATACCGCCGTCGCCGATCCGGAAGCATTTGCCAAGGTCGTCGAAGTCGTGAAGGCTGCCTAAGTTCTGACTTAGCACAACGCGAGAAATTGTCCCCTGCCGGTAAAACGGCGGGGGACTTTTTGTTTGTTATTGTGGGGTGCGCTGCGTCGACCCTAGGCGCGGTCTAGAAAAAATCCACGGCCAGCTCGGTCTTCTTGCGGCCGGCGGGCTCGATGACTGCGGCGGAGAACTTCGCGGCGTTGAACAGCCTGTTCGTAGTCGCGACGACCTCGTCTTCGGTCATGGAACTTATGATCTTTTCGGAGTGTTCCATCGTGTGGAATTCGCCAAGATGCAGCACCTGTTCCGCCATGCGGACAACGCGCTTCTCGGGGCTGTCGGCGCCGAGGTACATGCCGCCCAGGATGTTTGTCTTGGTGCGTTCGAACTCGCCCTTGTTGAATCCGCGCTTCAAGAAGTTGCGGGTCTCGTTCAGCGAAAGTTCGAGCGCTGTTTTCAGCTGGTGCGGTTCGGTGGCAAGCGATACGCCCCAGTCGGTGCAATCGCAGTAGATGTCCGCAGTGGAATATACGGAATAAGCGAGTCCCCTGTCTTCGCGAATCTTCTGGAACAGGCGGCTCGCCATGCCCGCACCCATCGCCACGTTGAACAGCGAGAGGGCGCAGCGACCGCGCTCGTCCATCAAGTTGCGGTCAAAGCTCAGGCCCCAGAAGAGGTTCGACTGCGCGATGTCCTGCTTCTGCACGACCTTCACGCTGTTGTGCGCCCGGTAGGCATCTGCGGGCAATACGCCGCGAGTCTTTTTCTGCGCGAATTTTTCGGCACAGAGTTTCACGAGTTCTTCGTGGTCCACCTTGCCCGAAGCGCAAATGAGCAGCGGGATTTCATCCGTCACCTGTGCCCTGTACTTGAGCATCTGCCTGTGCGTGAGCGCCTTTACCTGCTTGATGTTGCCGGTAATGGAATGCGCGATGCCGCAGCCCTTGAAATGGATGGCGTTGAACACGTCGCCCACGATTTCTTCGGGAATGTCGTCGTAGCTGTGGATTTCCTCGATGATGACGCGGCGCTCCTTTTCCATCTCTTTCTTGTCCATGCGCGGATGCATGAGCATGTCCGCGATTACTTCGACAGCGAGCGGAAGGTGGCTGCGTTCAATCTGTGCGTAGAACCCGGTCTCTTGCCTTGTGGTATAGGCTTCCAGGTTGCCGCCCTTGTCCTCGATGGAGCGTGCAATCTCAAGCGCGGAGCGGTTCTCGGTTCCCTTGAAAACCAGGTGCTCGTAAAAATGGCTCAGTCCGTATTCGTCTTTTGCCTCGTGCCGGCTCCCGCGCGGAATCCATGCGCCCACGGCAACGGAATAGGCATGCGGCATATAGTCGGTAAGAATCGTGATGCCGTTATCGAGAACAGTTTTCTTTACGATTTGCTTCATTTGCGGGACTAATATAATTCTTTTTCGAAAGCCTTACACGCGCCCGAAACGGCGGGTCTTGCGGAAAGGCTTGTCGCCAAAGCTGCGCTCGTCGTGGCTCTTGCGGAACGGGCGATCCTCGAACTTGCCCGGCTTGCGGTCGCCGAACATTCTCTCGCGGCGTGCCTTGCGGTTTTCGAACGGGCGGCCGCCTTCGAACTTGCGGCCCCGACGGTCGCCATCGCGATGGAACCCGCGACGGCTTTCACGGCTTTCGCGCGGGCCTGCGGGCGGTTCGTCGGTCATGAGGCGGAACTTGGAATCGTTCCCGCGGATGGTCATTCCGGAGAGAATGTCCAGGACCTCTTGCGGAAGCGTCTCGGGCAGTTCCACGGTACTGAACCTGTCGAAGAGCTTGATGCGCCCGATGTTGCTACTGCTGATGTTGCCTTCGCCGGCGATGGCGCCCACGATGTCCTTCGGGGTAACGCGGTCCATGCGGCCGACGCCCATGTAGTAGCGCAGGAATCCTTCCTCGACGCCGTTGCTGCCTTCCTTGCGCTCCTTGCGCAGACGGCTCTTTTCTTCGCCAGAAAGTTCACTCGCGGCCTTCTCGGAATCGCGCCCGAGAAAGTCCCTGCCTCCGAGCTTCTTCTCGCGGCGTTCCTTCGGCGTATCGAGCGGGGCGAGTTCCGGGAACAGCGGCTGCTTCTTCTGGTACATCTTGATAACTGCCGCGGCGATGTCCTCGGCGGTCATTTCGCGCACGGAGCCGTCTTCGAGCACCGTGCCGTTTTCCATGTTGCAGCCTTCCTCGACCATCGCGTGGACGAGCGCCTTGAACTTATCGAGCTCGCCGTAGCTCACGACGCTCTTTACCTTGTTCTTGAAGGCGGCGACGCGCTTTGCGCTAATGACTTCGGCCGTGGGCATTTCCATTGCCTCGATGGGCTGGCGGGTTGCCTTCTCGATGGTCTTGAGCATGCGCTTTTCGCGCGGGGTGATGAACAGGATGGCGTTCCCGCTTCGCCCGGCGCGGCCTGTACGCCCGACGCGGTGCACGTACGATTCCGTATCGTAGGGAATGTCGTAGTTCACCACGAGCGATATACGGTCCACGTCGATGCCACGGGCGGCCACGTCGGTGGCGACGACGATATCGAGCTTGCCCATCTTGAGGCGGTTGATGGTGCGTTCGCGCATGGACTGTGCGAGGTCGCCGTTGAGCGGGGCCACGTTGAACCCGCGGCTTTCGAGCTTCTCGGCCACTTCGGTGGTGTTCTGCTTGGTGCGCACGAAAATGAGCACGCCGTCAAAGTCTTCGCCTTCGAGCACGCGGGCAAGCGCCTCGATCTTGTGCTCGTTCTTCACCAGCAGGTAGCGCTGGCGGATGTTCTCGACCGTAGTTGTCTTGCCTTCGATGCGGGCTTCTTCGTATTCGCCGAGGTGCTGGTCGATAATCTTCTTCACGTCTGCAGGCATGGTGGCGCTGAAGAGCGCGCGCTGGGCATCGGCAGGGATTTCTTTCAGGATAGTTTCCACATCTTCCATGAATCCCATGTCGAGCATTTCGTCTGCTTCGTCGAGCACGATGGCCTTCACACCGGAGAGCACGATGGAACCGCGCTTGATGTGGTCGATGAGGCGACCCGGAGTCGCGACCACGATGTTCGCCTGGCGCTTGAGGGCACGGAGCTGAATCGCGATATCTTGTCCGCCGTAAACCGGAACCACGTGGACCTTCGGCATCTTGACGGCGTATTGCTGGATAGCTTCCGCCACCTGGATGGCGAGTTCGCGTGTCGGCGTGAGCACGAGCATGGAAGTCTCGTGCCCGTTGAAGTTGAGTCTCGAAAGCAGCGGGAGCGAGAAGGCGGCTGTCTTGCCGGTACCGGTCTGAGCCGTGCCCAGCAGGTTTGCACCCTGCAAAAGGGCCGGGATGGCCTTCGCCTGGATGGGGGAGGGCGTCTCGTAGTTCAGGGCCTTGATGGCTTCGAGAACTTCATCTGCGAGTCCCAGGTCTTCGAAGGTTACGAGCGCTTCGTCGCCGACATCTTCTGCCGGAATTTCGTCATCGGATGTTTCGTCAGAGGAGTCCGCGGTAGGTTCTGCGCAGTCCTTCTTCGACTCGGCGTATTCCTTGTCGTTCTCTTCGACTGCTTCCTCGTCAATAATTCCCTGTTCGACTTCGCCTTCCTCGATTTCGACCTTCGTGCCGACCTCGATGGCGGACTTGGGGCCCTTCTTGAGCACATCGCCTTCTTCGTCGATGACAACGCCATTCGGGTTCAGTGCGAAAAACGCGGCTTCGTCTGCCTCGTCTTCGTCGGCGCCGTTTGCGATTGCGTCCAGGAAAGCGCCCGCTTCGTGAGCTATTTTGGATTTCGGGTCAATATCCTCTTCAGGGATACGTTCTTCGGTATCTTGCTTCATAATGCACCTTTGGGGCCGGTAAACTTCATCTGCGGCCCATGCCGCACTATCGAACGGTTCGGAATCCGAACCTTGAAAAGCCCCGAAGCGCACTCGCGCTTATAAACCTGAAGTCTTTTGGCCCTAGAATTTGCGGCCAAAGATAGAAATAAGCTTTTTGTTTTTAAAGGGTGGGTGGGAAATCTTCGAGAGAGGGATTGGACGATGCCGTCATTTCATTCCTGCATCGCCCTTTGGGTTACGGCCTTTGGCCGTAATCCTTGACTGCGTCTGGTTCGCTTCGCTCACCCGCAGTCAATCGAACCCTCTTCGAGGGTTCTTCATCACCTTCCTTACCTTGAAATAAAAAGCGGGGCCTTTCGGCTCCGCTTTTTATTTCAGGAGAGAGAGGGATTCGAACCCTCGGACCTGTGACAGTCTCCGGATTTCGAGACCGGCCCAATCGACCACTCTGGCATCTCTCCAAGGTTCGCATAATTTAGTAAAGATTTCCGGTTTTGTCTAGGTGACGGCAACTGCCTGTTTCCGTCGGTATTCTCCTGCAGGTGAACATTAAAACGCCTGGTATATCTGGAATATCGCGAGAATCTTCCCGATAATCGCCGGGATGCCCGGACACAGGAAGCAGAGAATCACGCGGGTCACGCGGTTCTTCCACCAACGTTTCACCTGCCAGATATCGTCGGCGAGGGTCTCCATTTCGGAAACCCTTGGCGGGCGCATGTACACCTGCGTGAGCGCCGTGAAGAATCCGACCCCGATAAGCGGAGTAAGCCCGGTAAAGGGCGCTGCGACCAGGGCCACGAGTATGGTAACCGGATGCCCGCCTGCGATAATCGTCCCGAGCATGGCACCGCCGCCCGTGAGCATCGCCCACTGCAGGCTGAGCTGCCCGGCCTTCTCGACGCCGGCATTGTAGCCCACGAAAATAATGCTTGCAATAATCGCGAGCGGAATGGCCCATCCGATAATTTTCCAGATGGGCGCCCCCTTCGGGATTACGCTGATGGATTCCTCGCTCGGCAGTTCCTTGTTCTCTCTGATGATGGAGGCGATTCCCTTCACGTGGCCCGCACCGACGACCGCGACAACCTTCTGGCCTGCAGCGTTCTTTATCTTGCTTGCGAGGAACTGGTCGCGCTCGTCGATGAGCACCTGCTTTACTTCGGGGAAACTCTTGCCGAATTCCTGCATCATGGAGTTGAGGGCATCCTGCTCCTTGATTTTCGCAAGATCCTCCTCGCTAATCTCCGTCTTGTCGAAGATGCTCCCGAACAGCCCGCCGAGCAGGCTGAACTTGCGGTACCAGGGCGTGCAGGCCCATGTGCGGCGGAGCGTAATCTTGATGTCGCGGTCTGCGAGGACAACGGGAATTTCCTTCTCGCCGGCAATGTCGACCGCTTCCTTCAGTTCGGACCCGGGCTTCACCCCGGTCTGTTCGCCCATGCGCTTCTGGTACGACCCGAGCACGAGGTTCGCGATGAGGGTGGCGAGCTGCTTCTTCTTGATGACTTCCTTGAGGTCGGTCTTTTTCCAGCGGTCGGGATCCTGGATGGACTTGGCGCGTCCTTCGTCGAGTTCGACGCAGATGGTATCCGGCTTTTCGCTTTCGATTGTCTCGCGGACAAGCTCCTTGGATACCTTCGAAATATGTGCCGTTCCGATGAGGATGATTTCGCGCCCATCGGCTGTATTTATGCGGTAAATGTCTGCGTTTTCACTCATATTGGGCCAGAAAATAGCAAATCTGACCCGTTTTTAGCGCGTATAAGTGCGTTTATAGCACTGAGTTATGAAAAAAAAGACGATTTTCTTGGCAAATTCGCCAAAAAATTGTTATATATTAGGTGTGGGATAATTTTTTTAAGGAGGTTTCTCCCTATGAAAAAGATTTTGATGGGTATAGCTTTCATGGCTTTGGCACTGGTCGGTTGTGCCGGTACTTCGGACGACCCGGAGGCGCTGGACAACGCCCTTGTGGGTTTCACTTCTTGCGTGCAGGGTTCCCGCTGGCAGGAGGCTTTGGACTACGTGACTCCCGATGAAGCCAACGCCATTAGCCCGGACGGTTACGAATTCAAGCCCGAATACCAGACGGCTGCTCGCCGCTTGCCGCTTTCCACTTTGCGTAAGGCCGGCCTCCAGGTCGACGGCAAGGGCCGCCTTGTCGGCATCAAGGCCGCCATGGACGAAGCCAACGAACGCTACGTGATGTCCGAGGAACAGGCCAAGGTGGGCACGAACCTCGAAGAAATGGAAAAGAAGCACATCCAGCAGCGCCTGGAAGAAGGCCAGAAGATTATGCAGGGCGAAGAAGAAGAAGCCCAGAAGGAACAGGAAGTCGAAGTGTTCACGAACAAGCTGACCGACGAGGAAAAGCGCAAGTACGGCAGCACTCGTGACCTCCAGGCTCCGGAAGAATTCAAGGACGAGAATACCGAGGAAGCCGAAGAGAAGATCTACAACGGCGACTACGAATCCGACTGATAGCCAGTTTACTTTTGACCAATCCCCCGGCTCCGGTCGGGGAATTTTTTTAGGTGCTCCCATGTTTTTGCGTTTTGGAAAGTTCGCTTTGCTCTCGCTTGCCACCCTGCTTATGCTTGCCTGCGGTGGGGAATGGACTGTAAGCGGTTCCCCCGATGCGGATGGCGCCATTTTCAGCAGGTCGTTCCGTTACTACTACGTGATGGATTGCCGCTACGACTCCTTCGGGTTGTACGACTGTAGCCTCGAAGAGCCGGTGAGTCCTGCCTATACGGCTTCGCTCCGGATAGATTCCGACGGACTTGCCTCGCTCAATCTGGACGGCAGGTACAATTACTACTACACAGAAAGGCAGTATGGTTCTGGCTCCGACGATGACGGGAGCTACTACTACTTTTACGAGGACGACTGGGAAATCTCGTTCTACAGGAATGGTTCGCAGCTGATTTTCTGGGATACTTACGAAAATACGGCCACGGTCTACCTTTACGAACTAGACTACTAGCCCGTTTTTTTCTAAGTTGGCACTCTTTTGGGTGCATTTAGCTTGGCTCGGTCATGTCAATCCGTGCAAGCACGATTGACGCGACTCTCGCCTTTAGCTAAATTTGCGCTCACTATGGAAAAATCCAGTGAGCATTTTGTCATCGCCCTCGACGGCGGCTCGGGTACCGGGAAGAGCACCACGGCCAAGATTGTGGCCAAGACGCTCGGCATTACCTACCTCGATACCGGTGCCATGTACCGCGCGGTGACGCTTGCCGCCCTCGAGAAGGGACTCCCTGCCGAGGATGGCCCCGCGATGGACGAACTGCTCGCGAACCTCACCCTCGGGTTCGACTCTGAAAACCACGTGCTCATCAACGGTGTAAGCCGCGAATCCGAAATCCGCGGCATGAAGGTGTCGAGCAACGTGAGCATCTACTGCGCCCTCCCGTCAGTCCGTGCGGCAATGACCGCCCAACAGCGCGAGATTGGCAAGAGGCAGAGCTGCATTTTGGATGGCCGCGATATCGGCACGGTCGTTTTCCCCGACGCGAAGTACAAGTTTTTCATGGTGACGGACGTAGAGGTCCGCGCCGAACGCCGCTACAAGGAACTCCTTGAGAAAGGCGAGAAAGTTACCCTGGAAGAAGTCCTGAACAACTTGGTCGAACGCGACCGCCTGGACTCTTCCCGCTCGAACGCCCCTTTAAAGAAGGCGGACGACGCAATCGAAATTGACACTACACACATCTCAATCCAACAACAGGTTCAAAAGATTCTCGACTACGTAGGTGTAGTGGCGTAGTCCCGAGTCCTTTGATCCACAACCCCAATTAACAATATGTCTCAAAATCTCAAATTCGGAACCCAGGAAGATCTCGCCGAAATTCTCGCCGCTCAGGGCGAATGCAGCCAGGACTTCCGCAAGGCTAACGCCGATATTTACGCCGGTATGGGCTGCCTCGAACAGGGCAAGCTCGTCATGGGCAAGATCAGCCAGGTCAACGACCAGGAAGTGCTCATCGACGTGAACTACAAGTCCGAAGGTGTCATTGATCGTGCTGAATTCAAGGACACGGACTCTCTCGAAATCGGTTCCGAAATCGAAGTGTTTGTCGAAAAGCTCGAAGATGAAGACGGCCGTCTCATCCTTTCGAAGCAGAAGGCCGACTTCGTGCGCGTGTGGGACCGTATCCACGCGGCATTCGAAAACAACGAAGTCGTGCGTGGTACGCTCACCAAGCGTATCAAGGGCGGTGTGGTTGTCGACCTGTTCGGCATCGACGCCTTCCTCCCGGGTTCCCAGATCGACCTCCGTCAGATCCCGGACATCAACGCTCTCATTGGCCAGGAATTCGACCTCAAGGTTATCAAGGTCAACAAGGCCCGTCGCAACATCGTCGTGTCCCGCCGCGTGGTTCTCGAAGAAGAACGCAACAAGCAGCGTGGCGACGTTCTCGAAACTCTCGAGAAGGGTCAGGTCCGCAAGGGCCTCGTCAAGAACATCACCGACTTCGGTGCGTTCATTGACCTCGGCGGCGTAGACGGCCTCCTCCACATCACCGACATGAGCTACAAGCGCATCAACCACCCGACCGAAATGGTCCAGCTCGGCCAGGAAGTCGAAGTCATGGTGCTCGACTTCAACGACAAGAAGGAACGCATCTCTCTCGGCATGAAGCAGCTCAAGCCGCATCCGTGGAAGGACATCGCCGAACGCTACCCCGAAGGCGCTATCGTCAAGGGCAAGGTCGTTTCTATCACCGATTACGGTGCATTCATCGAACTGGATTCTGGCGTCGAAGGCCTCATCCACGTTTCTGAAATGTCCTGGACGCAGCACGGCAAGCACCCCTCCAAGATCCTCTCCGTGGGTCAGGAAGTGGAAGCCGTTGTGCTCAAGGTCGAAGAAGAAGCCGAACGCATTTCTCTCGGCATGAAGCAGCTCGAAAGCGATCCGTGGGATTCTATCGAGACCGAACTTCCCCCGGGTGCCCGCGTGGTTGGCGAAATCCGCAACATCGCTTCCTTCGGCGCATTCGTCGAAATCAAGGAAGGTGTGGATGGCCTCATTCACGTGTCTGACATGTCCTGGACCAAGAAGATCACTCACCCGAACGAAATGGTCAAGAAGGGCGACAAGGTCGAATGCGTCGTGCTCGCTGTCGATAAGGAAAAGCGCCGCATTAGCCTCTCCATGAAGCACCTCACCGAAGACCCGTGGGATTCTATCGAAACCACGTTCCCGGTTGATAGCGAAGTGAAGGGCAAGATCGTCCGTATGCTCGACCGCGGCGTCGTGGTTGAACTCAACGACGGTATCGAAGGCTTCATCCCGGTTTCCAAGCTCACTGCTGAATACATCAAGGTTCCGTCCGATGCATTCAAGGTTGGCGACGAAGTGCCGGCCGTTGTGACCGAGATCGACCAGAACAACCGCAAGATCTACCTCTCCGTGGTGGACTACTTCAAGAATCGTGAATCCGCTGAACTCAAGGCTTGGATGGACTCCCACAAGCCGGGCGAATCGGGCACCACGATCGGTGAAGCTGCCGCTCCGAAGAAGAAGACCACCAAGAAGAAGGCTGCTGAAAAGCCGGCTGAAGCTGCCGAAGCTCCTGCTGAAGAAGCCAAGTAATTCTTGGAAAATCAAGTCTGAAAGGAATCCCGTGGCATGAGCCGCGGGGTTTCTTTTTTGGGGAAAAGAGAAATTTCTATCTTGCATTTCATGAATCTCGCTGGAAAGAAAATTCTTCTGGGTGTCTCGGGCGGAATCGCGGCTTACAAGAGTTGCGAACTGTTGCGCCTGCTGCAGAAGAAGGGTGCCGAGGTGCGCGTGTGCATGACCGAAGCCGCGACCGAGTTCGTGGCGCCGCTCACGTTTGCGAGCCTCAGCAAGTGCCCCGTGTACTTGAAGAACGGTGCCGTCGAGGCGCGGCCTTTCCAGCATATTGACTTTCCGCGGTGGGCGGACCTGTACCTTGTGGTGCCCGCGACCGCGAACGTGATCGGGAAATTCGCCTGCGGTATCGCCGACGACCCAGTGAGCCTCTGCTTTATGAGTTGCACGTGCACCCGCGTGATTGCGCCGGCGATGAACGTGGCGATGTACAATTCGCCCGCGGTCAAGCGCAACCTCGAAATCTTGCGCGGGTTCGAAGACACGGTTGTATTGGAATCGCCTGCCGGTGAACTCGCCTGTGGCGAGGTGGGGCAGGGCAGGCTCATGGAACCGGCGCAGATTGTGGAATGGTTGGAAAATAATAACGTCATTGCGCAAGCGCATGACTGCATCGGCTCGGCAATAGAAACCACAAGCGGTTCTGCTGCACTCGCCTCGCACGTCATTGCGAGGAGCGCAGCGACGAAGCAATCCACTGCGCCCGCATTCCCCGTTGCAGCCGATATTCCGCCGACACAAGACGCAAGCCTCCCCGGCCACGGCAAGAAAGTTCTTTTGACTGCAGGCCGTACCGAAGAGGCAATCGACCCGGTGCGCTACATCAGCAACCGCAGTAGCGGGAAGACCGCCGTAGCGATTGCATCTGTATTTTATGCGAACGGCTTCGAGGTAGAAGTCGTCGCGGGCCCGATGGAAGCGGCGTTCCCGGGCGGAGTGAAGGTTACGCGCGTGCGTAGCGCCCGGGACATGCACGACGCCGTGATGGAACGACTTGACCAGGCTGATGCCGTCGTGCATTGCGCGGCGGTAGCGGACTACCGTCCGAAAACCGCTGCCGCCGAGAAAATCAAGGACAGCAGGAGCCAGCTTACGATCGAGCTCGTGCCGAACCCGAACATTTTGCGCGACTGCACCGCCGCTCGCGCATCCCATGTCGCGCAGGGCGATGCCCGCCGTCAGGTGATTGTGGGCTTTGCGCTTGAGACCGACCACTTTGCGGAACATGCCGAAGAAAAGCTCGCGAAGAGCGGCGCGGATGCCCTCCTCCTCAATGCCCCTGTTGCCGAGGATTCGGGCTTCGGGCACGACTGCGTGCGTTACGCGCTGGTGCGCCCCGGCGCAGCCGTCCCCGAGATGCAGATGGGCGGCAAGGTTGACCTTGCGCAAGAAATCGCCAACTTCGTTTTGGATAAACTAACAGCATCGCGGTAAGTGGATATGCCGGAAGAATTTGACTTTAGTGAGCTTCGTAAGTATCTCCGTGGGCAGATTGACATGGGGGAGCCCGAGGTGTTTCTCGATGAACCGTGGACGCTTGTAAAACGCGCGGCTCCGGCACCGGCAAGCCCGGCGCAGTTTAATGCCGCACGGACGACGACAAACATTTCGCAACCGGCAACAAACGTCGTTCGCCCCGCATCCGCCGCTCCGCTGCCCCAGCCGCCTGCAAGCCCTGCACCCTCCAAGCCCGCCTCTGCGCCCGCATTCGAATCTAGCATGGCGAACGCGATTCCGGCAGCGCGCCCTGTGGTAAGGAAGGCCGCGGCCGCCTTCGAGTCTGCGGAAAGCCTAGATGCCTTCTATGCGGCAATCAAGTCCGATGTGGTGTACGCGAATGTGGCGGATTTCGTGCAGTACGAAGGCCCTGCGAACCCGAAGGTCTTGCTCCTGTTGCCCGCGCCCCCGGCGCAGGCGGGTTCCTTCTTTGCATCGCCCGCGGGTGAAATGCTTGTGCGCCTTTTCGCAAGCCTTTCCGTGCCCGCAGAAACAATCGGGGTCACGTTCTTCTACAAGGGGAGGCCTTCGCGCAACATTCCCGCCCTGCTCGAAGCCACGCTCAAGAAGATGCTTGCGAAGGAACTCTCGTTCATCGCCCCCTCGATTATGGTGACGTTTGGCGAACCGCTGTTCCATCAGGTGTTTGGCAAGGCGAAAAACTTCGAGGAACACGCCGGCACTGACCAGGAGTTTTCGGGCGTCAAGACGTGCTCGCTGGTCGATGCCTACGCCATGTTGCAGGACAAGCAACTCAAGTGGGTTACCTGGAAGGTCCACATCCCGAAGAGCAGTTACTTCAAGGCGTAGGCCATCAAAAAATCCCGATAAGACGGTGTGTCCGTTGCAGGTGCGCCGTTTTTTTCTTGTCTAAAAATTATATTTCACTTGGAATAATATGCCTGAATTTGCAAAGGAAAACAAGACTTACGAAGGTCGTCAGGTCCCGATGGACATTGATGCCGAGCGTTACCTGCTCGGCGGGATTCTCCGCGACCCGAACGCGATGGCTCCTGTCATTGAGATGGTTTCGGAAGACGACTTCTTTTACCTGGAAAAGCACCAGTTGATTTGGCATGCCATGAAGAACCTGTACAGCGCGGGTACTGCCATTGACATGCTCTCGCTGCCTGCCGAACTCGAGAAGATGGGCAAGCTTCGCGAGGCGGGGAACCGGGAATACATTTTCGATATGATGGAAAGCGTCGCCTCGTCGGCGAACGTGGAATGGAACCTGCAGCACCTGCGCGACAAGTACGTGCTGCGCCAGCTTATCAAGATGTCGTCGGAAACCATCAAGAAGGCGATGGATACGACTTCTGCGCCCGACGAAGTGTTGCAGTCTGCCGAGCGTTCCGTGATGGCCATTGCCGATAAGCAGGTGAAGAACACGCTCCGCCCCATCGATAAGTTCATGACTCCGCTCCTGGAACGCCTTACTACGCGCAGGGACGGCATGACCGGCGTACCCACGGGGCTCAAGGATTTGGATGAACTTACGAACGGCCTGCAGGATTCCGACCTGATTATCTTGGCTGCGCGCCCCGGTGTGGGCAAGACCTCGTTTGCGCTTACGATTGCAGCGAACGCCGCCATTGATTACGGCAAGCACGTGGCGTTCTTCAGCCTCGAAATGGACGGCGTGCAGTTGGCCCAGCGCTTGCTCTGTTCACGTTCTAGAGTGGACCAGTCCAAACTCCGTAACAACAAGTTGAACTCGGACGAACTCAACAAGCTGGTGGCTATGGTGGGACCCATCAACCAGGCCCCGCTGTACGTGGACGACAATGCTGATCTCGGCATCATGGAACTCATGAGCAAGGCCCGCGACCTGCACCGCAAGGGTCTGCTCGATATGCTGGTTATAGACTACTTGCAGTTGATGAAAACGGGCAACGAGGAAAACCGTGCGGTCGCCATCGGTGCCATTTCGCGCGGCCTCAAGATTTTGGCAAAGGACTTGCACATACCGGTCATTGCTCTCGCACAGCTCAGCCGTAAGGTCGAGGAGAAGGGCCGCGACAGGCCCCAGCTCAGTGACCTGCGTGAATCGGGCTCAATCGAACAGGATGCCGACATGGTTTGGTTCGTGGAACGCCCCTACGTGCGTACCCACAAGGATGAGGACAAGCACAAGGCCGAACTCATTGTGGCCAAGCACCGTAACGGTTCGGTGAAGGATATTCCGCTATCGTTTACTCCAGAATACACCTTGTTCGAAGATGGCTTTGACGATTCCGAGATGGGCGGCGAACCGGAGTACAACGAGTATTCCGACGATTCCGGATTCTCGGGTGGCACCGACTTTGGAGGCTATTAGCGATGGCAGTTCTGCTCAAGCCCATAGTCTGGATAGGACGTGTCATCGTGGACGGCATCGCGAGTATCGGCGAGGTGCTGTGCATCCTGCTTTTGACCCTGAAGCAGATGCCGCACGTGTTCAAGAACCCCGACCTCATCGTGAAGCAGATGGTTTCTATTGGCGTGTCCTCACTCCCGCTGCTCTTCGTGACCTCCATATTCACGGGCATGGTGGCGACCGTGTGTGCCGAGTTCGAATTCCAGAACCTGGTGGCCGACAAGTTCGTGGGTACGGCCGCCTGCAAGATGGTGCTTATCGAACTTGGACCGCTCCTCACGGCCATTGTGCTTTCGGGCCGCGTGGGCAGTGCCGTGGCTGCAGAACTCGGCAGCATGAAGGAAAAGGAAGAGCTCGCAGCCTACACGGTGCTCGGTCTCGAGCCTTTCCGTTACCTGGCTCTTCCGCGCTTTGTTGCCTTCATGACGATGATTCCCTGCCTTACCGCCATCTCGAATGCGCTCGCGCTTATCGGTGGCTGGATCGTGTGCGTGCTTGGCCTCGACATTACCACGTACACTTACACGACCGGCATGCAGTACCTGTTCGATTCGATGGACCTGTGGTCGGGCATGATCAAGTCGCTCGTGTTCGGAGTGCTCATCTTTGTTCTTGGCTACTACCACGGGATAAATGCGCAGGCCGGCGCCCGCGGTGTGGGACTTGCTACCATGAGTGTTGTGGTGTCGAGCTGCCTTATGATTTTGATTTCTGACTTTATACTTGATGCTATCATGTTCTTCTAGTTTAGGTGATATATGCCCAATGTAAAGATAGACCCGAACGATATCGCAATTCGCCTGAAGGGGCTCAAGAAGTCCTTTGGCCCGCAGACCGTGCTCGAGGACGTGAACCTCGATATCCGGCGCGGCGAGACCATGGTCATCATCGGCAAGTCCGGTGGCGGCAAGTCCGTGATTCTGAAGCACATGATTGGACTGTTGCAGCCGGACGGCGGCGAGGTGTCGGTGGACGGCGTGACCATCAGTACGCCGAAGTTCTTCGACACGCATACTATCCGCCGGAAGATGGGCATGCTCTTCCAGATGGGTGCGCTGTTCGACTCCATGAACACCGGCGAGAATATCGCGTTCGCACTTCGCGAGCACCACCCGGAACTCTCCGAGAAGCAGATTCAGGATGTGGTGACCGAAAAGCTCCAGATGATCAACCTGGTCCCCGAGTTCCGCACCAAGATGCCGAGCGAACTTTCGGGCGGTATGCGCAAGCGTGTTGCCCTTGCCCGCGCCATCGCGCTGAACCCCGAAATTCTCCTTTACGACGAACCGACGACCGGCCTCGACCCCATCACGAGCGACGTGATTAACGACCTCATCCTCGACATGCAGAGCAAGCTCGGCGTGACATCCGTTGTGGTGACGCACGACATGGTGAGCGCCTTCAAGGTGGCCGACCGCATCGCGATGCTCTTGAACGGGCGCATCATCGAGGTGGGTACGGTCGACGAGATAAAGAACACTAGCAACCCCTACGTACACCAGTTTATTACCGGACAGCGCAAGATTTCGGTGGAAGAGGAGCAGTAAGGCACGTTTTTTGGCGGAAAAGGCTCAATTTTGGGTGTTTTCGTTCACGAAAAAGTGCCCCGCGTTACCCTTTTTGCGAATAATAATGTAATTTTCTAGGTAGAAAAGAGGTTTTTTATGAAAAGGAAACTTTTAATAGGGATTTCTTCGTTCGGTCTCGCTGCCGGCTTTTGGGCCTGCGGTGAAGGACAGATTGAACCCATGAATCCGGATACCGATGAATACGTCCAGGCGATGCTCCAGAACAACGCCATTGACTTTACGACCCAGATCGCGGATGCCAAGCAAATGTGCAACGAGGATATCGCCTGCATGAACGAAATGGCAAAGGCCAATAATGGTGCAATCCAGATAGAGTCGTCCGAGACTATTGTTCCGGAATCTTCGAGTGATCCAGGACCGCAGATGTCTTCTTCTTCGAGGACCATGTTCAGCGTTTCTTCGATGGGTCCCATCGGCGGCAGGAGTTCTTCTTCTGAAGCTCCGGTCAGCAGTGCCCCTGAATCATCGTCGTCGGTGTTTGTACCGGCGGGTCAGTTCGGTACGTGCTTTGCGGGAACATCGGCTGCGCCAAAGAAAACGGCGGAATTGAACGAGAAGGTAACATGGACGTTTAAGCCCAATACCGCAGGGTCTGGCCTCAAGACGGCAGATATCCTTTCCCTGAAGATTAACTGGAGTTTCCCGGCCGGTACGCCTGAAACTGTAGCGGGCGCTGTTGCTGCGACTACGGCTCAGACAGCCTATGCTGTTTCGGGTACCAAGACCGCTATTGCATCGGTAACGGCTGCTGGTGCTACGCAGGATATCACCTGCGACCCGTTGAGGGTGAATGGACAGAAAATTGAGGGTTGCAAGTGCTTGCCGACGAACATTAGGCCCGATGTCGCTGAAGGTGAATCTGCAACGTGGACTGCTAGCGGCTGCACCTCCAAGGCCAACATCACAGGTTACAAGTGGACTGTCGCTACTGCCGTCGATGCTACGGGCCTGGTTGCTACGGCTCCGGTGGCTGCGAAGAACGATCCGGTGACGGGAGTTTCCTTCACGGTCGAAAACGACGACAGCACATCGGTGACTGTCCAGTGTGAAGATGCTTTGGCGCAGGATTCTAGAATTCCGGACTATGAATTGTCATTCGAGGGAACAAATATTCCTTCTTCTAATTTGGTTAGCCAGGATATTCCGTTTAATAAGGAAGCGTGCATACAGGTTTCCTTTGATTGGCAGAATAGTGGTTGGCAGCCGAACAACATTTCCATCCTTTGCGATGTGCAAGCGGCAAATGCTTCTCCTGGATTGACCTTGTCCATCGACTACAATGGACAGACTAAGTCCTATAAGGGCGATTACAACATAAGCAATAGTGGTATTGCTCTGGGCGCGGTTAAGGCCGGACAGAATACCATGAAGGACGTTTGCGTTACTGTCACGGGTAAAGAGGGCGGTACGGCGAAATGCTTCTTCGGAAACTAGTTCAGTAAGTACCCTTTGCCGATAAAGAAATTGCCCGCTCAAACGAGCGGGCTTTTTGTATATGCTAGTAAGAAATTGCTTCGCCCTTTTGGGCTTGCAATGAAGTTAGTTACATAATCCAGAATCCGACGCCGGCCTTGATGGTTATCTGCTTTCCACCGTCCATGGATTCAATCAGGTCGCTTTCACACTTGGGGTACATGTCGGTGAGCCCGAGCACGAAGCCGAAGTCGATGGAGAACCTGTCGTTAATGATTGCGCCTGCGCCGAAGGCGATGCCGAACGTGAAGCCTGCCTGTTCGATGTTCTCTTCGAGGTCCATACGGAGCGTTCCGAGCCCGCCGCCAATCTGGAGGTCAGCCTCCTCGAAGGTGACTTCGGAATTGAGGTTCAGGGTGAACTGCACGCCCGCCGCCACGTAGAACAAGTCCATTATAACGCCGCGCATCATCACCGGGATTTCGAGGTCGGTCTGCTTGAACCTGCGCTTGGCGGATTCGTCTTCCTGGATGAGTTCGGCGTAGTGGAAGTTGATTTCGGGAGTGAACTGGAGGAAGTCCACCATGGGAATGCGGAGGCGGATACCGCCGTTGAAGCCGATGCCCGCGGGGGCTTCTTCTTCGTCACCCATGTTCCAGTCCTGGGCGAGGCCGTTAAGGAAGCTGTAATTGAAGTTGGCGTGCAGACCGAAGCCCATCTTGCTGTTGATGGTGTTTGCCTCCCGCGGTTCGCTTGCGACGGGAGCGTCGTTTGCGTAGGCCGGAGAGCTTGTTTCGGAAGTGGGTTGCGGGGCGGGAGCCTGCGGTTCGGGCTCGCTAGCCTGTTCTGCGGAAGCCTGTTCAGCGGAAGACTGTTCTGCGGATTCTTCCGCCGGTGCGGCTTCGTCTTGCTGTGCCGCGGAATCGTCTGCCTGCTCGGCGACCTGTTCCTCGGCCGGCTCGTCTGCGGGCCAGGCGTCTTCCTGGGCAAACGCCATACCGGTAGCGAGGGCGCCTGCTGCGATAATTTTGGAAATATTCATGGATTCCTCCGTTAATTTGCGCTAAAATGTAACAATTTCGGCAGAAACCCTGCAAGGCTCGTTAAAAAATTTCCGTTGTGGGCCTTGACAATGTGACGTACAGTTTCTATATATGAAAATATGAATACTTGTTCATATATCAAAAATGCGAGAAACGAAATTCCGGTAGATGTCCTCTTCGAACTCTCGGAATTCTTCAAGTTCTTCGGCGACACGACGCGCATACGCATTATCCACCTGATGCTTTCGGGTGAACTTTCCGTTAACGAGATTGCCGAGAAGCTGAACCTGGAACAGTCGGTGGTGAGCCACCAGCTGCGTATTTTGCGTACGGCGAACCTGGTGAAGCCGCGCCGCGATGGCCGAAAGATGTTCTACTCGCTCGACGACGAGCATATCGGGCTCATTTTCAATACGGGCCTCACGCACATTCTGCACAAGAAGGGAAAGTAAGATGTCGGCTGTTTACACGATCCTCACGATGGTCGCGAAGGAGTTCTTCTTTCTCTTTTCCGAGATGGCGCCGTTCCTGTTGCTCGGTTTTTTGCTTGCGGGCATTTTGCATGTGTGGGTGCCGAACCGTCTGTATGTTCCTAAGATTTCGAAGCCGAATTTCAAGTCAGTGCTGTGGGCGGCGCTCTTTGGCGTGCCTCTCCCGATATGCAGTTGCGGTGTGATACCCACGGCGATTGCGCTCCGCAAGGAGGGCGCGAGCAAGGGCGCCAGCGTGAGCTTCCTTATCTCGACGCCTGCGACAGGTGTGGATTCCATAATGGCTACATACTCCATTCTGGGCGGGCCGTTTGCGGTGGTACGCCCGATTGTGGCTTTTTTGACGGCATTGATAGGTGGGGTGTTTACGAACCTTGCTACACGCGGGGAGTCTGAAAATGCACGTGTGCATGACGAGACTATTGATTTCGATGACTGCGATACTGAGCATCACTGCGGTTGCGGGCATTGCGACCCTTCGACAAACTCAGGGATCGATTGCTGCGAACATGAACATCACGATCATTGCGAATGTGGCGATGGTCATTGCGGTTGTGAATCGCGCGATGTGCGCCAGATGACGTTCGGGCAGAAGGTTGTTGAAACGTTCCGCTACGGGTTTGTGAACATGGTGGCCGATATGAGCAAGTGGCTGCTTATCGGCCTTTTGCTGGGCTCGCTGATATATGTTTTTGTTCCTAACGACTTGTTCCTTTTCTTGCGCGATAATCCGCTGCTTTGTATGCTGATTGTGCTGGTGGTGGCAATGCCCATGTACACCTGTGCCACAGGCTCTATCCCTTTGGCGCTAGCGTTTGTGGAGAAGGGGATTACTCCCGGTGCGGCCCTTGTGCTGCTCATGGCGGGCCCTGCGACAAGTATCGCGAGCATGCTCGTGGTGGGGAAGGCATTTGGAAAGCGGACTCTGTTTGCCTACATAGCTTCCATTGCTCTGGGTGCGCTCGCATTCGGGTTCATTATGGACACGTTCTTTATGGATACTTTCCTCTCGTATATGTTGCAACCCAAGTACCTGAGTGAAGAACTGGATAACTACAGTTGTCAAAACATGTTTTATTGGTTGATGACTTATGCGAAGTCGTATTTGCACTATGCGTTTGCAATTGTTCTTGGACTCTTGATGGTTTATTCAATGGTTGTCCGCAGATTCTTTCATAAAAGCCATTGCGGTTGCGGCCACAATCACGAAGGCCTCGTCGAACACGACTGTCATGAGAGCGGGTGCCGTTGCCATGAAGGTCATGATCACGGCGAAAAATGCCACGTCACTTACCGCGTGAACGGCATGAGCTGCAGTCATTGCAAGGCTTGCGTCGAGAAGGCGGTGCGCAGTTTAGACGACGTGCTGTTTGCCGAGGCCGATGTGGACCGCAAGGAACTGCTTGTGAAGTGGCACGACGAAGACGATGTCGACGAGGCTGCGCTCAAGACCGCCGTGGAAGAAGCCGGCTTCGAGTTCGGCGGGCAAGTTTAAAAACTCACAACGAATGGTATTACGTGAGCAACTGGAGGTCTCGTTTCCCTAGATGACGAACGAACGGTCTAAAAAAGGCCTCCCGGGGTGGGAGGCCTTTTATGGATGTATGGAATGTGGAACTCTCTGTTACAGGGCTACCTTGAAGGTCCTGTTGCCGACCCTCACGATGTACATTCCCTTCGCGCCGGTGAACACCTTCTGGACGTAGCCGAGACCGCGTGTGGTACGGATGACCTGACCCATCTGGTTGTACACGGCGATGGGCAGGCCCTTGGCGCCGGAAACTTCGATGTAGTTGTCGGCGGTCCTGTACACGGCGACGCCTGCGACATCTGCGAAATCCATCTCGATAGCGTCTGTGCCCGAGGAAGAAGAGCCAAACGGACCCCATGGATTCGTGCCCGAAGAGGAGGACTTCGGTGTCTTGCTGCTGGAGGAGGATTTCGGAGTCTTGCTGCTGGAAGAAGACTTCGGCTGGTCGATGGCGCTGGAAGACTCCGGAGAGGGACCGCTGCCGCCTTCGCCCGAGATGACGATGTCGCCTGCGTTCGGCACTGCGTCGAAGTAGACGTAGCCGCCGTCAATCTTGGATTCGAGTGTTGCGCCGGCCTGCGTGACGGTGGCCTTGGATCCGTCGTACTTGACGCGCAGGGAAAGCGGGTAGTCGTAATCGGAAACCTGGTCCTTGAGGTTGCTGTGGGTCAGCTTGACCGTAATGTTGCCACCGCTAGTGGAGGCTTCGGCCTTAGATGCCTTACGTTCCTTGAGGTACATGGCAACGTGACCCATCGGGGCAACCCAGATGTCCTTGTCGTTCTGCTGTGCCCACTTGAGGGCGCCTTCGATAGCGCCGATGTCGGTCGGGGAGTATGTGGCAGAACCGTTGTTCTTGCCCGAGAAGCCGTGGGTAAGGAATGCGGCCCAGCCGTTGCTCTGGATAACCTTCTGCATTCTGCCGGTAAAGTCATTCGTGCTCTTGAGCTGGCCTTCGGAGCCGGTCATCGTTGCCGGGACCTGAGCCCAGTTGCTAGGACCGTCTTTGCCCATTTCATCGTTCATGCCTTTCCAGCTACCGTTGCAGATACGGCCCACGATGTAGTTGCTTTTGACGGCACTTTCGTTCGGGACGTTGCAGTTCGGGTAGGCGACCGTGATGATGCCGTACTTCTGCTGGATTTTGCCGGCGATGGCCTTCTTGGAAGATTCTTCTTCGCCGCTCATGTTGTTGCCGTGGCTGTTGCTGTGGCTCGCGATTTCGTGGCCGTTCTTGGCCATGTTGCCGAAGCCGCTCCAATCGGGGTTCCAGTTAACCACCAGGTTGAAGGTACCCTTGTAGCCGTACTTGTCGAACAGCGGGGCAGCATCGCTCACGTGGCTCGGAGCGCCATCGTCAAACGTAAAAGAGGCTGCCGCCTTGCGGAAGCCTGCCCAGGTACCAATTTCGACGGTCTGGGCGAAAGAAAGACCGACACCGAACGTGACTGCGGCGGTAACGGCCATGGTTTTGGAAAGTTTTGTGAGCTCCATAATCACTCCATTGGTTTGTTTCTATGAGGAAATCTATATTATCGGGGGTTGCGGACCTTAAACGGAGCTCTTTTTGTGTTGTATAGTTTTGCAACGGAAGTTTGCCTTTTTTTACGAAAAAATGCCGTTTTTTGCGCGATTTGAGTAACTATATTATTGTTATGCTGTTCGACGAGATTGTAAATTCTTGCTATACAATTGCGGAATACCCGGCATTGTCGAGTTTTTTGCGGGAATGGGGCTTTTCGCGGCCTTTTATGGGCCTTCGCATACTCGTGGCCACTCCGGTCTTCAGGAATACGCTCCTGGAATACCGGGCGCTTATCGCGGGCGGTGCAGATCTCGTCGTGGGTGTCGCCGGTTCGGATGAGGATGGCGCGGTGGCCAAGATGCCCTGTGACCCGGGTATAGTCGATCTCTTGCGCGAAAACGGGATTCCCGTGGTCGGAGTGCAGGAAGCGCTCAACCTGCAGGCGGCCGGTCGCGGGTTCGACCTGGTGCTGGATTGCGCGGGACAGTTCGCGAAACTTTCCCCGAAGTTCGGGTTCGTGGAACTCACGCGCAGTGGCGTGCAGTTCTACGAGGGTAGCGCTCACCCCGTGTATGTCGCCGACAGCGGGGTGGTCAAACGCATCGAGACGAGCCTCGGGACGGGCGAGGGCTATGTGCGCGCATTGCGGCAGCTCGGATACGGTTCAAGTTCCGCTTCGGGTAACGACGGCGCGGACACTGGCGGCGCCGGGAATGCTTTTGCCGGTAGTGACGGCGCCGGTGATTTTACGGGCAAAAAGTTTGTCGTGTTCGGGAGCGGCAAGGTGGGGCAGGGAATCGTGCTCCAGCTGCTGCGCTCGGGAGCCATGGTGGACGTGGTGACGGATACGAACTTCGGGTCGAACGCCTTCCTCGATGCAAACGGTGTGCCGGTCACGGACTGCAATGATGCGGGTGCCGTCGCCGCCTTGGTGCGGGCTGCGGATTTCGTGGTGACCGCGACGGGCGTGAAAGGCGCGCTCGATAAGCCCGATTTGACTGCGGCGCTCTTGAAATCACAGGCGGTGCTCGCCAACATGGGCGTGGAAGACGAATACGGTCCGAACGTTCCGGCTTCTCGCGTGCTTGCCGAAAAGAGCCCGCTGAATTTTATCCTGGAAGAACCGACGCACCTCAAGTATATCGACGCGTCGCTTGCGCTGCATGCCGCCTTGGGCGAACTGCTCGTGCGCGAAGCCTGCGAACGTGTTGCGGGCGTTGACGGCGCCGTTTATGACAAACGAACAACCGCCGCCGGCAGCAAAAAAGCGGGCCCCATGGACCCGCCTAGCGAATTGGAACAGCGCATCCTCTCTACGACGATGCAGGATGGCGTTATCGGCCCCGAACTCTGCGAGATGCTCGGCGGCCTGCCGAATGAATACTAGTTCTTCTCGTTTTCCAGCTTGACGAAGAACTTCTTCGTCTCGCGGGCGACGATACCACTCAGCAAGATAAGTGCCACGAGGTTCGGGAATGCCATGAGCCCGTTGAAGATGTCGGCGCTCGTCCACACGGCGCTCACCGTGAGGTAGGGGCCGATGAACACGGCGGCAACGTACACCCAGCGGTAGGCGAGGATGGCCTTCTTCTTGCCGCGGCCGATGAGGTATTCCAGGCAGCGTTCGGAATAGTAAGCCCAGCCGAGGATGGTCGTGAATGCGAAGAACACGAGTGCTACGGTCAAAATGTACGGGGCGATGGCAGAGCCGCCCGGGAAGTTCGTGAGGCCGCGGGAGAACGCTTCCATGGTGATGTTCACGCCCTGGAGCCCGAGTTCCGGAGTCCAAGCGCCGGTGACCACGATGGCAAGGCCAGTCATGGAGCAGATGACGATCGTGTCGATGAACGTACCCGTCATGCAGACGAGACCCTGACGTACGGGTTCCTTTGTCTTGGCGGCGGCAGCGGCGATAGGTGCCGAACCGAGACCCGCTTCGTTACTGAAGATACCGCGGGCGATACCCTTCTGCATGGCGATGAAGATGGTGCCCACAACGCCGCCCGTGACGGCGCTCGGGTTGAAGGCTGCCTGGATGATGGTCTCGATCGCGCCGGAAATCTTCGAGAAGTTGAAACCGAGGATGAGGATGCAGAAGACGATGTAGAAAATGGCCATAAACGGCACGATGTAGAGGGAAACCTTCGCGATGCGCTTTAAGCCGCCGATGATGACGCAGGCGGTGAATGCCGCACAGAACAGGCCTGCGATGGCGGTGGAGTACGAGATGGAGTTGCCGGCGATGTTCACGAACTCGCCCGTCGGGATGACGGTCGCGACGGCCGAGGTGATGCCGTTCACCTGCGTGATGGTACCGATGCCGAGGATGCCTGCGAGAACGCCGAACACGGCGAACAGCACGGCGAGCCACTTGAAGTTGAGCCCGAAGCGTTCCTTGATGCCGGTCTCGATGTAGTAGAAGGGGCCGCCCAAAACTTTTCCGTCGCTGTCGACCTTGCGGTACTTGACCGCGAGCAGGCCTTCGGAGTACTTGGTCGCCATGCCGAAGAAGGCGGCGACTTCCATCCAGAAGAGAGCGCCCGGGCCGCCCGTGCCGATGGCGGTCGCGACACCCACGATGTTACCCGTACCGACGGTTGCCGCAAGCGCGGTGCAGAGCGCAGCAAAGCTCGAGACTTCGCCTTCGCCTTCCTTTTCGCTGTGGAGCATGTAGCGCAGCGCGTTGCCGAGGTTCGTTACCTGCAGAACGCCGAGGCGGCTGGTGAGCAAAATGCCCACGAACAGGACGATGCCGATGAGGGGGATGCCCCACACGTAGCCGTCGATGGTGTCGAGAAAAGCGTTAAAAGCTTCCATTTGTAACTCCTTGACTAGCAAAAAGATAGAAAAGTCGTGGTGAACATTGGCGTGGTTTCGGCGCAAGTCTCGCCCTTTTTTTACCGTTTTACCCCGTGCCCTCTCTTTTTTTTATTATGTTAGGGATATACAAAAGGATAACACGATGTCAACCGAAACGAACAACGAGCTGATTTCCCGTAACATTATTCGCGACATGAGCGACGGCGTCGTGATTATCGGGCTAGACGGAGTCATTTCGCATGTAAACAGTTCCGCGGAACGCATCCTTGAAAAAAGCGCGAGCGAACTGGTCGGGAAAAAATTCGCGCGATGTTTTTTCGAATACGAGGAAAACGACAGTTTCAACCAGTGCGTGTTGAACACTATCTACGAGAAGTCCGTTTCTTCAAACAAGGTGATAACCGACTTCTTCACGGGGAAGGCAACAAAGAAGCTTTACCTTACGACATCGTACACGCAGGATGACGACGGCAACAGGATTGGGATTATCCTGATTCTCGACGACATCACGCAGACCATGCAACTGCAGGACAGGCTGTTCAAGAACCAGCTGGGCACCATCATGATGATGGCGGAACTGGTGGAAAGCAGGGACGGCAATACGGGCGGGCACATCAAGCGCACTGCGGAGTACGTAAGGATTATCTCGCTCCAGCTCCTGGACGATTCCAAATACCCGGAAACGATAACGCCGGACTACGTGCGCGATACGGCGACGGCAGCGCCGCTCCACGATGTTGGCAAAATCAGCGTGCCGGACCACATATTGAACAAGCCCGGCAGGCTTACCGACGAAGAGTTCGCCATCATGAAGGGGCATGCGGCGACAGGGCGAAAAATCCTGATGGATGCCGTGGACATGACGGAACATTCTACCTACCTCGACTATGCGATAGAGATGGCAGGAGCGCACCACGAATGGTGGAACGGGAAGGGATATCCCGATGGATTGAAGGAAGAAGAGATTCCCCTTTGTGCGCGAATCATGGCGATTGCCGACGTGTTTGACGCGCTTGTATCAAAACGCGTATACAAGCCCGGTATGCCCCTCGAGAAGGCTTACTGCATCATTCGCGAGGAATCGGGCACGCACTTCGATCCCGTCTGCGTCGAGGCGTTCTTCAAGGCGCAGGATAAAATTGAGAAGGTGCTAAAAAGTCACGACGGTGACTGATTACTCAAGCGTAAGGATATCGCTGAAGCCGGTAACATCGAAAATCTCGCGGATTTCCGGACCGGCATTCTTGATGACCATGGTCCCCTGCTTGTTCATCGCCTTCTGTGCGGTAAGCAAAATGCGGAGCCCTGCCGAGGAGATGTAGGCAAGTTGCGCGAAATCGAACACGAGCGACTTGACTCCCTCGTATGCACCCTGAAGTTCGGCGTCCAGCTGCGGAGCGGTGAGGGTGTCGAGACGCCCTTCAAGGGCGATTGTCAGGCAGTCGTTTTCTTTTGTCTTGTTGATTTGCATAAATACACCTCTTTTCTTAATTTAAAAATTTTACAGCGTCTTGATGATGGCGAGTTCGTTGTTGTCGCCGTTCCTGCGGTAGCATACGCTATCCATCGTCTTCTTGACAATGAATATCCCGAGCCCGCCGACTTCACGTTCTTCTGCCGATAGTGAAATATCCGGATCCTTGCTCTTCAGCGGATCGTAGGGGATGCCGTTGTCGATAAACGTGAGTTTCGCCGTGAGCGTGGCTTTGCGGACTTCGACAATCAGGGTCACCTTCGTTGCACCCGAGAACTTGACAATGTTGCTGTAGATTTCGTCGATGGCGATGTTTATCTGCATCTGCGACTTCATGGAGCCTTCCATGGGAGCGAGGATGCCTTCGACAAACGCCGTGAGGATATCCTGGTTCTCGGGTATGACATCGACTATCTTTTCATAACGTTCCCAAGCACTTTGCATCTGCATCTTTGTATAGCCGTCCATTGGTGTGAAAATACCTTCAACGAATGTCTTGAGCTCGCCCTGGCCTTCGGTTGCCACGTCAATCGTCTTCTCGTAGCGTTCCCAGACGGGCTCGTCGTTGCCGATGTACTTCACGCCCATCATGGTAATGTCGTCGAACTGCGGGGCTCCCTGCACAAACGAGTCAATCTCCTTTTTGACAAATTTACAAATATCTGCGGTGGTCTGGTCCTTGCCCTTCGCGAGGGCCGCGAGGAGCCTTGCGTCGCCGAACAGTTCGTTGTTGCCGTTGGTCGCCTCGGTCACGCCGTCGGTGTAGAGGAACAGCGTGTCGCCCGGTTTGAGGTCGAAGGTCTGCTGCTTGTATATGATGTTGTCCATCGCGGCCATCACCAGGTCGGACTTGCTCGGGATAAACTCGACCGTGCCGTCTTCGTGGCGGACCGCCGGCGGGTTGTGCCCTGCCGACGCAAATTCGACATGGCCCGAACGCAGGTCGATAACGCCCATCCACACGGTCACGAACATGTTCAGCTTGTTGCGCTTTGCGAGCGCGTAGTTCGTGCTGTTGAAGGTCCTGACGACGTTCTTCTGGTTCTTGAGCATCGTGCGGAGAATGATTCGCGAAACCATCATGAACAGCGATGCGGGCACGCCCTTGCCCGAAACGTCGCCTACCACGACGCACAGGTGGTCGTTGTCTATCTTGAAGAAATCGTAGAAGTCTCCGCCGACTTCCTTCGCGGGCAGCATGAACGGGGCCAGTTCGTGGCGGTCGTCGTTGCAGTCCTCGTCCTTCTCGTTTGCAGGCAGCATCGCAAGCTGGATGTTGCGTGCGAAGTCGAGTTCGCGTTCGATACGGCCCAGGTTCTTTTGCGTGGTGATGTTTTCCTTGATGGAAGCCTGCATGTGCGAGAACGCCTCGGACAGCTGGGCGATTTCGTCGTGCCCCTTGATATCGGGCAGCGTGGCGTCAAAATTTCCTTCGCCGAACTTGTCCACCGATTTAGCCAGTTGCCTTAGCGGGCGGGAAACTCGGAACGAAATCACGAGGACAAATACGAGTATGAGGATGTAGCCGCCCAGAATCAAGATGCCGATAAGTGTCACGAACGATGCCTGGTCCTTCAGGAACTTCTGCATGGGCCAAACCACCAGGAATGTCCAGTTGTTCGACTTTATGGTCGTGTAGTAGATTGCCGAGAGGTCGCTGTTCCCGACAAATCCACGGAAAAGTCCGTGTTCCGACTTCTGGGTGAGACGGTCGAAATCCACGCCCTTTTCGGTCTTGACCTTCTGCACGATGAGGGTGTCGCTTGCCCCGAGGTCGATGTTTTTCGGGTGCGCAACGATGGCGTTTTTCGCAGAAAGGATCATCGCGTAGCCGGAATCGGAAACCGGGATGGATGCCACCGTATTCTTGAGGAAGTCAATGGACATGTCGACGGCCAAGACGCCTGCCAAGACTTCTTCGCCTTGTCTGTTCTTGCGCATGATGGGAATCGTGTAGACGGCGATGGGTTCCTGGACGAACACGCCAATGAAGGGTTCCTGCCAGCGACTGGTCATGCCCTCCTTGGTGCTCTTGTACCACGTTTCCTTTTCGTAATCCGCGCCGGTAATCAGCACCGTTGAATCGTGCACAAAACGGGCCAGCCTCATGAATTCGCCGCTCTTGGTTTCGGGCCCCATTCCCGGCTCGAATGCGACGACCACGGCAATAATCTGCGGCACAATCTTGCGTGCGTTGCCCAGCGACTGCAGCAGGAACTCGTCCATCTCGGCCTTGGTCATTTCGCGCGAACTTAAGGAAGCCCCGATGTCGTCGCCAATCTTACGGCCCGTGTTGAACAGCTTGTCGATGTAGGTGACGTTCGCCTCGCTGATTTCTTCGCCCTTCTGGACAACCAGGTTGTAGAGCCCGTCCTTCATCTGCGTACTGACTACGCCGAATACCGTCGCAAATACTATGGTTACGCCGATAAGGATCCATACCGACTGTTTGAAGGCTAGTCCACGGAAATTAAACTTCATATTACACCTCTCATTAATTTCTTATTAAAAGTCAACCACCCGCCGTTTCCATGAAGGCAAGCTTTTTCGCTCTTTCGTACAGGTGCTCCGCCCTACGGCGGTTGACCTCGGAAACGCCGTTCACTTCGTCTAGGCAACGGGTCAGCTCCAGCACGCCGCCACCCCGTTTAAGGATATGGACTGCGCAGAGGTTTACGACCGCCAGCGACGAGTTGATGATATCGAGGTCCGTATTCGCCAGCTGGAAAGCCGCCAGCTGGTAGGCATCCTCGGAATTTTCCTTTATCATCTTCTCGATATCGCCCAGGGTCTTGAAGCCGAGGAACAGGAACACCTTCAGGTAGACGGCCAGCGAAGTCTCGTGGATTTCTGCCTGGTTGATTGCCGCAATCTTGTTGTTCAGCGTGTCGAACGGGCGCAGTTCCAGGTAGTTCCCGTAAGAATCGCCGTCCAGCGCCACCTCGTCGAACTTGCCGGAATGCACCAGTGCCTGCACCTGGCGCCTGTAGTTGTTGATGCCCGTGCGAATGAGGCAGAACTGCTCGTCGGCAAGTTCAAGCATCCCCGCGAGGCGGTTTATGTTGCGGAGGTATTCCTTGGGAATCTCGAACCCGGACTTGTAGCCCGTATCGTGGTCGAGCACCGACCACACATGCTGCAGCGCGGTACGCATCTGCACTTCGAAGCGGATGTCGTTCAGTTCGGGGAACTCCGGGTCATTAAAAAGCGACTTGGGTACGCGGCAGATGTAATGGAGCGAGCTGTAGCCGAAACTGTGAATGTCGTGCATCTTGCGCTTGTCGATGCTGTTTTCCCAGTCTATTTCGAACATCTCGCTGACCATCGCCGCCACCTTGTCGACCTCGTCACTGTAAAACGTGATGACGCGGACACCAAGAATGTCTGTAAGGTCCGAAAGGCCCGAATACTTGCCTGCCTTGCGTACGAGCTTGCCCGCGAGGCTGTCTTCGGCCTTGATGCGTGCTTCGAGCGCGTTGATATAGATGTTGTTCGACTTGATGCTGTCGGCTAGAATGCCCTTGACCACCTGCAGAAGTTTTTCGTAGGTAGCGTGCTTTTCGCGGTATTCCTCGATAATCATCGCCTCTCGGGGTGCAAGCCCGTAATCGGCTAGGTTCCTTTCTTCCATTACGACCTCCCGAATACCTTGTCAACCGTCTCGGCGAATTCCTTGTAGGCAAAAGTCGATTCAAGGCTCTTGAGGGCGCGAACAAGCCCGCGGAAATGCCACTCGTGCGAAGCCTTGTCCTTTACGCAGAACAGGTTCCATACCTCGTCGCCGATTGCCTGGTGGTCGCGATAGATGGCGCGGACATTGCTCAGCTTGTCGGCGAGCGCCACGATCTTCACGTCGTTTTCTGCCGTAGAGAGCCGGTTGATGGCCTCTTCCTTGCGGAGCCTCCAGCTCTGTTCGCGGGTCTTGCCTGCAAATTCGACATCCGATTCCGCATCTACCAGCTCGGCGACGCGCTTGCCGAACTCGCGTTCGATATCGCGGAACGTCACGGACGTGTCTTCTACCGTGTCGTGCAGGGCCGCGGCTGCCAGGAGTTCCTGGTCGTTGGTCATGGTGGCTGCAATCGCGACCGCCTCCAGCGGGTGCACAATGTAGGGGAAGCCTTTTCCCTTACGTTCTACACCCTGGTGCGCCTTGACCGCAAAAACAATCGCCTTGTCTAGAAGTGAAGTATCCATGTTTTAAATGTATAAAAAATTTCACTTGATAGCGCAAGCAGTTGTCGCGTGTTTTTGGGGTGTTTGGGTTATTTGCTTTTCTTTTTCGTGGATGTCGACATCTTCTTGAACTCGGCGCGGGCCTTGCGCATATCGGCGTTGAAGGCCTCGTCGGCATGCAGGCGGGCGAAACACCCGGCGATAATCGTCTTGGAGGCCTCTACGTCGCTTTGCCAGTGGAAACCCGCAATCACGCGGCTCTGTCCCCATTCGTAACCGTATTTCAGCAGTGCGTCTTGGTTGGCGGGGTTGATTTCTGCAAGCAAGAGCGCCATGGCCCAGGCGCGGATGGTATGCCCCGATGGGTATGCACCGTTGGTCTTGAGTTCTTCTTCGTATTGCGGCATGAGGGTAGGCTCGTTAAAGTAAACGAATGGACGCGTCCTCATGTAATGATTCTTGGGAACTCGTCCGGCAAGGCGCATGGTGAGCACTCCGCGTTTCAGTACGTTCATGATAGCCGGAGTTTTCTTCTCCGAAATTTCCATGCCGAAGGCTTCGCTGAACAGTTCTGCCATTTCGACAACGTCTAC
>Ga0310786_10000477_pt1 | contig 65239 bp, 49 predicted proteins | sample AusTroGonzalo_MG_FD_203881 | JGI IMG/M metagenome (GOLD analysis project Ga0310786, IMG submission 203881) | Bovine rumen microbial communities from tropical cattle in Woodstock, Queensland, Australia - Gonzalo_03 (v2) (version 2) | ecosystem: Host-associated > Mammals > Digestive system >...
AGCAGCTACACCTTCAGTTGACATTGCGTCCACGCCAGCAGCCATTACCTGGCCAGCGGCGATCAGGAGCAGGGAAGCTCCGCAAAGGAAGGTCCTTTTCCAAAATTTAATGTCATTCATAATAAAAAAAATTTAAGTTAATGTAAAACTTTTCTTTATAAATAATTCCTTTTATCTCTTTCTTATCTCTATTCTACGCTGATTTCGTACATTCGCATGTACTTATCACACGGCGCCAAAATGGCGCATACTCCCCTAATTATTAGGGATTTATTTAACAATTACCACCGTAATTGCACACTTTTTGCCTAATTTCACCCCACAAACTTAAATCTTTTTAAACAAATGTGCAAATTATTTTACCTTTTTTTTCATTTCGCCGTCTTTTTCTTTTCACCAGGCTTTGCCCATTATTCTTCCCGATGGATTCTATCGTGCGTGTATATTATATATAAGGTGTATTTTTTGTGTTGGGTTTTTGCGCCAGATGCTTGCACGTTTGAAAAATCTTTTGTTACTTTGCACAGTTTTTGAAATATTAAAAAGATGCAGTTACACGTTTCACAACATACGAGTGATAATGAACCAATGATATGACGCTGTTTCCGTTGTAGGAGGCAGCGTTTTTTTTAAATGATAATAAAGAAAAACGATATAGCATTATGAAACAGAATTTAAAAAAGGTATTGGTTTTGGGATCTGGCGCACTGAAGATAGGCCAGGCGGGTGAGTTTGACTATTCTGGCTCTCAGGCTTTGAAAGCACTGCGTGAGGAAGGTATCAGCTCCGTGCTGATTAATCCTAACATCGCTACTATCCAGACATCGGAAGGTATTGCTGACAAGGTTTACTTCCTGCCTATCACAACAGATTTTGTGGCCCGTGTAATTGAAAAGGAGCGCCCCGATGGTATCCTCTTGGCTTTCGGTGGTCAGACAGCGCTGAACTGCGGTACTGACCTGTTTAAGAAAGGTATCCTGGAGAAATATGGCGTGCAGGTACTGGGTACTTCTGTAGAAGCTATCATGAATACAGAAGACCGTGACTTGTTTGTAAAGGAACTGGACAAGATTCCTATGAAGACACCAAAGAGCCACGCTGTGAACAATATGCGTGAGGCCCTCAAGGCTGCTGAAGAGATAGGTTTCCCTATTATGATTCGTTCTGCCTACGCTTTAGGCGGACAGGGTAGTGGTATCTGCCAGAATGAGGAAGAGTTCATGACATTGGCCGAAAGTGCCTTTACATTCAGTAGTCAGATTTTGGTGGAGGAATCACTGAAGGGCTGGAAAGAAATCGAGTTTGAGGTGATTCGTGATGCCAACGACCATTGCTTCACCGTAGCTACGATGGAGAATGTTGACCCGCTGGGTATCCATACCGGTGAAAGTATCGTGGTGGCTCCTATTTGCTCACTGAAAGACGAGCAGACCAAGATGATGCAAGACCTCTCAGTGTTGTGCGTTCGTCACCTGAACATCGTAGGCGAGTGCAACATTCAGTTTGCTTTCAACGCTGAGACCAACGACTATCGTGTGATTGAGGTGAATGCTCGTCTGAGCCGTTCTTCAGCATTGGCTTCAAAAGCTACGGGCTATCCTTTGGCTTTCGTGGCAGCTAAGATAGCACTGGGTTACACCCTCGATCAGATTGGCGAGATGGGTACCCCTAACTCAGCATACGTGGCTCCACAGTTGGATTATCTTATCTGCAAGATTCCTCGTTGGGACTTGACCAAGTTTGCTACCGTAAGCCGTGAGATTGGCAGTAGCATGAAGTCTGTAGGCGAAATCATGTCTATCGGTCGCTGCTTCGAGGAGGTTATCCAGAAGGGCTTGCGTATGATCGGTCAGGGCATGCACGGCTTCGTGGGCAACAACGTGCAGTTTGATGACCTCGACAAGGAATTGGCTCACCCAACTGACCTGCGTATCTTCGCTATCGCTGTAGCGTTCGAGCAGGGCTATACCGTTGAGCGCGTAGAGGAACTGACAAAGATTGATCCTTGGTTCCTGAGCCGCATGAAGAATGTGGTGGACTATAAGAAGAAGCTGGAAGGCTATAACAAGTTGGAAGACCTACCAGCTGACGAACTGCGCGAGGCAAAGCGCTTGGGCTTCTCTGACTTCCAGATTGCACGCTTCGTTATCCACCCAACAGGCTCTACCTATGAGAAAGAGAACTTAGAGGTACGTGCCCGCCGTAAGGCATTGGGTATTCTGCCTGCTGTGAAGCGCATCAATACGGTGGCTTCCGAGCATCCTGACTTGACCAACTATCTGTATCTGACATACGGTACCAACGGCTATGATGTACGTTACTATCACAACGAGAAGTCTGTGGTGGTGCTGGGCTCTGGTGCTTACCGCATCGGATCGTCTGTTGAATTCGACTGGTGTTCTGTGAATGCTACGCAGACAGCCCGCAAGTTGGGCTATAAGTCCATCATGATTAACTACAACCCTGAGACGGTATCTACCGACTACGATATGTGTGACCGCCTGTACTTCGATGAACTCTCTTTCGAACGTGTGATGGATATCATCGACCTGGAAGAGCCTCGCGGTGTGGTGGTGTCTGTAGGTGGTCAGATTCCAAATAACTTGGCGATGAAGCTCTATCGCCAGTCAGTGCCTGTGTTGGGTACATCGCCTGTCAGCATCGACCGTGCCGAGAACCGCGACAAGTTCTCTCGTATGCTCGATCAGTTAGGTATCGACCAGCCAGCATGGCAGGAGCTTACCAACCTGGATGATGTGAAGAGTTTTATCCAGCGTGTGGGCTATCCTGTATTGGTGCGTCCTTCATACGTGCTCTCTGGTGCAGCCATGAATGTTTGCTACGATGATAGCGAACTGGAGACCTACCTCAAGGCTGCTGCCAAAGTATCAAAGGAATACCCAGTGGTGGTATCACAGTTCCTGCAGAACACCAAGGAGATTGAATTTGATGCTGTGGCACAAAATGGTGAGATTGTGGAATACGCTATCTCTGAACATATCGAGTTTGCTGGCGTTCACTCTGGTGATGCTACGCTGGTATGTCCTGCACAGAAGATATACTATGCTACCGGTCGCAAGATCAAGCAGATCAGCCGCCAGATTGCCAAGGAGCTGAACATCTCTGGTCCATTCAACATCCAGTACCTGGCTCGCAAGAATGAGGTGAAGGTGATAGAGTGTAATCTGCGTGCTTCTCGTAGCTTCCCATTCGTTAGCAAGGTGCTGAAACGCAACTTTATTGAGACGGCTACCCGCATCATGCTCGACGCTCCTTATACAAAGCCAGATAAGAGTGAGTTCGACATCGATTGGATTGGTGTGAAGGCTCCTCAGTTCTCATTCTCTCGTTTGCAGAATGCTGACCCTGTATTGGGCGTGGATATGGCATCTACTGGAGAGGTAGGTTGCTTGGGCGATGATGTGAATGAAGCACTGTTGCAGGCAATGATTGCTGTAGGCTACAAGGTGCCTCGTCCTGAGGTGGGCGTGATGGTATCATCAGGTGCTATGAAGTCGAAGGTGGATTTGCTCGATGCGTGCAACGCAATGCACCAGAAGGGCTTCAAGATCTATGCTACTGCCGGTACGTCAGCATTCCTCAATGCGCATGGTGTTACTACAGTGCCTGTGTTCTGGCCAGATGAGCGCCCAGAGGCAGCCAACAACGTGATGCGCATGATTGCTGGTCATCAGTTCGATCTCATCATCAATGTGCAGAAGAACCATACGACCCGTGAGGTGACCAATGGCTACCGTATCCGTCGTGCAGCTGTTGATCACAACATACCTCTGATTACCAACGCTCGCTTGGCAAGTGCCTTTATTGAGGCTATCTGTCAGGTAAGCGAGAAAGATATCAAGATCAAGAGCTGGCAGGAATACGAGCTCTAAGTGTAGTGAATGTTTCTTATAAGGAGGGGATGAGGTAGATGCTTCATCCCTCCTTTTTTTATGACTAAATCAAAAAAAACTGCGTAAAGATTTTGGTAGTAAGAAAATAAACACTACCTTTGCATCGCTTTTCCAAAAAGAAAGAGCCTCGGGCGTTTAGCTCAGCTGGTTTAGAGCATCTGCCTTACAAGCAGAGGGTCGGCGGTTCGAATCCGTCAACGCCCACGAGGTAATTCCTTTTCCCCACAAGGGAAACAACACCGCAAGGTATCTACATAGCTCTTTCGAAAAAGAAAAGTCATTCGGGCGTTTAGCTCAGCTGGTTTAGAGCATCTGCCTTACAAGCAGAGGGTCGGCGGTTCGAATCCGTCAACGCCCACGATGAAAGGATGTGTTACAAAAACACATCCTTTTTTTATCCCTATCATTATACTGTTTTTGTGCAGTTATCCAATTATCCACTTTCCAATGTGTGGGATGCGTTGTACCAGTGTACAGAAGATAGCTGTGATGATAAATGTGGCAAAGGCAGTGCAGACAATTTGTAAGGGTGTTGTCCAGATGCCCAACGTTCCATTTAGTCCTATTCCTAACGCATCGCGCAGCCAGGCACTTGCCATAGCCAAAATGATCATGTGACAGAGGTACATTCCATAGCTGGCTTTTGATACTGGCAACAAGAAACGTTTGTAGAAGCGTCCCGAATGCGTGCATTTGCGGAAAAACAGTATCCAGCCTACAGCCATCAATGCCACACTTGCCGTATCATTGATCCATGTCGTTTCCCAAACAGCTGCCATTCCAGTAGGGCCTTCTACTGGATATACCCCTTGTGCATCAGCCTCTACGGCGAAGAGGAAGCAGAAGAAACAAATGGCAAAACCCACCAGCCAAATCGGCAATCCTATCGCTATTGTACGCTTCCAAGACCATTCTCCCACGAAACGACGGAGGTAAAGCCCCAATAGCATATAGCCCAAGAAACCGCTGAAGTAGTAAAACAGACCGTAAGCATTCCAACTGGCTTCTCCCCAAAGGGGATAGAGCGCAGGATTGGGGATACCTGTCGGACCATAGATAATTGGTGGATTACCACCAAACCAAGCCCTAATAAAAGGTAGGAAAGAGGTAAGGAAACAGAGGATAAGATAGAATTGCAGTTCATGTTTGCCTACTCGCTCTGCCCAGGGCGACAACAGCGGCATAATGAGGTAGAGTCCCACCAGCATATAAACAAACCAAAGGTGTCCAGCGGAGTAGTTGAAGTTGAGCAGCAGGTTGCCCAAGTTCTCTACTGGCTCTCCCCAATAGAAAGCATATACCAGTGCCCATACGATGAAGGGCACCACCACACGCACCACCCTTCGGCGCAGAAACTCGCTGGTGGAGTAGTGCAATGGAAACTGCAAATAACTACTGGCAACTACAAATAAAGGAACGCATGCACGAACAAAGGTGTCGAAAAACGATACCCACTTGGCATCACTGGCTGTCAGAATGAGTGCTCCCTCACCTCCTAAGTAAAATGGCTCCGTACTGTGTACGGTCATCACCATCAGGCATGCCATCACACGCATCCAATCTACCCATACTTCTCTTTTCATACCCTCCCAGCTTGTTATACTTCGTTCAGTTTTTTTTCTTAGTTGTCTTGGCGCAAAGATAATAAATTTATAACCAATCATGTAGCTAATTTCAGAAAATATCACTACTTTTGTCGCGCAAATGAAAAACGAAGCAAATTTTAATTATAATCAATTATGAGAAAACTTATTTCAGTAAAGATGCTCATGGCAGCTATGGTTGCCATGATGATGACTGCCTGCGCTCAGAAAACTGAGGTTACTTTGCAGGTGAAGACCCAAGCCGGTGTGGTTGAGGGTATAGCTGAAGATGGTATTAAGAAGTTCTTGGGTGTACCTTTTGCAGCTGCTCCTGTAGGTGACCTGCGTTGGAAGGCTCCTCAACCAGTAGAGCCTTGGGAGGGTGTACGTGAGGCTAAGGCTTTTGGCAACGACCCTATGCAGCCACGTGTGTTTGGTGACATGAACTTCCGTGGTCCCAGCACCAATGAGGATTGCCTTTACCTAAACATCTGGACACCTGCTAACTATACCGACGAGGCACTGCCTATCCTGATTTACTTTAACGGTGGTGGCTTGATGGCTGGTAGTGGTAGCGAACCTCGCTATGATGGTACTTCTATCGCTCAGTTGGGTGTTATCGGCGTGACTGCCAACTACCGTGAGGGTGTGTTCGGTTTCTTCGCTCATCCTGAGCTGACTGCCGAGGCTTCCTACAAGGGTAGTGGTAACTACGGCTTCCTGGATCAGGCAGCTGCTATCCAGTGGGTAAAGGACAATATTGCTGCTTTCGGTGGCGATCCTAACCGCATCAACATCGTTGGTGAATCAGCAGGTTCATTCTCTACTTCTTTGCTGATGTGCTCTCCTCTGTCAAAGGGTAACTTGGCAGGTGTGATGGGTTCAAGTGGTGCTGAGGTACTGCCTTATGGTGCTTCTACTCAGGCTGATGCTGATGAAGCTGGTGTGAAGCTGTTGGCTTCTGTGGGGCTGAACTCACTGGCTGAGGCTCGTGCACTGTCTGCTGATTCACTGCAGAAGCTGTTGCCTCCAAGAGGTATGGCGAATGTGGTGCTCGATGGTTACTTTATGAAGGAGAGTGCCGACGATGTATTCAAGAAGGGAGAGCAGGCTCAGGTGCCTCTGTTGGTGGGTTGGAACTCACAAGAGGGTACTCCTGCATCTGTACTGCGCAACCAAGAGCCAACATTGGAGAACTACAAGAAGGCCATGACTGCTACCTTTGGTGATATGACCGACGAGATCTTTGAGGCTTATGGCTTAAAGACTGATGCCGACCTGTTCAGCATCAAGAGTCTGAACTTGGCAGGTGACCTCTTCACAGGTTTCCCAACCTGGAAGTGGGCAGATTATCATGCTAAGACTTCTCAGCAACCTGTTTATCGTTACAAGTATATGCACGCTCGTCCACAGGTTTCTGCTAAGATGGGTAACCGTGTAGGTGCTTTGGCAGGTGGCGTTCGTGAGATGACCGAAGAAGAGAAGAAGGCATTGGCTGAGCGTCCTAAGTTCCCAACAGGTGCTGTTCACTCAGCTGATATTGAGTATGCTATGGGTACCCTCGATACTAACGAGTTCTACGACTGGCAGCCAGAGGACTATGCTATCTCTAAGCTGTTCCTCACTTACTATGCAAACTTCTGCAAGTACGGCAATCCTAACGGTGAGGGTCTGCCTCAGTGGACTGCTATCAACGGTCAGGAAGTAGCTCCTGTGATGTACATTGACGTTGAGAGCGCTGAGAAGGCTGATGCTGCCATGGAGAACGCTTATCGTACCCTCGAGAAGTTCTACCTGAGTCAGCAGAAGTAATACTCCTTGTTGTCACGATGTCACATTGTCCTCATGTCACGACAATGTGAGCAAAAATAAAGGAAGCTGGTCAATTGGCCAGCTTCCTTATATATTATACAATAGGTCTTTAACTATCAGATCCTATCGTGGTGATTTCTATCACACCATTACCGCCACGAGCACCCCATCCTGTACCTTCTTTATTCAGCACCAACTTCTCAATGGTTTCTACGGGCACTAGGCGATCTACTTCTTCGAGTGATTCTATCATAACCCCATCAACGACAAACAATGGAGATGTGTTGCCTATAATAGAACCAGGTCCGCGCATCACGACAGTACTGCTCACCGCTGTCTGTTCTACACGTACACCCGTCATGAAGCTTTTCAATAAATCAGATACTCGTTGCAAGCCGGAACTCATGATCTGGTCATGCATCACAATGTTGCCTGTTACCACGTTATCCGACCTCAAGGCGGTATAAGGAAGGCGCTGTTCAATACGACCATTATTATAAACGAAGTCCGATGGAGCGATATAGACTTTCAGGCGACGGGCTTCGCCGAGTTCTATGCGAGCAGCCTTGCGAGAGGTGACGTCAATCTGCAGTACCTCACCGGGGGCAGCATCCTTAAAGTAGAAACGGCCATATTTATCTGTGGTACAGCTTTGGCTAGTTCCTAAAATAGAGACTACCAGTCCTCTCTTTGGCTTTCCTTTCTTGGTGATTACACCCGATAGTTCCTGTGCCGACAAAGTCAAACAGGTCATCACCATGATACATGCTAAAGCTAACTTTTTCATATCTCGTTGTATTTAAATGTTGTTACCAGTCCACTAAATAAGTACGGTTGTCACGATAAGTGTTGTATGTGCTCTTAACTTTCTGGTTCACCACAAAACCAATGCCTCTGTTTGGTGGGTCAGACAGAGAGTTGTTGCAGATGTTATGTAAGCGTACATCGGTAGCTTCCTCAGGCACTTCCACCGAACTTTCTACCCTAATCTCATTCACCAGCACATCATAAATGCCGAAAGCAGTGGCAAAGTGATGTTGCACGTGCTGAGCTACTTTGTAGGCAGCATATCCATCGCGTGTGCCGTTCTCACTCATATAAGCCTTTTGTTCTGGGGCATCATAAGGCGTCTCGCACTGGAAGAAGTAGGTACGTCCGTACTCACCATTCCATAAAGTCTGGTACTCTTGAAAATGTTCGTTGAAAAGTCCATAGAGCGTCACATAATCGCTGTTCACCACCAATCCGTTAGGAGCTTTGTTCACAGTCCAGCCCACGCTTCCTCTCACCCCATGATCTGCACGCCATATCCAGAAATGATCACCTATCACATCGTGACTATTGATGATTACCGATTGGTCCACACATACCTCACCGGCCCTAGATCCTCCTACACGGAAAAACAAGTCGGCCAATAGGGTAGGGTTGCTTTGGTGCCTCATCGAAGGTCGCTCGCCCACTTGTAGTAGGGAGTGAGAGGCATAGTGTGCATCGAACATCAGTGAGGCAATGGTCACTCCGTCTACATCATCAATCTTGATGGCCGTATCGCCGTTGTGCTCACCAGGTATTAGGGTTGCGTAGCCCAGTCCCAAAATAATGGTTCCGGGTTTAGTCAAATGCAATGGCTTCTCTATTATGTACATCCCTGGAGGTACCAGCAGGTGCTTACCTTGACTGAGGTAATGGTTTACCTTTTCAGCACTGTCACCTTCCTTCATCACGTAGAAATCATCCAATACATCGAATAATTCCCCATTACCGATTTGGTCGCGTGTATATGATAGGCCTTTACTGTCGTTTCGCAAAGCAGGACGGAACACTTTATAACGTCCATCATCACCCATCAATAGGAACGGTTTTTCACGCACTATCGGAGTCGTTTCGATAAAGGTTACATTGCCTCCTTCCTCCCAGTTGTCGCGATAGGTGTTTTGCTTGGCTTCTGCTCCCAATTCTACACCTTGGAAGCAGTAATTATATTTTTCTTCCTTGAAGATTCCACGTCCTTTGGCCAACACAGAGTTGCGATAATACCACTGTTGCTGGTGATCACTGCCAGCAGGTGCATCAAAGCGGCAGTCGGCAGCAAAGCCGCCACTTACCCAGCCATTACCCCATTGGTTGCGCATGGTTCGTGTGCTATAGATACGTCGTAACGGAGCTGCTTGCGAAACAGCCCATTTAAAAGTCTCTTCTTCGTCATACGTTTCAGGACCTATCACCGACAAGTTCTCGGCAGAGCGCCAGAACGTGCAGGTACCATTGTCATTCCTCAGTGGGGCAGGGGTATGTATATTCGAAAGCTGCACATCGTAGGGCACCTTGCCTAATCCTGCTATCTGCATATAATAGGGCACCTTTATCAATCCCGCCTCGCGGTAGTCGCCTGGCATGAAAAGCACTGCATAGCGCTTAGCACTAAACTGGTCGTGAAACATCTCCTCGTGTATGGCATTCACTTCTTCGCTCACGGCTTTCATCTGGTCTTGCGGGTGATACACCAGGACATTAGGTCCCAGTAAAGCCTGGTTAAGCGAGGTGTTCAACAATACCTTGCCTTTACTGTCCACCACCTTGTAATAGTATTTATACAAGTTACCAGCTGCTGTCATGTCAGTAAATGTGCGTTGTGTAGTTTTGCCCACCATTTCATACTGACCTGTTCTGCCTATGGCACGAAACACCGTCAGTGACTGCGAAGAAGCTTGGCAAAACAAACTATCGGCCACCTGCAATACTGGGTGTCCCTGCTCTATCGTCATTTCCTGTGCTTCTACCTTGACAGCTATCAGAAGTGCAAATGCCAGTCCTATTATTTTCTTCATATTATTAATTTAGGAAGATTATTTTATCTTCAGTACCTCATTTAATGCTTTGCGTTCAGGACGCTTGGGTACTTGATTGCCATAACCCACAGCCACTACCGTCATGACTATTTCGTCATATGGGATGTCCAGTGCCTTTCTCAAGGCATCCGCATCACGCAGACCCATAATCAGTGTGTCAAAGCCCATCTCCTTAGCCTTCAGCACAAGGAAAGCATTGCTTACGCCAGTATCGTAGGCACCCCATCCGTTGCCCACCTCATTGGCAGCCTCACCATTGAAGAAACCCGACTGGTCACGCTTGTATGTTGTCACAATCAGCACGGGTGCCATAGCTGCACGCGATTGGTTTTGCAGCATAGCAGGTAGAACCTGTTGCAGCTTTTCTTCGCTCATCACTGCATAATAGCGTGTAGCCTGTGCATTGGCCCATGAAGGTGCTTCTTGCGTAGTCGCTATTAGTGTGCGTATCTGTTCCTCGCTGATTTTCTTGCTACTGTCGTAGCTTCTAACACTGCGCCTGCTGGCCACTATCTCATCAAATGTAACTGGGTTGCCAGCGCAACCAGCCAGGGCAGACACCACGCCTGCTCCCACCACGATTTTTTTCAATTGCTCTTTCATATTCGTAATAGTTGATTGGTTTCTTCTGCAAAGATAATAATTATTTCTTATTGTCACATAAATCAATTTTTTCTTAATGATGTAAGGTATTAGTGAGTACTGTTAACCAAAAAAGAGAGGCTTTTGGCCTCTCTTTTTTGGTGATCCGCTTGGGGCTCGAACCCAAGACCCCAACATTAAAAGTGTTGTGCTCTACCTGCTGAGCTAGCGGATCTAACACCTTGATTATTGAAATCGGCTGCAAAGATAATGACTTTTATTGAAATAACAATGCATTACTCCTAAAAAGTTTTAAAGGGTTACAACGGAAGGAAGATTGTAATAGGTTTCCTTAGCGTTCAGGAACGAAATGCCTACTATCTTTCATTGGAAAACTAGCTATATGTGTCGCCAAAGCTTCCTATCAGGTGACGGAAAGCTTCCTACCACTGGCCGCAATATCTTCTATGGGTCGTCGCAGTATCTGCCATACTCCCATAGAAGATACTGCGATGACAGTAAGGAGGCTTTCCGACGACTCATAGGAGATACTGCGACAACCTGTAGAAGGCATTGCCGTCAAAAGGGGGGTATAGGAGGCATTCCTTTGTCGCAAATATTGTGATTACAAGAGAATAAATGACATTATTTTTGGATATTTGATAAAAATGGTGTTACTTTACTACAAAATCAAAATGATAGGTTATGGAAGAGAATAAAGAAAAGCGGGTGTTGAGGGTGAAACTCGACGATAATGTAAAGAAAGTGTCCATCACTGGCAAGAACATTGATGAGAAGGTGGTAATGAAGCAAGAACTCAGTGAGGATGAGTTGGATATGGCAACAGGTGGAGACGGTATTACAGTAAATTGGCAACCTATTCCTTGCCCTACCGATGTTAATGGGTCTAACGGACCAGTGGCAGATGGCGAACTCGCACCCCCTGGTTTGAAATCGAGAGGCCAATGTAGGTATATTGGTTAATGACATAACAGAACTGCTCCCCATCGGGAGCAGTTCTTGTTTTTCATTTCAACACATTCTTGAAAGCGGAGCCGAAAATGACATATTGCGTGTTACCACCAACGGTACCCTCATTCTGTCCCCAGAGGAAAGGCCAGTCGTCGTAGTTCTCGAAATGGTCAGGCTGACGGAAAAGCAAGCCGGGCGCTACGTTACCTGGAATGAACGAGAAGTCGGCACGGTTGTTGCCATAGAACACCGCCTTTGGACGAGCTGCACCTACCGCAGCCACCAATGAGTAGTTGTGATAGGGGTGGCATCCAAAGAGGTAATTGCCGGCGCGGTAGATGTCGTCCTTCTTTATTATGTCTGGATAGTAGAGGTAGGCAAAGCAGATGGTGGTGCCGAAGCTGACCACATTGCCACTGCCTGCCCAGTTACCCAAGCCGATAGGCACGCCGTAAGGATTGTCCTTGTCGAAGTCGGTGATATACTCTTGGTACTTTTGGATATACGGGCGCAGGCGCTGCTTATAGGCCTCATCCATATAAGGGATGGCATCCAAGGCTGTCTGCATGTTGTTGATAGCATTGTCATCCATCGCTTTCCATATCTGTTGCTTGAAATTATCCAGATAGCTCTGCTCGTGGGTAGCCGCATAGAGTTGCAGATTGGTGGCCATGTTGCTGCCCATACGGCGAGTGGCGTTGTTGCCCTCTGCCATCAAGGCATTGGCTTCCTCCATCAGTCGCTTCGACTGTTTGAGGGCACGCTGTGAGAGGTCGTCGTTGTAGCCTTCAAGTGCACGACTGGCAGCGGCGAACATCGTGGCAGCACGGAAGTCCATCCATGGGTTGCGTGTAGTGAAGGCCCACATATCGTCTGGGGTACCACTCGACTTGCCATCGGCAGACACCTCGTAAGGCTTCAGACTGCGATCGTAGTGCAAACCATCGGTAATAGAAGCGGCATCGCCCAAGTGGTGGTAGTTGTCGAGTACCGAGTTGGAGAGGGTAGTGGCCATGTGTCCTATCTGTTCGGCTTGCGCCACCAGGTTCAGCGTGCCATGCTCGATGTATTGCAAGATATCAGGTATGCCATCAGGACGGTGCAGGTCAACATAACGTTGCTGCTCGCTTACAAAGGTCTCGTCACGCTGTGACTTAAACAATTCCCAAGTGCGTACCAGATTCTCCACCACACCGATGTTGGCACCCGTCTCAATATCAAAGTCGCCAGCATCGAAATAGCCACCCACGTTGAGGCCAGGAATCAGCTCGTAAGGCTGGTACTTGGTATCGGTGGTCTCTCCTTGTCGGTGCATGTCGAAGTGGTCGCTGGGAGGAGCTTGCAAGTAGCCTTCCTTGAAAGGTTCGCCGTGCCATACACGATAGCCCTCGTTCACCGTCATGTGGTTCATGTGGATAGGAATCCAGACGTCGGTGGTGGCATCTGTTATCTTGTCGTACACATTGTTGTCGATGAGGAAGTTGTTGGTCTTGATGTCTCCATATTGAATATAATAAACACCAGGCTCGCGCACCGATGAGAAGTCGAACTTCACATAGTTGTACTTGAAGTAAGCGCCCCAAGTCTGGATGCTTCCTTTGAACACCTCGCTGGTAGTGCCGTCCTCACGGATGCGGAAGATGGAGGCGGTAGTTTTCGGGGTGTCTTTCTTGTCGAGTTCGATGACAGCCATTTTGGGTTGCTCAGGCACATAGCCCACCTGTGAGAAACCTATGTTGGGTTCACGAATCCATCCAGGGATGGCATGAGGCTCTACTGTCCAGGTAAGTACCTTGCCTGTCTGGTTGGTTGGCAGGAGGCTACGTAGGACGAACCAACCATTCTGAGCCAGGATACGACCATCGTAGAGCAACAGTTCTGCTTCGCTGTTTACTTTTACCATACGCTCAGGATCGTCCATTGCCATGAGGATAGTGTGTCCTTTCTCAAGTGGAAGTGGGTCGATAAAGCTGTCGGTACCTCTGTCGTCGTAGGTCTTGAATCCCTTGAATTGACGGGCTTTCTCGCTGTTAGGACGGGTAACTGTCTCGCTGGCAGCGTAGCGTGGAAAACGGTTTAAGCGCCCATCCATCATATAGGTCTTCAGCCAATACTGAGAAGGCAGAAACTCCAGGTTGAAGCCTGCCTCGCCAGCGATGGCCTGTGGTACAGGTTTGTCAAGATAGACGCTGATTTCCACTGTATTGCCCTTGCCAGTTACCACTACACGGCTATCGAAGTTGTAATCCTCATAGCGCAACGAAATCTCGATGGCGTTGTTGGCCTTATCAACCTTGCGGTCGATGAGGGTAGGTACTAAGTCCCATTGCTCAGGGGTATTGTTCAAGCGGATGGCACCTCCTTGTGCGGTACGCACCCCATGATGGATAATTTCAATGCCCGAGTCTTTCTCGTCGTTGAAACCGCCATTGAAACTATTGCTGAAAACCAATACATTGACACCTTGACGTTCGAAATAATCGAGGTCGTTGAGTCGCAGGCCTTGTGCTTGGCAGATAGAGGTAGCCAAGAGGCCAGCTAAGAAAAGCATAGATTTTTTCATCATCTAATATGATTTCGTGAAAAAGGGGGCAAAAGCTATATAGCCATTGCCCCCTTATCTTGATGATTATTACTTAAACAGTTTCTGAGCGAAGATGGTGAGGTACACACGCCAGTTGCGCCAGATATGACCACCATCTGACTCGTAGTACTCGCATGGGTAACCCTTTTCCTGACAGTAGTCACGCAACGCAGAAGCAGTTACCTTCACACCATCAGCTGAGCCAACGCCAATCCAGTAGAGCTTTGGCTTAGCAGCGAAGAGGGCCTTCAGTTGTGCCTCGTTTTCAGGACCACTGCCTGCACCAGAGAACATACCTACATAACCGATGGTGCCTGGATAGCGGCGTGAGATAGCAAACGAATGGCGTCCGCCCATCGACAAACCTGCGATGGCAGTGTTATACTGACCTGTCTTCACACGGAAGGTGCTTTCCACAAACTTCTTGATGATAGGGAATTCATCTTCCATAGGAGTAGTATCCTGGTCGCGGCTGTTCAGCATGGTAGGTTGGAACATATTCACCTCGTTGGCTTCAGGAGCAGAAGGATTTCTAACTACACCGTTAGGCATTACCACAATCATAGGTTTTGCCTTTCCTTCGGCTATCAGATTATCCATGATCTGTACCGTGCGACCTAAATCAGACCAAGCGTTCTCATCGCCACCAGAACCGTGCAACAGATAGAGCACAGGATATTTCTCCTTGCTGGATTCATAGCCATGAGGCAGATAAACGGTGAGACGACGGTCCATCTTGGCATGGTCGCTGTCGTACCAGATGCGGGTGACGGTGCCGTGAGGCACGTTATTGTTGATGTAATAGTGTCCTTTGTCGCCTTCTTTGGTACTGATGGTGAAGATGTTCGACCAAGTAGCCACGTCACGGTTCATAAACACGTTAGAAGGGTCGAGGGTGCGCTTACCGTCCACCATGAACGCATAGCTGTATAACTCGCCTTCAAGGGGTTCGGTGGTGTAGGTCCATACACCATCCACTTCTTTCATGTCGGCAGAGCGCTCGGTCAGCATATCACCTGTTACCTGCACGGTGACGGCCTTAGGATTGATATATCTGAATGTTACGGTGTTGTCGGGATTGATCTCTGGAGAGACAATGCCAGTGCCAGGGCCAAGTGCCTGCTGGGCGAAAGCCATCGTGCCACATGCACAGATGGCCAAAGTAAATAATGTCTTTTTCATGGGTTGATAGATTTATTGTCCTAAGTTACACCCAATTGTTCAACTCTTTCTCCGTAACGAACTTAAGGTGGTTGAGGATGATGGCCTCACGAGCCTGGTCGTTGTTGTCGGTGCGGAACACCAAGATGCCCTTGCTGGCTACTAAGAATGAGTACAAATAAGCAATGCTGATGCCAGCATCGCTGAATACCTTAATGGCATCGGCGCCACTGCCTGGTTTGTTGTCGAGCTCGATGGCAAACACATCGGTCAGTGCTACTGCCACACCAGCTTCCTTCAATACTTCCCACGCACGGGTGGGTTCGCTACAGATGATACGGCAGATGCCATATTCAGCAGTATCGGCAATCGTCATGGCGATGAGCTGTATCTGCGATTGCTTAAAGAGGTCGAGAACCTTGACCAGGGTGCCTGACTTGTTCTCCAAGAAAATGGATAGTTGTTTGATTGTCATAATGGTATGGGTTTTAAAATAGTTTACGTAAATCTTTTACTCTCACTGCTTTCTTCTCGTCTGACACCTGTAAACTGCCTTTAGGTATGAGACGTACACGTGGTGTGATAAGAATCTCGTCTTTGAGCTGACGGGTGATCTCACGCTCCAACGACTTGAGGCGGTTGTAATCATCGGTGAACATCTGGTTCAGTTCCACGTCTATGGTCATGATGTCGTTGCTGTCCACCGTCTCCAATGTGATGAGGTAGTCAGTGTTGAGTTCTTTGAAGCCCAACAGGATTTTCTCAATCTGGATGGGGAAGATATTCACACCCTTGAGGATCATCATATCGTCACTTCTGCCCTGCAAACGAGCCAAACGTCTGTGGTGACGGCCACAGGGGCACTCACCAGGCAATATACGTGTCAGATCACGGGTACGATAGCGCAGCAAAGGCATGGCCTCGCGGTTGATGGTGGTGAGTACCAGCTCACCCAGCTGTCCGTCAGGCACAGGTTTCAGTGTCACAGGGTCGATAATCTCGACGATGAAATAGTCTTCCCAGATGTGCAGACCGTTCTGCTCCTGGCACTCGAATGCCACACCAGGACCCATCATTTCCGAGATGCCGTAGGAGTTATATGCCTTTACGCCCAGATTCTGTTCGATGCGTTGGCGTTGCTCCTCGCTATGTGGTTCGGCACCGATACAAAGTACGCGCAACTTGGTATCTTTCCGTGGGTCAACGCCCTCTTCCTTCATCACCTCGTAGATGCGGGAGGCATAGCTGGGGATGGCGTGCAGTACCGTGGTACCAAAGTCCTTGATGAACTTGATCTGACGAATGGTGTTACCAGCGGCAGCGGGCACGGTAAGCATGCCTACTTTCTCAGCACCATATTGGAAACCTAATCCGGCAGTAAACATGCCATAGCCGGCTGAGTTCTGGAACACGTCTTCAGGACGGCTGCCCACCATCCAGAGACAACGAGCCACTGCATTGGCCCACTCATCGAGGTCTTTCTGCGTGTGTAGCACTACTGTTGGATTGCCTGTGGTACCACTGGACGAGTGCAGGCGCACACAGTCTTTCATCGGCACACAAGCCAATCCGAAGGGATAGTTCTCACGCAAATCTTCCTTCGAGGTGAAGGGAAGTTTCTGTACGTCTTCTAATGTTTTGATATCCTCGGGAGTAATACCCAGTTCCTGGAATTTTTTCTGGTAGAAAGGCGAGTTCATGCAGTGACGCACCGTCTTTTGCAGACGTTCCAACTGTAGCGCCTTCAGTCTGTCTTCAGACATCGTCTCTACCTCGGGATTGAAATAATCAGAGTAATTCATTGTTATTATTTAAGATTTCTATTGTCGATAACATGGGCGCTCTTGCCCTGACTGCGCTCAATGGTGTTAGGCGCTTTGAGCTTCACCTTGGCAGCGATGCTCAACACACTCTTCAATCTGTTGGCCAGCTTCTTCTCCAGTTCGTCGATGGCAGCTGGCGTATCGAACGTAGAGGTGAAATACTCCTGACGCAACTCTACTTGTACCTGTAAGGTGTCGAGGTTGTTCACGCGATCTACAATCAGCATGTAGCGAGGTGCAAATTCCTTCATGCTCAACACTACGCTCTCCACCTGTGATGGGAAGACATTGATACCGCGAATGATGAGCATGTCGTCGCTGCGTCCGTGGATGGCCGACATACGTACGCTGGTTCGTCCGCAATCGCACTGACCAGGCAATAATGAGCAGAGATCGCGTGTGCGATAACGCAGCACAGGCATACCTTCTTTGGTAAGGGTGGTAAATACCAACTCTCCTTGTTGTCCAACAGGCAGTGGTTCTAAGGTTACTGGATTGATGATTTCTGGATAGAAATGGTCTTCGTTGATGTGTGAACCATGTTGTGCTTGGCACTCGTAGCTCACACTGGGTCCCATTACCTCACTTAAACCGTATATATTGAAGCCCTTCAAGCCTAAACGCTCCTCAATCTCTTCGCGCATCTTTTCCGTCCATGGCTCAGCACCGAAGGCACCTACACGCAACTTGATCTGGTCTTTCGTAATACCCATCTTGTCCATGGTTTCTGCTAGATAGAGGGCATAGGATGGTGTGCAGGCAATGCCTGTGATACCTAAGTCGCGAATCAGACGGACGTGCTTCTCAGTGTTACCCGTAGAAGCAGGAACCACAGAAGCACCTACCATCTCCACACCGTTGTGGGCACCCAAACCTCCTGTAAAAAGACCGTAGCCGTAGGCCACAGAAAAGATATCATCCCGAGTTACACCATAAGCCGTGAGGCAACGCGCCATACATTCGCTCCATACACCGATATCCTTGCGGGTATAACCCACGATGGTAGGATTGCCTGTGGTGCCAGAGGAGGCGTGGATGCGGATAATTTCACTATGCGGAGCCGCTTGTAAGCCAAACGGATAATTATCGCGTAAGTCTTTCTTGGTGGTAAAAGGCAACTTGGTAATATCCTCGATGGTACGTATATCATCGGGAGTGATGTCCAGTTCCTGCAATTTGTTACGGTAGAACGGAACATTGTGATAAACATACTTCACAATCTTGTGCAGCCTTTTACCTTGGAGCGCGCTCATCTCGTCGCGGCTCATACATTCTTTGTTGGGATTCCAAATCATATTTATCTGTAATTAAAAATAACTAGTACTTTTCTTACGGAGACAAAAGTACATTTTTTTCATTTGAAAGCAAAAAAATGAGAGCGAAAGAATTACAATTGACATCAAAATGTATTATTTTTGCATTATCATACTAAAATAATGCAAAATAGCAATGATTAATAAGCAGCTTTTACAGCCTGAGAGCATCGTTGTCATCGGTGGCTCCAACAATAAGCACAAGCCTGGTGGCGCAGTGGTGCGTAATCTTTTAGACGGCGGCTACAATGGTACGCTACGCATTCTCAATCCTAAGGAAGATGAGGTGCAGGGTATCAAAGTCTTCCATGACATAAAGGAGTTGCCTCCTACAGATTTGGCGATTCTTGTGGTGGCTGCCAAGTACTGTCCCGACTACGTAGATTATCTGGCTGCTGAGAAAGATGTGCGTGCATTCATTATTATATCTGCAGGCTTCAGTGAGGAGACCCATGAGGGTGCTCTGCTGGAACAGCACATTCTGGATACCTGTGAGAAATACGGCTGCGCGCTGATAGGTCCCAACTGTATCGGTCTCCTTACACGTTGGCATCATTCGGTGTTCACCAAGCCCATTCCTCACCTCAATCCCAAAGGTGTAGATTTCATCTCAAGTAGTGGAGCTACGGCGGTCTTCATTCTCGAGAGTGCTGTTACCAAGGGCTTGCCTTTTAATAGTGTCTGGTCGGTGGGTAATGGTAAGCAGATAGGCATTGAGTCGGTGCTGGAATATATGGACGAACACTTTGATCCTAAGCACGATTCATTAATAAAGCTACTATATATCGAGAATATCAGTGACCCCGACAAGTTGTTGTATCACGCAACATCACTTATCAGAAAAGGTTGTCGTATTGCTGCCATCAAGGCAGGCTCGTCAGAGAGTGGAAGTAGGGCTGCCAGCAGTCATACAGGAGCTATCGCCTCAAGCGACTCCGCTGTTGAGGCCCTATTCCGAAAGGCGGGCATTGTGCGCTGCTTCGGCCGTGAGGAGTTAACGACGGTGGGTTGCATTTTCACGCTGCCTCGTTTCATCGGCAAGAACTTTGCCATTGTCACCCACGCTGGCGGCCCTGGTGTGATGCTTACCGATGCTCTTTCAAAGGGAGGTATGCAAGTTCCACCGCTAACGGGTCCTGTAGCCGAGGAGTTGAAATCTAAGCTATTACCGGGTAGCAGTGTGGCCAATCCTATCGATATACTGGCTACGGGAACGGCAGAACACCTGGGTATTGCCATCGACTGCTGTGAACGCATGGATGATATTGATGCTATCATGGTTATTTTCGGTACACCGGGACTGGTGAAAATTTTCGAGGTGTATGATGTACTTCACCAAAAAATACAAGAATGTAAGAAACCGATTTTTCCCATTCTTCCCAGTGTCAGCACAGCGGGTCCAGAGGTACAGGAATTCCTGAAGCGCGGACACATAAACTTTAGTGACGAGGTGACGCTGGCTACCGCACTGACGCAGATTATGAAGACTCCCGAGCCAGCACGTACTGAAGTAGAACTATATGGCACCGACATACCTCGTTTGCATAAGTTGATTAGCAGCATCCACGAGAGTGGCTACGTGTCGCCCAATCTGGTGCGCGAGATTCTTTCCTGTGCTGGTATTCCTCTTGTCCCTGAGCTTGTTTCTACCTCAAAAGACGAATTGGCTGATTTTGCTGAACAGGTGGGCTATCCTGTGGTGGCCAAGGTGGTGGGGCCTGTTCACAAGAGTGATGTAGGTGGTGTGGCATTGAACATCCGATCGAAGGAGGTGTTGGCTGCCGAGTTCGACCGTATGATGCAGATTCCTGAGGCCTCGGCAGTGATGGTACAGAAGATGATTAAGGGTACCGAGTTGTTTATTGGTGCCAAATACGAGGAACGTTTCGGCCATGTGGTACTGTGCGGTTTGGGCGGCATTTTCGTCGAGGTGCTGCGCGATGTGTCGTCAGGTCTCGCTCCACTGAGCTATGAAGAAGCTTACTCTATGATTCATTCCCTTCGTGCCTATAAGATTCTGAAAGGAACACGTGGCATGAAGGGCATTAATGAGCGCAAGTATGCCGAGATTATTGTACGTCTGAGTACCCTCCTGCGTTTTGCCACAGAGATAAAAGAAATAGACATCAACCCTCTGCTCGCCGATGATAACGACGTCATAGCGGTTGATGCCCGTATTTTGGTAATCAAGGAAGATTAAATCTTCACTTATTGATTGTTAGCTTCAAAGATGGCCATGCGCTCATCGAGCTGCTGATACTGATGGTCCTCTATAAATGAGGTACATACACGCAATCCCTCCTGATGAGAGCCTGTGGTGACAAGACAGATGGCTGAAACACCATAATACATCAGTTCGCGGGCCAACTGACCACTCGTCATGCCACGATAGCCGATGGTGAAATAAAAGCCATCGGCAACTGGTTTGTCAAGGTCTTTGTCATAAACAATGTGGAAGCCGTGCTTGCAAAAGATATCTTTCAACTTGCGAGCGCGGTCACCATAGACTTTTACCTCATTGCGGAAATTGTACTCGCCGTCGCAGGCAGCGCGGAACATGGCCGCCAAAGCGTACTGTGCCGAATGACTTGTACCAGATGACAAGGCATATAGCATTCGTGTAGAGAAAACCAGACCGAAAGGCAGTCCTTCGTAGCGTGCAGCCAGGTCGTCGAAATGGCGATGGAACAACTTATCGCTGATGCATACCACTCCGATACGTTCACCAGCATAACTGAATGCTTTTGAGCCACTGATGAGCAGCATGTAGTTGTCGGTGTAGTGGGCCACCGATGGTTGATAAGGTGGCTGGAAAGGTATGGAGAGATCTTGGCGGAAGTCCATAGCGAAATAGGCCAGGTCCTCCATGATGATACAGTCGTACTTCGTAGCCAGTTTGCCAATTGTCTCAAGTTCTTGCTCCGTTAGACATACCCACGATGGGTTATTGGGGTTTGAATAAACGATGGCGCAGATGTTGCCCACCTTTAGATAGCTCTCCAACTTCGGTCCCAGTTTTTCACCGCGGAAATTGTAAACGTCAAAGGTCTCGAAGGGAACGCCCTGTACTTGCAACTGCATCTTCTGTACAGGAAAGCCCGGGTCAATGAACAGCACGGTGTCTTTCGCTTTGTTGGCCTGTGAACAGGTTAGGAAGGATGCAAATGTTCCCTGCATGCTTCCCGTGACGGGGACGCAACCTTCGGGAGCAATGTCCACGTTAATAAACGCCTTGACAAAACGTGAAGCTTGCTTCTTCAGCTCTGGGTAACCCTGAATATCGGGGTAGGAGTGGGCGATGCCGTCTTGAAGTGCTTTCACCTGGGCCTCGACACCCACCTGTGCAGCAGGCAGTCCGGGTATACCCATCTCCATCTTAATATACTCTACACCACTCTCTTTCTCTGCGGTGGCAGCTACCTGCTTAACTTCGCGGATGGTAGCTTTGGCAAAGTCCTGAATACCCAACTTGGCAATCAGTCCGTCCACAATCTCTTTCTTTATAGGAGTCGGTTTCATTTAACTCTTAATATTTAACTCTTGATTATTAGCTATTGGCCTTGCCAATGGCCAGTGCTTTGATATTGGCTTCCACGATGGCTTCGCCCTTACGTCCGAAGACACGGCGAATGGCATCTTCCAGTTTCTCGTACTCAATGCCGAGGGCTTTTTGCGCCGCGCCCAACAGGATGACATTGGCTGAACGGGGTACTCCATTGTCCTTGGCCATCTGCTCTATGTTGAGGGTGATGACGTGGGGCAATTTGGCAAGATCGGCATTGATGACGTCCATGTCGGGATAGTTGGGGATGTTTTTAAACGGTGTACTGCTGGTGATGATCCAGCCTTCCTTCGACAGGTAAGGCAGATAGCGCAGTGCTTCCATGGGTTCCATCGAGATAATGACATCAGCACCACCACGGGCAATCAGATCGCTGGCAATGGGGTCGCTTGAAATGCGTAGGTTAGACTGCACATCGCCGCCACGCTGGCTCATGCCATGTACCTCGGCCTGTTTGATGTATAGGTTCTCGTTCATGGCTGCTTCGCCAATGATGGTGGCAATAGAGAGGATGCCTTGGCCACCTACACCACAAAGTATAATATCTGTTTTCATTTTGCTTCTTTTTTCTGTTTCAAATGACGTTGTAAGGTCTGCATGCACTCGCGGCGAGGAATGATTACGCTGGTGCCTTTGTAGTTAATCTCGTCACGGATGATTTGGGTAATCTCGGGCATGTTCTTTGGCAGGGGAACGACCACCTTCAGGTGTTCGTCGCTCAGACCCAAACCGCGGCAGATGGCCTCGAACTTATTGGTGCCAGCCGAATCTTGTCCACCCGTCATACCAGTGGTAAGGTTATCGCTAATAATAACCGTGATGTTGGCATTCTCGTTGATGGCATCCAGCAGACCTGTCATACCGCTATGGGTGAAAGTTGAGTCTCCAATAATGGCAACGGCAGGCCACTGACCGGCATCGGCAGCACCTTTCGCCATCGTAATGGAAGCACCCATATCGACGCACGAATGGATGGCACGGAATGGGGGCAGGAAACCGAGCGTATAACAGCCGATATCACCGAAAACGCGAGGATTATCGTACTCACGGAGTACCTCGTTCAAAGCTGTATAGACATCGCGGTGACCACAACCCATACAGAGTGCAGGTGGACGTGGTGTCACATCGGCACATGATTCGAAGCACTGATCGCATTCAATTCCGAATGCTTTCTTTACGATGTCAGGGTTCAACTCACCCGTACGTGGCAGGGTTCCATCGAGCTTACCCATGATGTTCTTGCTCTCGCTGACACCGCGAACGATGTCTTCGATGAAAGGCTGGCCCTCCTCAACGATAAGTACTTTTTCACATTCGTCTAACAAGCGACGCACCAGCTTCTTGGGCAACGGATATTGTGAGATCTTCAGCATGGAATAAGGACTTCCTTTTGGGAAGCACTCATTGACATAGTTATACCCAATGCCGCTGGCGATGATGCCCAACGACTTATCCTGACCTTCGCAATACATATTATAGATGGAGTTGACGGCATCTTCTTCCAACTGTTTCTGTTGGGCGGTCACCGCATCGTTACGCTTACGGGCATTGGCGGGAAGCAGTACCCAGTTGGCAGCAACGGCATTGTAGTTGAGCTCATTCTGCTGACGTGCCTCGCTCTTTACCTCCACTACAGCACGACTATGCGCCATGCGGGTGGTGACGCGCATCAAAACGGGTAAATTCTGCTGCTCTGAATATTCGAAAGCTGCCTCCATCATATTGTAGGCCTCTTGCTGATTAGAGGGCTCAAAAGTGGGAATCATAGCAAACTTACCATAGAAACGCGAATCTTGCTCGTCTTGTGAAGAGTGCATTGATGGATCATCAGCCACCAGCACGATGACGCCACCATTGACACCCGTCATGCCACTATTCACAAACGGGTCGGCACAGACGTTTAGACCTACATGTTTCATACATACTAAGGCACGCTTACCCATATAGGACATGCCCAATGCGGCCTCCATAGCCGTCTTTTCGTTCGTACACCAACGGCTTCTTACTTTGCGTTCCTTCGCTAAAGGAGAGCCTTGTATAAACTCTGTGATTTCGGTCGATGGTGTACCTGGATATGCATACACACCACTCAGTCCGGCATGTAATGCACCTAATGCAATCGCCTCATCACCTAACAATAATTGTTTTTCCATATTTAGTTTTTAATTATAAATTCATCCGCATCATTGAGTACAGGGAATTTCTCTCGGAATGTATTCAATGAGTCTAAATTAATGTCTGCTGAAACTGTTGCCTCTTGAAAATCGGCAGGAGCTGCCAATGTCTGTCCGTAAGGGTCGATGACAGCAGAACCGCCTTGGTACTGACATTTTGGGCCATTGCCCACACGATTTACGCCAATGACATAACACTGGTTCTCTATAGCCCTGGTGCGAAGAAGTGCTTTCCAAGCTTCCACTCGGGTAGATGGCCAGTTGGCTACATAAATCAATGCATCGTAATCGCCTTTATTGCGACTAAATACAGGGAACCGCAGGTCGTAACATACTTGCAACATGAACCTCACGCCACGATATTCCACTACCACCCGATTGTCACCACGGGTGAAACGTTTGTCTTCCCCACTATATGTGAATAGATGGTGCTTGTCGTAGAAGGTCATAGTACCGTCTGGCTGCACGAAATAGAAACGATTGTAGAATTTTCCATTCTCCTCAGTCGCCACACTACCTGCTATAGCTGCATCCAGCTGGAAAGCCATGCGTTTCATCCATTGCAACGAAGAACAATTGTTCTCCGCTATGCCTTCAGGTTCAGTGGCAAAACCCGTAGAGAACATTTCTGCTAGGACATATAGGTCGGCCTTAGGTTGCTGTAGCAGCATCGTTTCCAAGCGTTGCTGGTTATCGGCAGGACAAGCCCATTTTATATCATGTTGTAAAATAATAACCCTCATAACTGACGTTTTGAGTTGTATTCAACAAATAGGGTTGCAAATTTACTCATTAATAAACTCTCCTGCAAATATATTGTACTTTTTTGTGCTTTTGCTATTACAATAACAATGAGCAGTGATAACAATAAGAGCAAACCTTTGTTCTTTATTCAGGTTTTGGGTGGCGCTCTCGGTCAATCACATATTTCTGATAGTAGGCTATGAGTAATGTGGTGATTGGTAACGCAATGATCATACCCATGATGCCCATCAACGATCCCCAAATGGATAGCGAGAGCAGAATAATGGCAGGACTAAGTCCTGTAACCTTGCCCATAATCTTAGGGGTGAGGAATGTATCTTGTATGGTCTGTACCACGGCAAATACTGCAAGGGCAGAGAGCAGGATAAGCCAGAAATTACCACCTGTATCCGTAGCTTTCAGAATGGCCAATATGATGGTGGGAATAAAGCCGACGAGTTGCAAGTATGGTACCATGTTTAGTAAACCAATGAACAAACCTAGACCTATCGCCAATGGGAAGTCGATGATGAGGAAACCAATGGAGAACAAGATTCCGACACAAGTGGCTACCATTGCTTGGCCACGAAAATACTTGTTCATACTGTCTTTTACGTCTCCCACCAGCCTTACACACATTGGGCGAAAGCGCTTGGGTACCAGGTTCACCCATCCTTCTGAGATGCTTTCATAATCCAGAAGGATAAAAATAGTATAAAGCAGTATCATAATCAGTGAGAAGAAGCTGAACACCACGTTGATGCTTTCGGTTACAACCATCCATACTTTGGGCAAGGCATCGCGCAAGGCGTTGAGGAAATCTTCCCGCTGGAACAAAACTTTAATATGTTCTAATTTGAGATGTTCTGTTAAAAAATTGTGGATAATAGCTGGTATGCCGTTGGGGGGAGACGATTCTATATATTCTATTAACAGGTCCTTGATGCGCAACGATTCTGTCACCAATGGAGGAATTATCAGGTAAAACACACCCAGTCCTACCATCGTTACTACCAGGATGGCACATGCTATGGCCACTACACGAAACTTCAAGCGGCATTTGTATTGGAAAAACTGCACCAAAGGGAATATTAGGTAGGCGATGAGCCATGCCACGAAAAACGGCAGCAACACACTACTCAGTCGGTTGAGTATCATCAGGATGGCCACTGCCAGCAAAATGGCTGTTATGGTACGTATAAAACTGTCGAATGTAATTTTTTTGTCCAACATACTGCTCATTTTTTAATCTTGTTATAGCAAGCCCTACACAAAGGTTCATATTCTTGTGTCTCTCCTAGCATCACCTGCTTTTCGCCGCTTACTTTGCGATGCGAATACATGGCCAAGTCGCCACACTGTACACAGATGGCATGTACTTTGGTTACTTCGTCGGCAATGGCCATCAGTTGCGGCATCGGTCCGAAAGGAATACCACGAAAGTCCATGTCCAGTCCTGCCACAATGACACGTACACCATTATCGGCCAATTGATTGCATACATCAGGCAAACCATCGTCGAAGAATTGTGCCTCGTCAATGCCCACCACATCAATGTCAGAAGATAGTAGCAGAATACTGGCAGATGTGTCAAGGGGTGTGGAAGCGATGCTCTGTCCTTCGTGTGTTACCACTTCCTCTTCAGAATACCTGGTGTCGATGGCTGGCTTGAAAATCTCCACTTTCTGCTTGGCAAACTTGGCACGTTTCAAACGGCGTATCAATTCTTCTGTTTTACCAGAGAACATAGACCCGCAAATCACTTCGATACGGCCTCTACGACGGGTTTCCTGCATGTTATTTTCAGAATAAACCTCCATACAAAGTACTAATTTTAGTCACAAATGTAATACATTATATTGATTTATTCGTAAGTTTTGATAAATTACTTCATCTCAGCATAAAAAATAAGCTGCTTATTTTGTTCTGCACTCAATTATTCGTAATTTTGCCACCGAAAATTGATGATAAGCATGAAAACGGGGATACTGTATATCGTTCCTACACCAGTAGGAAATATGGAGGATATGACGCTAAGAGCCATCCGTATCTTGAAAGAAGCAGATGTCATTCTGGCTGAGGATACACGTACCTCTGGCATCTTGCTGAAACATTTCGATATTCAGCATGGTTCATTGCTTGCTCATCATAAGTTTAATGAACACCAAACAGTGGAGCCTTTGGTGAAACGTTTGCTGGCAGGTGAACAGGTGGCGTTGATATCTGATGCTGGAACACCAGGTATCTCCGATCCAGGTTTTTTACTGGCAAGGGAATGTGCCAAAGCAGGCATAGAAGTGCAGTGCCTTCCAGGAGCTACTGCATGTATTCCAGCGCTGGTTGATAGCGGACTGCCTTGTGACAGGTTTTGCTTTGAGGGCTTTTTACCTCAAAAGAAAGGACGTCAGACCCGCATCAATGCATTGGCCGAGGAAACTCGTACTATGGTGTTCTATGAGTCGCCTTACAGGGTGCTTAGAACCCTCACTCAATTGGGGGAGGTTTTAGGTAACGACCGACAGGCGGCAGTCTCAAGAGAGATTTCGAAAGTTCATGAAGAAACTCTTAGAGGTACGATAGGAGAATTAATTAACCATTTCACCGAAACCGAGCCACGCGGTGAATTTGTGATTGTAGTGGCTGGAAAAAACTAAATGTTTAAGTGTATGAAAAAGTTATTGTTTACATTAATGGCTGCTGCTGTATGCTTCGCTTCCTGCGACGGACTGGGTGGTGGCAGCAAAAGTTTACAGGCAAAGAATGACTCCCTGATGGCGGAATTGAATGCACGTGATGCTGAATTAGATGATATGATGGGTACATTCAACCAAATTACTGAAGGTTTCCGTCAGATTAATGCAGCAGAAAACCGTGTTGACTTGCAGCGCGGATCGGTTTTAGAAGGTTCTGCAAGTGCTAAGCAGCAGATAGCAAGTGATATTGAGTTCATTCAGAAGACTTTGCAAGAAAATCGTGATCAGATTGAGAAGCTGACAGCTCAGTTGGCTACCAGCAAGAACCAAAACGCTCAGTTGAAGAAAGCTGTAGATACTTTCACCAAGCAGTTGGAGGAAAAAACCGCAGAGATTGCTTCTTTGCAGGAAGAACTGATGGCTAAGAATATCCGCATTCGTGAATTGGATGAGGCTGTGAGTGAACTGACAGCAGTTACCGAGGAACTGAAATCTGAAAATATGGCTAAGACAGAGGTGGTAGAGCAGCAAGATCGCGCATTGAATACCGCTTGGTTTGTGTTCGGTACCAAGACAGAGTTGAAGGAACAGAAGATCCTTACTGGTGATGGACTGTTTTCTAAAGGTAAGATTTTGGCAAGCGATGAGGCTAACATGGACTATTTCACTGAGTGCGACATCCGTACCACTAAAGAAATACGTCTGTATTCAAAATCAGCTACTCTGCTTTCCAATCACCCTACAAGCTCTTATTCACTTGTTAAGGATGAAAAAGGAGAGTTGACTTTAAATATCAATAATCCGACACAATTCTGGAGTGCTAGCAAGTATCTGGTTATTCAGGTAAAATAAAACTATCATTTATCCCCGCCAAACGGCGGGGATATTTTATATCACCTTCACGATGTTATATTTAGGTGAAACCATTTCGCTAGTGGTGGCCTTTTCATGGACCATCACGGCTCTCTGCTCTGAGGTGGCCAGTAAACGGCTCGGAGCCTTACAGCTAAACGTCATCCGCATGTTGCTTTCACTACTTCTGTTGGGTTGCACTATGTGGATATTCACAGGTTCTCCTTTTCCTTTATATGCCAATACACAAGCTTGGATTTGGCTTCTTATGTCTGGTTTGGTGGGGTATGTCTTTGGTGACTTCTGCCTTTTTAATTCATATATTCTAATTGGCTCTCGTTTCGGACAATTGTTTATGACATTGGCTCCTCCAACGGCTGCTTTCGCCAGTTGGATGATGTTGGGTGAACATCTTCACATGCAAGCTTGGCTGGGTATGACGATTACTTTGGTAGGCATCGGTATGTCGGTCTTAAACAAGGGCAAGCAGGAGAGCCATCATAAGGTAGAGCTGAAGTTGCCGGTGAAAGGCGTGCTATTTGGTATTGGAGCTGGGGTAGGACAAGGTTTAGGCCTTGTGCTCAGCAAGGTGGGTATGAACTATTATGAGGCTGGCGTGCCCGAGGGCATGGATGCCGTGAACGACTTATTGCCCTTTGCCTCAACCTTTATTCGTGCTATAGCCGGTAGTTTGGGTTTCCTTTGTGTGATGGCTTTACAAAGACAGTTTTATACTTTACCTGTTGCCTTGAAAGATAGTAAAGGCATGAAAGCTGCTATCGGGGCAACGCTAACAGGACCATTTATTGGTGTCTCTTTGTCATTGATGGCAGTACAATATACTGAGGCAGGTATCGCTTCTACACTGATGGCACTTGTTCCTGTTTTGATTATATGGCCTGCGCATTTGCTGTTCAAACAAGAAGTTAAACCCCTTGAAATTGTCGGTGCTGTTATCAGTGTAATCGGTGCATCACTTTTCTTTCTCTAAATAGTTTGCCTTTGATGCTTGGTTTTTAATAGGATTTTACTATTTTTGCCTTGTTAAAATATCGACTATCTTTTTTTTGATGAAGGAATTTGTAATATCCGAGGCTAAAACCGAGACTGCTGTACTGGTGGGTTTGATTACTCAAAGGCAGGATGAGCAGAAAACGAATGAATATCTTGATGAGCTGGAGTTTCTAGCAGAAACTGCTGGTGCCAAGGTGGTACGCCGTTTTACTCAAAAGCTGGTACAGGCTCATGCAGTAACGTATGTAGGTGAGGGTAAGCTTCAGGAGATTAAACAATATATTTTGGATGAGGAGGATGCAGAGCGCGAAGTGGGTATGGTAATTTTTGATGATGAATTATCACCTAAACAGTTGCGTAATATTGAGCAGGTGCTGAAAGTAAAGATCCTTGACCGAACATCGCTTATTCTTGATATTTTTGCTATGCGTGCCCAGACCGCCAGTGCAAAGACACAGGTAGAATTGGCGCAATATAAATACATGCTTCCTCGCTTGCAACGCTTGTGGACACACTTGGAACGTCAGGGTGGTGGCTCTGGCGCTGGTGGTGGCAAGGGTATGGTGGGCTTACGAGGTCCTGGTGAGACCCAGTTGGAGATGGACCGCCGAATCATCCTCAACCGTATGTCACTGCTTAAGCAGCGTTTGGCTGATATCGACAAGCAAATGTCCACCCAGCGTAAGAATAGAGGTCGAATGATACGTGTGGCACTGGTTGGCTATACTAATGTAGGCAAGTCGACCATGATGAACCTCATGGCCAAGAGTGAAGTCTTTGCCGAAAACAAATTGTTTGCCACACTTGATACGACAGTACGTAAAGTTGTGATAGATAACTTGCCTTTTTTGCTTTGCGATACAGTAGGATTCATCCGTAAGTTGCCAACCGACTTGGTGGACTCGTTTAAGTCAACTCTTGATGAAGTGCGTGAGGCCGATTTATTGATGCATGTGGTGGATATATCTCATCCTGATTTTGAGGAACAGATCAAGGTGGTGAACAAGACACTGGCTGAAATAGATGCAGGTGGTAAGCCGACAATGGTAATCTTTAATAAAATTGATGCTTATAAGTTTGTTGAGAAAGATCCATTCGATTTAACACCTAAGACAAAGGAGAACGTGTCGTTGGAAGAATTGATGCATTCTTGGATGGCCAAGTTGGAAGACGATTGCATTTTTATCTCTGCTAAAGAAAAGACAAATATTGATAACCTGAGGGAGGAATTGTATAGGAGGGTGAGAGAGCTGCATGTGCAGAAATATCCTTATAACGATTTCCTGTATCCTCAATCTGAAGACCAATAAATATGAATTACAGAAATTTAACAACGAACGAAGTGGCTCAGCTGGAACTGCAGGGCTGTACGGCCACTGATTGGAATCGCGTGTGTGTGGCGCCCGATTTCGATGCACAGTATGTGGTAGGTACCCATTTTTCGGGTGATATCCGCTTGGGCTCTTTGCATGGCGAGTTTACTTTGAAGGGTGGCATCACCAAGCATGCCGGTTTGAGACATGTGACTCTTCATAACGTCACCATCGGTAACGGATGCTATATAAAGAATGTACACAATTACATTGCCAATTATTCAATAGGTGATAATACATACATTGAGAATGTTGACAATATCGTAGTGGATGGGAAAACCCGTTTTGGCAATGGTGTGGAGGTGTCTGTGCTGAATGAAACGGGAGGCCGTGAGGTGGCCATCAGTGATAAGCTTTCTGCTCAGTTAGCCTATATCATGGCGATGTACAGGCATCGTCCTGAGTTGGCAGTGCGCTTGCGTGAGATAGCCGACTACTATTCCAATAAACATGCATCTGAGATGGGTGAGATTGCCGACCATGTAACCATCATGAACGTGGGCTCTGTCATCAATGTTCGTATCGGCTCTTATGCTTCTATCATAGGCGCTAACCGTTTAAACAATGGATCCATCAATAGTAATCAGGAAGCTCCTGTACATATAGGCCACAATGTTATCTGCGATGATTTCATCATTTCTTCAGGCTCTACCCTTGACGACGGTGCCATGCTGACACGCTGCTTTGTGGGGCAAGCTTGTACAATGGGACATAGTTACTCTGCTTCCGACTCTTTGTTCTTTAGCAATTGCCAGGAGGAGAACGGTGAGGCTTGTGCCATCTTTGCCGGCCCGTTTACAGTGACACACCATAAATCTACCTTGTTGATAGCAGGTATGTTCTCATTTATGAATGCAGGCTCTGGGTCTAATCAGAGTAACCACATGTATAAATTGGGACCTATTCATCAGGGTATTTTAGAGCGTGGTGCCAAGACTTCGTCTGACTCTTATATTCTTTGGCCATCCAGAGTAGGCGCTTTCTCACTGGTCATGGGCCGTCATGTCAATCATTCCGACACGTCGAACCTGCCATTCAGCTACCTGATAGAGAAGAAAGATACTACTTATCTCGTGCCTGGTGTCAATCTGCGTAGTGTCGGAACAATCCGCGATGCACAGAAATGGCCAAAGCGTGATAAACGAACAGACTCCAACAAGTTGGACTGCATCAACTACAATCTTTTAAGCCCCTATACCATCCAGAAGATGTTTAAAGGCTGTGAGATCCTGAAGCAATTGCAAGCTGCTTCAGGTGAGTTGTCGGATGAATATTCTTTCCATAGTGCCAAGATCCGTAATTCATCTTTGGTAAACGGAATTAAGTTCTACGAAATTGGCATCAAGAAGTTTTTGGGTAACTCAGTCATCAAACGTTTGGAAGGGATTAACTTCAAAAACGATGAAGAGATCCGTGCCCGTCTCAAGCCAGATACAACTATTGGCAAGGGTGAGTGGGTGGATATCTCTGGTTTGATAGCACCTAAGAGTGAAGTGGATCAGTTGCTTGACAATATTGAAAGCGGCAAAGTGAACAAGCTGAAAGAAATCAACGCAGATTTTATGCGTATGCATACTAATTATTACACTTACGAATGGACTTGGGCTTATGATCGTATGCTTGAGTTCTACGGATTGGATCCCGAAAAGATTACTGCAGCTGATATTATACACATTGTGGAAAGATGGAAAGAAGCAGTGGTAGGTTTGGATAAGATGGTATATGAAGATGCCAAGAAAGAGTTCTCATTATCGTCTATGACAGGATTTGGTGCCGATGGTACTAAGTTTGAGAAAGAACAAGACTTTGAACAGGTTCGTGGTGATTTTGAAAGCAATCCGTTTGTAACAGCTGTGCTTGATCATATCAAAACAAAGACTGCTTTGGGTAATGAATTGATAGATCGCTTAAAACCACTAACAGAATAATTAAAATTTAACCAAATAAAAACTAATGTAATTATGGCAACAAATCCTCCGTTCCACTATCAACCCATGTTTGAGCATGGTGTAGATAAGACTGAGTATTATTTGCTTACTAAAGACTATGTGTCGGTAAGCGAGTTTGAGGGTAAACCTATCCTTAAGATTGAGAAGGAAGGCTTGACTGCTATGGCTAATGCTGCCTTCCGTGATGTTTCTTTCATGCTACGTCGTTCACACAACGAGCAGGTGGCCAAGATTCTTTCTGACCCAGAAGCTAGTGACAATGACAAGTATGTGGCTTTATCATTCTTGCGTAATTCAGAGGTGGCATGCAAAGGTCAACTTCCTACTTGTCAAGATACTGGTACGGCCATTATCCATGGTGAAAAGGGCCAACAGGTGTGGACCGGCTACTGTGATGAGGAAGCTCTGTCATTGGGCGTTTACAAGACTTATACAGAGGAGAATCTGCGTTATTCACAGAATGCTCCTTTGAACATGTATGATGAGGTGAACACGAAATGTAACCTTCCTGCACAGATTGACCTTGAGGCTACTGAGGGGATGGAATATCGTTTCCTTTGTGTAACGAAAGGTGGCGGTTCTGCTAACAAGACCTACTTGTATCAGGAAACCAAAGCACGTATCCAGAACCCAGGTACCCTGATTCCTTTCTTGGTGGATAAGATGAAGAGCTTGGGCACTGCAGCATGTCCTCCTTATCACATTGCGTTTGTGATTGGCGGTACCTCTGCTGAGAAGAACCTGCTCACGGTGAAATTGGCATCTACTCATTACTACGATGAGCTGCCTACCACTGGTAATGAATATGGTCGTGCGTTCCGCGACGTGGAATTAGAGAAGCAGTTACTCGAAGAGGCTTATAACATAGGCCTGGGTGCCCAGTTTGGTGGCAAATATATGGCACACGACATCCGTGTGGTTCGTCTGCCACGTCATGGCGCTTCTTGCCCTATAGGAATGGGCGTATCTTGCTCGGCTGACCGTAACATCAAGACTAAGATCAATAAAGATGGTATTTGGATTGAGAAGCTTGATGATAATCCAGGTGAATTGATACCTGAGGCATTGCGTCAGGCAGGCGAGGGTAATGTGGTGAAGATTGACCTTAATCAGCCTATGAGTGAGGTTTGCAAGATTTTGTCAAAGTATCCTGTAGCTACCCGTGTTTCATTGAATGGTACTATCATCGTGGCTCGCGACATTGCTCATGCCAAGCTGAAAGCTCGTTTAGATGCAGGCGAGGATTTGCCAGCTTATTTCAAAGATCATCCTGTGTTGTATGCAGGTCCTGCCAAGACGCCTAAGGGTATGCCTTGCGGCTCTATGGGCCCAACCACAGCCAACCGTATGGACCCATACGTTGATGAGTTCCAAGATCATGGTGGCTCTATGGTGATGATAGCCAAGGGTAATCGTACCGATGTGGTAACTGAGGCTTGCAAGAAACATGGTGGTTTCTACCTAGGTTCTATCGGTGGTCCAGCTGCTGTCCTTTCACAGAATAATATCAAGAGCATAGAGTGTGTAGAATATCCTGAATTGGGTATGGAGGCAGTTTGGAAGATAGAGGTGGTTGACTTCCCCGCATTTATCTTGGTAGATGACAAGGGCAACGATTTCTTCAAGCAAATCAAGCCTCGATGCGCTTGTAAATAATCGATCATAGGAATAAAGAAAGTTAAGAGGGTGTGCCTAGTCGGCACATCCTCTTAATTTATATAAATTTTCAATGTGAATCTTTTAAGATTCATTTCTTTTGTGTATCTTTGCGTGTTATAATGTAGAACAATATAAAATCAGTAAAAATATGATTAAGTTTATCGTTTCAAGTGCAGACTTATCTGGTCATCTTCAGGCTATCAGCCGTGTTATCAACTCAAAGAATACTCTTCCTATTCTCGATAGCTTCTTATTTGAGCTTCGTGATGGAACATTGTTTATAACAGGCTCTGATGGAGAGACTACGATGACTACTCAGGTGGAGGTGATGGAAAGCGAGAAAGATGGCAAGGTGGCCATTACGGCTAAAACTTTGCTTGATGCACTGCGTGAAGGTTCAGACCAACCTCTTACATTTGAGGTTGACGAGGAAACATTGGAGGTGACGGTAAGCTACATGAATGGTCACTATAGCTTGATGGGACAGAACGCTGATGTTTATCCTCTGCCTCTTGGCTTGGGTGATAACAGTACGCAAGTGCTCATTGCTGCTAATGTACTGCAAAAGGCTATCAGTTCTACACTTTTCGCTACGGCAGACGATGAGTTGCGTCCAGTGATGAACGGCGTCTATTTTGATATTACTGAACAAGATATCACCTTTGTGGCTTCTGATGGTCACAAACTGGTTCGATTCCGTACTAACGCTGCTCATGGTAATAACCAGGCTGCTTTCATTTTGCCTAAGAAACCTGCTGGCTTACTAAAGAATCTGTTGGGGAAGGAAGATGGTGATGTGACTGTTGCATTCAACGATCGTAATGCCGTAATTTCTGTAGGTGATTATCAACTGATATGTCGATTTATTGAAGGTAAGTATCCTAATTATGCTTCTGTTATTCCTCAGAATAATCCATTCGTATTGACGCTTGATCGCCAGAGCGCGTTGAGTGCCGTACGTCGTGTGTCTATTTTCTCATCACAGGCAAGCAGTTTAGTTAAACTTTCACTGAGCGAGAATAAACTTACTTTATCAGCACAAGACATCGATTTCTCTACTTCAGCACAAGAAGTGGTGGATTGCCAGTATGTGGGTACCGACATGAATATTGGTTTTAAGGCAACATTCTTGTTGGATATCTTCAACAATATCTCATCTAACGAAGTAACTATTGCATTGGCAGACCCATCACGTGCAGGTGTGGTAGAACCTGCTGAACAGGAGGAAGGAGAAAGCTTGTTGATGTTGCTGATGCCGATGATGCTGAACGACTGAAATTATGGAACTGAATCTTACAAATCCTGTTGTGTTCTTTGATTTGGAGACAACGGGTACTGACATCAATAAAGACCGCATTGTAGAGATATGCTATCTTAAGGTGTGGCCTAATGGGAATCAGGAAGAGAAACACATGCGCATTAACCCTGAAATGCATATTCCAGAAGAGGCATCTAAGGTTCATGGTATTTATGATGAGGATGTTAAAAATTGCCCTAAATTTAAGGAGGAGGCAAAGAATATAGCTAAAGTTTTTGAGGGTGCCGACATCGCAGGCTTTAATTCCAACCGTTTCGATGTTCCGTTGTTGGCAGAGGAGTTCCTCCGCGCAGATGTGGATATTGATCTGGCACGTCATCGTTTTATTGATGTTCAGGTAATCTTCCACAAGAAAGAACAGCGTACTCTGTCTGCTGCTTATCAGTTCTATTGTGGAAAGAATCTGGAAGATGCTCATACAGCTTTAGCCGACACCCGTGCCACATACGAAGTGTTAAAGGCTCAACTTGATAAATATCCTGATTTGCAGAATGATATAAAGTTCCTCTCGGACTATTCTTCATTTACTAAGAATGTGGATTTTGCTGGACGAATGGTGTATGATGATAATGGTGCAGAGGTGTTCAATTTTGGAAAATACAAAGGACAACTAGTAAAAGATGTACTTGCAAAAGATCCTGGTTATTACAGCTGGATACTCAATAGCGACTTTACACTAAATACAAAGGCTGCTCTCACGCGTATTCGTTTGAGAGAAATGATGAATAAATGATTCGAACGCTCTATATACAAAACTACGCACTCATTGAGTCACTCAATATCACGTTCGAGGATGGTTTTTCAGTCATCACAGGTGAAACAGGTGCGGGCAAGTCTATTATGCTTGGCGCACTGGCTCTGTTGCTGGGACAGCGTGCTGACAGTAAGGCTATACGCCAAGGAGCTTCCAAATGTGTGATAGAGGCACACTTTGATGTAAAGGATTACTATTTACAACTCTTTTTCCAAACTATAGGCGTGGATTATGACGATGATTGCATCCTCCGTCGTGAGGTGTACTCATCTGGTAAGAGCAGAGCTTTTATCAATGATACACCCGTTCAGCTTTCTCAGATGAAGGAGTTGGGTGATAAATTGATTGATATTCACTCTCAGCATCAGAACCTGATGCTTAACGATGAAGGTTTCCAACTGGATGTGTTGGACATCCTGTCTCATCACCACAAACAACTTGCTGAATACAAGGCTATCTATAGATCTTGGACGGATGACAAGAAAACTTTGAATAAGTTGATGGAGGAGGCTGAACGCAACAAAGCAGATGAGGACTATGTGCGTTTTCAACTTACCCAGTTACAGGAGGCACGTTTGCAAGCTGATGAACAAGAGTCGTTAGAACAGGAGCAAGACATGCTGAGCCACGCGGAAGACATCAAGTCTGCATTGTATCATTCTGCCCAGCTCTTGGATGGAGATGAACAAAGTTTGTTGCAATCCCTGAAGGATTGCCGCTCATCCTTAGCAAGTATTAGTAAGGTTTTCCCATCAGCTGATGTATTGGCTGAAAGACTCAACTCATCTTTCATTGAGTTGAAGGATATTGCTGAGGAGCTGATTTCCCAGGAGGAATCAGTTGAGTTTAACCCTTCTCGTTTGGACGAGGTGACAGAAAGGTTGAACACTATCTATACACTGCAAAAAAAACACCGTGTGAATACTATCGCCGAACTAATGGCCATTGAGGCTGATTATCAAAAGCGTTTGGATAGTATCACATCATCCGATGATCAAATTGATGCATTACGCTTGCGTTGCCAACAAAAACAACAGGAGTTATTAAAAGAAGCAAGTTTACTGACAAGTAATCGTAAGCAAGCCGCCAAGGAGGTGGAAGCGAAGATGCAGAGCAGGTTAGTCGCATTGGGTATGCCTAATGCGCATTTTCATATTGAAGTGAATCCTCGCAAGGAGCCCGATCTGAATGGCATGGATAGCGTGAGGTTCTTGTTTAGTGCCAACAAGAATGGCGTTTTGCAGGATATCTCATCTGTGGCATCGGGCGGTGAGGTTGCTCGTGTAATGCTTTCACTAAAGGCCTTGTTGGCAGGAGAAACACGACTTTCAACCATTATCTTTGACGAGATTGATACGGGTGTTTCTGGCGAAATAGCTTCTCGTATGGCTGATATGATGCAGGATATGGCAAATGGTAATAGAAATGAAAAACCCCAGGCAGGTAGGCAGGTCATCAGCATAACCCATTTGCCACAAATTGCAGCTAAAGGTTCTGCGCATTATAAGGTGTATAAGAAAGACAATGAGCATGAAACGGTGAGTCATATCCGAAGGCTTACGTCTGAAGAAAGAATAGAAGAAATTGCAAAGATGCTGAGTGGTGAGTCTGTCACTGATGCAGCACTTCAAAATGCGAGAGAGCTATTAAAAATTAGAAATTAAAAGTTTAGCGTTTAAAGTTATGAAGGGAATAATCTCAAAATTGGTATTGTTGTTGATAGTTTTTAATTTTCAATCTTCAATTCTCAATCTGGTCTTTGGCCAAAACACCAAGTGGGCCGATAAAGCCAGACAAGCGGTGTTCTCTATCGTTACTTATGGTACCGATGGTAAGATGCTGGGTACAGGCAATGGTTTTTTTGTAAGCGAGGACGGTGTGGCATTATCTGACTATACTTTGTTCAGGGGTGCCTCTCGCGCAGAAATTATTAATGCTGAGGGCAAACGTTTACAGGTGTTGGAGATTATGGGTGCCAATGAGATGTACGACGTACTGAAATTCAAGGTGGATATGAATGGTCAGAAGTCTTCGGCACTGACGGTAGCAGCCAATGCACCAGCCAATGGCAGTCGTGTATATCTGTTGCCGTATTCCACTCAGAAAAATACAGTTCCGACACAGGGTACAGTAAAAGAAAGTTCTCGAGTGGCAGGCTCCTACCAGTATTACACTTTGGAACTTGCTTTGCAGGATAAGATGGTAAGCTGTCCATTGATGGATGCCAATGGTCAAGTGTTTGCTCTGGCTCAGCAGACATCCGATGACACGGATAAAAACACTTGCTATGCAATGGATGTCCGATTTGCCATGGCGCAGGAAATTAATGCACTTTCATTGAACGATGGTTCTTTGTCAAGTATTGGCATCAAGAAAGCATTACCAGATAGTGAGGAGCAGGCATTGGTAACACTCTTCATGGCGTCTACTGCGAATAAAGAGGCTTATGCCATGTTGCTGAATGATTTTATTACTAAGTTCCCTAACAATGCTGACGGCTATGTGCGCCGTGCCACTTATGAATTAGGTCTGTCGCTTGGTGAGGCTACATTAGCAAAAGCCGAAGCTGATCTTGACAAGGCCTTGGAGGTGTCAACAGATAAGGCTGAAACATTATACGAACGTGCCAACTTGATTTACAACTATCAATTGACTAATCCAGAACAGACATATAAAGACTGGACCTTTGAGAAAGCTTTAAACGAGGTTCGTGAGGCAGTGGCAACCAACGACCTTCCTGCTTATAATCAGTTGGAGTCCGATATCCTGTTTGCCATGCAGAACTATGCTGAGGCGTATAAAGCTATTGAGAAAGTAAATGCCTCTGCTTTGGCATCTGCTGCTACTTGGTATAATGCTGCTCATTGCAAAGAACTTATGAATGCATCAAGTGATGAAGTAATTTCTTTGATGGATAAGTGCATAGGCACTTTTACACCTCCCTACACAGAGGCGGCGGCTCCTTATTTGCTGGAACGAGCACGTATCTACTCAAATGCCGAGAAATATCGTCCTGCCTTGGTGGATTACGACGAATATTTGAAAGCTGTTAATGGTAAGGTTAATGATCAGTTCTATTATCTGCGTGCCCAATGTGCCATGAAGGCAAAGGCTTTTCAACGTGCAATGGAGGATTATGTCGAGGCGATTCAGCTGAATCCCGATGAGCTTACCTATCGTGCAGAGTTAGCAGTGGTGAACATGCGAGTAGGTAGGAACGAAGAGGCCGTGAAAATTCTGGATGTGGCTATTGCCAAAGATGCCACCTATGCCGAGCTCTATCGCTTGAAAGGCCTTGCCCTTCTCCAACAGAAGAAGAATAAGGATGCTCGAGTTGCTTTTGATAAAGCGAAAGAGTTGGGTGACCCTCAGGTAGATGCTTTAATCGAGAAATATTTTTGATTCTAACAAGTCGGCTACTATAAAGTTACTGCCTCCTACGAAGATAAAATCTTCTGGGAGGCTTTCTTTTATAGCTGCTTCTACAGCTGACTTTACATCAGGATAAGCTTTACCAAGCAAGCCTGCTTCAGAGGCTAATTCGTATAGCTGATTAGCAGGTAAAGCTCTATTCACACTAGCTTGGGTAAAGTAATAGATAGCTTCCTTGGGCAATAACGCCAAGATACCACTAATGTCTTTGTCATTCACCATACCAATAATAATACGTAGTTGATGGCATTTTTGCTGACACAATTGTTCCACAACATAAGTAATGCCACCAACATTGTGACCAGTGTCGCAAACCAGGGTAGGGCGGTCGTGCAATTTATGCCAACGTCCCATCAAGCCAGTCAGTTCCACCACGTGCGCAAAACCCTCTCGCACACATTCTTCGTCAATTCTATAGTCTGCTTCTTTCAGTAAAGGCAAGGCAGTCAACAAGGTACGTTTGTTTTTCTCCTGATAGAACCCTTTTAGCTCATACTCTACACCAGGGAAATCTTCGCGGTCGTTCTCTTCGGCAAAATAAATGGGAGCACCCACCTCTAATGCCTTGGCCAAAAATACAGGTTTAGTCTCTGGCGTTGTTTCACCAATCACTACGGGTATTCCAGCCTTGATAATGCCCGCTTTCTCTGAGGCAATCATTGCCAGCGTGTTGCCTAAGAACTGCACATGATCGAAGCTTATATTGGTAATAATACTCAGATCAGGCATAATAATATTGGTACAATCGAGCCTACCACCTAAGCCCACTTCCACGATGGCCACATCTATCTTCTCATCTGAGAAATATTTGAAAGCCATAGCAGTAGTCAGCTCGAAGAACGATGGATTCAACGGCTCAAAGAAGCATCGTTCATGCTCTACGAAATCCACTACATATTCTTTAGAGATGGGCGTTCCATTGATGCGTATGCGCTCACGGAAATCCACCAGATGGGGCGATGTGTAGAGACCCGTTTTGTAACCGGCGCTTTGCAAAATAGCGGCTAATGTATGACTGACAGAGCCTTTTCCGTTGGTTCCTGCTACATGGATAGTGCGGAATTTACGATGTGGATGACCATAATGTGCATCCAACGCCCATGTATTCTCTAACCCTTCTTTATAGGCTGAACCGCCTATGCGTTGGAACATGGGTACTTGCTCATATAAATATGCCAAAGTTTCTTGATAGTCCATCTGAGTTTCATTATATTTGCAACAAAGTTACACATTATTTATAAAGTTGTAGAGGAAATGATGAAAAGAATAGCTTGTTTTTTGTTGATGCTTTTAGTTCTTGTAGGTGTCAATGCCGCTGAGATAGTAGATATATGCATATATGGTGGTACATCATCAGGTGTGATGGCTGCTTATACCGCTCGCAAAGCAGGGAAAACAGTGCTGCTGGTCGAACCTACCGACCGTATAGGTGGTCTTACCACAGGAGGTTTGGGGACTACCGATATAGGCAATCCCTATATTATGAAAGGCTACACCTACGACTTCTATCGTCGCATTGGTCAACACTATGGTACCAATTCCATGAAATTTGCTTTCGAGCCTAAAGTGGCTTTATCCATCTATCAACAATATGTCGATGAGGCTGGGGTAAATATCCTTTATAACCATCGATTGGTAAATGTTGAGAAAGAAGGCAATGTTATCCGACGTATCGTGGTGGAGGATAGCCGCCATCCATCTTCTCAGTCTAATGTCACCATAGAGGCACGTGAATATATCGACTGTTCTTATGAGGGTGACCTGATGGCTCGTGCTGGGGTGAGCTATACAACTGGTCGCGAGGGTAATAGCGTTTATGGCGAGACTTGGAACGGTGCATTCTGGTCGCTTCACCATCAATTGCCCGATTACGTTGATCCCTATGTGGTGAAAGGCGATCCCAAAAGTGGGTTACTTTATGGTATCCTACCAGGAAATCCCCCTTTGCCTGGAGAAGGTGACAAACACATTCAGGCTTACAATTTCCGTATTACCTTAACAGATGAGCCCTCCAATTTGATTCCCATTGAGGAACCTGCCAACTACGATCCTAAGAAATACGAGCTGCTTATCCGTATGAAAGAGCGTTCTCCTTTCTCCGATCGAGGCTTGTCGGATATCTTTATTTGGAGTGAGATGCCTGGCCGCAAGACCGACCTCAACAACCGAGGTGGCTTCTCGACCGATATGATTGGCGAGAACTGGGACTATCCAGAAGCTTCCTATGAACGTAGGGCAGAAATCGTACAACAACACCTTGACTATACCAAAGGCTTGCTTTATTTCTTAGGGCACGATGAACGCATTCCTGCTTCCGTTCGTAATGAGATGTTGCGTTGGGGATATCCAAAGGACGAGTTCCTTACCTCCAACCATTTTACCCCGCAACTATATATTCGTGAGAGTCGCCGTATGTTGGGACGTTATGTAATGACGCAGGCCGATTGCGAAAGTAAGACAAAGGTAGATGATTATGTGGGATGGGCGGCTTATACGATGGATTCGCATAATTGTGGCCGTTATGTTATCAATGGTATGGTGAAAAATGAAGGTAATGTTGAGATTGGCATCAAAGAGCCTTATCGTGTTTCCTATCGTTCGCTCACACCCAAAGAAGAAGAATGCAACAACTTACTGGTACCTGTATGTCTTTCGGCTTCCCATATCGCCTACGGAAGCATACGCATGGAACCTGTTTTTATGGTACTTGGACAAAGTGCGGCTTTGGCCGCTTGTCAAGCCATAGACCGTTGTGGCGGCATCGTTCAGAGTGTCGATGCCACCAAGGTCTATAGTCGGATGGAAAATTCAGTGAAATAAACTTATTTCTTGAACTGTCCGTAGTATTTCAAGAACTGGGTACGTTCGAAGGTGTTGATACCTTCGTTTCGATACTGCATGTTCAGCATTCCCTTAAACATGCTGATATCGTCCATGGTGTGGCTATCCATCCACTCCATCAGACCAACGGTCATCTCTTTGATGATGCCGTTTCCTTTCAGGTAAATGGCACTGCATACCTCTACCGCAGAGGCACCTGCCAAGATGCTCTTCACTACGCCAGCGGCATTGTGAACGCCACCCGATACGGCGAAGCTATAGTTGCTGATAGCTGCTGAGGCAATGCCTGTCCAGCGCAATGGTTTGCTAAGGTCAGCCTCAGTAGTGAAAGCCTTGCCTGAACACTGTTCAACCTTATCAATATTGATGTCGGTAGGATAGAAGCGGTTAAACAATACCACGCCATCGGCACCATGAGCGCGTAATTGATGAATCAATGCCACAGGATTGGTGAAATTGTCGCCCAGCTTCATGATAACTGGAATCTTTACAGCTTTCTTTATCAGTTTCAGGATATTGATATGCTTCTTCTCAAACTCTCCATATTGGTAGTCAAGTGATGTCTGTAAAGCCAGGATGTTGATTTCCAGAGCATCGGCACCAGCTTTCTCAATCTTCTTGGCGAATTCGGTCCAGTTACCCATTCCATAAGCATTGATGCTGGCAATCACGGGGATGTCCACCACCTTCTTGGTAGCACGTATCAATTCGAAATACTCCTCCAACTTTTGATGGCGAAAATATTCCGACAAATCGTTACCACCCACCACAAAAGGATCGAAGTCTTCCATATCCTCTACTTCTAAAAGAATCTGTTCTTCGAAGAGCGACTTTAGCACAATGGCACCTGCACCAGCTTCACAGAGCTTTTTGTTCTTCTCAGCACTGTCGGTCAGGCTTGAGCTACTCACGATGATAGGGTTCTTGAGTTTCAACCCAGCATAAGTTGTCTCTAATGTTTTCATGGTAATATAGGTTATTTATTATAATTTCTTTCACCAAAAATAAGGGTGCCGATGCGGACAAAGGTACTTCCGTGACGTACAGCAATGAGGTAGTCTTCGGTCATGCCCATTGAGAGTTCCTTGAAAGCTGTATCATCAGCAAACCAGTTGCCTTTCAACTCCTCGAAGAATGCCTGCAAACCAGCGAATTCACCATCCACCTGCTCCATATTGTCGGTAAAGGTAGCCATACCCATCAGTCCGCATATCCGTACATGATTCAGTTGTTTCCAGGTACCCTCATTCAATAGCGCTCTGCATTCGTCGAAGGTCATGCCGAACTTGGTTTCCTCATGGGCAATGTGTATCTGTAACAACACGTTGATTACACGCCCGACTTTCTCTGCTTGTCGATTCACCTCTGTCAGCAAGTGCAAGCTGTCGATGCTATGGATCATGGTTACAAATGGTGCGATATACTTCACTTTGTTGGTTTGAAGATGCCCAATGAAGTGCCACTCAATATCTTTCGGCAACACCTCCTGCTTAGCCACCATCTCCTGTACCTTGTTCTCGCCAAACAATCGCTGACCAACCTCATAGGCTTCCATCACTGCCTCGGCAGGATGAAACTTCGAGACGGCTATCAGCCTTACTCCCTTTGGCAGTTCAGCTGTAATCTTCGCTATTTCTTCTTTAATTGTCATTATTGTTGACAAGTTTTATTGGTCTTCCGTCTTTGGTGCACGAAAAGCAAAGACATCCATCAATGGTGTTTCTTGCAAGCTGGCAATCACATAGTCCATCATTGAGCCACGCATACCCTCCTCAAGATTCTTCAATGCAGAACGCAGGTCGATGGCCTGTACCAGCATCAACGAACTGGTTTTCTTTTCCTTGCCCGTCTTCTCATCTAAGGTGATAAATACCAACTTTGCCTTGTACCAACGGTCGGCCGATGCATCCTCGCTATAGAACAATTCAGAATAGTTAGCACGCTTAATGTTGGCTACAGTAAATTCGCCAGTGATAAATGGACTAACCTCCTCAATGATGCGAGCCTCGGCTTCAGTAAAGCTAAGGGCATCCACCAGATAAGGTTCTGTCACCTTCTTCGTCATTCCGTTTTCTATTGTCTTCTCGTATTGAATCTTACATTCGAACCAAGTATGTAATGCCATAATATCTTATTTTTTAGTTCCTTTATAAATCAAATATCCCACAATAGCCACACCAAGGGCAATGAAACCATAACCTATCTCGTGACTGTACTTGTTTACCTGCATCAGCAACTGTTCCTCTGTCTCTATTCCAGGCACAGTGCTCAGGTAGTAACCAATGGCCGCTAAAATGGAGTTCCAGATGCCTGCACCCAGCGTGGTATAGAGAATGAAGGTGCTGAGTTTCATTTTCGATAAGCCCGCAGGGATGGAAATCAACTGGCGAACCGCTGGAATCAATCGACCAATAAAGGTAGATAATGCCCCATGCTCAGCGAAATAATCCTCGGCACGTTTCACTTTTGCCTCGTCAATCAAGCACATGTGTCCGATGCGACTATTGGCAAACTTATACACAATGGGTCGGCCCAGCCAGCGAGACAGATAGTAGTTGATGAGTGCCCCAATGTTTGCCCCTAAGGTAGCAAAGAACACCACCAAAAAGACATTCATGCTACTGTCGCTTGCCGACTTCCACGCAGCTGGAGGCACCACCACTTCCGAAGGGAAGGGGATGAACGAGCTTTCTATCGCCATCAATAAGGTGATGGTCCAGTAGTTCAGGTGGTCAAGGCACCATTGTATAAATGCTACAGATTCCATGATCAGTCTTTAGTATCTTAAGTTATTCCTCATGCTATCCATTAAGTAATTGATCGACACTTTGTCACCACTCTCCACCATATAAATGGCCTCGTTTATCTCATACTCCGTCAGTGGCTCATCGCTCAGTGCGCTATACCTCCTGAAGTCGTCATACCTCTTCTTTAGCAACGAGAGGATACCCATTGTTCTATACAGATAATTGCGTTCAGGCTCATGATCCACCGCTAGTTGCAGTTGCCCCAAAGCAGCATCAAAGTCATTTTGACTCATATATACTACGGCTTTCTGCGTCAATACATCCGCATCGTTGGGTCTGAGCGCCAATGCCTTGTCGAAATAGTCGAAAGCGTTTTTGTCCCATCGCATGTGCGCATAGCACACTCCTAAGCGGAAATAGGTATTAATGCGTTGCTCCTCTGTAAAGTCTATGTGCTTGAGGTAGAAGTTCATCAGCTTGATGGCATCTTCCACATATTCTTTGTCCAGCAGCAAGGCCAGATCCATTTCGTTCATCTCGCCTGGCTCTACGGCACGCAGCTTGATAGCCTGTTGCAAGTTCTCCTTCGCCTTTTTCTCATTGCCCAACAAGGCATACAAGTTGCATCGAGTCAGGTAAGCCTCTCCCAGATCCTCATCATTGGTGATGGAGAAGTCGCAGGCATCCATTGCTTTGTTGTAGTCTTTCAAGGCCAGTCGGCATCTGCAAAGGCTCAGCCAGTAATGTGCCGAAAACGGATCTTTGTCTATCAGTTTCTCGCATATCTCAATAGACTCTTCATACTTTCCCGTATAGCAATAGGCGTTCATGAGTATTGACAGATAGTCTTCTTCCTCCTCTAAACCCTGTCCGTGCTGTTTTAGCCAGTCGATGGCCTTTTCCGGAAAATGAGTCTCCATGTACATATTAGCCACCATAATGGGGTCAAGGTCCTCTGGAGGGAACGAGTTCAGCAAAGCGTCAGCTTTCTCATATTCCTCGTTTTCTATTAGTAATCGAGCCTTGAGCAACTGCAAATCACCCGTCATATCATCCTCAATCAGGTTGGATAGTATGATGGCTGAGTCAAGATCTCCTTTGTCAAGATAACGGTAGGCCTGTTCTATCTGAAGCATCGTAGAGTTAGGATACATGTTCAGGGCATACTCCATTACCTCATCCGATTTCTCAGGGTAGTGGTTGTTGTCATACCACAAGCTGAGGTCGGCCAGATCATCCGGCTCCATATATACCGACTCCCCCTTGGCACGCAAAGCTTCATATTTACGTGCCAGGTTATTCAGCCTTTTCTCGTTGTCCGACAGCGGATTCCTTTTTGCCATTTAGCTTCTACTTGTTAATCTTTCCCCACGTATCTTTCAGGCTAACTGTGCGATTAAACACCATCTTCTCAGGCGTTGAGTCCTTGTCCACACTAAAATAGCCAATGCGTTGGAACTGTAAGTAAGTCAGCGGCTTCATGCCCTGCACAAACTTCTCTATATAACACTTAGGAAGAATCTCCAAAGAGTCAGGGTTAATCATCTGCTTCATGGCCGTCAGAGCATCACAGTTCTGTTCGTCACGAATCTGTTGCATCACATCGCGAGGGTTCTCCACTTTCCACAATCTGTCATACAGTCGCACCTCAGCCTCCATGCAGTGGTTGCAACTCAGCCAGTGAATGGTGCCTTTCACCTTACGGTTAGCACCAGGCATGCCACTTCTGCTCTCTGGGTCGTATTCGCAATATACCTCTACCACCTCACCGGCTTCGTTCTTCTTGCAGCCAGTGCACTTCACGATATAGGCATTCTTCAAACGAACTTCCTGACCTGGGGTCATGCGAAAATACTTCTTTGGAGCATCCTCCATAAAGTCTTCCTGCTCCATCCACAGCTCGCGACTGAACTCTATCTGATGCGTTCCTTCCTCCAGGTTTTCAGGGTTATTGATGGCTTCCATCTCCTCCACCTTGCCCTCAGGATAGTTGGTCACAATCAGCTTCACAGGATGTAACACGGCAGAAACACGGGTTGAACGAACGTTCAAATCTTCGCGAACGGCACTCTCCAACAACGCAAAGTCGTTCAGGGCGTCAAAGGTAGTATAGCCAATCTTATCCACAAACTTACGAATACCTTCAGGTGAGTAACCACGACGACGGAAGCCGCAAAGTGTCGGCATACGTGGATCGTCCCATCCGTTCACCAAGCCTTCCTTCACCAATACCAGCAAGTTGCGCTTGCTCAGCAACACATAGTTCAGGTTCAGCTTGTTGAACTCGTACTGATGAGGACGGTTATCATCCAGGTCCTTGCCGTCTTTCACCCAATCCACGAACAAGTCGTACAGCGGACGGTGAGGCACAAACTCCAACGTGCAGAGCGAGTGGGTTACCCCCTCGAAATAGTCGCTCTGTCCGTGGGCAAAATCATACATAGGATATGCCTTCCACTTAGTGCCAGTATGAGGATGCGGATGATTCACCACTCTATAGATGATTGGATCACGGAAATGCATGTTCGGACTTGCCATATCAATCTTGGCACGAAGCACCATCTTGCCTTCCTCCACCTCGCCCGTATTCATCATCTCAAACAGGCGCAGGTTCTCTTCTACAGGACGGTCGCGATACGGACTGTTAGTACCTGGTTGGGTAGGGGTTCCCTTTTGTTCAGCTATCTGCTCAGAAGTCTGCTCATCGATATAGGCCTTGCCCTCCTTAATCAGCATCACGGCAAAGTCCCACAACTGCTGGAAATAGTCGGATGCATAGTATTCGTTGCCCCACTGGAAGCCCAACCAGTTGATGTCCTCTTTAATGGCATCAATATATTCCATATCCTCCTTGGTGGGGTTGGTATCGTCAAAACGCAGGTTACAAACACCGCCATAGCGAGCAGCTATGCCGAAGTCCAAACAAATGGCCTTCGCATGTCCGATATGCAGATAACCATTAGGCTCAGGCGGGAAACGAGTCTGTATCCTACCACCGTTCTTGCCCTCAGCCAGGTCTTTCTCAACTATCTGTTCAATGAAATTCAGGCTCTTTTTCTCGCCTGCTTCTTCGTTCTTAATCTCTACCATATTATATATAGGTGTGTTAGATGTTAATACTGCTACAAAAGTAATCAATAATTCTGGGAAGTGGAAATATTAATGCCGAAAACATGTTTTAAGACATATTTTTTTATTTGCATAATAAATATAAAAGGGTTTAATTTGCATCGTTATCCTGAAAACAATCTTTTTACCTTAAAAAACTAATACCTATTGAAAACTGAAAACGAGGGGCTTTGTGAAAAGCTCCTCGCTTTTTTGTTTGGTATTTACGGGAGTTTGATTAACTTTGTGCAAAGTTACGAAAAGTCGAGAGCAGAACATAATAAGCTTGCTTATTTTTTATGCCGAGACGGAGTAAATTATCTAAAGTTACTAATTATTATTGTTATGTTTTCCGGAATAGTAGAAGAATGTGCTAAAGTAGTAGCCATTGAAAAAGATAGAGAGAATGTGCATTTCACCCTAACCTGTTCATTTGTTGGCGAGTTGGGCATCGACCAAAGTGTTTCACACAATGGTGTTTGCCTTACGGTAGTCAAGAAGACAGCTGACACCTATGTAGTAACAGCCATGAAAGAAACCCTCGACCGTTCCAACTTAGGCTTGCTCAAGGTGGGCGATGAGGTGAATGTAGAGCGAAGCATGCTGATGAATGGTCGCCTTGATGGGCATATCGTGCAAGGTCATGTTGACCAAACGGCAAAGTGCATTGCTGTCGATGATGCTGATGGCAGCTACTATTTCACTTTCCAGTATGCCTTCAACAAAGAAATGGCCCAGCGAGGCTACTTCACCGTTGATAAAGGTTCCGTAACGGTCAATGGCGTCAGCCTCACCGTTTGCAACCCCACCGACGATACCTTCCAAGTAGCGATAATTCCTTACACTTTCGAGAATACCAACTTCCACAACATCCATGTGGGCACTGTTGTCAACCTCGAGTTCGATATCATTGGCAAATACATCAGTCGCCTGATGGAGTACAAATAAGAGAGACAAATTTTAGGGAATACAGCTAAATTAAAAGAAGAACATAGGCCTTGAGTTCATGGCCTTCTGCTCCAATTCTCCCCTCATTCTGTTAATAACGGTTTGGAAGAAGAAAGATACTAAATGCTCGTCTGTACCATCGGTTCAAAATCTTATTACTCTGGTTACAAAAATATAGCATTTATAGTGAAGATTCAAAATAGTTTTGGTTCATTTTGGTTCAAATGAAGGAAATGAAAGCCTCATATCTCAGGCTTCATTGGCAAATACATTAGACGGTTGATGGAGTAAAAGTAAGAGACGATCAAGTTTTGCAAGTTTAACTAAAATAAGCTACTAACTCAGGATATCACCCTGGGCTAGTAGCTTATTTGCCCCTATAGCGTTTATTTTAGAAGATATCACCCTCCCATAGCATCTTCAAAAAGTCAAGTATGTATATTAGCTCGGCATCTCCTGACTTGCGGGTAATCGGATCGAGTGACACAAGGATAAGGCGGCAATCCGGATGCTCCTCATTAAAGGCTTTCAAGCCTTTTTTATGTTTGCTTTCCACATGCTCAGTGGACTTGATCTCGATAGCCACTTTTGCGTTACCAATAACAACATCCACTTCCTTCTTGTCATAGGTATGCCAATAAGAGATACTGTCTCGCTTATCATTATATCCTTTATAGGCGATGATTTCTTGCATTACCAAGTGTTCGAAAGCATGTCCGTAATCATCGGTTCCCCTTTTCAAGTTGTAACGGCCCATCAGGTAGTTGGCAAGTCCCACGTCAAAATAGTAAAACCTGGGGGCCTGTATGATTTTTCGTTTGATTTCCTTCTGGAAAGCCGGTATCTCATAACCGATCAGTGTATCATACAAAATCTGGAAATAAAACTTAACCGTTTTGGCAGAAACACCACAGTCGGAGGCAATGTTGGAATAATTCAGCATTTCTCCATCTGAAATGGCAGCAACCTCCATGAATCGTTCGAAGGCATCCAGCTGCCTCACCTCAGCTTCTTCTCTAATCTCCTCGTCCAGATACACTTTTACATAGCCGGAAAGGCGTTTGGTAGCATCTTCCACCATGTAATGACGGGGAATCATGCCATTCTGGACGGCACGGTCTATTTGAAAGTCTGTTACTTCTGGCCAAACAAGTGGATAAAGCGTTTCGGGTATGGCGCGACCTCCAAGGGTGTTGGCTCCCGATCGTTTGAGCTTTCTGGCACTGGAACCGCTGAGGATAAAAAACAAACCTCTTTCCACCATCAGTGAATGAACAACATCCAGCAGTTCGGGAACTTTCTGGATTTCATCTACTATTACAAGCGTACCCGCAGGCTTGTCTTGCAGAGCCTCCCATAGGGAATTGGGATTCAACTTAAAGGCTCTTCTTACACTCGGATTAAGCAAATCGTAGTAAATAGCACCTTTGAACCGCTCTTTCAAAAGCGTGGATTTCCCCGTTTGGCGAGCCCCAAAAAGGAACATCCCTTCGTCTAACTTGCCCTCAATATCTAATAATCTCTTATACATAATTCTTCCATTTTTGGTGAGCAAACTCCGAATATTTATATGAAATTCGGGAGTGCGGTCACGAATTTAATTGTTTTTTTCAGAAGCAAAGTTACTTATTATTTACTGAATTGCAAATTTTTAGCACAAAAATATCCCGATTATGAAATGCAAGAGAGTATTCAAGATGGTTTGCACATCTCTTACACCCCAAGGGATAGTCAAGCAATCATGAACTTTGAGGGGGATGCTACAGAAATCAGCATGGTTGCTACACAAATGATTAAGGAGCGATATTTAAGGAACCGCCCAATGTTCAACAATGTCTTTAAAACCAATGCCACCAACCATTTCTTTGAAACAAGTAGAGCAGGTGTCCCCTTCCCTATCCTCGTCTAAAAGAAGCTACTGATAATGAGAAAAACCAATATACCTTCAGCACCATTGGAATACATTGGAGAAATCTTGACGAAGACATTAGCTTCGAAAGTTTTACCTACGAAGAGACTTCTTCGCCTCCTAATCGGCAAACCACTCAATTGTTTTACGCGATTTAAATTTTTAAAAAGAATTGCAAATCTGCCTTCACCCTTCACCTTTTCTTAAAACACATTGATATTGATGGTTTATTAAGGTGAAGGGTGAAGGTGGAATCCGTTTGTACTTTTGCTGCATAGTTAGGAAATTTTTACGGCCTAGTTAGGGAAAAATATTTTCCTAGTTAGGGCGCAAAAAAGCGAGAACGGTTCTCGTGGCCTTTGAGAGCCGTTCTCGTTGCTTGCGAGAGCCGTTCTCGTCTTAAGTATTCTCTAGAGAATTCTTGGGCTTGCTACTAGTAAAAGGTGGGTTTACTACTAGTAAGCCGAGGGTTTACTTCCTTTAAACGATGCACTAGCTTTTTTCTGGCTCTCATCTGACTTCCTTCAAGCTTACTTCGGGAAGGCCACTGGATTACTTTAGGTAAAGCACCCGTTTAGTTAAAGTAAACGACCCATTTACTTAAAGTAATACGTTTGGCGGCTTTATCCAATGACATAAGTGGCTACTTATGGTAATTTTGTTGTACCTTCACCCTTCACCCCTACCTTCACCTCAATAACTGTTAAGACTCATGACCTTTTAGGGGTGGGTGAAGGGTGAAGGTTGTTTTTAATTTCTTTGAAAAAAATGAACTTATTGCAGTTCTCTGGGTGGCATTAATAGGATTCCACGATGTATTTAATAGAAAAATAGCTGCTAAAAGTTTGGCGGTTTCATCGCAAATATGCAACTTTGTACCATAATACAAATCAAGTAGAAGATTATGAATAAATCGTGGAGAACAGCGTTGATTGCTACGCTGATTTTGATATTGTGCTGTGGTGTGGTAACCTGCGTGAGGACCGCCTTTGCTGAAAAGGTACCGCCTACTGAGGACAGGAGCGAGTTTGTTACCTTGACGGATGTGGTGCCTGATGCCATATTGGAGATCCGCTACTATAGTACTTATAACTTTGTCGGTACTCGCATCGATGGCTACCAGGAGCCTACGGCACTGCTCACTCGTCAGGCCGCTGAATGTCTGAAGGCTGTGAGTGACGAAGTGATGGCAAAGGGCTACCGACTGAAGATATATGATGCTTATCGCCCGCAGATGGGTGTGGACCATTTTGTGCGCTGGTCGTTGGATATACCTGATACGCTAATGAGGGCTTATTTCTATCCTGACTTGGATAAGGGTGTGCTGTTCGAGCAAAAGTATATCATGGCCGAGAGTGGACATACACGAGGCTCGACGGTGGATTTGACCTTGTTTGATATGGCCACCGAGAAGGAAGTGGATATGGGTGGCACGTTTGATTGGTTTGGTGTGGAGAGTCATCCTGACTTCTGTGGCAACCCTGAGACAGGTGAATATAATCCCAACGACGATCGTAGTCCGGCGGGTAAGACCATCACTGAGGAGCAGTTCAAGAACCGTATGATTCTACGCCAAGTGATGTTGCGTCATGGGTTCAAGCCATTAGAATCTGAGTGGTGGCATTTTACCTTGGCGGATGAACCTTTCCAAGATACTTACTTTACTTTCCCTGTGAAACAGATTAATCACAAGAAATAAAAAAGAGCCTCAGCAATGAGGCTCTTTTTTGTAAACAGTTGGTCTGTAAGCCGGGTTCTGTTCCTCGCAAGCGAGGCGCCTGCCATTTATCTGAGCCTGCTGTCACCAACAGGCTTTATCGGTCCACCCTCTGGCATTGGACGAGCAGCCCTTATAGCGCCAGTTTACATGACCTTTCAACTTCCAAGAAACACAGCCCTTATGTCACCATAAGGCTGGTGGGCTCTTACCCCGCCTTCTCACCCTTACCTCCGAAGAGGCGGTTGTTTTCTTCTGCTTTACTCAACCCTCGCGGACTGCTTCCCGTTAAGAAGTGGAATGCTCTGTGTTGCCCGGACTTTCCTCCTGCATCCCGAAGATGCACGCGGCAAGCCGACCAACTGTTTTTATATTTAACCCCTCCGCCCTTCGGGCACCTCCCCTCAGTAAGGGAGGAGTTTAGGGGGCTAACAGCCAATCTTAATAATTGGGCTTGCAAAGTTAGTGTAAGTTGAGCGAAAATGCAAATTTTGGAACAGCGAAGCTAAAATGAGCCACCAAATGCTACAAATCCTTTACTTTGGTACTGCCTGTCTGACGGAATGCCAAGCGAGCCTGCTCCAACTGCTCATAGTGCTGATGGAACTGTTCCTTCCAATCCACCTTAAAGTCCTTAAAGCCAAAGCCCTTGGTGCTAAGGCGGTCGATGGTCTCTGCCAAGGTAATATCCACACACCCTGATGCTGGCAGATAAATCTCCTCCTGGCTCTTGTCGGGAGCATTCATAATCAACAACTCGGCCTCCATCAGTTCATTCAACACCATCTGCGTCAACTGGATAGGGATATGGCACTTGTTGGAGAGCTGTCGAGCCGAATAGGGACTTTCGTTGCCTTCGGCATATTGCTTGCAAATTACCGACATCAGCACCACCGCCAAGTAGTTACGATACTCGTATGAGGCATTGTTCACTTCCTTGTAGTTGTCATAGCGTTTGAAATTCTGCATGATATGTGTCAGCTGGGCACCCAGGATGCAGATGGTCCACGACACTTGTAGCCACAACAGGAACAACGGTAAGGCGGCAAAGCTACCATAAATGGCGTTGTATTTCGATACCCAAACCTGTCCGCTGATATACAGGAACTGGAACGCTTGGAACAACGAACCTGCAATGAGGCCGGCTATCAGGGCATAAAGTAACTTTACACTGGTGTTGGGCATAAAGACATAGAGGGCCGTAAACATGAGCCAGCTCAGCACGTAGGGAATCAGGCTGATGCCGAACTTCATCATGGGGGCTAAGAGTGCATAGCCTTCTATCTTGCTGACCAATGTGGACATGAAGATGCTCAGACCTCCGCTGATGATGATAAGGATGGGCATGAGAATCAGTATCGAGAAATAGTCGGTGAGCTTGCGATAGGCCGTACGGCTTTTCTTCACATACCAGATGTCGTTGAAGATGCTCTCCATGTTGTTCACCAAGCTGATGAAGGTCCACAGCAAGGCAATAAGACCCACGCCCAAGAACACCCCTCCTGTTGTTTGCGAGAGGTAGGAATCAACAAACTGGAAGATATATTTGCTGGCTTCGTTGTTACCCAACAAACCTTGCTCAATCTGTTGGCGGAGAAGGTTGTCAAAACCAAAGCCACGGGCTATGCCAAACAAGATGGCAAGGATGGGCACGATGGAGAGCAAGGTGCTGTAGGTCAGGGCAGCCGCCTTGTTGCTGATACTATCGGCATTGAAGCGGTTCACCAGGATGTAAACCACACGTGTCACGTAGGCCACCGCATTCTTCAGCGACAATTTTTGATACACACTGTCTTGCCAGATGCCGAAGGTGATAAACTTGATGAGCCACTCCCACACCTTGTCGATATACTCTACTATCTTGTTAAACCATGATCCCATGTTTGTATCTCTTATTTAGTTATCTAAACGATTCCGTTCTTTTACGTCGCAGGAACGACTGCTTTGTGAACATAAAAAACAAGGCCAAACCTGCCACATGCCCCCATGCCATTGTCCAAAAGGCAGTAGCATAGCTGAAATATTCGGCGATGGAACCTCCCAACAGGATGCCAATACCCACGCCTAAGTCCCACGAGGTGAGTAGGGTAGAGTTGGCAGTGCCTCGCTCGTTGTTCTGTGCCACATTGATAATCATGTTCTGCAAAGCAGGCCACATGTGTCCGTTGCCCAAGCCAATCAAGATGGCCGAACCATAATAACCCACCATGTTGGGCATTGCGATGAACATGGTGTAGCCTATGGTGGAAAGGATGATGCCTTGTGCCGCATTGCGAGTCAGCTTGCCTTCACGAAGCGACTTGGCCCCTTGCAAACGAGAAAGGATGAGGCCGATGCTCAGCAACATGAAGTAGGCACCTGTGCCACCAGTGATGCCCATCACCTCCTTGCCATAGATGGCTAAGTAGTTGCTCAATATGCCGTAGCAGAAACCGAAGAAACAGATATTGAGGCCAATCACCCAGCCTTTCAAGAGGAAGAAACGGTCGAGCGAAATGGCTTTTTTGTCTTTCATCAATTGTTTCTCTGGCAACTTCAATGTGTAATCTACGGCAAAGCCGATGCCGGCAACGACGAGTGCCAACCAGAACAGCACATCGAAGTTGTGTACATATTTATACACAAAGACGCCAATAGTGGGGGCAATGGCCATAGCCAGGTTATTACTCAGTCCGTAGTAGCCTATGGCCTCGTTTCTGCGACTTGACGCCACCACATCGATGGCAACGGTGTTGTTAGCCACCGTAGAGGCACCGAATGGGCCTCCGTGCAGGGTGCGCAAGATGGCGAACATCAGTAAGGTGCTTGCCAATAAATACCCCCCGAAGAGGATGAAATACAGAAACAGACACACCAACAGCACCTTCTTTCGTGGAAAACTATCTACCACATAGCCACTGAAAGGTCGGAACAACAAAGCTGTAATGGTATACCCGCTCAGCACCAAACCTATCATATCCTTTGTTGAGCCGAATGTTTCGCTCAGGTACAAGGGAAGAAGTGGCGTGAGCAGATAGAAGGCGAACGACATGGTGAAGTTCGCCACCATCACTTTCTTATAGTTGCTGTTCCAAAGTTTATCCATCAAAGAATCATTCTTTTTGCTTTGCAAAGTTAATTATTTTCTTGCTTTTTCATACCTTTGTAACAAGAATAAACGAAAAACTTGGATATAAAGATTAATACTATGATGAGAAAAACATTTTACCTAATGGTATTGGCACTGATTGGCTGTCTGACTGCCAGCACCTTGAGTTACGCACAAGAAATAGCCAACACACGAAGGGCCCGCATCGTTTCCCCAGAGATAACAGCGGAAGGAATAACATTCCGCATGAGAGCAGACTATGCTACCACCGTCTCTTTGTCTGGTTCTTGGCAAGCCAGGGGCGATAAGCTCATCGAGATGACACGCGGCCAAGACTTGGTGTGGAGCGTCACTATCCCTATGCTGGATCCCGATTTGTATTACTATGTGTTTAATGTGGATGGCACCAATGTATGCGATCCTGCCAACGCATCGTTGAATCGTGACGGTACAACCTATCGGAATATCTTTATTGTAGATGGTGCCTATTCTGAAGATTTCAAAGACGCACCTACCTCCGTTCGCGGTAATGTTACAGCCGTATGGTATGATTCCCCTACCATTGGATCGAAGCGCAAGATGATGGTCTATACTCCCGCAGGTTATGAGGCAGATAAGAAGACCAAATACCCAGTACTTTACCTCTTGCATGGAGGCGGTGGTGATGAAGAGGCTTGGTCATCTATGGGTAGGGCTACCCAGATACTTGACAACCTGATTGCCAAAGGCAAGGCAGTGCCTATGTTGGTAGTGATGCCCAATGGCAATGCCAACCAGACTTGTGCCCAGATTAACGACATCCCAGGCGAGGGCTCGTCCATGCTGAACAACGACATGCAGTCTGACCTCTATGTTACCAGTTTGATTAAAGACATCATCCCCTATATAGATAGTCACTATCGCACCATTGCCAAGAAAGAAGGCCGTGCCATCTCTGGTTTGTCGATGGGTGGCGGACATACCATCCGCACCAATTACCTGTTCCCTGGCTATTTCAACTATATCTGTCCGCAAAGCACTGGTGCACATCCTCATAACCAGAAGAACAGTGCTTACGCCTTCGATGAAAACGCATTGTCCAACTACTTGGAAGGCATCAAGAAAGCCGGTTATAAGTTGTTCTGGTTGGGTTGTGGCGATGTGGATCCTTGGTATGCAGAAGCGCAGGAGTTCGACAAACTGTTGACCGCTCATGGTATGCCCCATACGTTTTATGTAACAGGAGGTGGTCATGAATGGAAGAACTGGCGTCACTACCTCGACACCTTTGCCCCATTGCTGTTTAAGTAAGCATTAAAGGGATTACATAGAATAAACGAAAAACATGGAATAATGAGAAAAACAGTATTTACCTTATTGGCTTTGTTGTCCTTTTGCAATGTTCTTCATGCCCAACAACTTACACCAGAACAGCTTAAGGCATACCAAGAGATGATGAGACACTCTACGGTGTCTTCCGTACCCGATTCTTCCCAGATTGCTCCTGTCATTGGAGACTACACCTTTGAAGAAATAATGATAGAAGGAGGTGAAGGGTATAAGCTTAAGACCCTCATCTACAAGCCAACGGTACCAGGTCCTTGGCCAGTGCTGATTACCCGTACTCCCTATACATACATGGGTACTGGCGACAATAACGCCTTAGGTCGAGCCTATGCCAAGCGAGGTATTGCCTATATTACCCAATATTGTCGCGGCAAAGGTGGTTCCGAGGGCATCTACGAGCCCAATGTGAATGAGCGCGTAGATGGCTTGGCGTTGGTAAACTGGGTGGCAAGCCAGTCTTGGTGCAAGAATATCGGACTCTTTGGTGAGTCATATACAGCCCTGACAGCCTGGATTATCGCCGATGTGGTGCCAGATAAGGTAAAAGGCATCTATGTGCATCATTATGGCGTTGACCGCCACCTCTCTGCCTATAGTTACGGACACTTCCGTCAGGACATTCTCACGGCTTGGGCGATTGACAATGCAGAGGAGATTCCCGTGAAACCAGAGAAACCCGATCGTACGAAAATCTATTTTGAGCAGATGAGCTATATGCCACAGCGTGAGATGGATAAACATTTCTTTGATGTGGAACTTCCTTGGTATCGTGACTGGATAACCCACACCGACTATACCGACCCCTATTGGCATCAAGGAGTATGGGCAACCCTGCGAAGCATTCCGCCCAAGATCAAGGTACCCATTGTGGTAGTGGCTGGACATTTTGACCACCATCAAGAGGGAACCATCCTAGGATATAACCTCTTGCCCGAAGACACCAAGGCAAAGAGCCAGTTGATTGTAGGAGCATGGAACCATTCGCATGTTATTACCCCTCAGATTGGCAAACAAGACCATGCTACCGATATAAACCTCACCACCTCACAATTCCAGTGGTTCTACGACCTATTGGTGCGTGAGGAAGCTCCGAAGCCCGAAGTCAAGGTCTATGCCATTGGTGAAGATAAGTGGCATACCCTCAATGATTGGCCCATGAAAGATAATCCACAAAAAGCAGTATATTACTTTGCCCCAGAAAACAAGTTGTCAAATAAAGGAACGGTCACCGGTCAGCCTTCCAAAGCTTGTTGGTCTTACGACCCTCAAAACCCTGTCCTTTCCGTGGGTGGAGAAACCCTTTTCAACTCCTCCACCCGTAGGGGAAGTCAGCTGCAACCCGCTCCTGGCTATCGCGATGATGTGCTTTCTTTCCTCTCCGATCCGTTGGAAGCACCCCTGCTGATGGCTGGTAAGGTGAAGATTGTCTTGGACGTCAGCTCCGATTGCGATGATACCGCCTTCACCTATAAGATTTCCGAGGTCTTTGCCAACGGCGATACCTACAACATTCGTACGGGAATCACCTCGTTGGGCTTCCGCAATAAACCCTTGGGTGATAGGCAGAGCTATACCCCAGGAGAGCAGGTTGAGCTAACCATCGAGTCGTTACCCATCATGTGGCAACTGCAGCCCGGAAGTCGTATTCGGGTGGATATCTCCTCCTCCGACTTCCCTCAGTACAGCGTTCACAGCAACTATGCCGGCGTATGGTCTGCACAGGATAAAACCCGCATAGCCCATCAAACGCTTTTCCTGAATGGCAATAGCCGCATTGAGATACCTCTGCTGAAGTAAGCCACTCAAGAATGACATAAAATCCCCCTGTAGCACCAGCTGCAGGGGGATTATATTATAGTCCTAAAGACTTATTATAGAAGATTACAAAGGTTTGTATTCCACAAAGGCCTCCATCGCCTCATAGCAAGCCAAGCCTAATTTGTCGTAGATGCCAGCCGTATTACGGTTACGGTCTTCACTGCGTTGCCAGAACAGCCGTTCGTCGTTGCCCAAGAACGGAGCCGATTCCATCTGACTCTGGTGACGGAGAATAGAGTTACGCTTTGCCCTCAGCTCTTCCGGACTGATAGGTACTGCCATCTCAATATCCTCAATCTCCCATTCTGCCCAAGCACCACGATACATCCAGATGCGGCAATCGTTGAGCCAAGCAGCATTGGCTTCTTTCTCCAAGTCGATGGCTGCCAACACAGCATTGCTACACACACGATGGGTACCATGCGGATCAGCTAAGTCGCCAGCCACGAAGATCTGATGAGGCTGTACTTCTTGTAAGAGCTTCTGGACGATACGCACATCTTTTTCCCCCAATGGTTTCTTCTGAATCTTGCCTGTCTCGTAGAACGGCAAATCCAGGAAATACACCCTTTCAAGAGGAATGTTGTTGTAGGAACAAGCCGTACGGGCTTCACCACGACGAATCAGTCCCTTGATGGTCAGAATATCTTTGGTATCCAAGTCACCATCTTTCTTCTTATTCAGGAAATCCTTAATCTCCTTGTATTTCTTCTTGATTACCTCGTCTTGGTCGGCATTGAAGAGCTGGTTGAAACCATTGATGAAATGCAAGAAGCGCGTTACCTCTTCATCGCCTACGGCAATGTTGCCACTGGTTTGATAAGCAATATACACCTCATGCCCCTGCTGGACAAGTCTTCTGATGGTACCCCCCATAGAGATGACATCATCATCAGGATGAGGCGAGAACACCAGTACCCGCTTGGGGTAAGGCAATGCTCGCTCAGGGCGATGAGTATCGTCAGCATTGGGCTTGCCACCAGGCCAACCAGTGATGGTATGTTGCAAGTCGTTGAAAATCTTGATATTCACATTGTAGGCTGAACCATAAATAGCCAGCAACTCACCCAGTCCGTTCTCGTTGTAATCCTTATTGGTGAGCTTCAGGATAGGCTTGCCCGTTTGTTGGCAGAGCCACACGATGGCACTGCGAATCAGCTTGTCGGTCCACTCGCAGGAAGTCACTAACCAAGGATGATGAATGCGCGTCAGGAAAGTAGCAGCAGATAAATCCACCACCACCTGCACGTTGTTGTGCATTTGCAGGAACGACGATGGTATGTTGTCAGTAATGGCACCTTCCACACAGGCCTTGATCATCTTCGCCTTGTCCTCGCCCCATGCCATCAAGTAAATCTTGCGAGATGACAGAATGGTATGAATACCCATCGTGATAGAACTCAGAGGCGGATTGTTGCCAAACGAACGAGCAGCCTCAGCACGCGAGTCAGCATCCAACAAGATGAGACGGGTAGTGGAGTTAATGCGTGAACCAGGTTCGTTGAAAGCAATGTTACCCAAACGACCAATGCCCAAAAGACAGATGTCGATACCGCCAGCCTCAGCAATCTTCCGCTCATATTCCTCGCAGAAACTGAAGATGTCGTTCTGATTGAGGGTACCTGATGGAGAGAAAATACGAGTGGGGTCAATATCCACATGGTCGAGCAACATGTCTTTCAGTGCCTTTAGGTTACTGAACGAGGTGTCTTCTGCCAACGGGTAAAACTCGTAGAGGTTAAATACGATGACATTGCGGAAGCTCAGTCCCTCCTCACGATGCAAGCGTACCAACTCAGCGTAGAGTTGGTGAGGGGTAGCACCACCCGTAAGCACCATCACACAAGGTTTATAAGCTGCTTCCTTTTGTTTAATGGTGTCAGCTATTTCACGAGCTATCTGTTTGGAGGCTTCTTCTGCATTCTCATAGATGGCGGTAGGCACCTTTTCCAATCTGGTCAACTGTGCCAGTTCGAAAGCGTTTGCTGGCTTGTAATAGCGAGAATTCACGTGGTTCAACGTGATCTGTGATGTAAGATTAGTTTTCATAGTATTAAATGAAAGGGGGTCGGCATTCCGACCCCCAATGGTTTACTTAAACAATAGCGGAGCAAAATCATGCAGGTTATGACGCCAAACATGCCAGGTATGTCCGCCAGGCATAGAAGAATACTCGTGCTTCACACCAGCTTTGGTAAATGCCTCACGAGTAGCGACACAGTTCTTGTAGGCAATATCTTCCTCACCACCCATATAGAATTTATAAAGTTTGAAACTCTTGTTCATAGCAGCGGCATGCTCTTTCAGGTAAGGCTCCCACTTGTCGTAGAGATCCTTGCTGGTAGTAAACCAACCAGTACTCAACGGGAATACATATGAGAAGCTATTATAGTGGAGCAGAGAAACGTTCAATGTTTCCAAACCACCCATTGACAAACCAGCCAACGCACGATGATCCTTGTCTGTATAAACATTATAATGACTCTCAACGTAAGGTATCAGGTCCTTCATCATATCATCGGTAAACTTGTCAGTATCTACGCTACCATTAGGCATCACCACCACCATAGGTACAATCTTGCCCTCAGCCAAGAGGTTGTCCATGATGTTGCCTGCACTGCCCACGTTTGGCCATGCATAGTCGTTGTCGCCACCACCATGAATCAGGTAGAGCACTGGCAACTTCTGGTTACCCTTTTCATAGCCAGCGGGAGTCCATACATGAAAACGACGGGTTGTGTTAAAGGTAGAAGACTTGTAATACACTTCTGCCACAGCGCCATGAGGCACGTCCTTCATCGACCAGAACCCATTGCCTTCAGGATCAATGTTCACAACTGCGGTAAGATCGGCAGTAGCAGCCGCCTTAGGGTCGTTTACACGCACACCATCCACCACGAAATTATAGCGGAAGGTACCACCTTTTGCGTCCACGGTATTGGCTTTCGCCTCCCACACGCCATTGGCTTGTTTCACAAACTTTGGAGCAGGAATGATATCGCCATAGCCAGCTAAGTCTCCACCTAAGGTAACAGTCTTAGCCTCTGGTGCATAGATGCGGAATGTCACGCTCTTGTCAGCGTTCACGGTTACAGACTTCAGCGTATCATTAGGAGTAGGAGTACGCTGGAATTGTGCATTGGCGTTCATAGCCATTAGTGCCAACGCCATCAGGTAAAATGCTTTTCTCATAGTATTTATTATTTTAACGCTACAAATATAAGTCTTTTCCCTGAGATTGTTGCGCAATAATCCACCAAAAAGGACAAAAGTGTAGCAAAAAAGATGATGGTTATGTGGGGAATATGTTTTATCTTTGCAAAAATCTATTGAATATGAAGGCAATGAAGTTTATAACCCTTACCGTATCAATGTTATGGCTGTCGATGATGACGATGGCGCAGTCGTTTATCCAGCAAACATGGGATTTCCAGTATGGTGATCCTGCGTTTACTGAACCCTACGTGGACGTGGATGAATGGCGAGACCAGCCTGTTCGTCACCATTATATACATGGTGGTTTCAAAAGCAACGGTACTCGTTTCTCATTCTATTTCCCAGAGAAAGAACAATATGAGGGACGTTTCTTCCAGTACATCACTCCTATGCCTGATAACGAGTTTATTGTGCAGAACTTACCGATGAACGAGTATAACAGCATTGCTTTCAGCATAAAGAACGGTGCCTATTTTATTGAGACTAACGAAGGAGGAGCGGTGGATTTATCCAACCCGATGGCCAATGATCCTACTATTGGTGCCTATCGTGCTAATGCCGCCAGTGCCATGTTCTCAAGGTTAGTGGCAAAGAAATTGTATGACTGCGACCGTCCTTACGGTTATTGTTTCGGAGGCAGTGGTGGCGCTTATCGCACAGCTGGCAGCATCGAGAGCACACAGGGCGTGTGGGATGGAGCTGTGCCTTACGTGATGGGTTCACCTTATGCCATTCCTAATGTCTTTGCCGTTCGTATGCATGCCATGAGGGTATTAGGCAAGAAATTGCCACAGATTATCGATGCCGTTGAGCCAGGTGGCAGTGGTAATCCCTACGCAGGGTTGAACGAAGAAGAAACGCAAGTGCTGAAAGAGGCTACCGCTATGGGTTTCCCCCTCAAAAGCTGGTATGGCTACAAGGAGATGGGCATTCATGGCTTCATCGTGTTGTATCCTACGGTCGTTATGCTTGACCAAGCCTATTTCAATGAGGATTTCTGGAACAAGCCTGGCTATTATGGACACGACCATCCAGAGTCGTTTGTGGGTTATCGTATCCAACAACCCACGCGCATCAAGCGTTTTGTCTATACCGATGAGGCGGTAAAAGTGGGCTTGATGGCTCCCGTCAGCGATGCAGACCGTGGCTCTGCTGATAAATCTTGGGCGATTGCCGGAGGTGAAGGAGGTAAGCCTGTAGCTGTGGAGCTGACAGATAAACTACAGCAGGTGCAGTTTTTGGGTGGTGACTTGGTGGCTACCTCTGGAGATGCAAACGGTTTAGCGTTCCAGTTATCTGCAATCAACAGCACAATGGCTGCATTTGGTCCTACGGTCAGCGATGCAAATCTGGCAAAACTGAAAGTGGGTGATGAGGTGCGTATAGACAATAGTAATTTCTTGGCTGTGCAGACCATATATCGCCATATGGTTCCCGAAGGTCACTTGGCTGGTTGGCAGATGTTTGAAGATGCTGATGGCAACCCCATATATCCACAACGTCCCATGCAGTTGGGTCCTGTCTTTACCCGTGGTGCAGCAGGAACCTTGCCTACTGGCAACATTCATGGCAAGATTATTCTCTGCTGTTCCATCATGGATCGTGAGGCTTTCGCTTGGCAGGGCGACTGGTATCGCCAACAGGTTCGTAAGTCTTTGGGTCATTGGGCTGACCAGAACATTCGTTTGTGGTACACAGAGAATGCTTTGCATGGAGATCAAGAAGACCAGTTGGACGACAAAACGCATGCAGTGGCTTACAATGGTGTGTTACAGCAGGCACTGTTAGATTTAAGCCAGTGGGTGGAGAAGGGCATTGAGCCGGCACCATCTACCAATTATAAGATTGACCATGCCCAAGTGGTGGTTCCTGAGACAGCCAATGAGCGCAAGGGCATCCAGCCAGTCATTAAAGCGACTATCATTGGCGACGACAAAAATGGTTCCGTAACCCACGATGGCAAGCGTATTGAGGTGAAGCGTGGGGCTACGGTTGAGATTCATGCCGTGGCTGAGGTACCTGCCGGACAGGGCAAGGTGATGCTTGCACAAGTATCATACGATGGCAAGGAATATACAGAGCAGGTGGATTTGTCGAATGCCAAGTATAGTGCTGATGGTAGCCGTGTGGAATTTACCATCCGCCATCAGTTCAAGGACAAAGGCGCCAGCTTTCCCACCATCAGGGTAGCATCCCAACGCAAGGTTGACACGAACTCTCCTTTTGCCCGCATCTATAATCTGGATAGGGTACGTGTGGTGGTAAAGTAAACTACTCAATCCTTCTGCAACTGATATTGACGAGGCGAGCAACCCACTACGGTTTTGAAATATTTGCCAAAGAAGGAAGGGTTGGGGAAGTTCAGCATGTCACTGATTTGTTGGACAGACAAATTGTTCTGTCG